>Ga0209235_1001346_pt1 | contig 13246 bp, 10 predicted proteins | sample GraSoi013_1_20cm_4_FD_185817 | JGI IMG/M metagenome (GOLD analysis project Ga0209235, IMG submission 185817) | Grasslands soil microbial communities from the Angelo Coastal Reserve, California, USA - Sample 09_25_2013_1_20cm (SPAdes) (version 2) | ecosystem: Environmental > Terrestrial > Soil >...
GCCTACCTGGATTCAGTCGGGATCGCCGGCCCTCGTGCGGCACTCGCCCACTGCGTGTGGGTCGACCCGCACGAGACGGCGCGGCTCGCGCGCCAGGGGACCACGGTGGTGCACTGCCCGTCGTCGAACCTGAAGCTCGCGAGCGGCGTGGCGAAGGTGCCGGAGCTCCTGGCCGCGGGGTGCCGCGTCGCGATCGGGGCCGACGGCGCGCCCTGCAACAACCGGCTCGATGTGTTCGCCGAGATGCGCCTCGCCGCGCTGATCCAGAAGCCGCGGCTCGGGGCCGACGCGCTCCCCGCCGGCCGGGTGCTCGAGCTCGCCACGCTCGGGGGCGCCCGCGCGCTCGGCCTCGAAGGCGAGATCGGCTCGATCGCCTCCGGCAAGCGCGCCGACCTGGTCGTCCTCGACCTGCGCGAGCCGCATCTCCACCCGGCGACGGGCGACCCGGTGTCGCTGGTGGTGTACGCGGCGTGCGCGAGCGACGTGCGCGATGTGTTCGTGGATGGACAGCCAGTGGTGCTCGGCCACGAGCTTCTCACCGCGCCGATCGAAGAGATCGTGCGGGAGGCGGACCGCTCCGCGGCCGAGCTTCACCGCATGGTCAGCCCTAGCGTTGCTTGATGAAGGTGCCGTCCTGGAGCTCGGCGTACGCCCGCCGCAGCTCGTCCGGCGTGTTCATCACGATGGGGCCGTACCACGCCACCGGCTCCTCGATCGGCTTCCCCGACACGAGGAGGAACCGGATCCCGGCGTCGCCTGCCTGGACCGTCACCGCATCCCCGCTGTCGAACAGCACAAGCGAACGGTTCTCCACCTCTCCGCCGCCCCCGCCTACCAAGGGTCCCACCCGTTCGGTGCGGACGGCGCCCGGCTCCGAGGCGTCGCGGAACGTGCCACCGCCCTCGAACACGTAGGCAAACGCGTGCCCTGACGTCTCGACCGGCAGCGATTTGCGCTTGCCCGGCGGGACCCACACGTCCAGATACCGTGGGTCCGCCGCCACCCCCTCGACCGGGCCGGCCTTCCCCCAAAAGCTCCCGCAGATCACCCGGACGCGCGTGCCGTCGTCGTCGGTCACCTCCGGGATGTCGCCGCCCGAGATGTCCTGGTAGCGCGGCCGGGTCATCTTCAGGGAGGAGGGCAGATTCGCCCAGAGCTGGAACCCGTGCATGCGTCCCTGCGGGTCGCCGCGCGGCATCTCCTGATGGAGGATCCCGCTGCCCGCGGTCATCCACTGCACGTCACCGGCCCCAAGGGCTCCCTTGTTTCCGAGGCTGTCGCCGTGGTTGACCGTCCCCGCGAGGACGTAGGTGATGGTTTCGATCCCGCGATGGGGGTGCCAGGGGAACCCCGCGAGGTAGTCCTCGGGAATCTCGTTGCGAAAGTCGTCGAACAGGAGAAAGGGATCGAACTCTTTGGTGTCGCCGAAGCCGAACGCGCGGCGTAGCCGCACGCCGGCGCCCTCGATGGTCGGCTGCGACTGTACGATCCGCTTGATCGGTCGAATGGACATGATTGCTCCTCGGAGTCTCAGTTTACGCACCATGCTGAGAACTCCAGCGGCCGCCACAGGGTTCCGGTTACGCCTTCCCGTTCACGTTGAACCGCTGAATCGTCTCGGTGAGCTTGGCCGCCGCGACCGAGAGGTGTTGCGACGTCGTGGTGAGCTCGCCCAGCGAGGCGATCTGCTCCACTGTCGCCGCCGAGGTCTGCTCGGCGCCCTGGGCCGCCGTCTCGGTGATCCCCGCGACTTCTTCCATCCGCCGCACCACCTCGCGGATCCGCCGCGTCTGACCTTCGGTCTCGCCCGCAAAGGCGCTGGCGAACTTCACGGTGGCGTTCAGGTCGCCGAAGATGGCGTCCAGCGCCTGCCGGGCCGCCGCGGACACGGCGCCCACGCCCTGGGCCGTGCGTCGCCCCTCGTCCATCGCCGCGATCACTTGCCCGATCTGGTCCTGCGTCTGCCGCACGCGGGCGCGCACCTCCTCGGCGGAGCGGGCGCTCTGCTCGGCGAGCTTGCGCACCTCGTCGGCCACCACCCGGAATCCCAGGCCGTGCTGGCCCGCGCGCGCCGCTTCGATCGCCGCGTTGAGGGCGAGGAGGTCGGTCTGGCTGGCGATACGGGTAATCGCATCGACGAGCTTTCCGATCTCCCGCGAGCCCAGCTCCAGCGTACCGGCGGCGCGGGACACCTGGTCGAGGTGGTCGACGAGGGTCACGAGCAGCTCGCTCGCCCGCGCGATCTCCTGGCCATGGCGCTGCGCCTGCTGCGCCACGCCGGCGATCTGGCGCTCGGCCTCCTGCGCCCGCGCGTGCAGCTGTGCCGCGACGTCCGCCGCGGCCTCCGAGTCGTCGCGCCCGTGGCCGATGAGCTGCCGCTGGCGCGAGGTGCCCTCGGTCAGCCGCTCCGCGGCGGCGGAGATCTCGTGGGACGCGGCCTGCAGCTCCTGGGCGGACGCGGCGAGCTGCTGGGCCATGGCCGCGAGGTCCTGGGACTGGTGCTGGACCTGGCGTACCAGACCGGCGATCGCGCCGGTGGTGCGGTTCACGCTCGCGCCGAGGTAGCCCAGCTCGTCCGGCTCCTCGTCCTGCACCTTCACCGTGAGGTCGCCGCGCTCCACCTGCGCCAGGGTGCTCCGCGCGGCTTGCAGCCGTGTGACGAACCGGGCCAGCGTCGGCAGGAGGGCCGCGCTCACGAACGCGAGCACCAGCGTCTCCTGCGCGAACGCGCTCCACGCCCAGCCTGGCGCGCCCTGGCTGACCCGGAGGGCGGTGGCGAGGCCGAAGCCCGTGAGATTGACGAGCAGCGCCTGCCACGCCTCCGTCTGGCCGAGGTAGAGTGCCGCCTGGAGCGGCGCGATCAGGTACAGGACGTACAGCAGGTGTCCGGTCGGTCCCACCGCGTAGAGGATCGCGGAGATCATCGCGGCACCCACCGCCATGTCGGCGTGCGCGTGCCAGGCGCGGAAGTCGCCGCCCCGTGCCAGGTGGAGCATCGCGTAGCTGATGGCGGCGAACACGCCGGCGAAGCCCAGGATGAAGGGCCACGCGACGGGCGCGACCCGCGCGACGCGGAGGATCGCGAGCAGGGCCGCTCCCAGCGCGACGAACCGCCAGCGCGCGCGAGTGTTCGCGAGCACGTAGCGGCGCTGTTTGGCGCGGTCTTCGTCGGCAAGCTGGTGGGTCAGGTCGGCCGCATCGGGCATGGAGGAGAAAATGGCCCGGCGCGGAGGTGAGGGGTAGAGGGGCTACATACGGAAGAGGTAGCTCAGCTTGAGAAAGAACCCGTCGGCCTTGCGACTGAGGTTCCGGAACCGGAAGGCGTCCGCCTCGGTGAGCGACGAGCCGTAGCCCAGGAAGACGACGGTCCCCGGCGTCGGCTTGTAGGAAAACAACAGGTCGTTGCGGAAGTCGTTTGTGACGACGGCTCGCGCGGTGTCGCCGTTCACGAGCAGCGCCTGCCCGGTGCGCGGATCGAGGAGCGCGGTTTGGTCCTCCGCGAAATACTGCCCGATGTAGCGCACGAAGATCGAACGTTTCAGCTGGTACTCGACCTTGAGCCGGGGGATGTTAGCGGTCGAGAACCGGCTGCCGTCACGCGCGCGGCTGAGGCGCTGGTGCACCCAGCGCGCCTCGAGCCGCAGGGCGGGTGTAGGGCGCACGGCGGCGACGGTGGTCACGGCGACCTGTCGGCCCTCGGACGCCTCGGGGAAGATGGCTGCGGCCGTGTAGCCCAGCACCACGCTGCCCGACACGGCCCGGTTCGGTGTGTTCACGATGAACGCCGCGCCGGGGAGGTGATACAGGTCGTGGGGCATGGCGAAGGGCGCGGTGCCGACCGTGTAGCCCGCGTAGTCTGCGGCATCGAAGCCGAAGTGGTTGAGGCTGAGTGTTACCTGGGCCTGCCACCCGCCGCGCAGGGTCGCGATCCAGAAGTTCTGGAGGGTGTCTTCGATGGTCCGGTTCAACCGGCCGAAGTCACGGTAGCGCCAGATCGGCGCGAACCCGACGATCGCCGTCAACTGCTCGACCAGCGCCCCCGGGCGACCGTACCAGCTGAACCGGTTGTAGGTGCGGCCGGCGACGAAGTCCGTCCGATTCACGAACCCGCTCGTGTCCTGGAAGCTCTTCTGGATGCCGAGCAGCTCGAAGTGGTTGCCGTAGGCGCGGCCGGTGCGGTCGCCGAAGGTGACGGTCCAGAGCTTGCCCGCGCGGCTGCCGCTCGGTCCCCGAGTCCACGCCCCGGCGACCTGCACTTCCGAGAACCAGACCTTGCGCCACACGACGTGCGCATCGACCCCCAGCACCCGGTTGTAGTCGTCCCCGTCGACCCGGTCGGTGTAGGCGACTCCCAGCGTGGACGTCGGCCCGAGGTCGCGCCGCAGGCGCAGCAGGTTGTAGATGGGGTGCGCGCCCGTGGCCGACTGGTCGCTGTTGTCGACGGCACCGAGATAGGCGATCCCGGTACGTCCGACCTTGCCGGCGAGCTTCGCGCCGAACACCGGCTGCGCGATCCGCCGCGTGTAGATGAGGCTGTTGGGTGTGTCGAACTGCTCGAGCCCCTCGAGGAAGAACGGCCGCTTCTCGGGGTAGAACAGCGCGAACCGCTGGTTGAGCGTCACCTGGCCGATGTCGGCCTCGACCTGCGAGAAGTCCGGGTTGGCAGTCGCGGTAGCCCCGAGATTCTGCGTGACGCCCCAGCGCAGGTTGCCCGCGACTTCGGGCGTGCCGCGATAGTCGTAACCCGGCGTGGTCGGAGCGCCGTCCACCTTGGTGGTGAACTCGGGTGTGAGATCAAGCACCAGGCCGCGGCGCAGCGCACCGAGGCCGACCAGTCGGCCCGCCTGAATGAGAAAGCTCGCGTTGGCGCGGACCGCGGGGGTCCAGGTCTCCTCGTAGCCCGAGTGCTGCACCGACCGCACGACCTGGATGCCCCAATCCTGGGGGTCGGCGCTCTGATAGCGCAGGCTCTTGAAGGGGATCCGCACTTCCACCTCGTAGCCCTGCGCCGTCACGCGGCCGCGCGACTCGTAGACGTAGTCGGGGTTCAAGTCGATCGTCGCGTCGAACCTGCCGCCGGCGCTCGGTCCCCCCGCGGCGCCCGCGGCCACGCCGTCGCTCCAGACGCCATCCTCCTGCACGCCGAGCGGATTCACGGCGAACATCGTGGCGCGGCGGTGGTCGAGGTAGGTGTCGAGCAGGATGGCGACGTGGTCGTCCGCGTCGATGTTGTCGCGGTCGGCCAGCGTCGCGCGTACGACGGCACCGTGGCGCTCGAACGCGCGGATCCCGAAGTAGATCGCGTCGGGGGCGTACCAGGCGAGCACGGCGGTCGAGTCTTCGGCGGGACGGCCATCCACCGGCCGGTACTGTGAGAAGCCCGTCAGCGTCGCCGCCCGACTCCACACCGGCTCGTCGAGCACGCCGTCGATCTTCGCCTCCGCCTCGACGCGCGGGATGCGCACGTCGAGCTGTTTGGCGAGGCCGCTGTAGCGCGAGCCGCCGTCCGCGGCGCCCTGAAGGAGGAGGAGCAGGGCGAACATGGCGTGAAACGTAAGTGCGGAATGCGGAGTGCGGAATGCGGAATGAACGGACGGCGTTCGGAGCGTCGCCTACGAATCGTCAGCCGGCCCTGCCCTTCCGCACTCCGAATTCCGCACTCCGCATTCTATTCGTACCGCAGCGCCACGATCGGATCGAGGCTCGCCGCCCGGCGGGCCGGCCAGATGCCGAAGAACAGCCCGACCGCGGCGCTGAAGACGAACGCCAGGAGAATCGCGAGCGGCGAAATGAGCGTGTTCCAGTGCGCCAGTCTGGACAGGACTACCGCGCCGAGTGAGCCGAGCAGCACGCCGATCAGGCCGCCCAGGAGGCACAGCACCAACGCCTCCACGAGGAACTGAATCATGATGTTGACCTGGGTGGCGCCGAGCGCCTTGCGCACGCCGATCTCGCGGGTGCGCTCGGTGACCGAGACCAGCATGATGTTCATGATCCCGATGCCCCCGACGAGCAGGCTCACGGCGGCGATGCCGGCGAGCAGGTACTTGAACGTCTCGGTCGTCTGTTGGAGCGTGCTCAGGATGTCGGTCTGATTGCGGATCTGGAAGTCATTGTCTTGGCCGGGGCGGATCTTGTGCTGGCGCCGCAGCACCCGCTCGATCTCGAGGGTCGCCAGGTTCATCGAGTTCAAGTCGGCGGCCTGCACCGTGATCGAGCGCAGCCGGTCGGTGCCCATCACGCGATACCGGGCCGTCTCGAGCGGGATGAGGATCTGCTCGTCGGGGTTGAAGAACGAGCCCTGCGACCCCTTCTCCGACAGCACGCCGATGACCTCGAACGAGATGCCGCGGATCATGATCTCCTGGCCGATGATGGCGTCCCGATTCGCGTTCAGCATGTCGGGGACGGCGGACCCGATCACTGCGAACCGGCGCCGCGCGGCGTCGTCCCCGGCGGTGAAGGTGCGGCCGGCCGTGAGCGTGTAGCTGCGCACCGGGACGTACGCCGGCGTCGTGCCGACGACGTTCACGTTGATGTTCAGGTTGCCCTTCTGCACCTGGAGGCTGCGGCTCAGCTCCGGCACTACGGCGGTCACGAAGCGGGCGTTGTTGGCGAGCGCCGTGTCGTCGTCCATCGTGAGGCTGACCCGCTGGTCGCTCGCCACGCCCCGCATGAAGCTCTGGCCCGGATAGACGCTGAGCAGGGTGGGGCCGAGCGCCTGAATCCGGTCTTGCACCGACTTCTGGGCTCCGGAGCCCAGCGCGATCATCGTGATCACCGCGCCCACGCCGATGATGATGCCCAGCATGGTCAGGAGCGAGCGGAGCTTGTTGGCCCGCAGCGCTTCGAGCGCGACCCGGATGATCTCGCCGACGAGCATCGCTAGCGCGGGGTTGCGGGCTGCGCCTGCTGCTGCCGCACGCCCGGCAAGCCGCCGCCCGTCACGTTCTGGAACCGCTGGCGGAACTGCTGTTGCGACTGCACCAGCGACGCGCTCGGCAGCACCAGCACCGTGTCCTGCTCCGTGAGCCCGCCCGTGACCTCGATGTAGTCCTGATCGGTGAGGCCCGTGCGAATCGGGACGGCCATGATCCTGCCGCCGCGCAGCACGAACACGATATAGCTCGCGCCACCTCTCCCCCCTCCGCCCGCGCCCTGGTACTGGCTGCGCAGCTGCGCCAGCAGCGCCTGCTCCGCGGGCGTCAGCTCGGCTCCGCTCATCCGTTTGGCGAACGCGGCCTGCACCTGCTCCGGCGTCACGCCCGGCGGTAGGGTGATGGTCCGCCCGCTGGGCGTCGTGAACGTCGCTCTCGCTCCCGGCTTGGTCGCTTCGGCCGCGTGCAGCTTGCCGGCGTCCGCCGTGTCCCGCGCGACGGAGCGCGGCGTCTCGGCCTGCACCAGCTGCTGCTGCACCGTCTGCAGGTCGAGCCCCAGCACCTGCGCCGCCGACGCGACGTCCCGCGGCGTGCGCAGCGCGGCGTTCGGCACGGCGAGCACGTTCCGTCGATCGCCGACGTGGATCTCGACTTCGCTGTTCATCCCCGGCTTGAGCTGGTGGTTCGGATTCAGAATGTTGACGATGACGGGAAACATCGTGACGTTCTGATTGACCTGCGCCTGCGGCTCGATCTTCAGGACGCGGCCGTCGAACGGCCGGTTGGGAAACGCGTCTACGGTGATCGTCACCGGCATCCCGGACTGGACCTTGCCGACGTCGGTCTCGTCCACCAGCGCCTCGACCTGGACGGTGTCGAGGTTCGCCATCTTGAGGATGACGGTGCCGCCGCCCACGTCGCGCGTCGGGCTCGAGATCACCGTGCCGAGCACGGCATCGCGCTCCAGCACGGTGCCGGTGACCGGCGCGCGGACTTGGGTATCCTCCATCGCGTCCTTGGCGGTCTGGAGACTCGCTTCGGTGTTGACGACGGCGGACTGTGCCGTCGCGTAACTCAACTTCGCGGCCTCGTAGTCGGTCTCGGCGATGGACTTGCTCTGATACAGGGCCTCGCTCCGTTTGAGCTGCGCTGTGGCGTTGTCGAGCTGGGCCTTGGCGACCGCGAGGCCCGCCTCGGCCTGTGTGAGGTCGTTCCGCGGGATGCGCGGGTCGATCTTCGCGAGCAGCTGTCCCTTCCTCACGTCGTCGCCGGTCTGCACCGGCATGTCGAGGATCTCGCCCGAGGCCTTCGACTTCACGCTCAAGGTGAGGATCGGCTGGATCGCGCCCGAAGCGGAGGCCGCGACCACGATGTCCCGGTGCTCCACGGGGATCTTCTCGTACAGCGCCGCGGGCTGCGCCTTGTGGCACGCGGCGAGGCCGAGCAGCAGCACTAAGGATCGCTTCACGGTTTGCCTTTCGTCTGCACGTCGCGCTCGACGAGCCCGTCCCGCAGGTGGATCTGGCGGGAGGCGTGCGCCGCGATGTCGGCTTCGTGGGTGACCAGCACGATCGTTTGACCGGCGTCGTGCAGCTCCTCGAACAGCCGCATGATCTCCTGGCCGGTGCCGGAGTCGAGGTTCCCGGTCGGCTCGTCCGCCAGCAGGATCGAGGGGTCGTTCACGAGCGCGCGGGCGATCGCCACCCGCTGACGCTGCCCGCCCGACAACTCGTTCGGCTTGTGCGTCATCCGGTCGGCGAGCCCGACGCGCTCGAGCGCCCGGGCCGCCTGGGCGCGGCGCTCCTTCGCGGCCACCCCCGCGTAGATCAGCGGTAGCTCCACGTTGTGCAACGCGCTGGCGCGCGGCAGCAGATTGAACGTCTGGAACACGAACCCGATCTCTTTGTTGCGAATGTGCGCGAGCTCGTCGTCCGACAGGTCGCTCACCTGCTGCCCGTTGAGCCAGTATTCACCCGCGGTCGGCGTGTCGAGACAGCCGATGAGGTTCATGAGCGTCGATTTCCCCGAGCCGGACGGGCCCATGATGGCCACGAACTCATTGCGTCGCATCTGGATCTCCACGCCACGCAGCGCGTGCACCACCTCGCCACCCATGTCGTAGTCGCGCGTGAGCTTGTGCGTGAGGATGACGGTGTCGGGCAGCGGCGTGTCGCCGGTGCGGAACGTGGTCGGCTGGACGCTGGTCACAGGGCGTGTCCCGCCAGCGCCTCGACCTGGGCGCGGGCGATGAGGTAGTCGTAGCGTGCCTGGACCTGGTTCACCTCGGCCTGAGTCAGGTTGGCCTCGGCGGTGAGCAGGTCGAGCAGGGTGCCAGCGCCGAGCCGGTAGCGCTCCTGCTGCACGCGGCGCGCCTCGGTGGCGGCCACCACGTTGGCGCCGGTGATCCCGATCCGTGCGTACGCGGTGAGCATCGCCGCAAGCTGCTCGGTGAGCTGGGCGCCGACCTGCCGGCGGGTGTCCGCCGCCTGCGCCCGCGCGACGTCCCGCCCGACCGAGGCAGTCACCTGGTCCGCTTCCCGCGTGAATCCGTTGAACAGCGTCCAGTTCAGCGAGAACCGGAGCGACCAGGTGTTTGTATAACCCCGAGTCGTTGCCCACGGCGTCAGGGCAAGACGACCCAGGCTGTCGAGCCCTGTGTAGCCGTTCCCGTACGACGCCGAGAACGTGGGCCAATACTGCGAGCGCGCGACGCCGACCATGGCTCCGGCGGCGCGGACCTGTGCCTCCGCCTGCCGCACCTGCGGTGAGGAGTCCAAGGCCTCGGCGCGCAGTGCCGTGGTGTCGGGGACCGAGGGGAACGCCGTATCGGGGACGGCACGTACCGGTTGGTCCACCCCGACCTGGCGCCCGAGGTTCGCCTGGGAGGTGGCCAGATTTGCCTGCGCCTCGAGCAGCGCGAGCTGGGCGTTGCCGAGGTCGACCGTGGCCGTGAGCGTGTCGGAGCGCGTCGCCGCGCCAGCCTGAAACTTGTTGACGGCGATCTGGAGCTCCTCTTTCGCGCGCTCGACCTGGGCCTGCGCGACCCGCACGAGCTCCTCGTCCGCGAGCGCCGTGTAGAAGCGATCCGCCGTCGTCGCCGTCACCTGGTAACGCTGGTTGACGAGTCCGGCATCGGCGGCGTCCTCGGTGGCTGCGGCGGCCCGCTTGTTGGCGAGGCGCCGAAAGCCGTCGAACAGGTCGAGGTTGAGGCCCACTTGACCAGAGTACGAGGTGTTTGAGCCCGCCACGATCTGCCCCGTGGCGGAGTTGTACCGGCTGGCCGAGGCCTGGTTGGACGAGCCGCTGGCCGTGATCGTCGGCAAGAACGCGCCGACGGCCGAGCGCTGGCCGGCTCCGGCGGTGCGCACGTCGCGGCGCGCCCGCACGATGTCCGGCTGCACGTCGAGCGCCCGCCGCACCGCCTCCGCCAGCGACACCTGGAGCGATGCCGGCTGCGCGGGAGCCGGCTTCTGCTGCGCCGCGACGCCGGTCGAGACGAGCGCCGACACGATTCCCCCGAACAGTCCCCGTCGCGCGCCCATCATTTCTTCCGGCCTCCCGACTGCGTGTCGGCTTTCTCCTGCTCCTTTTGATGCCGATACCGGGTCACATGGTCGCGATACTTGGCCTGCTGCTCGGGGGTGAGCTGGCGGGCGACCTCGGAGTCCATCTGCGCCCGCATCGAGTCGAAGCGCGGGCGCACCGTTTCCCACACGGCGGTCATCCGGGTCCGGTGACGTTGCAGGATCGCCCGCACGGAGTCGCGCTGCACCGCGCCGAGACGCAGCTCCGCGTTCAGCTCGTCCATCAACCGATCGAGTCCGCGCGCGCGCTCGGGCGCTGCCGCGGACGCGTAGCGGACCCAGAGCGCCCGGCCGCCGGCCCCGACGGCGAGCCCCGCCGCGAACGTGGCGACCAGGAACGCCACGGCCCAGGTTGTGGAACGGTTCAGCATGACGGTCCCTTCCTTATGCGTGCTAGTTGTTGCCGATCACGGAGGCCAGGACGACCTCGACCTCCCCCGGGTGCGCCGGCGGCGCGATCAGGACGTCCGAGACAGTCGGGCGAACGGCGGTGGGGGACCCCGCCGTCGCGTGGCCCACGAAATAGCCAGCCGCCAGCGCGACGACGAGGGCGGCCGCCACGCCGGCGCGCGCCCACCGGGCGAGCACGGCGTCCCACGATGCCGCGCGAGCGTGCTCGGCGCCCGCCAGTACGCGCGCGGTGAAGAGCTGCGCGTCGTCGCCGGGGTCGAGCGCCTCTCGCAGCGCCCTCCCGAGCACCAGATCGGGCCGGTGATCGAACGGCAGTGGATCCTTCATCCCTCCTCCTTCCAGTCCGCGAGGAGCACCCGCAAGCGGCGCCGCGCGTGGAACACTTCTGATCGAACCGTGCCCTCGGGAATCCCGAGGATTAGGGCGATCTCGCCGTGCGAATAGCCTTCGACGTCGAACAGCACCACCGCCATGCGCCGCCGCTCGGGCAGCTCGGCGAGCGCCTGTCGCAACCGCTCGTTCAACGCCCGGCGCTCGGTCGTCGTGTCGGGCCGCGCGCCGCCGGCCGTGAGCCCGACGTCAAGTGGCTCGACGCGCCGGACCGAGCGGCGCCGCCGCCGGTCCGTGGCGGCGTTGGCGACGATCCGTAACAGCCAGGGGCCGAACGGCCGCCGCGCGTCGTACTGCTCGAGCTTGACGAGCGCCGAGAGCATGGCATCCTGCGCGGCGTCGTCCGCGTCCTCGGGATTGCCCAGCACCGCACGCGCCACGCGGCGCGCCACGCCGGCGTATCGCTCGACCAGGGTCCCGAACGCCGCCCGCTCGCCGGCGACGGCGCGGGCGACGAGATCGGCCTCGTCCTGCTCAGCTATACGCGCGACCTGCCGCGCCGGTTGGGGGGGGAGGGGGAGATCAGCCATCGTCCGAGTCCCGCGTGCGGCGCCGCTCCAGCGCGTACACGGCGAACGCCAGTGCCAAAGTGAACGCCCCGGCGGCGAACACGATGCCCATGATGCGGGGGAAGACCAGGAGCAGGCTGCCCACGACGACGCATCCGAGCGCGGCGGTCGCCGCAATGGCGCGCCGCAGCCCGCCCGCGACCCGGCGCAGAGCCACCACCGCCACGGCGCCGAGCTCGTAGCCCGAGCGCTTGTGCGGCGTGTCACCTTCGTCCGGTGCAGTTCCGGCCGCGAGGCGCGCCGGCAGCCGCATGCGGCGCGGCTGCAGCACGATCTCGCGGCTCGACGCGAGGTCGCGCCGGAACTGGCGCGCGAGCTCCTCGGTGAGCACTTCGCACTCGGCCGTGAGGTCGAGCTCGTAGTTCGTGAGCAGGCTCGACACATTCAAGTTGCTCGAGCCGACGCGCGCCCACCGCCGGTCCACGAGCATCGTCTTGGCGTGGATCATCGGACCCTGGTACTCGTACACCCGGACGCCGGCGCGCAACAGGTCGCGGTAGCCGATGCGCGTGAAGTTGCGGAGCACCGGTAGGTCGGTCGCGCCGGGAACGAGCAGGCGTACGTCCACCCCGCTCCGCGCCGCGTCGAGCAAGCTCGCGTACAACGGGGCGGGAGCGATGAGGTACGCGTCGGTGATCCACAGGCGCTCGGCGGCGCTCGCGGCGAGAAGCTCGACCGCGCGGTACACGCGGGCGCGCCCCGGCACGCCTTCCACCACGCGGACCGTCGAGTCGCCGTTGGACGCGGGGTCGGCGTCCAGCTCGTCGGGGGGGAGGGCCGTGCCGGCGCGCCGCCAGATCCGCGCGAAGGTGCCGTCGAGCGCCGAGGCGGCGGGCCCGGACACGGCGACCATCGTGTCGCGCCACGGCCGGCGGCCGCGTGCCGGGTCGCCGGCCCACTCGTCGCCGATGCACAGCCCGCCGGTCATCGCCCAGACGCCGTCTGCGACGAGGAGCTTGCGGTGGTCCCGCGCCAGCAGGTCGAGCGCGTGGCGGGTGAGCAGCGGGTGGAAGGCGCGCACTTCGGCGCCGGCCTGGGTGAGCCGCCGCCAGTAGCGGCGCGACGTGCCGAACGAGCCGAGGGCGTCGTACAACACGCGCACGCGGACGCCGGCACGGGCCCGCTCGGCGAGCGCGTCGGCGAAGCGCCGGCCAGTGGCGTCGTCGCGGATGATGTAGTTCTCGAAATGCACCCAGTGCCGCGCCGCGGCGATCGCGGCGAGCATCGCGTCCAACGCGCGCGGGCTGTCGGGGTGATGTTCGAGCCGGTTGCCTTCGATCGGCCGCGAGCCGGCGGCGCGGTCGAGCGCCAGGGTCAGCTGGTCGCGCGCGGCGAGCGCGGCCGTGGCAGGAACGCTCACACCGCGGGCGCCTGCGCGCCGAGGCCCAGCGCGCCCTCCGCGGGACGGAGCGCC
>Ga0209235_1001349_pt1 | contig 13229 bp, 9 predicted proteins | sample GraSoi013_1_20cm_4_FD_185817 | JGI IMG/M metagenome (GOLD analysis project Ga0209235, IMG submission 185817) | Grasslands soil microbial communities from the Angelo Coastal Reserve, California, USA - Sample 09_25_2013_1_20cm (SPAdes) (version 2) | ecosystem: Environmental > Terrestrial > Soil >...
TTCGCTCATAATCGTAGAATTCGATGAGGGTCTTTCCTTCGCGGTGGAATTGAGCTCGTTTCCACGCCATGCCTTGCTTGTACTCAGCGGTTGAAGTCGTCCATCCCGCCGGCACCTCGCCGGCTCGGTTGACTCCCCAATATTCGATGGAGGCCCCGCTTTCGGGAGGAGTGAAGTCGGGGTGATAGGCGCCTCGTCCCCCGGAGACGCTAGCCCAAGACGCCTTGGCCTCATACTTGTAGTCGACATGGCTGAAGAAAAGGAAGTCCGCGATTATCCGTTCGCCCACCGACCGGACATGCTCCCCTCGCAGGGTTCGATACCTCTTGTCCCCGCCGATTGCGGGTGCCGTCTCGGCTTCGTTTCGATGGAAGTTGAGAATTGCGTGAAGGTATAGCTCAGCGAGGTGCGGGTCCTGACCCGTCCTTGCCTCGCGCAGAACCGCTGCCACCAGGGAATCCGTCCACCGGTCATCGGCGACGCTAATCGGCCCATTTACGATGGCTTGGACGACACGCTTGCCGAGTGAGTGGAGAGTTGAGACGGTTACGCCCGCCTTCTCGCGATCCGCGATCGTTACTCCCATCTGCCTCAGGCGATCCTGCATTTCCTCGGTTGCCTTGTTCGTAAACGTGACGGCCAAGATGGCGTTAGGAGGAACCTTGCGCTCCAGAAGGAATCGGATTCGGCCGACAATCGTCCGTGTCTTTCCGGAGCCTGCCCCGGCAATCACGAGGTTGCGAATATCGTCGCGGACGATTGCGTTGCGTTGTGCCTCGTCGGCTTTGAGGTCGTCAACCAGTAACTTCGAATGGTCGGCCATCACCCGCTTGACGTACTGGTCGTTGTGATTCTCGAGAACGCGCCGCAGCTCGTTCCCGTGGCGAAGAGCGACCTCCGATTCCTGCCGCATCCCACCGTCTCGTGCCCGGCGCACAACCTTGGCGATTGGTGGCAGACTGCCCTCTGCAATCTGGACAACCTTCGCGCCGAGGGGTCGCCGAACCGACTCCGGGATGTAATTGCCGGACCGAACGAAAGTCTCGAGAGCGTTCTCTATTTCGCGGAGATCGGATTCGGCCTGTCGCAATGCGATACGGGCGCGTGCTACCTGCCGTCGCCGATACCAAACGACTCCGGCGACGCCTGCCGCGACGGCCGCCACGACAAGGACCAGCGACAGCGGGTCCATCTCAGCACCTCTAACGAGTCAGCGGAAGAACCGGTCAACCCGCCTAAATAGCCTCCCTCGATCGGTTCGCAGTGGACGCCCTGGGTGGCATTCGCATCGGATGATGACGTGGCACCGGCGATCGAACTGTCACAATCCTCCACACGGTTTGGACCGAAGAGACCTCTGCGTTTCGTTCACCCTCCGGGAATACCTAAATACTGACAAGTCCTCCTTAGGACCGTGCGTGCATCGGTCCAAGGCCCACGGGAGGAGTACCGCGAACGGACCCTGGTCCGATCGGCGATTCGACTCCGGAACGTATCCTCGGGTAGCACTCTCGACATGGCGGCCGACATGATTGATTCGATCTGGAGCCTCCGAGATGCCGGAGAAGCGGCGCTCGTTCGTCGCAGTCGCTAAGGCGGCGGAGCGGTCCCTCCGCGCAGCGGAGATGGATCACGTCTTCGTGGGCGCTCTCGCGGTGGGAGCCTTTGGCGTCCCGAGGACGACGGCCGACGTGGACGTGATTGGGATTACAGGGAGGGACGTGTGGACAGCCTGGCCGAGGCGTTCCGCCGCCAAGGCTTTCGCGTCAGCGCCGATGACCTTCGGGATGCCCTCGCGGAGAAATCTCCCTGTACGGTTCACGACGCGCGCTCGGAGTTCCCTTGAATCTCGTTCCGGCTGCGAGGGCCACCGCGAAGGATGCGATTCGACACTCGGTGAGCGTCCGATGGCGGAACACGACCTTGCCGATCGCCGACCCGGAGCACACGATTGTCATGAAGCTCGTCTATGGGAGCGAGCAGGATGTCGAGGATGCGCTCGGCATCTACGTCCGCCAGAGGAAGCGGCTCGGCCTTCGACGGATGCGACATTTCGCCGGCCGACAAGGCGTTTTGGAAAATCTTCGGGACCTCGAGCGAGGAGCGGTCGAAGTCAAAGAATGAGCCCAGCGAATGGTCGAGCGGTAAGTTGCTCTATGCGGAGCAGATCCGAGCCAGTCAGACGGGCTCCCTCGACCAACTCCGACGCGTGGACGAGTGGGGATGACAATTTGTGCAGAACGCGACTTGATTGTTGACACTTGGCTGTGTCGTGGGTCTTCGACGCGGCTCGTAGCTTTTAAGCGCGCACGCCGTTTTGAAGTCCGTGGGATTGCCATGCCTGGGAAGGGAGACGTTGGACCATGTCGGAGCAGGAAATGAAATCACTCTTGACGACGATGAAAGTCATGGGCCATGAAGAGCTCGCTCACGATCTATTCTTCGATTGCTTTCCCGAAGTGGACTCGGTTCTGAAGATGGGGGATATGAAGACGACGAGCCTCTTTCGGATGGCGCTCCTCTATTTCCTGTTCGTCCCTGACGCGAGGGAACGACTCCTGATACGCCTGCGAAGACTTCCGCAACGAAAAGGGTGAAGCGCGTGTTCTCCTGGCCACCATGTGGTCGTAATTGGCAGGCCGATCCTCCCAAATCCCTTACGCCTCGATGCGCTCCACGCGGCCGTTCGCCTCCGCCCACCGCAGCAGGCGAAGGAAGGCTTGGGTCTCGGCCCCCTGGAGCGAGATCACGTCCCCGCCACGGTACGCCGTCCCGGTCTCCCAATCCTTGACCACGCGCAGGACGCGGTACCGCGGCTTCTGCTGCACCGCCATGAACTCGGCCATCTTCGCCGTGGCCCACGAATCCTTGAACGTCCCCTGGAACACGGCGAGGCGCCGGTGCGCGATGATCGCGATCTTGTTCGCCACCTCGTTCAGGAAGCTGCGGTTGTGGCTCACGACGAGCACCATGCCCGGATACGTGCGCAGGGCGGCCGCCACGATCTCCTGGCTCTCGATGTCGAGGTGGTTCGTCGGCTCGTCGAGGACGAGGAGGTCGTAGTCCTGGGCGATGAACTTCGCGAGGGCGAGGCGCGCGCGTTCTCCGCCGCTGAGCTGGCCGACGCGGCTGTGGACCGCGTCCCCCCGGAACCAGAAGCGGCCGAGGAGGCCCCTGGCCCACGCTTGCGACGGCGGCGGATTCCGCACGCTGCTGATCTCCTCGAGGAGGGTGCGGGAGAAGTCGAGCTCCTCCGCCTCCTGGGCGAAGTACCCGATCTTCAGGTTCTTGCCTCGGAACACGGATCCCGCGTCCGCCTCCTGACGTCCGATCAGGACCTCGAGGAGGGTCGTCTTCCCAGCGCCGTTCGGACCGACGAGGCCGACCTTGTCGCCCTTCGCCAATTCGAGGTCGACGTCGGCGAAGAGGAGCCGGCCGCCATGGGACTTCGCGACGCCCTCCAGGCGCACGACCCCCGGACCCGAGGCGCCCGTGCGGAAGGAGAGGCGGAAGGCGCGCGGGGCGGTCGGCGGCGGCTCCGGCGTCTCGCGTCGCATCTGCTCGATCCGCAGCTTGCGGGAGAGCACCTGCTCGTACACCTTGCGGGACTTGAACGCCTCGATGATCGCGAGTTGGCGTTTCAGCTCCGCCTGATGCCGGTGGCGCTGGGCCTCCCGGGCCCGCGCGATCGCGTCGCGCTGCACCCGGTAGTCGGTGTAGTTGCCGACATACTCGAGGGTACGCAGACGGTCGATCTCGATCACCTTGTCCGCGATCGCGTCGAGGAGGAACTTGTCGTGGCTCGCCAGGAGCACGGCCGCGTCGATCTCCTGGAGGAACGCCTCGATCGTCTCGATCGTGTCGACGTCCATGTGGTTCGTCGGCTCGTCGAGCAGGAGGACGTCCTTCTCCTTCGCGTTCGCGAGGGCGCGCGCGGTGAGGACCTTGGACTTCTCGCCGCCGGAGAGGGAGCCGAACCACTGTTCGAGGAGCTCCTCGCCGACGCCCAGGTCATTGAGGATCGGGTCGTTGACGATCACGCTCTGGCTGCGGGCGGCGCCCCGGGCGACGTGCAAGGATTCGTAGCGAGCCATGCGCGCGCTCGCGTCCGCGGCGTCCCAGGCGTCTGGGCGGGCCATCCACGCCTCGAGGCCCGCGAGGTCCGCTTCGATCCGCTGCGCCTCCGGGCTCGGGGCGGAGAGGACGTCCCGCACCGCGGTCTCCGGCGGGACGTTCGGGACCTGCGGGAGGTAGCCGTACCGGAGGCCGGGCTTGAGGACGAGGTCCCCCAGGTCCGGCGCCGTCTCGCCCGCGAGGAGCCGGAACAGGGTGCTCTTCCCCGAGCCGTTCGGGCCGACGAGGGCGACCTTGTCCCTCGCGTGGAGGAGGAAGTCGGCGTGCTCGAGGACGAGCGTGGCGCCCCAGGATTTCCGGAGGTCCCGGCCCGCGATGATCGGCTCCATGTCGCCACGGCTTAGTCCCTAGTCCCCGATGAGGCTTCGCCCCGCATGATAGCGCCCGCGGTTTGCGACGATTGGTGGAGCTGGGCCATCTCAACACCCCACGACCATCATAGGTCCGGGTGGGTTGGGGTATCGTTAACCCCCCGAGGACCGAGGATCTTCACCCTCCCCCACCCCAATTTCTTATATTCTCCCGATGCATCTTCCCAAGTGATGATGTTATGAGCGACGAAGGGGAACTGGAGAAGCTCCTAGCCGACGAGGCTGAACTAAACAGAAGCCTTCTGTCGAGCGTTCTGCTTCCGTACGTAAGAATCGGCAGAGAATCCGGCGCACCGATTTTCACACCCGAATTCTCGCATCTCACGAACTCCGGCAAGATCGTCATCTATCTCCTGTCGCGAAAGGCGGCGAGCGCAATGGGAATCTCTAGCATCACAGAATCTGCAACGCCGCGGGAAATTTCAGAGGCAACAAGCATTTCGTACGGTTCGGTTAAGCCGACCGTCTCGGATTTGGCACGCAAGCATGTGCTTGTTCGAACTGAGGGCCGATATTCGTTTCCAAATCACCTTCTCCTCCAGGCTCGCGAATTGGTGAAGTAAGAATGAAGCAAGAGGATGTTGCACGGCTTGTTCGAGAGGCGATTGAGCTCACCGAAGGGATTCATGACGACTATCGTCTCGCCGCGTTCCAAGAGGTGTTGCGCTACCTGATGGCGTTTGACCGAGGAGAACCCCGTCGGCCCGCTGAAAAAGTTCAGCCGCTTGAGAGGGCTGCCGGCGAATCGATTGGTGAATTCCTTAGGAAAGTGTCTTCGAAGGCTCACACGGACATTAGTCTCGCGATGGCGTACTACCTGCTCAAGAATAGGAACATCGAATCCTTCACCGTGGGCGACTTGGACGCACTATATGCGGAGGCGAGACATCCAAGGACCAATCTAAACCTCGCAGTAATCGGGAACATAAAGAAGGGGTTCATGATCGACACCGGTGGCAAGCGGGAAGCCATGAAACTGTTTGCGATATCACGTCTCGGGGAGGACCACGTCGAAACAAACCTTTTGAAACAGACGAGCGTGGGTGAATGAGTGGCGATCTCGCCACTTCTCAGAAACGCAATTGAGTCTCTTGAACACGCCCTCGATCACTACGACTTGAACACAGACCGCGATCGGAAATTTGCCATCCTTCATGCCGATCAGGCAGTGGAGCTGATTCTCAAGGAAAAGGTGAGACGCGAGAGGATATCGATCTACAAGAAAGATAAAAAGACATCCGTCGGCCTCCATGAGGCTCTTGAGATACTGTCCCAGAAAGGAGTGTCAGTGCCAGAATCAAACGACCTTGAAATGCTCCACGATGAGCGAAACAGGATTCAGCATCAGAACTCGACCCCTGATGTGGAGACGACTAACTTTCATATCGAAAACGCTGTGCGGTTCGCGATCCGCTTTCTCTCGACAGACTTGCGCCTCGACTTGACACAGACCCTAAGCGCGCCGACGTATCGACGATTGGAGGCATTTCGGACTGATAAATCGGCGGTCTAGGCCAAACGTTGACCGGGGTCTTTCGGGAGATCTCGAGCTATCCATGTGGGCGAACGGACTCCACCAGATTAGAGACAGTTTCGACAGAATGCCACCGTTGTCAGGCATTCCTGCTCGACTGGAGTTGAACGCTCTCGTGCCTGGGGGATTTTCGGATCTCGACGGCCTCGGATGGAACTACAAGGTAGTGAGTCCGATCGGAGCGCATTATTGCGTAGTGGACATCCTGTCGGTTCAGGGATGCAAATAGGGTATCGTCGGGTACAACTTTCTTGCCATCCGGCAGATGATCGCAGTAAACTCGGGCTGCTTCCTGGGGGAGAGCTTCTCCCGTAGCGAGCTTCAGGTTCCAAAGTTTGACCGCCACCTGGCCCGGATTGGGCTGGCCGTCGATCAACACGTTTACGTAAATCGGCACATTGTTATCTGTCTCGAGTAACGCACGAATAGTCCGGTCGAGATCCTTCTGGAGGTCGGGAACCCGCGTTGCGAATTTCTCTGCAGCGGTGACCGTGATGATGCCTTTCGGCTCTCCGACATGTTTCGCGTGGTCCTCGAAATTCTCGATGCGCAGGGGAAGGACAAAAGGCTGATAGGGGGCGCTCCACATGTATGCGTTTCCTGGTATTGGCTCGTTCAGGATTATCGCTAGGACGTCATCCGAGAAGTGCGCGTTCGCCTTCCTAAGTGATATCAGATCATCAGCGCTCAGGAGATGAAACACGAAGAAATTGTCTCCCTGGCTTACGAGTTCTGTGGGGATCGCTCCAGGCTGCTGGGTGACTAGAATGCTGCCGAGGTTGTACTTGCGACCCTCCTTGGCCCACTCAACAAAAATCGACTCCGCCGCGTCGCGTTCAGCTGAAAGAACCGTTTGCGCCTCTTCGATCACGGCGACGACATTGAGGAGCTTTCCCTCGGTCCCAGCTGTGAAGCTTGCCTGATTCCTTTGGAAGATCTCGTTCAAAATCATTGACGCAACCCATCGCCCTTGAGGCAGGACCATTAGCGAAGTGTCCACTATGACGACATGACCGCGCTCTAGGTGCCATAGCAAACCTTCGAGCATTTTCGAAGACTTACTGTGCAGTTTCTTTACAACTGGGACGAGATTGTTGACGATCGCGGGAGGCGTCGTGCCGGCCGCGTTGTGCACAATAGCGCGAATCTGGCCTGAATCAGCGCGATATCCCTCTGTATCAAGGAGCTTCACGAGCGCTCCCCACTCGTGTTCTTCCAAACCGCGGACGGCGTTCGCCCAGACCTGTTCCCATTTTTGGGCTGGGACACAATTCTTGATGACGTTTTCCGATTTGACGGTGGATAGGTTAAGGTGAACATCGCCGGCCAAAAAACGGCTGTATTTCTCCGGGAAGCGTCGATCTGAATAGACGACTACCTTGTCCTGAAGTTCGGGGACATCGGCGAGGCCTGGCCGACCCTTCTTATCCATCAGCGCATACTCGCCTTCCGGATCAAAAATCAAACAACCAACATCCGGGTTTGTCGCGTACAATTTGGTGACCAGGAGCTTGACAAGATTCGTTTTCCCATAGCCTGCGTGCGCGAAGATGTAGGTCCTGCGACCAATCAGGCGTTGCACATTGAAAGGGACTTGGTGGTCGGGTTTGCCATCTCCGTCGAATACGACGCTGCCAAATGCAAGACGACCCAGCACGGCCGTCTTTTCGGATGGATCAATTCCCAGGGCACAAACCAACCGGATTGTATCCTCGGTCGGAATTCCGACGGAAGCACCCAAGTGGGGCAACCTCCGCATGGAGGGCTCATAGGCGATCCTACCCTTTCCATCAAGGGTGAGGCCACCCAGCAACTTGACATTGACGTTGTATCGGAGTTTCGCCTCCTTGACGTCCTCTGGCACGGATCGCCCGGCTCTTGTCATTTGAGCGAGATAGTCTTCTGCGTCGGAGCCGACCATGAGACCGACGGGATGAAACTTCGTGATCCGGCCGAGCAGATAGTGCACTTTTGAGATCTCCACGACAAGGAAACTCCCGAGAAGCGGCGTGAACTCGGTGTGATACGGGACGACAATCTCTGCCTTGAATTCGAGGCCGGATTCAATAAAACCCTTGAACACGCCAATGATATTCTTGATCAGGTCAGCCATACTCTTTCCACCCGCCGCGGAGCAACCCTCGGCCGATCGCCACATGCTGGAAGGTCCTGTCCGCATCTTCCGTCAGCTGACCTCGGACGACTTCTTCAACGAGGAGGTCCTCCAAAATGGACATTTCAAATCCATGCAAGACGGCTCCCTCATGTGCTTTGATCAGAGGTTCCGGATATCCGACGGTGGGGAAGGAGGACTTCGCGGTCTCGGCCAAGTACTCCAGCATTTCCTTGCGTCGGGGCATGAGCCATTGTGGGATGTCCACCGGCAAGACCATTCCGTCGGGACTCTCAACGAGTTTCGCTAGGTGAAGAATGCCAAACGTAGCTTCTTCGAGCCAACTCCGCCACTGAGGATGTGCCTCTCGTTCGATGTCCCGTGGCACTTCGCAAAAGCATGCATACTTCTTTCTGAAGGTACCTTCAAGGGCAAGTCCGAGGGACAGATAGTTTAGCACTTTCGATCGTTTCGCCACGCCGACCAGCAGGCTACCCTGCTCTTTGTATGCCTGCTCGAAGGATCTCGCGAGCTTCTCAATGACCTCCTTCCGAAGAGCCTTGGTCCTGAGCAGACCATCGCGAATCACAAGGGCTGTCTTGCGGCCGGGGTTCCATGCGATGTCAAGAAGCACCGCCCATTCGACGATATCCCGAAACGGACGGACAGCTGCGCGAAGGTCGCCTTCACCCCTGCCAGGCTCAAGGAAGTAGGATAGTTCGTTGTAGCTGACATCCAGCCGCTCAAGGAATCCAGCGAGCAACGGAGAATGGTCTTGAGAAGTCCTGTCGAATGCGGCGCGGAAGATGTCGGTTCCACCGGAGAGAGGAAGAATCTTCTGGAACCGTTCCAAGCCCTCGCTGTCGACGACTCGAATAATCTCGAGATTGAGTGGTTCAAACGTGAGCCGATTCTCGCCTCCGTCGGTTGCGACAGGAGAAATTGCATAACACTGGCGATACCCGATTTCGTGAATTCCAAATCCTTGAACTTGAGCCCTGAGCGCCGCCAGCAGTGGTCGCTCGACTTCCAGGGCGCGTTGGAGTTGCTCCCGGACCTGCTTCAGATCTAGGGTCTCAAGTGCCAATCTCCGCCCCCCCGGCACGTCCCACTACTTGACCGAAAGTACCGTCAGACCGAGATATAAAGGAATAGCCGGGATGCGAAACGTTCGTTTGTGAGTCTCCCCTTACGGGCAGGGGTGCCCACTCCACTAATCATTCACGACAATCGCCGTGGAGGGTCGAGGCGGGGCAGTGCCGTAGCCGCCATTACTACGAGTTACTCTCGTCAACGAAAGCGTGATCGCACAGAGACATCGCGTGCGGACGGAACAACAAGCCCTAGCACGGATCGCAAGGGTAAGTCGATTCTGATCAAGTCTTGAAGAATTCCTCACGGGCGGAGGCATCGAAGCTGCTGGGGGACCAGGCGCCGGGAGAATCAGGACACTCGCAGCAGTCCTCACCGGGAAAATGGAATGAAGCTAGCTCTCGTCACCAGAAGGATTGCTCCCGGCCGACGCGGCGGGTTTAAGCCGGGCGGTAGGAATAACGCGCTTGTCCGACATGAAGACATCCTCGCCCTCCGCTTGGCTTGCATGGTTGCACCTTTCGGATCTCCATCTTAGGAAAGACCTCGGGTGGGAGCAGGACGTTGTTCTCTCGAGCCTCCTGAAGGACATCGAGGAGCGGTACAGCACCACGAATCGACCTCAGGTTCTCTTTGTTACCGGAGACATCGCTTTCTCTGGCAAGGACGAAGAATACATCCCCGCAGAGGACTTCTTGCTCAAACTTTGCGCGAAGGTATCTATCCCATCCGAACGAGTGTTCATCGTGCCGGGTAATCACGATATCGACAGAACTCTCGCGGAAGATGCGTTTGACGGGGCGCGAGCGAAGCTGAAAACAACTTCCGAGGTCGACCGATTCTTTCGAAGCGAAGACAGGCGGCGGACGGTTTTCGTTCGCCAGAGGGCTTTTCGCGCATTCGCCAATAGAGTAATGAAGCCACCTGCGATGTATGAAGATACCAGTTTCGCCCACGCTCGGGTAATTCGCATTGGTCCGATTCGAATCCGCGTTCTCCTCCTCGACTCGTCGTGGCTTGCGACAGGTGGGGAGAAGGATCTGGGCTCGATAGTCGTGGGTGAGAGACAGGTCATCGAGTGCTGCCAACTGGGTAACTCAGACGGCCGTTCGTTCACCTTCGCGTTGATACACCACCCCTTTTCCTGGATTGCCGACTTTGAACAGGCGTCGGTCGAAAACAGGGTCATCGAGAGCGCGGACGTTTGTCTTCGGGGTCACTTGCACGCGGAGGACTTGCGCGCAACAGAAGAAGCGCGGCGCCGCCTCACCGTCTTTACCGCGGGAGCCGCATTCCAAACCCGAACGTCGGACAATTGCTACCTCTGGTGTTCACTCGATCTCGCGACGGGACGTGGGCGGAGGGTCTCCCATCGATACAATGGAGTGAAGAACCGATGGGATGCATCCGAACCCTCCGAGTGGTTCCTCACTGAGCGAGCGCCAGCCCCCCTACCCTCGGCTGTAGCCGCCGATCTCGTCCGAGACCACAATCCGGCCTTCGCTGAATTTCTCAAGTGCCTCCTTTCTGGGCTCTACGCTGAGGTCCCGATCAAACTCCCGACGGGCGAAGTGACATTCGCCGGCATCGATACGATCCTCCCAGGGTCGCCAAATGAGCTTGGCGATACAGTGAACCGCCTCAGACGTCACTTCGCTATTGCAGAGATTTGGGATCCCGTTTCGTGGAAACAGGAGCTGCAACGTTTGATTGAGGCATGGGACGGAGCCATTCGAGCCTTCACCGGTCCAGCATTGACGGAGTTACTTAGGAGGGAGGAGCGAGGTAAGAGTCTCTTCTCCGCAGTGAGCCCGGGCAACCAAGGGAGCCCCGGCTTGACCTTCGCGAATGCAATTCACGCCTTGCTTGACTCCGGCGATTTGGTTGGCGCCAGGCAGATTCTCGACCACTGGCATGACCAGGACGAACTCGGACCTCTTGAGCAGCTTGAACTCCTCCGCCTAGAGATTCAAGTTCTTCTGGGTGAGGGAAACCCAGCATCGGCAATGAAAAAAGCGGAGCAGCTGAGCAGCGATATCCAGAGAACGCCGATCGACGTCGCACTCACCGCTCGATGTGCGCTGGACCTCGGCGATGCGAGTCGCGCTGGCCGGCTGATGCATCTAGCAATCGATTCAGGAGCTCCGATTGAGTCGGTAAGGAAACTCGCTCTCAAAATTGCCAGCCTCACTGGCGACCGAACCTTGACCAAAAAGGTGATGGCCTGAGCGGCTCAGAGGAGGCTGGAGGATTCCCTGTTAGGGTCGACTTTGACCGTATCTTGGATACAATAGCTTCGCGGATATATGACAATCAATTTGCCTTCCTACGCGAGAACGTTCAAAACGCGATAGACGCCATACGCATGCAGTCGAGGCGCGATGGAATCGAGTCGAACGATCCTCGATACCGCATCGACATTCGCGTTGAGGTGGACGCCTGTTCAATCGCGGACAACGGGATAGGCATGACCCTCGAGGAACTCAAGAACAATTTCTGGACCATGGGGGCAAGCGGGAAGAACACCCCTGAGGCGAGGGCGGCTGGTTGTATCGGTACTTTCGGTATCGGTGGCTTCGCAAACTTCGGGGTTTGTAAGACGCTAGAGGTGACCTCCCGAACAAGCGATTGCACCTCTGCACACCGCACCTCTCTCTCTCGTGAAGCGTTTGGGGCGGATCGCTTCTCTCTACCCCGGGTTGAGGCATCGGAGTCAGATGCTCTGGCGTCCAGGGGAACTATAGTTCGGGGCGTAGCGATGACCGGGTTCGACGCCAAGGGCTTACTGGATTACATCAAGCAGTTCGTCCGACATGTCCCTGAGGCCATCTACTTCGACAATCAATTGATCTCCCAGGAAGCGCCCGGCTCGATCGGGGGAGACAAGCGGCCTCTCGGCGGTAGGGAGGCCCGGAGTGGAGTTACCTTCCAGCTCTATGTCGGGGGGAACAATACTCTCTTCTGCCAAGTGGAGAGATTGACAATCCAGGGGATGGAATTGCCGTGCGCTGGCTGGGTAAGGCTCGAACATGGCGCGCTCGAGGTTCGCAAGCGAGGTTTCAAACTGTGCTCTACCTCCATCTCATCACGGGTCGGCGTAGCCGGCTGGATTGATTGCGATGGATTACGGCCAACAGCAGGAAGGGATTCTCTCGACAATGAATCGGTGGGACTCCTGACCGGAGCATTCCACGTCATTGAGGACACGGCGACCGACTACATACTTCTGGACTCGGAATTGTTGGCGAACCACGTACGTCTGATTCCGGACTTGGTGCAGCGAGGCTTTCTAGAGAAGCTTGGGTTGCTTGTCGTTGACGTCCTGGGGGGAGGACAGATGAAGCTCCAAGAGATTCGGAACCGGAGGGATCCGCTTCAAAGGGTCTTCTTTTCGCAGTCGGGACAACGAAACGCTACCACTGATGTACTGACCGCTCGGGGGAGCATTATCGTGAGGCTCTCTGGGAACTGGCAGCGGAGACAGGCGGAAATGGCCTTCCTGCACGATTACTGCGGAGCTCAAGAACTAGACTCTCTGATCGAGTGTCTGGAAGTCTATACCGAGCTCGACCCCTTTGAGAAGGCTGTGCTCTCGGAGTTGGATTTGGCAATTCGAAAGTTGTTCCGCCCCCCCGAGTTCCGCCTTGTAGCGGGGAGGCTGACGTTCGAGACTCCCATCTTCTGGAGCGCGAGGAAAGAGGCGGGTGCTACGGTAGTCTACGCCGATCCACGGCACGGTGAGCTGCTTAAATTGAAACCTTTGGGGTACTCAGCTCTCTTCTGGTCAATGGTCGAGGTCTTTTGCAGGGAGTATCTTGGAGACACATTGAAGCGCCAAAGCCAGAAATTTTTTGGAAACGGCGCAGTCGACCTAGATGCGTTCGGCAAGAAACAGTCCGAGCTCTGGGAACTGGTAGTCGGGGACATTGAAGTCTCGCGAATCGGGAGCAAAGAGACTGCTGGACATTCGAACATCGGGCGAGTC
>Ga0209235_1001353_pt1 | contig 13211 bp, 8 predicted proteins | sample GraSoi013_1_20cm_4_FD_185817 | JGI IMG/M metagenome (GOLD analysis project Ga0209235, IMG submission 185817) | Grasslands soil microbial communities from the Angelo Coastal Reserve, California, USA - Sample 09_25_2013_1_20cm (SPAdes) (version 2) | ecosystem: Environmental > Terrestrial > Soil >...
AATGGAGACGGTGAACTTCGCAGGCTACACCGAGCGGGAGAAGCTCGAAATTGCGAAGCGCTACCTCGTACCGCGGCAGCTGCGGGAGAACGGCTTGGGGGGCGACCAGCTCGATCTGGGGGATGAGGCCCTGAAGGAGATCATCACCAGCTACACGCGCGAGGCCGGCGTCCGCCAACTCGAGCGCGAGATCGGGAAGCTCGGGCGCAAGGTGGCCCGCCGCATCGCCGCGGGGGAGCTGCAGCACCTCTCGGTCACGGCCGCCGACGTCCGCGAGCTCCTCGGCCGGCCCAGGGTCCACCCCGAGCGCAAAGCGGGCCTCGACCAGGTCGGCGTCGCCACGGGGATGTATTACACCCCGGCGGGCGGGGACATCATGTTCGTCGAGGCGAGCGTCATGTCGGGCAAAGGCGATCTCATCCTGACCGGCCAGCTGGGCGACGTCATGAAGGAATCGGCGCGGGCGGCGCTCACCTATGCGCGCTCGCATGCCGAGCAGCTCGGCATTGGGGAAGAGGCCTTCAAGGACACGGATGTGCACGTCCACGTCCCGGCCGGCGCCATCCCGAAAGATGGGCCGTCGGCGGGGGTGACGATGGCGACCGCCCTCGTGTCGGCGCTGTCACGTCGGCCCGCGCGGCACGACCTGGCCATGACCGGCGAGATCACCCTGCGAGGTCGCGTGCTCCCGATCGGCGGCGTGAAAGAGAAGGTCCTCGGCGCCGTACGGGCGGGGATCAACACCATCGTCCTCCCCAAGGAGAACGAGCGCGATCTGGAGGACCTGCCAGAGGACGTGCGCCGGCAACTCGACGTGCACCTGGTCGAGGAGTTGGGCGACGTGCTTTCACTGGCGCTGCGTGGGGCGCGGTTCCAGGCGGGGCACCTCGTCTTCGAGGGTGAAGCACCCGTCGAGCCGAAGATGGTGTCGAAGAACTAGCGCGCGGCGACCCCGGCCACCACCAGCTGTACGGCGGCTTCCTTCCAGCGCTCTCGTAAGGCCGGCTCGTCGGCCCCCAGCGGGGGCGCGCTGGCCGCTACGACGGATTCGAGCTGCAAGTACCCCACCATCAGCACGAGGGCCTGGGCCGCCGTCAGGTGCGGGTCGACGTCGTCCCGTACCTGACCGAGCCCCTGCCCCTCGGCGAGTAGCACGACCAGCCGCTTGATCGCCGGGGCGAACGGCGCGAGATCGGTCCGATTGCCCTGGGCAAGAACGGCCACGAGGTCGGGGCGCCGCGCCAGGAAGTCAAACTGCGCTTGCAGAACTCGCTCCAGCCGCTCCAGGGGCCGGCCACTCGCAGCCGGCAAGGCGGCCAGCGCCGTCTCAAGCTCCGCTGCCGCCTGCCCCAGCACGGCTTGAAAGAGCCCGCGCTTGGAGTGGTAGTAGTAGAAAAGCAGCTGCTTGTTTACTCCGGCCGCTCGGGTGATTTGCTCGATTCGCGCCCCGTCGAAGCCACTCCGGGCAAACTCCTCGCGGGCAACGGCGATGATGCGTAATGCCCTGGTATTAGTGAGCTTCCGTGACAGCATTAAGTCCTCAACCGGACGGTTGATGAAATGTACACCGTTGCTGCGTGCCAGGCCAGCGTTGGGGGACGACGCGAGGTTTTCGGGGACGTGCAGCAGTCCCTGCTCCAGGAAAGCGATGAGCGAGCGATTGACGAGTTCAGGCGCTTCCTCGGGGGCCGCGTGGCCTGCCCGAGGCACGATGACGAAAGTAGCGCGCGGAAGCTCAACTGCCATGCGGCGGCCGATGGCCGGCGGGATCCAGCGGTCGCCACTACCCCACAGCACGATCGTCGGCTGTACCACGGCGGCAAGCCGGCCGGCGAGGTCGTCGAAGCGGAACTCCCGCAGCACGCCGCGCATCGCCCGGCCGTAGTCGGGGTCGGGGACCGGGGCGTAGTACTGATCAACGTCCCGGCCGGTGACCTTGGTCGGGTCTGCGTACGTTGACCGCAGGATGCTGGCCGTGGAGGAGCGTGCGCGCAACGATGTCGCCAGCGCACCGAGGAGCGGCCAGCGCACGATTCGGAGCGTGAACGGCCAGCGGGTGCCGAACCCAGCGGCATCCATCAGCACCAACCCGCGCACCCGCGCCGGGGCGGCAAGGGCGACCCCGGCGGCGATCGCGCCCCCCATCGAATGGCCGACCAGCACGGCGTCGGGGACCCGGAGCGAATCGAGGAGCGCCAGGACAAGTCGCGTGTAGTCGGCGTTGGTGTACCCGTGGGCCGGTTTGTCCGAGAACCCGAAGCCGCGATTGTCGAAGGCGATCGCGCGGAATCCCGCGGCCGCCACGGGCGGAAGGGTGTGGCGCCAGGTGTAGAGCGATGCGCCGAAGCCATGAATGAAGACGACGGCAGGACCGGTCCCGGCCTCGACGTAACGGATGCGCGAGCCGTCGACCGTCACGTACTTCGCGGTGAGATCGGTGCCGGCGGGGTAGCGGGACTGCGGCGGGATCGGGGTGGCCCGGCATGCCGCAACCAGCAGGACCAGCAGTGTGGGCAGGCTCCTCATGCGGGGACGTGGGGGGCGGGGGGGCTCCGCAGGGCGCGTCGGGCGAGCTCCACCACGTTCGGGTGGGAGCTCCACAGGGCTGCGAGCTCGTCTCCGGCTCCCGTCGCAGTGATCACCTGGGCGTCGTCGATCAGCAGAATTGTGGGCTCGGTCACCGGTACGGAACCGGTGATGATGCCCTCGGTCTCCACCGCTTCACCGGCGAGCTTGACGTCTACCGCGGCCCGCCCCGCCGCGCGGCGCCAGGCGGGGAGCGTAGGACGCCACAGCGCGGCCGCCACCACGCCCGCGACTTGCCGTTCGGCGCGGGCGACGAGCTGCTGGATCAGGTTCGCCACCGCACGCTCGCCGGCTACCGTGCGGGTCTCCGGCTCCCCGGGCAAGCTCGCGTCCCGCAGCGCGCGGCTGAGCCGGTCGAGCGCCTCCCCCTGGCGGGCGGCGAGATGGGCGAGCAAGGCATGGGGGTCGCTGGGGCGGTACTGGACCGGGCGGCCGTGCGAGCGGAAGGCTGCCCCACGGCTCACCAGGCCCTCGAGCGCGCCGTAGGCGTTGGCGCGGGCAAGCCGGGTCGCCCGGGCCACCCCGTACCCGGTGGAGGGGCCGAGGCGCAGTAGCGCAGCGTAGACGACGGACTCGGTTGGGGTAAAGCCAAAGGGAGTGAGATCGATCGTCGGCATTTGCGTAGTAGCCAACGCTACTACGCTTTTGTCCCTTACGCCACCTCGATGGGCAAACCGAGGTGCCGCGCAATCAGCGCCAGGCGGAACGTCACGTCGGTCTGACGCTGCGCCGGGCTCTTGCCCGGGCCTTCCAGCGGGAAGTAATGGCTGAGCACGGGGTTGGTGGACTTGGGGCTTCGGCGCAGCGCCTTGGGGCTCCAGATCCCTGCTTCATCGCACTCGCTGTAGAGGCGCGCCAGGACCTTGGTGGCGCTGGGGACTTGGCGGACCAGGCCCAATCGGGCCAGCAGCTCGAGCCAGTACACGGCGAACGGGACGTCCGTGACGTGGCCTTGGGCGTCGGCGTGCAACGGGTCCCCCAGGAGCTCGAAGAGGGGCGGAAAGAACCTCTTCCCGGCGAGGACGACAAAGGCGCGGCGCGGCGCCGCCGTCGAGAAGTAGTGCCCGAGGCGCTCGATGAACCCAGCCCGCTCGCGCTGGAGCGCGGGCAGGAAGGCCAGCATCTCCACGGCGAAGATCGTCGGCGGGTAGGCGGCGGGATCGAGCACCGTCTTCCCGTGGGCCTTCTTGAAGGGTTTCTGGGCGACCTCGCTGCGCAGGTACTGGGAAATGTCGCTGGTGATCCGGTGGGCCGTGCCTCGGAGACGCGGATCGTCCACGTGGCCTCCCCGGGCCAGCGCCGCGGCGGCGGCCTCGCGCCCCATGTTGCGGACCCACGCGGCGAGGCCGGCATCCGTCTTGGCCGCCCGGTGAAACTCGACCAGCAGCTGGGGCGACTCGTCCCGCGACAGCAACCGGAACAGGAACCGGTCGGCCAGCTTGAAGTGTCGCATGTCGGGCGGCCAGCCGAGCTCCAGCAGCCGTCGGTATTGCGTGACCGTGCCGGCCTCCTTCCAGCCGAATGCCTTCAAGGGACCGGGGGCGAATAGGCTCCCCCCCCAGAGGCCGTCGGCTTTCTGCCTCCGGGCAATGGCGGTTGCCGGCTTGTATTCGATGACTGCCTGCCGCAGCGCGGCCAGTCGCTCGGGGTCTCGTGCCGATTCCGGGGCGGCCTCGGCGAGCGCTCGATACTGGATGGGAAGGCTGGCGGCCTCATCCAGCCACGAGAGGGGCAACCTGTGAGAGGAAGGCAGCTCCAACGGTCGCTCCGGGGTGGATGGGAATGAGCCCGCGAACCGCAGTCAAAAACGGGCGCAAACTTACGCGGCGCTGCAATGCGAAGCCAGCCCCCCCGCGTGGCTTTCTCTAACCTCAAGTGAGTCAATCACCTGGCTCTCACGATCAAACAGCGATTGTGGGTGCAGATAGTTGCACCGAACACCTGATCAACCCTTTCGACGCGCAGCGCGGCGTCACGTGCACGAACGCCTTTCGTGGCGTCCGGCAAGAGGTGAGATTTGGCGCATGCCCGGCGCGCTTGAGTCACGACCGGTCCGCAGGCTGCCCGACCGTGTGCGGCTGCAGGGACGGGTCTTGTTTCTCGCCGAGGACGCCGCGCTCGTCCGCCAGCAGTTGGCGGGGCAGGACCTGGATTGGCGGCCCGGGATCAAGCTCCGGGACGACATCTCCACCGACGAGATCACCCCCGCCTACATCTGCTACTACTACGACGAGACCCTAGGTGACTTTCCCTACCTGGGCCTCAAGTGTGGGAATGAGTTCCCCATCACCCGACGCTCGGTCAAAGGAGGTGGGTTCGTCGCCTCCGTCAGCGGCAAGCGCCGCGGGAAGGGATCTTCCCGCGAGCAGTCGCCCTACGCGGAGATGTGCGCCGGAATCAGACTGGTGATCGCCGAGAATATCGAGCGCATTTACCGGGAGAACTGCCAGAATCTGGGCGTCCTCACGACGACCGACTTCTCGATCATCGACCGGGTGCGCCGCGGTGAAGAGATCCCGCTCTCGACGTTTACGGCGGGCGAAGGGGAGATCACCCGCGGCATCATCGAATACGGCGGCCTGTTCAACTACAACCTCGCCCGGCTGCAGGGGAAAGTCGTGCTCACCCCGCCGCAGACGCCGCCGCGGCCGATGACGCTGGGCGAGAAGATCCTCGCGCGGCACTGGGTCGTGGACCCTTCGACGGGGAAGGTCGGCGTGCCGGCGGTGCGGCCGGGGGACGAAGGGTTCGTCGTCACGGACATCCGCTTCAGTCATGAGTACGTGACGCCGATGGCGGCGATCTTCTTCGAGCAGCTGGTAGGGCCGGACCAGAGGGTCAACGACCCGGGGTCGGTGCTGCTGTTCCGGGACCACCTGACCTTCCTGGCTGAAGCGATGACCCCCGAGCGGATCAAGGAGGGTCTGCTCGACGTCGCCAATCAACTCGAACAGAAGCAGCGGGAATTCGCCGAGAAGCAGGGGATCAAGCTGTACGGCGAGTTGCGGCTCGGCCACCATGGCTCGGAGGCGATCTGCCACTCCAAGATCCTCGAAGCGCACGCTCTGCCGGGACAGGTGATCATCGGCAGCGACTCGCACACCCCACACGCGGGGGCCGTCGGCTGCGTGGCCTTCGGCGTCGGCACGACGGCGATCTTCAACTCCTGGATCACGAAGGACGTGCGGCTCACGGTCCCTGAAACGGTGAAGGTGGTGGTGCGCGGCCGGAAGCCCGAGAGCGTGACGGCGAAGGACTTCATGCTGGAGATCCTGCGCCACCCGTACATCAAGAGCGGCCGGGCGATCGGCAAGCTGGTCGAGTACTGCGGGGAGGCCGTGGCGGCGCTTTCGGTGGACGAGCGCGCCACCATGACCAACATGACGGCCGAGGTGGGCGGCTTCACGGGGTACGTGGCGCCGGACGAGAAGACGGTCGCCTACTTGATGGCGTACCGGAAGATGTCGCGGGTCGAGGCGGCCCGGCTGAGCGCCGGGCTGGCGAGCGATCCGGACGCCGAGTACTGCCAGCTGATCGAGATCGACGCCGCGCAGCTCAAGCCCATGATCGCCCTGCCGGGGGACCCCGGGAACGGGCTGCACATCGGAGAGCTGGCCGACCGGGTGAAGGTGGAGATCGCGTACGCCGGCTCCTGCACCGCGGGCAAGAAGGAAGACATGGACATGTACGCCCGGGTGCTGAAGGAGGCGGTGGACCGCGGCGAGCGCGTCGCTCCCTGGGTGCGGTTCTACATCCAGTGCGGCTCCCAGGAGGTGAAGCGCTACTGCGAGGAGATGGGGTACCTCGAGGTCTTCCGGCAGGTGGGCGCGACGTTTCTCGAGCCGTCCTGCGGCGCCTGCATCAATGCCGGCCCCGGTGTGTCGCGCACGAAGGACGAAGTCACCATCAGCGCGATCAACCGCAATTTCCCCGGGCGCTCAGGGCCGGGCCAGCTGTACCTCGCCAATCCCTACACGGTGGCCGCCTCGGCCATCACCGGGTACATCACGGAGTGGCAGCCGGGGATGACGCTTGCTACAGCGTCCCGGTAATCCGGATCTGCAGACCGCGAATCCCGCCGCCAAACGCCGCCGCCGCCGAGACCGTGCTCGAGGAGTCGGGCACCACCTTCGCCGTGACGTGATAGTCCCCCGACACTGTACCGCGGCTGCTGGTGATGGTGAGGCCGGCGCCGCTCGTGGATGTCCCGCTGCCATACGAGCTGGCGGTGATATGTAGCGCCCCTGCGCGAGCGAGCCATGCGTGCACGCTGGAGTCGGGCGCCTGGTGGATGACGAACCCGGTTCCGATGCCGGCCGTGTCGGGGGAGAATCGCTGGCGCAGCGTGTCGCTCACCGGGGGCGTCACGCCGGTGCCCACCACGAACATCACTGAGTCCACGGTGCGCGTCGCGGCGGAGTAGCCACGCCAGCCGAGCACGGCGGAGAGCTGCGCCACGACCGGCGTGTCGGCCTTCGTCGCGTGGATGTCGAGTTGCACGCCGACCAGGCGCATCGTGTCGCCGCCGCCGGTGGGCAGGCGCGATGCCCGGTCGACGTAGGCGAACACGAACACCCGCAGGATCTGATAGGAGCTGTCGTCCTTGAGGGCGCTGTCCAACGCGCTGCGCACGGCGGCGAGCTCCCGGCCGTCGATGGCGTCGGGATCGACACTCGTACTATCCTTGGAGCACGCGAACGCCAGGCCGGCGGCCACGAGCAGGCAGGTCAAGCGCTTCATGGGGTGGGCTCCACTGGTCCAGCGAATATCGCCCTACTCGCCGCCTCCCGAAAGCACCCCGGCGACGCGGAAGCCCGTCTTGTAAGGGCGAAGCGCGTCGCGCGGGTACACGCTGCGCGGATTCCAGAGCACCCACGACTCGATCCCCAGCGTCTCGGCGGCGCGGATCTCCTCGCGGATCTCGAAGGGAGTGTAGCGGGGCAGGCGGCGGCCCAGCGTGAAGGCCTGCAGGAAGGGACGAATCTCGGCCCTGCCGGCGGACGCTCGGTTGCGGGTGATCGCTTCCTTGAGCGCGTTGTAGACGACCCGGTAGGGCTCGGCGTTCGGGTGCTGGAAGCCGAACGCGCCGCGGTAGTAATGGCTGGGATACACCATTGGGAGGACGACATCGGCGACGCGCGTGAAGTCCTCCCACACCTGCCCGATTCCCAAATCGTCCGTGGCCGAGGCCGTGAGCCCGAAAATGTCGAACGTGACCGGCACGCCGAACGGGCGCAGCCGGCTCTTGAGAAGCGCGATGTGCTGGCGCACCGCCTCACGCTGGCTCTGCCCCGGCCGGTGGGCCGGGAAGATGGCGGTCGCGAGGCGCTCGCGCGGCTCGTCCGGGAAGCGTACGTAGTCGAACTGCACCTCCGCAAAGCCGAGCCGCACGGCCTCGGCCGCGAGCTGGGACGCATAGATCCACACCGAGTCGTTGTACGCGTCCACCCACGCGATGTTGATCCGGTCGCGCCACTGACCGCCGTCGCGCGATCGCACCGACCACTCCGGCTTACGCTCGGCGAGCCGGGGGTCCTTGGCCACCACGATGCGCGCGATCGGATAGATGCCGTGGGCAAGCAGCGTATCGAGGCGCGCCCGGATGCTGCGGGTGCGGACGCAGTCGTTCGCGCCGATCTCCTGGGCCGTCTGCACCGCCGACGGATAGAGCAGGCAGCCGGTGTCGTCCTTGACGTCGATCACGAAAGCGTTGATCTCGGTCGAGTCGGCGAGGTGCACGAGGTGCCACAGCTTGTTCGAGCCGAACGCCCACGCGTTCACGTACAACGCCTTGACGCTGCGCGCCGTCGTGAACAGGAGCGGCTCCGGCTGCGCGTATCGCGGGTCGATCCGGAGGCGGGTTGGCAGCTGGTCGGCCGCGATCGCCGCCGGGCGCAGCGCGCTGTCGGGAACCGTCTCCTGCGCAAAGAGGCCGCGACTCGTTGCGAGCGCGGCCCCGAACAGCAGCAGGCACGTCCTAGCTAACCGCATGGGGGTCAACACGATAAGAAACGACCCCGGCGGGCACAAGGTCCTATATCACCCCTCGGCCGGCAGGCTACGGCTTGAGCTGCAAGCTGTTGAACAGCAAGGGGTAAGTGGCGAGGCTCTGGCCGCGGTACTGGGGCCGGAACCCGAACAGGATCACCCGGCCCGTGCCGATTCGCACCTCGACGAGGGCCGCGCGGCCAGCGATGCGCTCGGGGTGAAGGACCCAGCCCGAGAGCAGAATGGCGCTCGGGTCCTCGGGGTAGCGGGCGATCACGCGCACTTGAGTCGAGTCGAGGACTTCGAAGGCGGGGCCGCCCTCGAACCAGGCGATGGTCTGCTCGGGCATGGCGCGCGCCACCGGGTGCGCGGGGTCGAGCTCGATCCGGAAGATCGATCCGGGCGCGTAGAAGTCCTCTTCGGGGACGTCCTCGAGGACGTTGCGGACGGGGAGCAGCAAGGACTGAATCGCGAATCGGCTCGCCTCGTTGAGCGCGACGAGAGCGCCGCCGTCCACCACGAACTGCCGCAGCGCCTGCGCGCCTTCCTGCCCGAGGCCGCCGGCGTACGGTGCCGGATAACGGTGCGTCGGTTGTCCTTCGAGGAGCGCATGCGGATCCTGACTCGGCAGGACGATGACGTCGAACTTTTCCTTCAGCTGCCCGGCGCGAATCACGGAGTCCACGACGGACGCGTAAGGGACCTTCCACGTGTCGAACACCCAGCGCGTCCAGCCCTCGTCGATCGCCGGGACGTAGGAGCGGTACAGCCCGATGCGCGGTGCCGCGCTCGGCTCGAAGCCGGGATGGACGGCGGTCGCGTGCGGGGGTGGGACCGGAGCCGAGAGCGGCGCGCGGATCGAGTCGATCACCGGGAGCGCCGTGAGCCCGAGCAACAGCGGGAGCGAGTGCGCGGTCACGTCATAGGGGCGCTCGGGCGGGCCGCCGGGGTACTGCCGGCGGTCGGGGTACCGCTGCGGCTCGAGCAGGGCCTTGGCGAACGCCGCGTACGGCTGGCGCAGCACGACGACGTAGCTGCCGGCGGGGACCCGCGGCGCAGCGCCGAAGGACTGCGTTGTGGTGCGGATCTCCACCTGGCCGCGGTGCAGAATGCCCAGGAGCGTCGCGAGGGCGAGTGTGTCCTGGTTCTTCGGGAGGACGTAGGCGTACGGCCAGTCGCGCCAGCCCCGGACCGCGCGCCCGCCGACGGCCAGGAAATTCGACAGCCAACGGTCGCGCTCGCGGGCCGCGTGCTGCAGCAGCGCGTACGCCGCGTCGGTCTGGTAGGTGACGATGTCGCGCAACGACCAGCGCCCCCCCGGCCAGGGGTTGGTGAAGTTCCACGAGCGCTCGCGCGGATTGAACCCCCGCGCCCGGGCTTGGAGCTGGTCGAAGGGGAGGGTGATGGGGGAGGCGAGGTTGCCGCTCGCCGTCTCCGAGAGGATCCGCACGCCGCCGTGGTAGTGCTGATAGGCGCGGGCCGGCGTCCACGCGTCGTAGATCGCGTTGATGGAGATCCCCGTCTTGCCCTGCCCGGCGAGCGCCCAGGCGATGGCCGTGCCCAGCGCGTTGTCGCCGTCCACGAGCAACGGGTCGACGTTCGGCTCGATCGGGTCGAGGTAGGGCGGCAGGAACAGCCGGGAACCGGTGCTGCCCTGCTGGTGAATGTCGTGCACGATCTGCGGATGCCAGACGTTGTACAGCGAATCCACGGTCAGTTGGGTCTCGACCTGCGAGAAGGCGTACCAGTCGCGGTTGTTGTCGTGCCCGACGTAGTGGTGGTAGAGCTCCGGGGGGTCGGTGCCTTCCGCGGGTGTGCCGAGGGTGTGGTTGTACCAGCGGCTCACGATCGTCACGCCGTCGGGGTTGAGGGACGGCACGAGCCACAGGATGACGTTGTCGAGGATCGCGCGCGTGGCGGCGCTGGTGTCCGTCGCGAGCCGGTGGGCGAGCAGCACGGGCGACAGGTGCCCGCCCACCTCGGTGGAGTGGACGCTGGAGGTGATGAGGACGATGGTCTTGCCGTCGCGCAACGCCTCCTGCGCCTCGCGAGTGGACGCCAGGGTCCGAGGGTCGGCGAGCTTCGCGTTGAGCCGGCGGTAGTGGTCCAGCCGCCGCAGGTTCTGCGGGCTCGAGATGACCAGCGCCACGAACGGCGCGCCGAGGGTAGTCTTCCCGAGGTCGCGGTAGTCCACACGGTCGCTCGCCTTGGCCAGGGCCTGGTAGTAGCGCACCAGGACGGGCCACTCGACCAGCTTGCGGTCGTCCCCGGGCTCGAAGCCGAGCATGGAGCGGGGCGTCGGGATGCGGGCGGCGGTCGCGACGCGGCGCGCGGGCGCTCGGCGGCTCGGGCGCTGAGCCGGGAGCGGTGCGGCGGCGAGGCCCGCCGCGAGGCACAGCAGCGGCAGTCGGACGGTCATGCGACCCTCGTGCGGATCAGTGCACGGAGCCGGCGGCCGCGGGAGGAGTGGTCCCCGTGCCGATCCAGTGGGCGAACCAGGTGCGGATGCGCTCCAGACGGTCCACCAGCAGCCACGGCGGCCCCATGCGGGACAGGCCGTGGAAGGACCGCGGGTAGCGGACGAACTCGGCCGGCACGCCGCGCTCCCGCAAGGTGACGAACAGCTGCTCGGCGTTCGCGATCGGGGTGCGGCGGTCGTCCTCACTGTGCACGATGAGGATCGGCGTGCGGATGCTCCGGGCGAACTGCATCGGCGAGAGCGCGCGGTAGAGCGAGTCGCTCTCCCAGGGCCGGCCGGCGAACTCGTAATCGGTCAGCCCTTGCGCGTCGGAGGAGCCGTACCAGGAATACCAGTTGAAGATGGAGCGGTCCGTCTCGGCGACGGCGAAACGGTTCGTGTGCCCCACGACCCAATTGGTCATGAAGCCGCCGTAGGAGCCGCCCAGCACCGCGAGGCGCGTGGTGTCCACCCCGCCCCCCGCCCGGGCGATCGCGACGTCCACCGCCTTCATCAGGTCATCGTAATCCTCCATCCCCCACCGGCCACGGGTGGCGTACGTGAAGAGGTGACCGTAGCCGCTCGAGCCGCGCGGGTTCGTGAACAGCAGCCAATAGCCCTGGCCCGCCAGCATCTGGAACTCGGGGAAGAAGACGCTGCCGTAGTTGCTGTGGGGCCCACCGTGAATCGAGAGCACGAGCGGGTAGCGTTGCCCCGGGCGATAGCCGTAGGGCTTCATCAGCCATCCCTCGATCCGCAAGCCCGCGACGCTCGCAAGCCAGAACGTGTCGGCGGGGATGACCGCGACCTGCGAGAGCAAGGTGTCGTTGAAGGAGGTCAGCCGCCGGTCGGTTCCACCACCCACGCCGAGCGGCGCGACGAAGAGCTCGGCCGGGTGCGTGACGTCGCTGGCCGTGTACGCGAGCACCTTGCCGTCACGGCTCAGACTGAACCCGGCCAGCGTGCGCTCGCCGCTCGTGACTTGGCGGACCGGCCCCCCTCCCCCAGCGTCCACCGCGAAGAGATGCGCGTTGCCCCGGGTCTCGGCGCCGAAGAAGATCGTCTTGCCGTCCGTCGACCAGGTCGGCTGTAGAGGATCGAGCGGCCACTCTGATGTCAGGTTGCGAGTCGCGCCGCCGGCGGTGGGGATCACGCAGACGTCGTTCTCCAGGCCCCGTCCCTTGGAGCAGACGAACGCGATCGTGCGGCCGTCCGGCGACCATGCCGGCACGCGACTCTCGACGTAACCCGTCTCGACGTGCCGCGCGGGTCCGCCCGCGAGCGGCACGATCCACAGCTGCGGCTGCGCCTGGCGACTCACTTCGATGGTGTCGGTAGGGTCCTCCGCGTAAATCACGGCCGAGCCGTCGGGGGACCAATCGGGCTCGGTCTGGCTCAGCGTGCCGCTCGTGAGCTGCCGCGGGTCGCCGCCGTCCACCGGTACGACGTAGAGATGGCTGGGGCGTCGCGTCTCGCGGGGCGGGACCAGGCCACGCTCGTCGGCCAGAAACGGCAAGGAGGTGTAGACGCGCCCGTCGAACCGCTTGGGGTCGGGCCCGCGGGTGATCGCCGTCGGGGAGACCCGGTCGCGCCAGGACTGCTGCTTCGCGCTGTCCGGCTCGGGGCCGCGCCAGCCGTAGAGCAGCCGGCGGCCGTCCCCCGAGAAGCGCGGCGAGCCGTGCACGCCCCGGATCTGGAATGCCTCACCGCCAGGGGGAGTGGTGCGCAGGAACCAGACGTCGTCCTCGAACCCCTCGCGCTTGCTCGTGAAGGCGAGCAGCGTGCCATCGGGCGACCACACCGGGTTGGCCGCCTCGGTGGCCGGGCTCGTGTAGCGGGTCGGCGGCGCCGAGCCGTCCGCCGGCACTATCCAGATCTCGGTGTGTCGGCGGTCCTTGTCCTCGACGACCGTGGTCACCGGAAACGCCACGCGGTGGCCGTCGGGCGCGAGCCGCGGATTCCCGACGAACACGAGCTTGTAGTAGTCGGTCGCCTGCCAGGGGCGCGGCGGCGTCTGAGAGAACAGCGAAGTGGGCGGGGCGGCGAGAAGCAACGAAGCCGCGAGACGGATCAGTGTTCCACGGCTGGACATGGCGTGCTCGTGAGAGGCCAGGGAGCAGGAAAAATACCTACGGGCCATGCAAAGGCTAGGCGCGCAGACGCATCGCGGTGAACGGAC
>Ga0209235_1001358_pt1 | contig 13197 bp, 10 predicted proteins | sample GraSoi013_1_20cm_4_FD_185817 | JGI IMG/M metagenome (GOLD analysis project Ga0209235, IMG submission 185817) | Grasslands soil microbial communities from the Angelo Coastal Reserve, California, USA - Sample 09_25_2013_1_20cm (SPAdes) (version 2) | ecosystem: Environmental > Terrestrial > Soil >...
ACTTGCCTCTTCGCAAACGTCCCGACTAGTCCGACAACGATGATTACGATTACAATCAGTGTTCCGAGACCGAGAAAAATCTGGGAAGGAAAAGCGAAAACGATCCAAGGTGCCAAGAACAAATAGTGCAGTCTTAGGATCAGAGTGGCTGATCTTAATCCCAGGCCTAGACTCGTATCATCGGCCGTGGAGGTCTCACCTCGCTGAGAACCGTCGAGAGAGGAACGCTCGCTGGCCACTGGGTCACCGTGCAGATCTTCTCCAAGGCCAGCAGCATGTTGGATCGTTCAAGCATCAACATTCGATACGCGATCTCTTCCTGTTCAGACTCGAACGTGGTCGGTGCTCGCGGTGAAGGCGAGAGAACTAGGATGCTGTATCCACTCGATGCCAACTGTCGGACCCCACCGACAATCCCGGTGTCTAGAAGTGGAGATATGATTACTAGCTGAGCCTTAGCAGGCAACAAGAGACGCGCGAGCAATGTGACCACATAGCTGGTCGAGAGCAGTGCTCTGCCAGGTTTCGCTGCCGCGAGAAGAAAGAGAATGTTCCGCTCATGCCTCTTACCAAACCTAGGCGAGACGACTCCTCGTTCTTCTCCTTGCAGTATCATTCCAACCCTGTTCCCCTGTCGGAGCAGGCTGGCCATCGAAGCCGCCGCCCGGACTCCCCTTTCGAACAGTTCCGCCTCAGCAGTCTCATAGAAACTCACATCGGTATCCAGAACGATCATCACATCGGTAACTCTCTCTGCCTCCATCTCGTTGACGATCAAACGCGCATGCTTGGCCGAGGTCTTCCAGTTGACCCGCTTCGGATCATCCCCTGAAACATAATCGCGCATACTGTAGAACTCGGTCCCAGGACCCAGCGTTCTCGCCGGTATCGTTCCAGGCCACGGACCAAGGTGACGAGGCCGCAACATAGCCCCCCTGATCGGCTCGGGTCGAGGCATTATCGAGAGAACCTCAACCTCAGACCTCTTCTCAACAAGATAGAATCCGAATGGATCCTGGACCCTCGCGACTAGGGGCCCAACCCAGTAGTGACCTCGGATCGGGCTTGGAAACTCCAGAACAAGCTCAATCTTCTCTCCCCCTCCAAGCCGTGTCAGAACACGACTCGCTCCCGACTCCAGCTTGGCCTCGACAGGCAGGTGCTCATTGACCTCAACGTTTCCCAGCTGGTCACCGGTTCTGTTCGAGACCGTGATCTGGACCGATACATTCTCGTCTCCAAAACTGTCAGTCGGAGTAATCTGATGGTTGATCACCAATTCGATTTTTTCGGGAAGGCCCCAGAAGTTAGCGAGGAAGAATAGTGATGCGAGTGGAAGAACCATCGCTGCTAGCTGCCAGTCTTGTAGAAGCAACCCGAGTATCAGCACGACGGCTGCTAGCCCGAAATAGAGACTGGCCTTCCTAGTAAACAAGTTCTTGATGGATCACCTGGCCTTAGGCACTGGGACAGCCTTCAGGATCTCATCCACCACAAGCCGCGGGTCGACACCCTTGACCCACGACTCCGCTTTCATGATCAGCCTGTGCGCTAATGCTGGCGCGGCAACCTCTTTCACATCATCAGGAATTACAAAGTCTCGACCGTGGAAAACGGCTCTGGCTCTGGCCAGCTTGAATATTGCAAGAGAGCCTCGGGGACTCGCCCCGACCTCGACCTGCCGCTGCACTCTCGTCGCCTGGACAATGTCGGTCACATACCTGAGAACATCATCATCAACATGAATTCCCTCAACAGTCTTCTGAAGATTAAGAATCGTCGCGGCGTCTGCAGCAGGTTCAAGCTGAACGTCCTCACGAGCCCGTTGCATGCGTCTCTTCAAAATCTCCACCTCCTCCGCCCGGTTCGGATAACCGAGCTGCAGCCTGACTAGGAACCGATCGAGCTGCGCTTCAGGCAATGGGTAGACTCCCTCGTACTCGATCGGATTCTGTGTCGCGATGACTATGAACGGGTCTGTCAGGAGATGCGTCTTCCCATCGAGGGTTGTTTGGCGTTCCTGCATCGCCTCGAGGAGGGCTGCCTGTGTCTTGGGAGGAGCCCTGTTGATCTCGTCAGCCAACAAGATATTGGTGAAAACCGGGCCGCGTCGAAGGTCGAACTCCCCACTTTTGAGATTGTACACATATGTCCCAGTAATATCCGACGGCAATAGATCGGGAGTGAACTGTATTCTGGAGAAGTCACAGCCCATGCTCATGGCAAAGCTTCGCGCAAGCAGTGTCTTCGCGAGTCCAGGATAATCCTCGAAGAGTATGTGAGAATTCGCGAGAATTGCAAGCATTACCTTTTCCAGAACGGCTTCTTTTCCGACGATGACCTTCTTGACCTGGTCTACGATCTGCTGGCATTTCGCGCCTGCGTCCTCTACCTTCAAGCCTTCCAGCCTTCCACCCGATCGATGATCTGTCTGAGCAATTGGAGACGCGCTTCCGCTCCACGCGGCGGAGAGTAATATAGTAGCTTGTAAATCTCCAGATCCTTGAGCAGGCGCGGACCCTGATTAGCATCAGCCAGCGCACGCTTAACCGCTTCCTTCTCCATCCCGGTTTCCAGGCTCACCTTCTCCACCAAGAGATCGCGAAGCCGGCCGCGTAGTATGGTGTCGAAATAGGCCGGGCTTGCCTTCGCAGCAACCTCTACCTGTCTCGTGAGAAACTCCACGTCCCTGGCGCGCAACCTCCTCGGAGCTTTTCGGGGCTGCGTCGCTGACGGGAGTGTTGCTCGATCAGATAGGTCGACTGCGAGGACTAGCGCGAGCAAAATTAGGGGAAGCGCGAGTAGGGAGATTGTGGGACTTACTGTTTCGGGTATGATGCTTCGGAAGAGAATGATAAGGAGCAGGTAGATGCTGGATACTACTGCTAGTAGTTTGAGAGTACTCTGTTTCAATTATGCGACGCTGAGTGGAATATTCATTTCCTCGGCAATACTCTGCAGATGCTGTTGGGCTTGTTCCGCGTCGTTTTCGGTGATAGGATGCAGGCTATACCGGGCTTCCTCGAAAAGGTCGGTGAGTTTTCTGATCGCCGAGCCCTTGATTATGAGCATCTTGCGAATTGACGTTTCTAGCTCTCGTGCTGTCTGGTCGGAGGTTATTGTGGCGCCTAGCCGTTGCGCGGCTTGAACCATTCGCTCGTAACAGTTTATGATCCTTGTCCTAGCGTCGAGTTCAGGCTGGGTTTTCAGTATACGAATTGCATCTTCGACCGCGATCATTCCCTCGGCCATTGGCAGGGGCATCTGACTGATCGCATCGGCCCTAGTCTCCTGCCAGGAGACCAAGACTCCGCGTGCGATGATTACCGAGGTTACGACGAGAAAACCGAGGAAGGCGAGGTAGAACCAGTTTGACTGGACAAGACTGCTCAACTCGATCACCGTTGACAAGAGGGGGAGTGTTGGTCCGGGTCCAGACCCGTTTACAAAACCATTGATCGTGGTCGGAAGATATGGGGTTTGAGAGGGTGTCCGACAGAAAATACCGCCGCACTTCTGAATCAGGATGGAGATTGCGATTGCCCAGGTGGCCATCCATATGAGCATCTGGGTGGAGCTTGACTGTTTTCTCTTCGCAACTCGCTCCTTAGACATCTGGTATCCTATCGCATCTGAAAGGTGTCGCCAGTGGAAGCCCATGAGACCAATCATGACGACAATTAGTCCGAGGCCAATCAGCGGGATGAGATCGGCCAGGTAGACCAGCCAGTAGGAGCCGAGCAGTATCGAGCCTCCGGGCTGGGTTCTTGAGAGGGACCCTAGAGCGAAGGCTACGAGTACGAGGGCTACGAGGAACGGTAGAAGCCGGTTTCCTTTCAGAATCCCCGCTCCTTATCGGCTAAGAGTGGGCGTACAGGCGATAAATACTTGTCCAAAGCCAGTTTCACGAGGACAACTAGGTGCTGGAAGTGGGAAGCCTACTTCCAGAAGAAGAGACATCACGATTCCAAGCATGTGACAATTGGGCGACTCTGTCTTTCCTTTAGAATCATAGATTCTGCAAAAACCTACGAGTGGTCGAACGCGACTAAGGATTAGTGAAGTCTCGGCTTGACTAGTCTTTGACGGCTTCGAGAATGCTTGCGACGTTCCAGAGCTTGACACGAGTGTAAGGTGGCATGTTAGGGTCCTGAGATATCTCGTCTAGGGTTGAGATCGCGTTTGAAGCGCGGACCCCGATTGTATGTCCTTGCGCTTGGAGGGCGTCCATTGCGCCTTTGGCTGCTCGGCGGATGTTCCGAGGGGTGGTGTTGTCGTTAGAGACTTCGTTGAGAACGGCTAGGGCCTGTTTTATCCGTATCTCGTATTCTTCTTTCCGTTTTGCTTTTTGCAGGCGCTTTCACCAGATTGTTGGATGGGCGTCTAGACTCTGTACGCATCCTAGCCCAGAAGATGAGGACGGACAAGGTTCTGATTAAAAGATTTCCATCTCCGAACGGAGCGTTATTCGGAAGAGCTCTGTACTTTCACTCTCGAACCGGTTAGTTTCACAGTCGTCCGCAGGAACCACTCACGCCGCGCAAAGTGGCTGAAGAATACCCCACTTTCTTGGCGAGACGATTTCCTGTCTGGGAATGATTTTGGGCGAGTCAGGTGATTCAGGGTGCAATCCGTGCTTGAATGCCGGGGCGAAACTTGCCCTTTTTTCGGCCAAGTCCTGGACGATTTACTAGCGAACATTTGGAAGGTTCTCAGATTTGAGATTCGGGCTGATAATAGGCGATTTGCCATAGGAGAACATCAAGGCATTCCACTTCGGGAAGCATCACCGGCTTCTCGAACCCTTTCCTCGGGCCGCGACGCGTGCAGAATTCGAACCCTAGCCCTTCTTCTCACATGAAAGAAATGCATCTCCAACAAATGAAGCCCGAATAGTTTCTCTCGTGTCCACTGTTCTTAAGAGACTGAATGTTGAACAGCCTGAAGAAACTTGTCGAACTACGAGACGGGTAGAAGGCTAGAGTATAGAATTCGGGATATCTTTCGGAGCGAAGGATACTTGGTCATCAGGGCCGCGCAATCGAAACCGATCGACTTGGTCTGTATGAGAGATGGAAAATCGTTCTTGATAGAATGCAAGACAGACCGATCGTTCCTAGGAAAAGACCGGAAGAAAGAGCTTCTAGGATTGGCCGAGCAAGCGGGCATGCCAATTATCCTAGCTAAACGCAGAAGACGCAAAGTAGAACTGACAAACCTAGCGGATGGAAAACTGTTCGACCCGAAGAACCTAGAAGCTATTCCTTGAAAGACTCTTTCAAGCTCCGAAGCTTCTCCAACATCGACAGCCAACCGAAAACAAGGTTACTGTAAACCGACAGCTTCTCCGGATCCTTTTCCACCTTCAAAACCTCATTCGCTTCACTAATCTTCCCGACAACTGTCATCTCAACCGAGTCCAGGAGATAGCCTGGAGAGAGAGTCGCCTGTGGCGAAATTGCTTTCTGATAGACTACCGGCTTGTTACATTTTGCACAGAAGACCTCGCCCTTCACCTTGAACAAGGGCGTTCCGCAGACGGGACAGACGTCAGAGAGCATAGTGGCGCCTGATTTCAACAGGTCCGCCATACGCTTCACATCCTCAGACATCTTCGACTAACAGTAATAGTCGCTGAGCGCTCTATAAATCGCACGGGTCCGGGATATGTCGACCAGAGCTTCAGAGAAAGTACTGAAACACGGAAATCGTCGGAGCCGCCCGAAAGCCATTATAGCCAACCGATTTCGAGCCATAGCGGTCTAGCAATAAGCGGTTTTAGGCGTTGCCAAACGACCTGAGAGGAAAAACAGCGGCCATAATTGCCGCAGATGAGTTCGAGGACCTAGAACTATTCCATCCCATGTACAGACTACAAGAGGAAGGGATCAAGACAATAGTCATCGGGCTGACTATGGACCCTATAAAAGGCAAGAAAGGATACTCGATCACACCTAATGCTTCGATAGACCATGTGAATGCGGAGAAATTCGACTTTCTAGTTGTTCCCGGAGGGAAATCTCCGGAGAGGCTTCGTCTTAACCAGAAAATCCTCAGGTTTGTGAAGGACTTCGACACCCAGGGCAAACCTATTGCTGCCATCTGCCATGCGGGACAGGTGTTGGCGTCAGCAGGAATCCTGAAGAACAGGACTCTAACCTGTGTCGCGGGAATAAGGGACGACATGATCAACGCCGGCGCCCGGTATGTCGACAAGGCTGTAGTCATCGATGGCAACCTCGTCACCTCAAGAGTCCCCAGCGATCTCCACGAATTCGCTAGAGCAATGATAGAGGTTTTCCGAAACCCTCAACTCTTGCAAACCCTACAACCAAGGTAGAACCGGCCGCGAAAAGACGAGAGCATCCTTCCCAACAATTGTAATCATGGTCCATTCGATGTCTCAGCGTTGCTAGTTACTCAGGTTCTTCTAACACGGTGACGACAAAGGCTTCAGAAGCACCTGAGCCAAATCCTTCAGAGTTGGGGCCCTATCTTGCACGTTAGACTATGGAACCGGAAGGGGGTCGAGGTTATTCTTGCGTCCCTCCTACTCGTCGTGATAGTTGTCGGCATGTCTGTCGTCGTCTACGTTTGGTCCTTAGGCATATTCGGGTCGACCCTTCCGGCCCCGGTCAACGGAAAAGAAATACTTGTCCTAGAAAACCAGGGGTTTTCTGGCGCAAAGAATGTGACTCTCTACCTCAGGAATACTGGTACTGCCATCACGACCCTCGTCACCTACTATGTCCAAGATCTCAACGGTAACCAGTGCGCCAGGAGGAGTGGTTGGTCTCAGGGACCCTATTTTCCAACGCAACTTGCCATTGTCCCCCTCAGCATCCAGTCTCCGCCCTCATCTTCTTGCACCTGGACCGGCACTCCGTTCACCTTCCAGCCTGGAAACATCTACACGATCGTAATTGTCAGTCAGAGAAACCAGCAGTTCTCATTCACAGTCCAATCTTAGAACGGGAGTCATGCCCCCGTAGTTAACAGGACAAGCAGCAGGCTTAGAAGCCGGAAAGGATAACGGAACGAGTGCTTAGCTAGAGTTATTACTCGAAGAATAACTTGGCTCAGACGGAGCCAGGATTAGTCATGCCAGAAAAAACCCTTACGCTTAGAGTCGCCGACGCGTATCAGAGAGATGTCGGACGGGGCATTGCGAGAGTAGACCCGAAAGTTGTGGATCAACTTGGCCTGACTTCTGGCGATGTTATCCAGATTGTTGGTAAGAAGAAGACGACCGCTCTTTCCTGGCCCGGATACGAGTCAGATTCAGGCAAGGGAACGATACGCATAGACGGCTATCTGAGGAATAACGCCGGCGTTTCGATAGACGATAAAGTCACAATTAGGAAAATAGAGGCAAAGATCGCCCAGCGTCTCACCCTAGCGCCAACGGAACCACTCCGCATTGTTGGAGGAGAGGAGTACCTCAGCCAGATCCTGGAGGGCCGAGTTCTGGCGCGGGGAGACTATGTTCCGATCAGCGTTATGGGTCGTAAAATCGACCTTGTTGTCACGAGCACTACCCCGACCGCCGAGGCAGTAATCGTCACAGATCAAACGAAAGTCACAGTCGGCGAGCAAGTGAAGGAAGCGCCTAGAGCGATTCCGAGGATTGCGTACGAGGATATCGGTGGGCTTCGGCCTGTCATCCAGAAGGTTCGGGAGATGATCGAGCTACCGTTGAGACATCCCGAGTTGTTTGAGCGGCTGGGAGTCGAGGCCCCGAAGGGGGTCCTTCTTCATGGTCCGCCAGGCTGCGTTGTTGGGGATTCGTTGATCGCCCTTGAAAATGGTGGACTTATTCGGTTGGAAGAACTCGCGAAAGGCGTGCTACCCGGCATCTACGTTGCAGACCTTCCTATTTATCCACCAGGCAGTGCCAAGGCGCTTCACATCCATGATGTACCTGAAACGATGGAGATAATCACCGAGACCGGAAAAAGACTCCAGACGACTCTGAACCATCCTCTCATGACTGAACGAGGGTGGACCGCGGCGGAGAAACTCAAGCCGGAGGATAGAGTGAAGACGATTAGGTGGATTCCCTCGCCTACACAATACGTGGTTGTCAGCGATACCATCAACGTGGTGAGACTATGGACCCAACCGGTCATGCCAAAGTTTTGGGATGAGCAGTTGGGAGAACTTTTCGGCATATTCATCGCGGAGGGGACAGCTGGCAAGGATAGAGTCTTCTTCACCATTGAGAGTCACGAAGAGGAACTCGCAGCCGCAATAAGGAAAGGGATGGTTATTTTCGGCGTTGAAGGGTACACTGTTCCGAAGTCAGGCAAACACTGCAATGTGTTACGATTCGACAACAGAGGACTCGCCGAATTCTTCGGTAAATATTGGTCTCGTGTAGACAAGAGAGTGCCGACGCCGATACTGATGTCACCGAACACAGTTGTGGCAGCATTCCTCCGAGGTGCTTTCGAAGGAGATGGCTTCGCAAGAAAAGCGAACAACTACCACGGTGTCTTCCTCAAAAGCAAACACCGGAAATTGTTGGAGGAAGTGCAGACCCTCCTTCTAAGGTTCGGAATTACCTCAAGGATTCACGGAGGCCCCTATATGATCAGAGGAGGAAGAGACTCAGCCTCTTACGCGTTGGCGATTCGTGGTAAAGATGTTGTAAACAAGTTCAAGGAGCGAATTGGCTTCATCTCTACTCGGAAAAGAGCGCGACTGGAAGCTATAGTCAAAGGCTACAAGCGGAATCTCATCTATCTCGATGACGATTTTGAAAAGATCAAGACAGTAAGGAAGCTCGAAGGCTGGCAGAGAGTATACGACTTCGAAGTCCCGACTACACACTCGTTCTTCACGAACGGCATATTGAGCCACAACACCGGCAAAACATTGCTGGCGAAGGCTGTGGCGAGCGAGACGAATGCGAACTTTTACAGTATTGGTGGGCCGGAGATAATGAGCAAGTTCTACGGCGAGAGCGAGGAGAGGCTCCGAGAGATCTTCAAAGAGGCCCAGGAGAATGCGCCCTCTATCATCTTCATTGACGAGATAGACTCGATCGCGCCGAAACGGGAAGAGGTTACAGGGGAGGTTGAGAAACGCGTTGTGTCGCAGCTACTTTCAGTGATGGACGGCTTACAGTCCCGTGGTAAGGTGGTGGTGATTGGGGCAACTAACCGGATCAACTCGATAGACCCTGCACTCCGACGCCCTGGAAGGTTCGATCGGGAGATTGAGATCGGTGTCCCTGACAGGGATGGGAGGCTGGAGATATTGCAGATTCACACTCGGGGAATGCCCTTGGAGGATGTGGATCTGAAAAAACTGGCTGATGTCACTCACGGGTTTGTGGGCGCGGACTTGGAAGCGCTCGCAAAGGAGGCAGCCATCCGGGCACTTCGTAGGATTCTGCCCGAGATCAACTTGGAAGCAGAGAACATTCCGGCGGAGGTCCTCAACAAGATCATCGTCCGGATGAGCGATTTCCAAGAAGCACTGAAGGAAGTGGAACCCTCGGCAATGAGAGAGGTTCTGGTGGAGGTTCCTGATATCAAATGGGATGATATTGGAGGTCTAGAGGGGGTCAAAGAGGAGCTTCGAGAGGCCATCGAGTGGCCGCTAAAGTACCCGGAGCTCTTCGCGCAGATGAACGCGGTTCCACCGAAGGGGCTACTATTGTACGGTCCACCAGGCACGGGTAAGACGCTCTTGGCGAAGGCGGCTGCGAACGAGAGTGAGGCGAACTTCATCAGCGTCAAGGGTCCGGAACTGCTCAACAAGTATGTTGGAGAATCTGAGAAGGCCGTTAGGGAGGTCTTCCGCAAAGCTCGCCAAGCCTCGCCATGCATCATCTTCTTTGACGAGATCGACTCCGTAGCGCCTCTTCGTGGAAGCGGCACAGGAGACTCTAACGTGACCGAGCGGGTCATCAGCCAGTTTCTGACCGAGATGGACGGGCTAGAAGAACTCAGGAACGTCGTCATTATCGCTGCAACAAACCGGCCTGACATTGTAGACCCGGCACTTCTACGACCTGGCAGGTTTGACAGGATGCTCCTGGTTCCTCCGCCAGACCTAGAGGCGAGGAAGCAGATCTTCCGGATTCACACGAAGAAGACGCCGCTGGCTGAGGATGTGAAACTGGACGAGCTTGCAAGGAAGACAGAAGGGTACACTGGGGCGGATATCGCGTCCATTTGCAATACTGCCATAATGCTGTCGATCAAGGAACATATCGGGAAGGCGAAAGACCCCGAGGATGCGAAGAAGAAGGCAAAGGGGTTGAAGGTGGCTAAACGTCATTTCGACGAGGCTATGCAGAAGGTTAAGCCCATTTCCGGCCAAGAGCTTAGGATGTACGAGCGCTTTTCACAACAGTTCTCTGACGCGAAGGCAAGCCTTCAGAAGATTCCGGCACCTTAGTCAGGCTGAGAAGAGGTTTCTAGGGCCCGGCTGAAGCCTGGCCGGTCGAAAAAAGGCGGGAGGTTGGGCTTAGGTCCGTCGCCCAACCGAGGAGGGGAGGGAACGATGCGATTGGCCGAGGAATCCCGTTGTGTGGCTGAGAAGAGACGACGTCTCTGTGACGCTCGAGTGAGTGTTGGTCGTGGTCGTTTCTATGTGGGTCTTAATCCACTCAGGTATGACCACGGTTCGTATCAGCGCTTGGATGGTCACGTCTCTCGTCTTTGCTTCGAGCTGCAGCTTTCGGTAGTTCTCGTTCCCCATTGAGAAGATAAACTTGGCCATGAGAGATACATTGTGGTATAGTTCGGTATAAGCCCATGATTTTGAACAAGGAGATCTTGATGTGGAAACTCGCACGAACCTTCGTTCAGGCGGTTTGAACGGACACTGGAGACCTATTTTTCTCCGAGAACGCGCGAAATCGTTGTCCGTTGCAACCCAGAGACCGCAAGATAGAGTTCTACAAATCCGGCCTCGGGGGGTGCGGTCTAGGCGAAAACTTTGCTGCCGCGCGGATAGGCGAAGGGGAGGCGAATCTTGATTGGCAGCTTACTCTCCCGGGAAAGGAGCAGTTCTTGACGCATCATGGCTGGAACGGCCTGTGGTCTCGGGGCCCGCTCACCCCTCTAGACACTGCTATTTCGATCTAGCTGGAAACAGACGTTTTTTCGGGCTTGTCAATTATCGGGGGAGGCGGTGGTTTGCGGACCCGGATTGCTAGTATAATGAGTAGGAAGGCGAGGCCGAATATGGTCAACAGGACCACCGATGAGACTGCTGTACTATTGGTCATCCCACTTCCGCCACTCGCCGTAGGGATAGTAACTGTGAGAGGTTGAGAAGCACTTGACGCATCTGTCGCCCAGTTCGTGCTCTTACCCTGGTACGTCACTACGACATTATACGGACCCGTCGGAATGTGTCCGAGTTGCACTGTTCCCTGGCTATCGGTTGTGAAGGTCTTCGTAGTGGCGTTTACAAAGCTGACGGCCACTGTTACTCCGGATACCGGATTGCCGGATCCGTCAATCGTCTTGACGCTTGCCGAATAGGCCTTCAGTGTAATTGTGGTCGTTGCGGCTCCACTGGTCAGGTCGATCGTTGGGGTGCCGACTACCATGCCTCTCATGCCTTCCCACATAGCGTCTGTCACTGTCCAGGAACCAGCACTAGTCCACTGACCCGAGTAGGAAGTGATGTTCATCACGGTCGAACCGCTGGTTAGGGTAACAAAGGCGGGAGCGGAAACCGGCAAACCGCCGGGATCCACAAAGCTCAAGGTCAGCTTGAACTGTTTATCGAACATCGCCGTGAATCCTCCCACCCCGTTCAGATAGGTAGTACCTGCCGGGCTTGTGTAATTGTAGTACATCGTTGGAGTCGTAAGAGTGGAACTTATCGTCGGGGGCACCCCGGTGCAAGTACAACTCCACTGCTTCCAAGTATACAATGCACCGGACGACGCTCCGGTGAAGGTCGAGTTCAGAACGTGAATTGAATGCACGGTCCCATTGCCGAAAGCGAAGGTCTTGCTCAATGATACTCCAGGGGAGGCATCGACGCTGACCCAGATCTTCCCGTCCGCAGTGGCGACATTTGTCGAGGCATCCAGACCACAGCTCGTCTTGCATCCCAAGGGTGGGCTGACAGTGTACACGGCCCAGAACGGGCAGTTCTGTCCTGGAGGACCCTGCTGGCACTTGGCAACAGTATAATCGGCATAGATCGGGCCAACATTCAGAGGATTAGTGTCGAACTGGAACCAACCTCCAGGACCATAGGTGTACCATCCACTGAACGTGTACCTCTTACCCGTAGATGCTCCCACGAAAAATGTGTCGAGCACTTTTACAGTATGAGACGTATTATTGCCGAAGGCAAAGGTGTGATTCAGATTGAAGCAGTTGGCCGGACATGCTCCCCCGTCGAGTTGCACCTGTACTATTCCTTCGGAAGACGGGACGTTTGTTATGGTATCGACGCTGCAAGGAGTCGTGCAACCGCTCCCATGAGCATTCAAAATGAAACCCGGGACCATCGTAGCTGAGAAAGTTAGGACTAGAAGTAGAAACGGTAACTTCTTTCTCACAAGAAACCCTCGGATGTCTCGAAGAACCTCTACCTCGAAACTGAGTCAATAGGCTCGCGACTCCAGACCCCATCGAGTCGGGTACTAGCGGACTTTAGAATCGTGGAAATTTGTCTTGCGCGAATCTCGCTAGGGGCATCTGGAATCTCTCCTATTATGGCTCCTCCTTGGGATACTGTTGGATCTTACAGACAGATTCAAAAAAGAAGGTTAGAACTCCGGTTCGCATCCTGCCCTAAAGGCCGCCCCAGCGACTGCTGGGCTTTCGGATGAAAGAGTCTATGATTCAGCGTTCTTCCGAGTTGACTTCTTCAACCAGTGGACAATGGCTAGATCAAGAAGACGAAGGTCATGAAGCATATCATCATTAGCAGTATGGCATGCTTGAGCCCGTCTTTGAGGTAGCCTGTCGCCATTTTACCGCCGACTAGTCCCGCGAAGAGGGCTTCGATCATTGCCATGTACAGAAATACCGTGGTGATCTTGTCCAGTGGGAGACTGACGAAGTTGAATCCTACTCCTCCAATGCCTCCCCCGCCGCTGCCGAAGTTGGTGTTGGCCAATTGTTTGAAGAAGCTTGAGATGAGCAGGTAGACGGTGACGAGGAAGACTGCGAAGCTGATGTACATGACTCCGATGAAAGGTCTCAAAGTGGC
>Ga0209235_1001360_pt1 | contig 13182 bp, 11 predicted proteins | sample GraSoi013_1_20cm_4_FD_185817 | JGI IMG/M metagenome (GOLD analysis project Ga0209235, IMG submission 185817) | Grasslands soil microbial communities from the Angelo Coastal Reserve, California, USA - Sample 09_25_2013_1_20cm (SPAdes) (version 2) | ecosystem: Environmental > Terrestrial > Soil >...
GGCCGGGGTGCGCGGGTTCGTCATGAAGATCCAGGACATCGAAGACCTGGTCAATGCGATTTGGGAGGTCTCGGAAGGGGGGTTGTACGTCAGTCCGGGAGCCTCGCAGGCCGTGCTCGACGCCGTGAGCGTTTCGCATCCCGCTGCCAGACGCCTCAGCGAGCGCGAACGGCAAGTCCTGAAGCTCATCGCCGAAGGCAAGTCGACCAAGCAAATCGCCCAACTCCTCGAGATCAGCGTGAAGACCGCCGAGTTTCACCGCGGACGGGTGATGGAAAAGTTGAAGATTCACGATACCGCTGGGCTGGTGCGCTATGCCATCCGCGAGGGGCTTATCCTCCCCTGACCGGGGTTTCACCCGGGTGCGGAGTCGGGTTTTCCCCAGTATCACCTGTTGCGTCCGTACGACATCCTTGATCGGCATGGAAGATGCTTGATGTGTGAGAACGCTCACGCCGTGGTCGTCGGCGACAGGGCGCGTCCAGCAGCTCGCACTACAATCGCCGCACCCTTCGAGGAACGCGCCTGACCAGTCACGTCCCTTCCACTCCGTCCGCGCTGGCGCTCGTTGTGAGCGGTGATGAATGGTCGGCCCGCTCGCTGGAGAGCATGTTGCAGCCGGCCGGGTATCGTGCGTTGCGGGTGGCAACCGCTGCGGCGGCGCGGGAGCGCGCGCGGAGCGCGCGACCCGACTTCATCGTCATTGTCACTCCCCTTCCTGGTGACAACGGCATAGAGCTGTGCGAGGCCTTGCGACGGGATCCCTCGATCACGGCGGCCGTACCGATCATCGGCGTTGTGACGGGTGCGCTCCCCCGCGAGCTATACCTGCGCTGGCTGCGGGCAGGGGCGTGGGACTGCCTGGCAATCCCGCTCGACCTGGAACAGCTGCTGCTGAGGCTCGGGAATTACCTTCGGGCGAAGCGCGAAGCTGATCGCGTGGAGGAAGCACTCCTCCTGGATCCGGCGACCGGACTGTACAACGCGCGCGGGCTGAAGCGCCGGGCCCGCGAGCTCGTGGCCGAAGCCGTGCGCTTGCATGCCGCGCTGGCGTGCGTGGTGTTCGGTCTCGATCCGCGACCGGAAGCACGAGGCAGCGAGCCCAGCACGGCGGGGAGCGCGGCGGTACGAGATCGTGTCGGATCGGTGCTGCGCACCCACGGGCGCATATCCGACACAATCGGCTGGTGGGTCAGCGAGGAGCTTGCGGTCCTCGCCCCAGCCACCGATGCGGACGGGACGGTGAAGCTCGCCCAGCGGCTGGCGCACGCGCTTGGGACGGCGCCGCCGGAGGGCGGGGGCTCCCTTGGGACACTCGAAGTCCGGGCCGGCTACGAGGCGGTGGCCGATATCCACGCCACGCCAGTAGAGCCGGAGGACTTGCTCGCGCGCGCGAGCGCGGCATTGCAGCGCGCACGCGCCGGGGACGGTGGGGGGCGGATCCAGCGCTTCCAGTCGTCCGGGGAGCGCTGAGTCGGCCGACGCCGCCGCCTTTCGGGGTTACCCGCGGAGTGACACGCTCCGGCGGGTCTGATAGCTTCACCGCATGTCCGATCCCACCTTGTTCCAGCGCTCCGCCGAGCCCTTGGCCGCCCGCATGCGGCCCAAGACGCTCGAGCAGTTCCTGGGTCAGGAGCATCTGCTCGGCCCTGGGAAGCCCCTGGGCGAACTGATCCGCCGGGGTGAGATCGGGTCGTGCATTTTCTGGGGGCCGCCGGGCTCGGGAAAGACGACGCTCGCCAGGATCATCGCCCACTACACCGACCGCGACTTCGAGCCGTTCTCGGCCGTCACCGAAGGCGTGGGACGGGTGCGCGAGATCATCAAGCAGGCGGCCGAGCGGCTCCAGTACGAGGGGCGCGGGACGATCCTCTTCTGCGACGAGATCCACCATTTCAACAAGGCGCAGCAAGACGCCTTCCTCCCATGGGTCGAGAACGGCACCATCACCCTCATCGGCGCCACGACCGAGAACCCGAGCTTCGAGCTCCGGGGCGCGCTGCTGTCGCGGTGCCGGGTGTTCGTGCTCGAGCCGCTCACGGACGGACATATCCGGACGGTGATCGAGCGAGCCCTTGACCGAGCCGGGAGCGGGGAGCGGGGAGCGGTACTCTCCGATGAGGCGAGAGAGGTCCTCGTGCAGTACGCGCAGGGTGATGCTCGAAGAGCGCTCAATGCGTTGGAGGCAGTCCTCCAGCACGTGGGGACCGCTCCGCGCTCCCCGCTCCCCGTTGCACGCGAGACGGTGGTCCAGCTCCTCGAGCGCCCGCTCCCCAAATACGACAAGGCCGGCGAAGAGCACTTCAATCTCATCTCAGCACTCCACAAAGCGGTGCGCGGCTCGGACGTGGAGGGCTCGCTTTACTGGCTGGCGCGGATGCTCGCGGGCGGCGAGGACCCGCTGTACCTCGCCCGCCGCCTCGTGCGCATCGCCGCCGAAGACGTGGGGCTCGCCGATCCCCGGGCCCTTACGGTGGCGCTGGCGGCGAAGGACGCCTACCACTTCCTGGGAAGTCCGGAAGGAGAGCTCGCGCTGGCGGAGGCGACGGTGTATCTCGCCACCGCGCCCAAGTCGAACCGCGTGTACGAGGCGTTCGGGCGGGCGACCGACGCCGCAGTCGAATACCCCTCGGCCCCCGTGCCACTCCACATCCGCAACGCCCCCACGAAGCTGATGGAAGAGCTGGGCTACGGCGCCGGGTACAAGTACGCGCACGCCTACGAGGACGCCTACGTGCCGCAGGACTATCTTCCGGAGGCACTGCGCGGCGCGAAGTGGTACGACCCGACGGAGGTCGGGTACGAAAAGACGGTGAAGGAGCGGATGGAGTGGTGGGAGAAATTGAAGAAAGGCGTGGGGAGTGGGGGAGTGGTACGCTCCGATGAATAGCTGGCTGCGGCCCTCGACCGCCCTCTACCGCGTGCTACCGCCCTTTACCGCCCTATTGGGCGCCTGTGCCACGTTGGGGAAGCTGTCCTTCAAGGAGCCAGACGTTCAGCTCGAGCGCATCGACATCACCGGCCTCTCGCTCGGCGGCGGGACCCTGGACCTGGTGTTCGACGTGTACAACCCCAACACGTTCCGCATCCGCTCGACGCGCATGGAAGTGGACCTCGACCTCGAGGAGACCCACTTCGGCACGGCCCTGCTCGAGCGGCCGCTCGACCTCTCGCCGGAGAACCACAGCCGCGTGATTGTGCCCACCCGCTTCGAGTGGGCGGGGATGGGCGCCGGGGCGCGCGCGCTCTTGACGAAGCGGGCGGTGGGGTACGGGCTCGTGGGGAAGGTGATCTTGGATACGCCGCTCGGAGACGAGACGGTGGCGCTGAAAGGCGCGGGCAACGTGCCTCTGCGAAAGTTGGTCAGATGACCGGCCAAGCGTGGGGAGTGGGGAGTGGTTCCTGACGGTGCGGGCCGGATAAACGGTGTGCACCGCATGGTACCACTCCCCACTCCCCACGTCGTCGCTACCTTTCATGGTGCGCCCATGATGCGAGAGGAGGTTCGCTAGCATCCGTCAGCTCATAGACATCCAACCGCCCGTGGAGCGCGCCTTTCTGGTCGGCGCCCCGCGCAAGGGGACGGCCGACGCGCAGCAAGTGGAGGAGCATCTCGACGAGCTGGCGCGCCTGGCGGACACGGCCGGCGCCGCCGTGGTCGGCCGTACGTCCCAGCGCATCGAAGCCCCCACCCCCAACTTCTATCTCGGACAGGGGAAGGTCGAGGAGCTCAAGGGCATTCTCGCTGACGCCCGCGCCACGCTCGTGCTCGTGGACGAGCCGCTCTCGCCGGTGCAGGGCGTGAACCTCGAGAAGGCGCTCGCGTTGCGCGTGATGGACCGCAGCGAAGTGATTCTCGACATCTTCGCGACCCGCGCCCGTTCGGCCGAAGCGAAGATGGAGGTGGAGCTGGCGCAGCTCGAGTACCTGCTGCCACGCCTCACCCGCATGTGGACCCACTTGTCGCGCATCCGCGGCGGCATCGGGTTGCGGGGCCCGGGCGAGACGCAGCTGGAGACGGACCGGCGGGCGATCCGCCGCAAGATCTCCGTCCTGAAGAAGCGGCTCGAGGACGTGGCGCACCACCGCGCGAACCAGCGGCTGGGGCGCCGCGAGTGCCCGAGTGCCGCGCTCGTGGGCTACACGAACGCGGGCAAGTCGAGCATCCTGCGGGCGCTCACGGGCAATGACATTTTCGTCGAGGATCGCCTGTTCGCGACCCTCGACACGCTCACCCGCGAGGTGGAGGTGGGCGAGGGCTACCGCTTCCGGCTCACCGACACCGTCGGGTTCATCCGCAAGCTGCCGCATCATCTGGTGGCGTCGTTCCGTGCGACCCTCGAAGAGGCGCGCGAGGCGGACCTGCTGCTGCACGTCGTCGATGCCGCTCACCCCGCCTGGGAGGAGCAGGTGAACATCGTCGAAGCCGTGCTGGCGGAGATGGGACTCTATGGAGTGCGGAGTGCGGAATTCGGAGTGCGGAGTAGTGGAGGGGAGATCGGCGACGCGCCGGGTGTGTCAGAGCGGAAGCGGGTGATCTATGTGTTCAACAAGGCGGATCTGCTTCCCAACCCGGAGGCCTTTCTCGCCCAGGTGCGCGAGCGGTATCCACACGCTGTGCTCACCTCGTCCATTCCGCACTCCGCACTCCGCACTCCGCATTCGGGGGGGGTGGAGGCGTTGCGGACGGTGTTGCGGACCTCCGCCCAGGCGCTCCGCCCCGTGGTCCAGATCCGCGTGCCCGTGGGGGAGGGGCGGCTGCTCGCCGCACTGCACCGCTCCGCCGAAGTGATGGCCGAGGTGCAGGTGGACGGCGTGGTGCAGGTGACGGCGCGGGTGGAGGCGTGGCTGCTCGGCAGGCTGCGCCGTCAGGGAATCGAGATGGAGATCGCTCCGTGATCCTCGGGATCGGGCTGGATGTCGTGGCGACGGAGCGCATCGCGCGGTCACTAGCCGATGGCAACGGGCGATTCGCGGAACTTGTCTTCACGGCGGCGGAGCGCGCAGCGTGCGCTCCGCGCGCGGACCGCGCGCAGGCCCTCGCAGCGCGATTCGCTGCCAAGGAAGCGTGCTTCAAGGCGCTGGGGACGGGGTGGGCTGAGGGCGTTTCCTTTCAACAGATCGAAGTGGTCGGTCTGGAAGGCGGGCGCCCGATGTTGCAGCTCACGGGCCGCGCCGCCGAGCGGGCGCGGGCGCTGGGCGTCCGGCAGATGCACGTGACGCTGACGCACGAGCAGCACGTCGCGGCGGCGGTCGTGGTGCTCGAGGGCTGACCACCAGCGGCGTGCCGCCGTGTGGGGCTCTAGCTTAAGTCGTTGTGGGGCCGGTATATTTGCGCGTTCGCTGGCCGCAGGCTCTTCACAGGCGCCCTTCGCACACGGGAGTTCGCTCTGCACTACCTCATCACCGGCGGGGCCGGCTTCATCGGGTCGCATCTTGCCGAGGCGTTGCTCGACCGTGGCGATACCGTCACCGTGATCGACGACCTGTCGACGGGGTCCGCCCGCAACATCGCCCGCCTCAAGGAGAATCCGCGGTTCCGGTCGGTCGTCGCCTCGATGACGAACGCCCCGCTGTTGGGCCAGCTGGTCGACGCCGCGGATCAGATCTTCCACCTCGCGGCCGCCGTCGGCGTGAAGCTCGTGGTGGAGAGCCCGGTGCGGACGATCGAGACCAACCTGGGCTGTACCGAGCTGGTGCTCGCGGCGGCGTGCCGACAGCACAAGAAGATCCTGATCGCGTCCACGTCGGAAGTGTACGGCAAGAGCAACCGCCTCCCGTTTCGGGAGGATGGCGATCTGGTGCTGGGACCGACGTCCCGAGGCCGGTGGAGCTACGCCTGCTCCAAGGCGATCGACGAGTTCCTGGCGATCGCCTACTGGCGCGAGCGGCGGTGCCCGACGCTGGTCGCCCGGTTTTTCAACACCGTGGGGCCCCGCCAGACGGGGCGCTACGGCATGGTGGTGCCCCGCTTCGTCGGCCAGGCGCTCCGCGGAGAGCCCATCACCGTGTACGGCGACGGGCAGCAGTCCCGCTGCCTGACGCACGTCAGCGACGCGGTGCGCGCGGCGATCGGGCTCATGGACTCGGACCGCGGGGTCGGCGAGGTCTTCAACGTCGGCAGCGACGAGGAGATCAAGATCGCGGAGCTCGCCGAGCGGGTACGGCGCCTGACCGAGTCCGAGTCCGAAATCGTGTTCGTCCCGTACCGGGAGGCCTACGGTGACGATTTTGAAGACATGCCACGGCGCGTGCCCTCCCTGGAGAAGATCCGGGCGGCGATCGGCTACGAGCCCCGGGTCGGGCTGGACGAGACCCTGCGGTCGGTGATCGTCTACCATCGGTCGCTGGAGCCCACGCCGGCATGAGCGCGGTGCTCGAGAGCGCGGTCGTCGTGACCGCGTCGCTGCTCGCCGCTCTGGTGCTGACGCCGGCCGCGCGGTGGCTGGCGCTGCGGGTGGGCGTCGTCGCGCACCCCATGAACGAGCGGTGGCACCGGCAGCCGACGGCCCTGTTCGGCGGCGTGGCCGTGGGGCTGGCGACCGTAGTCGGCGTCGGGGTCGCCGCGCTGCTCGGGCGCAGCTATGGCGTCGTGATCGAGAGCGCCCTCAGGGGCACGGCGCTGGGCGTCGGCCTCAGCGCCGCGTTGATGTTCCTGGTCGGGCTGCTGGACGACGTCGTCCGCCTCCGGGCCCAGCTCAAGTTCGTGCTCCAGCTGCTGGCCGGTGTCACGCTGCTGAGCTTCGGCGGGCTGCTCGACGTATCGCCGTGGTACGTCGCCAACGTGGTGTTGACCCTGTTCTGGTTCGTCGCCCTGACGAACGCCTTCAACCTGCTCGACAACATGGACGGCGTCGCGGCCGGCGTCGGTGCCATCGCCGCCTTCTTTCTCGGCGTCGCCTACGCCCACCAGGCGGCCTGGCTGCACGCGGCGCTGGCCTGGTCGCTCGCGGGGGCGACGCTCGGCTTCCTGCGCTACAACTTTCACCCGGCCCGGATCTTCATGGGCGACGCCGGCAGCCTGTTTCTGGGCGCGGCGCTCGCGGGCCTGGCGGCCACCTCACCGACAGTGGTGTCGGGGAGCCTCGTCTCGATTCTGTTCGTGCCGCTGACCCTCGTGACGATCCCGATTCTCGACACGGCCCTGGTCGCCATCACGCGAACGCTGGCGGGGCGCTCGATCGCCGAGGGCGGACGGGATCACACCACGCATCGGCTGGTCGCGCTGGGCCTGGGCGAGCGACAGGTGGCGCTGTTGCTCTACGCCTTCGCGGCGCTCGGCGGTCTGGTGGCGCTGTTCCTGACGCGCCTCGACGCGGGGCTCGGGATCCTCGTGGGGAGCGTGTTCCTGATCGCGATGTGCCTGCTCGCGGCGTACCTGAGCCGGCTGCACGTGTACGAGTCGAACGGGGCCGGGCCGCCGACGCGCTTCACGGTGCTGCTGGGGAACCTCGTCTACAAGCGCCGGCTGGCCGAGATCCTGCTGGACGTCGGGCTGGTCGCGCTCGCGTACTACGGTGCGTACCGGCTGCGGTTCGACGGGCTGCTGCCCGCCGACTACGCCCGGGCGTTCGAGGCCACGCTCGGGCTCGTCATCGCCGTCAAGGTCACTGTGTTCGCCCTGTGCGGCGTGTACCGCAGCATCTGGCGGTACGCGGGCATCGTCGACCTATACCGCATCGTCGGCGCGATCGTCATCAGCACGGTCGCGATCTTCCTGTACGCGGAGTGGCGGGTGCCCGCCCTCGCCCGATCCCACAGCGTGCTCTATATCGACGCGCTGCTGACGGCGGCGCTCGTGCTCACGGCGCGGCTGTCGTTCCGTTCACTGGAGGAGCTGCGGAAGTCGCTGCAGGTCGCCGGAGAACGCGTGCTGATCTACGGAGCCGGCGACGGAGGGGAGCTCGTGTTGCGCGGGCTCCTGATCAACCAGGTGCTGAACATGCAGCCGGTCTGCTTCCTGGACGACGATCCGCGGAAAAAGGGATTGCGGATTCACGGCTTGCCCGTCGTCGGGGGCCACGCCAGCCTGGACTGGGCGGTGGAGCGGTATGGCGTGACGAAAATCCTGCTCGGCACCCGGAAGCTGTCCCCCGAAACACTCGCGGCCGTCCGGGCCCTAGCCGCGCGGCGGGGCACCGAGCTGATCCAGCTGGATCTCGACTTCCACGCGGTGACCGCGCAGCAGCAGCCCACCACCAGGGAGGCCCCTGCGCATCCCCTGACGGTGTCGCGCGTCCGGGGTGCCTGATCGCCGTGCGCGTAGCAGGTTGACGGGCATCCGCGTCCTCCTCGTCACCAATCAGGACTGGTTCTTCTTGTCCCACCGCTTAGCGCTGGCCCGCGCGCTGCGGGACGGCGGCAACGAGGTGGTGGTCGTCGCGGGCGATACCGGGAAGGGGGAGGCCGTCCGCCGAGCGGGATTCCATTTCACGCCACTGCCGATCTCCCGCGCGGGGGTCGACCCCCGACGCGAGCTCGGGACGGTGACGTTTCTCGCCAGGCTGTACCGCCGGCTGCGCCCCGATCTGGTCCATCACGTCAGTCTCAAGGCCGTGCTCTACGGGTCGCTCGCCGCGCGCTTCGCCGGCGACGTGGCCGTCGTCAACACGCTCAGCGGGCTGGGCTACGCGTTCACGTCCCGCGAGGCCCGCGCGCGCCTCGCCCGGCTGTTCGTGCACCTCCTCTGTCGGGTAACGCTCACGCGCCCCCGCAGCTGCACCATATTTCAGAACCCGGAGGACCGCGACGACTTCGTCCGCCTAGGGCTGGTGCCGGCGGCGCGAGCGGGTGTGATCCGGGGCTCTGGGGTCGACTGCTCGGTGTTCCGCCCCGCGCCGGAGCCGCCGGGCGACCCGATCGTGATGCTGCCGTCACGCATGCTGTGGGACAAGGGGGTGCAGGAGTTCGTGGACGCGGCTCGGTCGATCCGCTCGCACGGCGGGAAGGCGCGGTTCGTCCTCGTGGGGGCGCCCGACTACGGGAATCCGCGCGCCGTGCCGGCGGCGCAGCTCGAGGCGTGGGGGCAAGATGGTGCGGTCGAGTGGTGGGGGCATCGCGAGGACATGCCCGCCGTGTTGTCCCAGGCCGGTATCGTCGTGCTCCCAACGGCGTACGGGGAGGGGGTTCCCAAGGTGCTGATCGAGGCCGCGGCGTGCGGCCGGCCGATCGTGACGAGCGATGCCCGGGGGTGCCGGGAGATCGCGCGGGCCGGGGTGAACGGGCTCCTGGTGGCCCCGGGCGACAGTCCCGGCCTGGCCCGGGCGATCGACATTCTAGTCGCCTCCCCCGATCTGCGAAGACAATTCGGCGCGGCGGGGCGGGAGATCGCCCTGGCCGAGTTCACGGAGGAGACGGTCGTCGCCCAGACGCTGGCCGTGTATCGCGACCTGCTCGACACCCGCGGCCTCACCGCCCGCAGCCGCGAGGGCGCGTGACCGAGGGCACGCTGTCGGATCCCTGGTACGGCCGGCTAGGGCGGAACCTGTGGTTTTCCGCGGTGAGCTTCGGCCTGCGCATCGGCGTGCACGTGGTGCTCATCGTGCTCGCGGCCCGCGTCCTCTCGACCGAGGCGTTCGGTCAGTACGCCCTGGCGATTTCCCTGGGCAGCATCTTCGTCGTGCTGTGCGACTACGGGTTCAACTTCCTTGTCACGCGTGAGATCGCGCGGGACCGCGCGGGGGCCGCTACGCTGGTGCCGAGCGGCGCGCTCGCCAAGGCGGCGCTGTCGCTGGCCGCCTTCGGGCTCCTGGGGGTGACGCTCGCGATCCTGCGCGCCACGCCCGCGGTCGTGGCGGCGAGCGTCATCATCACGCTGTCGTTCGCCGTGAACTCCTACGGGACCTACCTCACCGCGGCCTTCAAGGGACTGCAGCGGTTCGACGCCGAGACCCTGAGCTACGTCGCGCTGTACGGCGTGCTGTTCGTGTCGCAGGCTATCGTGCTGTGGCTTGCGCCCTCTCCCGTCAACCTTGCCCTGTGCTTTCTCGCCGCGCGAGTCGTGTATCTCGTGGTGTGCATCGTGCTGTACGGCCGAGTCGTCGGGGTCTCCTGGGCGCGGCCCAATCCCGGGGAGGCGTGGCGGATGGTGGTGCAGTCCTCCCCGTTCGCCTTCTACGCGCTCAGCGCCGCTCTGTCGCTGCAGCTTGGGACCGTGATGCTGTCGTACTTCGCGGGCGAGGCGGCGGTGGGCGAGTTCCAGCAAGCGCTGCGGTTCGGCATGGCGGCGACTATTCCCCTGGCCATCGCCGACGACGTGTTCTACGCTTTCCTCGCCGACGTGCGCGCGCGCGCCCCGGACCAGTTCCCCCGCCGCCTGGTGCTACTCAACAAGGCCGGCGCCACGGTCATTGTAGCCCTCACGGTGGCGACCCTGCTCTACGCGCCGGACCTCGTGCGCGCCGCCTACGGGGGCCGGACCGCTCCGCTGGTGGCCGAGGCGCTCAGGATCGTGATGGGCGCCTACTGCTGCCTCTACCTGCTGTTCGTCTCGCCGCCCCTGATGGCGCTGAGGCGTGACGGCGCCAACCTGGGGATCTGGGCGCTGGGCGCGGCGGTCAACGTGGCGGCAAACTTCGTCCTCATTCCCGCGTGGGGCGTGCTGGGCGCGGCCTGGTCGCTGTTCGTCACGTACGCCGCGATCAAGCTCGTGTTTCTGGGTTACATGCGGCGGCTGCGCGTCCCTGTGGCGGATTGGGACCTCGTCGCCCGCTCGCTGCTGCCGCTCGCGGCCGTTGGTGTTATCGCGCGAGCGCTCGACGTCGGGGCGGCCGCCGGCCTCACGCTGCTCGGCGCGGTAGCGGGGCTCGTGGTGTGGTCGCTCGCTCCCCGGGAACGGTGGGCCCAGGTGCTGCGCAGGGCGGGGCCGTAGGGTGGCGGCAATCCTTGAAGAAACCCCCGGGGCCCGCTACCTATTGGGCACATGAGAGTCTTGCAGGTCATCAACACCCTCGAGCCCGCGGGGGCGGAGACGTTCCTCAGGGATTTGACGCTCGGGCTGGCGCGCCGCGGAATTGAGCCAACGGTGTATCTGCTGCACTCCACGGGCAGCGCACTGGAGCGTAGCCTGGGCGAGGCCGGAATCCCGCTGCACTGTTCTCCGGCCGGACCGGTGCGTTCGCCGCGGCACGTGCTCGCTCTGGCGCGACACCTCGCCGCGCACGCGTACGACGTCGTCCATGCCCACCTCTTCCCCAGCCAACTCTGGGGAGCGCTGGCCGTGCGCCTCGGCGACATCCGGACGCCGCTGCTCACGACCGAGCATTCGACGCGCAACAGGCGACGGCGGCTGGTCTACAAGGTGCTGGACAAATGGATGTACGGCCACTATGCCCATGTGGTATGCGTCAGTAATGCCGCGGCCGAGGCATTGGCGCGGTGGATCCCTGCCATCGCGCCCCGACTGCTGGTCATTGAGAACGGGATAGATGCGAGCCGTCTGGACGGGGCGCCGCGGGGTGACCGCAAGGCCGTACTCGGGTTCGACGGGCCGGTCGTGATGATGGTCGGGCGGTTCGAGCCCGCGCGGGACCAGGCGACGCTGCTGCGTGCTATGCGCCATCTGGACAAGGCCCATCTCGTACTCGTGGGCGACGGCTCGCGGCGGGCTGAGCACCAGCGGCTCGCGCAGACGCTCGGAGTCGCGGAGCGCTGTCACTTCCTCGGTCGGCGCGAGGACGTGCAACAACTGATCAAGCTGGCGGACGTGTTCGTGCAGTCGTCGCACTGGGAGGGCTTCGGTATCGCCGTGCTCGAGGCGATGGCCAGTGGTGTGCCCGTCGTCGCCACCCGGGTCCCGGGGCTGGTGGAGCTGGTGGGTGCTGCCGGGGTGCTTGTCGAGCATGGCAACGCGGAGCAATTGGCTCAGTGCCTGGACGCTCTGCTCGGCGACCCCGTGCGGCGCGCGGAGCTCGCTCGGCGCGGTCGCCTCCGTGCTTGTGAGTTCCGAATCGAAGAGACCCTAGAGCGCTACCACAGTCTTTACCGTCAGGTATGCGAGGCCGCCGTCGGCCCGCGCGCGTCGGCCGGGGGCTGAGCCTTCTCTCCGCTTGATCAACTCTCTGCACGCTCTGTTTCACCGGCCTCACGACGGCTGGGATCCGGTTCGCCGCGAGTACGCGGAGACGTATGCGGCCAGAGAATGCGGCAATGTGGATGTTGCGCTGATCGATCAATTGGAACAGTGGATCGGCGGCCTGAGAGATAAGCGAGTTCTCGACCTCGGTGGCGGACCGGGTCAATACAGTGTCGCGTTCGCGCAGCGAGGCGCGCTGGTCACGTGGCATGACGTCAGCCGCAATTATCTGCGGATCGCGCGGCAGCATGCCGACCGTGCCGGTATCGAGCTGCAGTTCTCGTTGGGGTATCTGGACGACGCCGGCACACTCGGCGATCACCCGTTCGACCTCGTTTTCAATCGCGTCTGCTGGTATTACTGCAAGAACGACCGGTCGTTTGCCAAGCTCGTGTACGCATTGATCAAACCCGGCGGCGCAGGATATATCGACACTCATCCGGCCGAGGTCGAAGAGAGGCACGGCGCCAGCAGAGTTGCCCACTTCTTCAACCACTGGCTGGCCTGGAAGATCGGTCATCCCTTCCCGCCCCACGGACGCGTCGCGCGTTTGTTCCAACAATACCCGATCGATTACATGATCCTAGACTACACATCCGCACGCAACGATCGGGTGTTTTTTCAAAAGAGCCGGGTGCCGTAGCATGCAAGCGCGTTACGTCTGGCGCATGGACGACGTCACGCCGGGAATGGATTGGTCTCGTTTCTGGAGGTTCATCGATCTCTTCCGGACGCACGGCGTCGTCCCCTTGCTCGGGATCGTGCCCGACAATCGCGACCTCGACCTGCGTCGCGAACCCGACCACCCGCGCTTCTGGCATACACTGAGAGAGCTGGGCACCGAGGCCGCAGTGGAATTCGCGCAACACGGTTACCAGCACCTCGATGTGCGTGGTCCGCGCGGTGGCGCGATGCCTCGCACTCCTCCGTCGGAGTTCGCAGGGCTCCCCTATCCGCAACAAGTCGAAAAGATCCGGCTGGGCCAGGAGATCCTCCGGCGCGAAGGGATTCACACGGACGTCTGGATGGCGCCGTTTCACTCGTTTGACGAAACGACGTTGCAAGCGCTCCTCAGCCGCGGATTCCGATTCCTCAGCGATGGCGCCGGG
>Ga0209235_1001365_pt1 | contig 13161 bp, 17 predicted proteins | sample GraSoi013_1_20cm_4_FD_185817 | JGI IMG/M metagenome (GOLD analysis project Ga0209235, IMG submission 185817) | Grasslands soil microbial communities from the Angelo Coastal Reserve, California, USA - Sample 09_25_2013_1_20cm (SPAdes) (version 2) | ecosystem: Environmental > Terrestrial > Soil >...
CGAATTTCTGAATGTCCTTCATTGAAAGCTGCTTTTTTTCGATGGGCATAGGGCTATTTCGCCAGCCAGTCAGGTGCTTGTCGTTAGTTAAGTCTTGATGGTGCGACTCGTCTCCTTACCCGCTCCGACCGTCCCAAAAAAAGGGGATGTTCATGGTTGTCTTCCTTCCCTTAGGCTACTTTCTTGGCCTGACGAAGGCTGCTGCGACTGCAATGAGCACAGCGACAAGTGTCAGGGCTCCCCCGACGATGAGGGCTAGCGCGAGAGTCAATACTTGTTCCGGTGCTCCAAGGTTTGCTGCTTCGACCGTCGCTAGAAAGCTGCCGATGGCGTAGAATAGTCCGCCAATCAAAAAGCTCTTGAAATGGTCGAAGACGCCTGGAAAGCTCTCGGTGAGGGTACTATTCTCAGACAGTGGTGAGGCGCCGAGGAATATGGCGGATACGAATGCATACCCTGCGATGACGAGCATCGCCCATCCTTGAAGAGCCGTCTGAGCCGTCTTGAGGGAGACGAACGCGGTCGAAGTCAGGAAGACGCTGAAAGCGAGCAGTACAGCGCCAACGGCGAGACTGTGCCAGTTCTTGAAAGCGGTAGTCATTGCATGCCTATACGTTTCTGTTGACATTTTTTCTTCGAAGTTCGGCGCGGGTCGGAGTCGGGTATGAAAACCTGTTTTTGTTCAAGATTTGGACAGTGATTTACGAACTTTTCAGCCAGAAAAGACCGATTCCCGGGATATTACTCCGCGGACGCCATTTTTCACTGACTGTTGCCAATCCCTCTCTCGTTTCCTGACAAAGGGTGAGACGCCGTAACAAATGAACAATCAATCGTAAGGGTCGCAATTCCCCCTTTTGATATGGCTTAAATGAGAAACATAAGCGAATCGGCGCTGACCGAAAATGAAAATGCCCATACTTGTACTGGGAGTGGTAGTACTCGCCGCAGGCCTCGGAACTTGGGGCTACCTTTACTCGATGAACATACACCATACAATTCAGCTTGGGGGCTTAGGCCTGGGAGTCTTGGGCGCCATTATGGCCATTGGAGGCGCCATGATGAAGACGGTCAGCGTTGGGGCTACCAAGGGTGCAGGACAGTTCTCTTGCGCGAAATGCGGTGCCAAGTTCGGCTCTGAAGTCGCTCTGACCCAGCACACCAAAGACAAGCACGAAATGTAGCTCGCCCAAACCCGCCTTTCTTCAAAAGAAACAAGTGCTGCACAAAACTTCCGGGCTGTGCCGTCCTCGAAATTGCCCCCGGTTTCTTGGGGTCTTAGCTTCCAAATCTTATCGATGTTCAGTCAGGATTGCCCAGTTGACTAGAAGGTGGAGATCTTCGGTTGATTGTTAGACCTTGAGTTGGCCTGATCTTCGAAGAGATTCGACTTGTCCCTGAGTGTACCGGAACATGATGTCACCGCGCTCTGGCTGGAAGTCCCAAGGAGCAACTAGGACTGTGTCGCCCATCTTTATCCAGACGCGGCGTTTCATCTTTCCCCGAATTCGACACACTCGAGTGACACCGTCAGCGCACTCGACGAGTACCCTGTCGTAGCCGAGGAGGTTTTTGACGGTCCCGTAAAGCTGGCCAGGGCCAGGTGTGAGCATCTCGCTGAGGTTGGCCTCGCTGAGGACCTTCCGCTTTCCCATACTATCATTCTACTAGGGCTTGGCAGTAATATTAAAGGTCAAACGCAGAACCGTAATCCTACGATAGCCTAGTTTTTCCACTTAACTGAGCAGCCGAAGGGTCTAGTCACCTGGACCGAAGGCTTGTGGCCTGCGAGTATCGCGTCCAGGGCGTCTCTGAGATCTTTGGTTTTCACCAGTTCAAAGTTTCGGTTGTCGTCTATCCTGCCTTTGTATTGAAGTCGGCGTTGCTGATCAAACGCAAAAACGTGTGGCGTACATATCGCACCATATTTCTTGGCGATTTCCTGCGTGTCATCTCTAAGATAGGGAAAGTTGAAGCCGCGTTCCTTGGCCCTCTTGATCATATTCGGATAGCTGTCCTCCAGATAACCGGCATCGTCGTTGCTGTTTATCGCAACCAATGTTACCCCTTTCGCTGAATAATCCTTCTGGAGCTGAACCATTCGGTCTTCGTAGGCTTGGACGTAAGGGCAGTGGTTACAGCTGAAGATGACAACCAATACCTTCTTGTCCGAGAAACTCCTCAGAGCGTGAGTCTTGCCATCGACTCCCTTCAATTCAAAATCGCCAGCGAGTGACCCGAGCGGGAGCCCGACTGAGTCTAGGGTTGTTGGCGACGTAGGCATAGCTAGTCGAGGTGAGGAAGGCCTTAGAAACCTTTCCAGCCCTGATTGCCTAAAGGCCGAATCGGATTGAAAACGAAAGCAATGGTAGGCGTCTCCGGATTCAGCTACGCTGGATGGAAAGGAAACTTCTACCCGGAGAACCTGAAGAGTGAAGAATTCCTAACCTATTATTCTCAACGGCTCAACAGTGTGGAAATCAACAGCTCCTTCTACGCCCCTCCGAGCCTTGCGATGGTAAAATCGTGGGCAGGTAAGACCGGCGACAACTTCAGGTTCTCATTCAAAGCGCCGAGACAAATCACGCACATTCTGAAACTTGGGAAGGGATCGGTTGAAGCGACAGAAAGACTTGGAGTGACGTTGAGATCTCTTGGAGATAAGAATGGTCCCATTCTCTTTCAGCTTCCGCCCTACTCGAAACAGGACTTGAAGCTTCTGGAGGATTTCCTCGCGAACACTTCCAAGATCGGAGACAGAGTGTTCGAGTTCAGACATGAATCTTGGCTAAACGATCTCACCTATGCGACCCTCGAGAAACACGATGCCGATTTCTGCATCGCAGAGACCGAGGATATGAGACCGGTCTTCAAAGTGACAGGAAAAACGCCGTATTTCAGGCTGCGAAGAGAATCATACGATGAGAAAATGATTGATGACTGGACGAAGAGGATCAAGGAAACGAGTGGGGGAAGCGAGTCCGCCTATGTCTACCTGCGCCACGACGAAACTGGAGACAATGCTGCAAATGCGGTGAAGATACTAGAGTCGTTAGCTTGAAGGAAAGGATCGGTCTCGGTCCATGCCGTTGATCTGAGTTATTGCCTATGTAGTTTTTGCTGCTGCTTTCTTTAGCTCGTCGTAGTTCGGTTCCTTTGTCGGGTCGTCGCTGACCCACTTGTAGACAACGACTCCATTATGATCTAGTATGAAGACGGCTCTCTTGGCAACCGTGTAACCTTTGAGGTTGCCAAAGTTTTCGTGATAGACATTGTAGAGCTTGACGACTTCTCTGTTGTAGTCGGAGAGAATTGGGAAGTTGAGATTGTTGTTCTGGGCGAAGGCTTTGTTCGTGAATGGATCGTTGACGCTTATTCCCACAACCTGTGCATTGATCTTGTTCAGCTCCTGCATGTTGTCCCGCAACGTGCACATTTCACGGGTGCACACTGTGGTGAATGCTCCCGGGAAGAAGGCGAGCAGTGTTGCACCGTTAGGTTTCAGAAACTCGTGAAGGCTGCGAGGTTTTCGGTCAGTGTCTGGAAGTGTGAAGTTCGGACCTTTTTCGCCCTGGTTGATCATTCTCAGCCGCGTTGGGCAAGTGCCTTGGATGTTTCTAAACCTTACAGCCCCTGTGAGCGCAAGACTAAGTCTAGAAAGAGCGAGAGGGTCTGGAGGGTTCTAAAAAATAAAGTTGGGGAGCCTAGGAGTGTTTTCTAGGCCCACTTAATCGTCGTTGCCTTGGTCGTCGGAGTTGTCGTTGTCTTTGTCATCCGCGCATGCGTTAGCGTCGTCTGTGTCGTGGCCATTGGAGCTATGTCCGTGGCTGTTGGTGGTGTCGTTGTCTGTCTTAGTGGAATGAGTTGCGTCGTGTTGCGGGTTGTGTTTGGCTAGAGCCTCCATGAACCCGTGTGCTTTGCCCACTAGTGATGTGTCTGGCTTGTCTTGTTTGTCGTGTCCCTTTGCGAGATGCAAGCCTTCGTTCGTATGGCCACTAGGGTTTGTACTGTCGTCAGAAGTGCATGTTGTCGGGTTGGTGTCGGTTGAACAGTTAGTGGTACAGGTCGAAGCGGGGGTAGTCGTGGTTCCGCCGTTGTTGTTATTGTTGTTTGTGTTGCCGCCGTTGCTGCTTGAAGCTTGTAGCGCAGGGCCGTGTAGAAGGAAGGGTACGAGGAATGCGCCGATTCCTGCGATGATCAGGGCGATAGCGCCTATTTTGCGTTTTGCTGAGGAATCCATTGTTTGTTTTTCCTTTCTCCCTATTCTTGGAGTTGAGTCGCCCTTTGAGAGGGCCGGGTATATGATACAACGATTTGAACAGCCAGAAAGGTGTCAAACCGATGCGACCGGTTCAATTGATCTTTGAGTGTTTGATAGTGTGGGATTTCGAGCTATAACACTCTTAGAAAGAGGTAGAGGGTGATAAGGTTGGGAATTGTTACGAGAAGACCGATCTTTGAGAACTCAACGAAGCCGAATCCTGACCCTCGGCTCTCCGCCTCCTCCAGCACAATGACGTTGCTGGCGGCACCTAGGAGACTGATTCCTCCAGCGAGTGTGCTGGCGCCTGCTAACGCCATCCAGGGTTTGACATCGGCCCCGGTGAAGCCTGCCGCTTGCATCGCTTTGATGTAGACTGCGACAAATGGAACATTGCTCAAGAGTTGGCTGAAGAATGCGCTCGCCAAAATTATCGTGACGATCGAGAGCCCGGGATCCGACTTGCTGAGAACCGGCAGGTAAGTCATGAGGCTTTGGAGAGCATTTGACTCCCAGAATGCCTGCATTACTATAAAGAGCGAGATGAAGAAGAGAATGATCCCCCAGTCGACAGATCTTAGAATCTCTCTTCGTCTCCCGCTGCCCAAGAATACTATCGTTGCTCCTAGGAGTGAGATGGTTCCAAGGTTGAAATTTCCCTGAACGCCGAACAGCCCGGCGATGCCGACAAGGAAGAATCCGAGCACAACTATCACTGCGGCCCATCCGGAGAGCTTTGCCAACTTCCGATCTTTGATCGCTTCTCGAGGATTAACTTGGAGTTGCGCTAGCGTCGTGTTTGTGAATTCTTTCCTGTAGTACCATCGAAGAATAAGATACGTCACCCCGAGCCCGACAAATGTTGGAGGGCCAAGGTAGTACAGAAAATCCAGCATAGGGTTCGGAATTCCTGTTGACAGTGCGATCAGAAGGTTCTGGGGATTACCAATGGCCGTCATTGTGCTGCCAATGGTCACTCCTAAGGCGAGGGTGATGAGAAAGACTCCGGGTCTGACCCGAAGCTGCTTAGCCACACTCAACATTATTGGTGTGGCCATCAGAGCCAATGTGTCGTTCACTAGGAACGCGGACATCATGCTTATTCCGACCAGAACTAGACCGAAGGCTTTCTGCGGCGACTTTGCCACGCGCAGCAGTCTCAAGGTAAGGTACTCTAGGAGGCCGGAGAGGTCCATGGCAGCGACCACGGAAAACATTCCGAGCAGGAAGAAGATCACATCGAGATTGATTGATGCGTAAGCATCTCCTAGCGGAATCGCCCCTGAGAAGATCATTGCGACAGCTCCTGCCATCATGATGGTCCAGACTGGTATGCGAAACCATCGGAGGTTTCGTAGCACTATCAGAACGTATACCGCTACGAAGATAGCGATTGGAAGATAGTACAGGGTCAACTTGAGCAGGGATCCGAAGTGATTCCTTCCAGCCTGAACACTTGAAAGGAATTACGAATTTCTAATCAATAGGCTTCCGGCAGAATTGGTGGCACCCCGAGAATTAGGCCTCTGTCCGACGAGGATCCGCTCTGTCAAATCGATGCGCTTACAGCTCTTCAAGCATCTTCTGGGACCAGAGGAGTGAAGCCTCCGGTTTCTTCGGAGAATCCTTGTCTTTTTTCACTTTGGGCTTATCGGGAGGTTTCTCGGGTCTAGTTGCTCCTGGAATCAGACCCTTGTTGGGGAGAACTGGTTTGGGGCCTGCAGGGTCTTGACCCTGTCCGATAACAGCGCCTGCTGGATCGCGCAGGATACCGTTCTCGTAGAAGGCTTTGTAGTGTCCGTTGTAGTCGTAGATGAACCCGTCTTCGTCCATCCAGGCGATGTTGTGGCCATCGAAGTCCACAATTCTATGATCTTTCAGTAGCCTGTACCTCGCCGTCCCGTTTTCGTCCCATATTACGTCGATTTCTTCTTCTTCGGCTTCTGGTCCTAGTTCCAAGTTCGTCTCCCCACACGGTTAGCTCTCAAGCTAAGAAGGTTACCGATGATATTGATAGCAAAGTAGGGAATTAGGTCTGATGCGACCTTGACTGTCTGAGAACTTCGCTGTCTAACCCGATCCACGGTCCAACGTAGATATACTAGTCCAGACGCAAGACCGAACTGAACAGGGTTGCCGCGTCAGTCAAGAACCTTTCGCATCAGGAATCGGCAGAAGAAGACGAACAGATCTAGAAAGCGGACTGGTTCGAGTCGAAAGATTAGCAACCCTTTCAAGAGCAAACTTAAGAGCACACATTAGCCGAGCAATCAGTCCCTTGGCGAGAACGATTCGAATGTGCTAACTAGCCATCTTACCAAAATTGTCTAGAATTGTAACGAAGGACTTCTCCATCGATGCCAAGCCGCCAGTAGGCCCTTTTTCATCGATGACAATGTACTCGTTCGGCGAATGCTGCAGGGCTCCGTGGCCGAGTCCTCCGATCACTACCGGAAGGTTGATCGGTTTTCGGTTGAACAGTGCGAATGGTGCGCTGCCCGCGATGGTGGGCCATAGCTCCGGATCTTTTCCTAGCTCCTTGTAGGATTTGATGACGGCTTGGGCGGGGGGGCTTTGATAGCTTGTCCGTGACCATCCGTATCCTGATTCTACGACGCGTATCTGGACGTCCTTGAAGCCGTACGCGTCCAGATGGTTTCTGATCATCGGCATCACGTCGTCTTTCCTCATGTTTGGTACCAGGCGAACATCCATCTTGACCGCGATCTTGTGGGGGAGGAGGGTCTTTGTCTCGGGTCCTGTGTAGCCGCTTACTATGCCGTTGATGTTGAGGGTTGGATCAAAAAGATACTTCTTCAACGCCTCGATACCGTGAGCGTCGCCGATGAACCTGTCGACCTTCATCTCTTCCCTAACGGCAGCATCGTTGAAGGTCTTCTCCAGCTTGGGCAGAAGCTCACGGTCCTCCTTGGTCGGAACCTGCGCGTGGCGGTAAAAGTCCTGGATGGTCACCTTGTTGCCGTCGGGACCCGTCATCGTGGATAATGCCTGGATCATTCTCCAGGCTGGGCTGTCAACCCAGGCCTTGTTGCTTCCATGTATTCCAAACTCCTTGGGACCTTTTCCCCAAGTTGCGCCGTCGAGTTCGAGCTCGAAATATACGATTCCTTTGACGCCCAGATACATTACGACTTTGCCAGTACGGTCCTCTGAGCAGAACGGAAAGAGGACGGCCTCGGCTTCTTGCAGCTCTTTCTCGTGCTTTGTGACGAACTCGGGTAGGTGGCGGCTTCCGAGCTCTTCCTCTCCTTCAACAACGAAGATCAGGTTGACCGGCAATTTTTGGCGGGTGGCCTTGATCGACTCGCATGCGTTCAGGAACCCGCGCAGTTCTCCCTTCGTGTTGACTGCTCCTCTAGCAACCAGGCATCGACCGAAAGGTGGAACATCAGTCAAGGTTCCGGCTAGCGGATCTACGCGCCAGCCTGGCTCGTCAACAGGCATCGTATCATACATCATGTAGACAACAATTGTCTTCTCAGCGCCTGCATCATAACGAGCATAGACTACTGGGTTTCCTGCGGTCTCCTCGAGGCCGCCTTTGCAGCCTAGATCTGTGAGATATTGGAGGATGAGGTTCGCGCATTCTCTGACTCCCTTGTTCTCTGGGGAGATGGAGGGTTGGCGGACTAGTTCCTGGAGTTTGGCGATGTGTTGTGGGAGGTTCTTGTCGATGTGGGCGAAGACCTTTCCACGATCCAGGGGCATGACACGGTCTAAAGAATAGTTACAGTATAAGCGTTCAGAAGACGGTCGTGCGCCACAGGCTATACCGTGGCAGAGGCGAACCGGTAGGACTGTTGCAGGATCCTCATTATGTGGCGGAGATCTGGTCTGGGTCCCAGTTTGAGAATGACCCATCCTTCACGGTCGTGAACTTCCGGGGAACGGGAAACTGTGCCTTGGCTGATCATAACCTCTTTGAGGTCGCGTGGCAACCGAAGCTCTATCCGATCAGGGCTGTGGATGTGCGCGAACGACTTTCCGCCAACATGCAACTCGATTTCTTCATCTCCATGGTCCTTCATCTCCACGCCTGGGACGAGGAGCATCTCGCCCGCGATCATGTCCAGTAGGCTCATAGCTGGTAGTGTGATGCGAGGGACGCGACTTATTCCTTTCTAATCCACAGTTGGTTTAACAGGTCGAGTGGGGACTGTCATGCTTTCTTGGCAGGTTGATGTATCTCCTGAGTCGTGGCCAGCCGGTCTTGGCGTATCTGAGCCGTTCAGGGTTGTTCTTGACCCACTTGAGCATGTGAAAGAAGCTTCTCGCCCGCTTCTCATCTCGCTCGATAATGGGCTCGTAGCCTAGGTTCCTGATCTCGTCCAGGTAAGCTGTTTCCACGTTGTTCTGGGCGTCTCCAGTTATCACTGCGGTCTTGACTCTTGTCTTTCCGTATTTCTCGGCTAGATGTGGTCGTGTCTCGTCGAAGAGGAAGCTGCTGCATATCTCGATCTCTTCATTCTCTTCGAGTTTCATCTGGTATAGGAGATTCAGCGCGAGCTCGGTGGCTTTTTTCTGATACGTCTTTCTCGCAAAGCTCGGGCTCTGGAAGAAGGATACGGGAATCATATCGTAATGAAACTCCCCGGTCTCCTTTCGATGGGCACCGACGACGACTCCGTGGAGAAGATCGCCCACGCCAGCGTCGTCGATCTGGATTGTCAACTCTGTAGGACTTCTGCTTCGACTCGGAATTAAGCATGATTTGCCGAATTGGCTCTCTTGCGTCACGAGATGCCGTGCTCTTATCCCCTTCCCTCCTTTTTCTAGAGAAAATTTCCTGTCCGGCAGCGATAATGAGCGAGTCTCGCGATTCAGGGTGCAATCCAGGCTTTGAAGGCAGGGCAAAGAGTCGGGAGATCGTCAACCATTCCCGAACGATTCTAGGGCGAAATTCTGGGCATGTTCCAGACTCGAGATCAGGGCTGAAAATAGGCGACTCGCAAGGACTCGATCATGCCCATGTTTCACATCATCGGGGAAAGGAATCTTTATATCTCGATATCGGATATCCAATATCGGAAAAGCGATATCGAATGTTTCGTGGATTTGGAATGTTCAGAAAGCGGGGACTCAGACCATGGGTCCTCAACATCCTCAGAAGATCACCCAAGAACGGGGCTGAGATAATGGACGAGATTGAGAATATGAGTCAGGGATGGTGGAGACCCTCCCCAGGATCCGTCTACCCGATGCTTGAAGAAATGGTCCAGGACGGACTCATCAAGAAGAGGGAGGACGGCAGATACGAGCTGACAACCAAGGCGCAGCAGGAAGAGGAGTGGCCGTTCAGCCACCACTTCGCAGGCCCACGATCAATAGACGCGATGCTCAACGAGATCACCGGCTACATATCCTACTTCGAAGACCTGGCGAAAGCTGACCGGACAAAGCTCGAGTCGTACAAGGACAAGATAAGAACGATAACAGAACGACTCAACGCACTGGTCAAATAGCGACAATCCCTAGAACTGCTCTAGGGTCTTGAGCCCGGACCCGGTTGCTATGAGGATGACTTCTGCTGACCTATCGATCATCTTCTCCCCGTAGAGATGATGTAGTGCGGCGATTGTTGCCGCGCTGGAGGGCTCGAGGAGAAGACCCTCGTTCTTGAGTGCTTGACCCATGGATTTGCGGATCTCCTCGTCTGTGACCAACAGAGCTATGCCGTCTGATTCTCGGAGGCATCGAAGAATCCATTTTCCAGCCAAGGGCTTAGGTATTCTTAGACCGAAAGCGATTGTTTTGGGATCCTTCCATTCGTCGACATCATCTCTCTTGGAGTTGTAGGCTTTGACCACTGGCGCGCAACCGTCAGGCTGGACCGCGATGAAACGGGGTCTCTTGTTGACCCATCCGATTTTTTCCAGAGTAGAGAACATCTTCCACATCCCAACAAGACCGACTCCACCTCCAACAGGGTACACGACATAGTCGGGAACTCTCCAAGCCAGCTGTTCGCAAATCTCCAGGGCCATTGTTCCCTTACCGTCATGGCGGTAGGGTGTGACGAAAGTCGAGGCGTTGTAGCTCCCTTCCCTTTTCGCAAGAGCCTCCGCTCGACGTCCAGCATCCGCTATCGTACCGCCAACTAGGGTAACCGTGGCTCCGAGTTTTCGGGATAGTTCGACCTTCGCGGGATTGGATTGGTGGGGCAGAAACACTTGACAACCTAGATCCGCAATGTGCGAGTAGAGGCCGAAAGAACATCCTGCGTTTCCCTCAGAAGATAAGACGAGGCGCTTGACACCCAATGCAGATAGAACCGTGACTGCGAGAGAAGCGCCTCGGTCCTTGAACGTCCCGGTCGGGTTTTTCGTCTCATCCTTTACCCACACGTTTCCCTGGAATGAGTTCAGCTTTCTGAGGGGAGTATTCCCTTCCCCAGCTGTGACAATCTTGTCCTTCTCATCGACCGGCAGGAAGACCTTGTATCTCCACATAGACTGAGTATGGTCGAGGTCGTCCTTCGAGATCTCCTTGAGAATCTCTGGATTGATTATTGTATCCAGCAGACCACCACACTTCAAGCATTTCTGAAAAATCTCGCGATTCGGATAGACGGTCCGGCACTCCGTGCACTGTAGCCCCTGAAAGGCCCATTCTCGGCTCAAATAGACCTCGTGAAAGCTAGGGTGCGATACCCTCTTAAGAGGGGCTCTTGTATTGAAACTCGATAATATCGAATCTCGATAGTTCCCGTGAAAGAATGACAAGAGCGGTCAACGAACGGATGGTGAAGAGTTTCCTCGACCTCTTCGTGCTATCCCTCCTCGACAACGGCGGAAAGCATGGATACGAGATTATGCGAGAGCTGAAGGTCCAGACCGGCGCTCACATCGGCGCGGGCACGCTTTACCCGTTGCTATACGAGCTGGAAGAACGTCGACTGGTCGCGGGCGAATGGATGTCGCCAACACGGAGAAGCAGACGCGTGTACAGAATTACGGACCAAGGCGAAAGGTATCGCGATCAATCTTTTCAGGGAATAGATAGACTGCTAAAAACGTCGACTTCGAATTCAAACCATTAATCAGATATTCTCTTCGACTGTTCTGCAAGTCTAGTGATCTCCGCAGGTTCACCGATTACGGCTTCGCAGAATCGGTCACCCTTCCCTTGACAGGAGACTTCGAGCGACTCGCACTTTCTGCCGAAAGTCTGTTCCATTGCACCTGTCAGAATCCCCCGGCCGAAATGACACACGGAAGTCTTCCCCTTTCGGTTCCGGACCGAGACGCCGTTTGTCCACCGTATCCTGGCAATCTTCTTCTCGAGATCAAAGTTGACGATGGAGACTTTCCCCCAGCCACCGAGAGTACCCAGACGATCCGCAACTTGTTCCAAGCCGCCAGGACGTTTGATATTGAAGCCAGATTTTTTCGCGATGCTCATGTATTGAGCCCCTCCTTGCTTCCCGATACTATACTGGAAACTGGTGGCAGTAATCGGTCCGAAGCTTTCGGTCAACTTGTCCTCAATCGAATGAATTAGGGCCACAGGAATGAAGAGAAACCTTTCGTCGAAAGCAGTGATTATTCCCTTCGCCTCATCGATGTGTAACGCTTGTAACACATTGGGTTGGCGGTCAGGCTTGTTGGCGGTGCCCAGAGGCGTCTCCCGTGATCGCAGATCTTGTACTGGTTAAAGGGTCTTGCGAAAAGGTCAGCTCTCAACTCTGATTGTCCTTGACGCAGATCAGGATCTTACGAATGTCGGTGCGTTGACAGAGTCTTCAGGTTCGGCTGAGGACTTGCTGGCAAAGGTGCTCCTGGTTTTGGCTTCTTTCTTTGCCTTACCACTAGAAACGCAGCTAAGACTACGACCGCCGCTGCCACTCCGAGGCCAATGAGCAAGGTTGTCACGAAGCCTGAGAGGAGAGATCCGATCGTCTGGGATACATTGACGGTGATGCTTGTGACAGCGGGAGCCGCGGTGTGCCATCCAGAGCTGTCGCTGTACTGCCAAGTGGCGATACTCGTGACATTGTGGTTGCCGATGAAGGCCTCCGTCGGAATGAGAACCGGGGTATCGGCCTCTTTGTTCATGCCGGCTGTCGGGTTGAACGGAAACCCTGAGGTAACTTGACGGGTTCCGTTAGACGAGAAATCTGAAGCGAACGAAACTCCAGTGACACGTATCGTCAAGAGGCCCGTGTTGGTGAAATTGCTGATTATCGAGACGACCCCGCCGGCAAATGGTATCCCACTATAACCCAGATCGTACTTCATGGTGAACGACAGACCCTACGTGCGAACCGTAGGCATGGTGAGAATTGGAAGAACAATCAGCGCGAGCAGTATCCCAGTTCTAAGTGTGAGGTTCCACTTAGGTGATTGAAGTGTGTTCAATGATTTTTCGAATTCCTAAGGGGAAGCATCCTGTTGTCCGGGTTTTTGTCCTTCGCTTCTTTGTTCCCGAGAGAAGGCGTTTCGAAGTCTGCTTAGTAACCTGCTTCGAAGACTGTCTTTGTGTCCGAGAAGTCTCTTCTCCCAGTCAACTCTGATGATGAGGTACGCTGTGGAGAGAACCAATGCTGCTGACACGATCGACGCGTAGACGTTCTCTCCAAGGAACTGGTCGACGATTTTCAATTGCCTGGCGACATAGAGGACTGATAGAATCCAGACGAATTTTCCGGTGTAGAGAGCCACGTAAGATTTCAGAGGGCTGTATCGAATAATTCCCATGGGAATGAACGCGGCGTCAACTAGTGGAGAAGCAGCGAAGAGGACTCCGACCAGGAAAGTGCTTCCGCCCAAGAGTTTTCGGAGAGAGTCAAACCTCTCCTGTTTGCGAATCGCTCGTCGAGCGCCGTATCCAAGAGCATAGCTGACAAGTTTTCCAGTGGCGGCTCCAAGGGCTGCAACAGC
>Ga0209235_1001369_pt1 | contig 13150 bp, 4 predicted proteins | sample GraSoi013_1_20cm_4_FD_185817 | JGI IMG/M metagenome (GOLD analysis project Ga0209235, IMG submission 185817) | Grasslands soil microbial communities from the Angelo Coastal Reserve, California, USA - Sample 09_25_2013_1_20cm (SPAdes) (version 2) | ecosystem: Environmental > Terrestrial > Soil >...
TCTTCTTGTCCTCGATAGCCTTGCGGTGTGCGTTGATCTCTTTCCGCGTAACGCTCTCCTTCATCGCAGTATCCGGATTGGGGTAATACTGGACCAACCCCACGTTATGCTCCCGCTGCAAAATATCCAGTTCCGTTTGCGCGGTTCTGATCCGGTAATCGATTGCAGCAAACTTTTTTCTCCAATACGCCTCAGACTTCTCGTCGTGGTCGTTTTCCAAATTCGTTGATTCATTTTCCGCGACAGCATCGGCCCCGGGTTCACGCTCGCCGGGAGAGTTCCGACTCAAATCTTTCAACCGATCTTCGAGTTCGGCAACTTTTTGCTCCTCTTCCTGGACCTCCGCCTGCTTCTCGGTCAAACGCGTGGTTATCCCTGAAAGGTCTGATGGTTTATTTCTCCGTGACGGCGGCTCGGGATTCGAGTATTCCTGTTGCACCTTGAGTTTCTGATCTCGCTGAAGCAGTTCGGCGTCCTTCCGGGCATGCTCCAGATGCTCTTTCTCTTCTGCCAGCGTGTTCTCTAGTTCCTTTGCCTCACGGTTGAGTTTTCGTCCGCTGGTCGTCTCCGGTTCTTCCGGCCCGTACTCCGTCCGTAACTGTCCCGGAACAATCGCATTGTGCCTCGCCTGCTCCTCTAACTCGTCAATCTGGCGCACCAATAGAACGCGTCGCCTCCGCAGTACCTCCATTTGGCCTTCGGATGTCACTCCCTCCGGCTCCTGCTCCAGAGCGACGGCATCGGTTATGCCCTTTCCGGATTTACGTGCTTCCACCAACGATCTGATATTCGCATCGATCTTGGCGACTTCTTCCCGCAATGACTGAAGCTGTCGCGCATACCACTTTGCGTCCCTAATTCTCGAATAATGGCTCGTCTCTTGAGGAAACGCAGGCCAGGATAGAAATAGAAGAGCCAAGAGAGTTCCGACGAAGCGAATACGTCTCCCTGCGCGCATATGAATCGTCGGTCTAAAATCGTGCATCGCCATTCCTGCGGGAATTATAGATAGGGACATCGCGGATTGACTATAGTACTCAGTTTGGTGGAGCCGATGGGATTCGAATCCGCCAGCTATATGGAAACAAAGGAGTTGTGCGGCGCAGCCTGGCCTTCTAAGGTATTGAAAGGAAAGGAAGGGAATTCTTAGTGCCCCCTTATTGCCCCCTAAGAAATTCTTCATTTCTCCAGCTACTCATACTAAGAGGAGCACAGAGTCGCACGGCTCACCTTCCATGAATACATCAAATACCTGCCTTCAGGGTCCGTTTGCTGGTTTGCAAAAGGAAAACCAAACACCATCCTGCCGGGGGATGTTAAGTTCTTCCAATTCCGTCCAATGAAGTACTTGGAAAATCTGCTCCGAATAACTTCGACTCCCAAACGCTTCCGCCAAAGTATCCTGAATCAACGGATTAAGCATTGAATCGACGAATTAAGCATTCGTCTCTGTTGCTCCCAGAGTCCCGTCACAAAACGAACGAGGCCCGGAGTTCCAAAATTCCATCTGCATTCCGGGGCTGAGTTACCAAATCAATTTCAGCGCGAACTGAATCTGCCTTGACGGGGTCTGCGTCGAGGTGATCAAGCCGGCGTTGCCGATGGGATTTCCTGTGGAATCGAAGATATTCCGGTTATCCAGGGGTGGTGCAAAATTCGTATGATTCAGAAGATTGAAGAATTCGGCTCTGAACTGGACATTGAAGTTGTCAGAGATTCGCTTGATGTCGTTGTTCTTCAGTAGCGACGAATCGAGATTTATCAGTCCAGGACCGATCAACGTGTTCCGCCCCAGATTGCCGCGAAGGGTAATCGGGTTCGGCACTGCGAAACACTGTGTTTTGATGTAGTGGTTTGGATTCCCAGGATTGACGAGGGAACCGCAGCTGGGAGCGGAGACCAAGTTGGGCACATCAATGTTGGGATCGATACTTTTTACACCCAAAGCGTCCCCTGCAAAACCTGGAGTAAACGGTACTCCGGTACTTGCCTCGAACACTCCTCCGACTTGCCACCCTCCGAGCGCCCATGCGTTTACCGCGTGCGCCCATTTCGGTGTGCTCAATTCAAACGTGTAATTCACCTCCAGGTTATGGGCGACGTTAAAATCGGCCAAGCCACGATTCAATTTCATGTTGAACCATAGTGCGCTGGAGATCGAGTTCGAGTATTCATCTCCCACTAAGCTTCCTGACGACGTGTCTATAGTTTTGCCCCAGGTGTAGGAGCCCCCGATTTCTCCTCCGCTGCCAATCCTGGCTTTCACCTTGAGTTGGAGCGCATCGTAGAACGAGTTGCCTTGCCAGAATGCGGCTGTGATCCGTCCGGCATTCGAGTTGAGTCGTGAACCGCTACCAGGAGGGGAGGGCCAGACATAACCCTGAGGAGTCAAAGACGGAAGAACGATGTCGGCGTCTTCCACTCGAAAGGGCTGGTGAACTCCCCGCGACCCCACATAGCCGACTCTCATGCTGATATTTTGAGTCAAATCTTGCGCAAGCGTCAGGTTCCACTGCATTACGTAATTCCGGCGAGGACCAGGGTCAAAGTAACCCTGTCGAAATATATTTGAGGACGCAGCAATATCGAACGCGCCGTTCGGGAAGGAGTCCGGAGGCAGCGCAGTGGCCACCCCAAGCTTGAAAAACGGAGCCGAAAAGAGTTCATTGAACAGGACGGTGTAGGGGAGAGGGAGAACGTCGAACATTCCAAATCCAGCACTCAACACTGTCTTGGCGTCGGCGAAAGGATCCCAGGAAAAACCTACGCGCGGCTCAAAATTCCGAAGCGTCGGGTTTGAGAACAGCGGGTCGCCCAGATGAGGTTGCGCATCGGTGAGGTTCCGCAGAACGGTTAGCTTACCGTGTACTTCGGTAGGCACCGTCGCCATCTCGTAGCGCATCCCGAGATTGATCGTGAGGTTCGGACGCCAGCGCCAATCGTCTTGAGCGTACGCGCCAACAATCGTCTGGCGAATTCCTCGCTCGGAAATCGCGCCGGGAATAGCCACACTGAGCGAGAAAGGCGAGTTAATTAGAAAATTGGAAAGTGAGTTGAACGCAAATTCTCCGCCCGTATCGGAAACTGCCAAAACATTGTCCCGAACCCGCTCCAAGCCGAAACCAAATTTGATTGCATGCGTCCCTCGGGTCAAGGCCACATCGTCATAGCCCTGCAACGACGTCCAGTGGAAGCGAAAGTTGGACCGCGTTCCCAACCCTCCCGAGAAAAACGTAAGCCCGGGAACGTTAATAGCGGCAGCGTTCAGACCCGGCACAGTGGCGAAAGAGGAGTCTGCCACAAGCGTATTTCCGCTTGGGAATGTCAGGCCAGTTACCGCTACCACGCGGCTCACGCCGAACCGAAAAGCATTGAACAGGCTCGGGCTGAAGATGTGCGCCTCGTGTGCGGTGAGCACTTGGCGCCGAGAATCGTATCCTGTTCTCTTGTCATTCAGTTCATCGGGTTGCCGCACGTTCCCGGCATCGAACATGTAGGTGCCGTAAAACAGGTCTTTTTCCGAAAACCTATGATCAACCTTGGTCGTGAAATAGTTTTCCGGGGTCACTTGTTGGCCGGCGAAGGTGAAAATACCGGTATCACCTGTTCCCGCAACACACGACGAGAAAGGGCACAGCAAAGTGCCATTAGGGAGCGGATAAAAAGCGGCAAGAAAGCGGGTGACTTGAGAGTTCACTGCAACTGTCGTTGTGGTGCTGCAGTCGGGAGGAGCGCATAGTTGCCCGCTCCGAGCAGCTTGCGAGGGCACAGTATCCACCTGGGTGATTCCTTGAGACTGTCGCAGCCCTTCGTAAGCGGCGAAAAAGAATGTCTTCTGCTTCGAAATAGGGCCGCCAACCGACCCGCCAAATTGATTGCGGCGGAAAGGTGGCTTTGCGGCGTCGAAGAAATTTCGCGCATCGAATGCGCTGTTGCGTATGTATTCAAATACGCCGCCGTGAAAACTATTCGTGCCGGAACGCGTAGAAGCCGCGATAATTCCGCCCGATGATCGACCGTACAACGCCGGGTAATTGCTAGTCAGAACAGAGAATTGTTCCACAGCATCGGCTCCGAGATTGACGCCAAGGGCACTCCCTGGCGGACCGTTCACGTAATCATTCACGCTGATCCCGTCCAGCCGTGAGTCATTCTGCCGGGGCCGCCCACCAGAGATGGTCATCTGGTTTCCGAACCCACGCTGGGCCTGACCGCTGGCTTGCGTGCGCGCACTAGTCACTCCAGGCTCCAGCGTCGCCAGATCGGACGCAGAACGCCCGTTGAGAGGCAGATCGCTTACGTTCTTGGAACTTACCGTCCCGCTGACTCCTGATGTCCCTCCCTGCCCCTTGCCAGTTGCATTGCTGACCTGCGGCTGAAGGACAATATTTGCTACCTGGTTCGTGCCGACACCAATGATCACCGTATCCTTTGCCTCAGCGAATCCAGACGCAGAGACAGTTATTTCGTATGTTCCAGGTGAAAGGTTGCCTATGGTAAAAGAGCCGTCTTCATTCGCAGTAGTCACCTTCGTCTCTCCGTTCCCCGCATTCTTAATCGTGATATGCGTATTCGGAATGGGAGAGCCAGAAACTGCCGTTATTTTGCCTGACAGAGACCTGCCCACGATTTGTGCAGGCACCCTGGATGATATGAGAATCACGAATGCTGCAATAACCCCCCTGAGTAAAAAGACTATCTTCCCTTTCATTCCCAAACCAGAAACCATGGATTGACTCCGCAGATGTCCCTTTTACTCGCGGCTGCCTCGCGCTTCGAAGCTCAGGTCATCGTCAGACGTTTTCCAATGCTTGCGCGCGACTCTCATCTCTACACTCTGGTCGATCAACCCTGGCGCGCCGTAGTGATCCCACGAGTGCCAAATTCAACGGAAAACCAAAGTGTTGATCCTCTTGGGTACTTCTCCCACTGGAATCACAGCTACCGTCTTCAGAGTTCTCGCGTCAATCGCGGTCACCGAGGCGGCCCCGGAGTTCGAAACATAGACGAACTTGCTGTCGGGCGTGAAGGTGATCCACTCGGGCACCGAGCCCGTTGGCGAATGCCCGAGTGGGTGAACCTCGGGCAAAGCCACGTACCCCACCAACTTCAGGTCGGGCAGTGAATACTTGAAGATGGCGTTGGCAAGAGTGCTGTTCACCCAAAGAGATTTTCCATCCGGGGCAACGCCGATGCCGTGTGAAGGAGTGTTCACGCGCCCCTCGGCGAACCCGAACCCGCCAGATTCATCCGGAAGTTTGATCCTGGCCACTTCCGCATGCTTCTCGAAATCCACGACGGCAAATCCATGGAAGTTGGAAAGTTGGACAAAAATACGGTGCGTCGATCCGTCTGGATTTGTCTCGAAAGCCATGGGGCGGACAGGGTGATCGAACTTTAGCCGCCACGCGATTTGATCGGTCTGAAGATCAATCACTGTGGCGGACTCGCCCTCCAGCGATCCACTTACGGCGTACTTGCTGTCAAGTGTGACGTAGACATTATGGACGCTATCGACGCGAATGGTTTTGACCCGGATCAATGAAGCCGCGTCGATCACATCGACAGCCCCCTCCGGTGTGCGGATCCCCACCAGAACGCGGCGCCCATCTTTGGTGATGGAAAGGTTGTTCGGACGGCCACTCAGGGGCACTTTCCGCTGAATCTCTCCACTCTTTCGGTCCACGACATCGAGCACGCTCTCCGATTCGTTGCTGACATAGATTCGCGAGCCGTCCGGAGAGAAAGCAATTCCATGCGGTAGCTCAATGCCTGAAATCACCTGCACAACTTTGTTTGTGGTGGAATCGATGACATCGATTGTGTCCGCGGCGCTATTCGTGACGTAAATGAGCGCCAAAGGTTTTGGCGAGGAATCAGGACCAACCCCAGCTCGACTTCCCCGCACCCACTCGGCAATCGTCAACCAATCGGAGTCATTCTGCGACTGAAACTGGTGGCCGCCTGAATGGAACGGATCACCGCCTGCTTCGGGGGCGAGAGGATGAACCAAGAGCGCACTCGAACCGGGATCGCCGGGAACAACGTGCTGGAGAACGTTTTGAAAATTGCGCTGGGATTGCTCATCAGTCCAATTCGCGGCACCTGGTGACAACTTCTCGAGGTGAAAGCTTCTGTTGTATTCCGAATGACAACCGTAGCAGCGGGCGTGCCCCGGCCGTTCTTTCAAGAAAATTGGTTGCACCTTAGACTTGAAGAATTGAGAATCCAGGGCACCCGCCGCGGAACGGGAAGCCAGGTGAGTCGGGGACAGTCCAGCCGAGCCGTGACGAACCCAATCGGTGATCGTCTGCCATTCCGGGTCGTTCTGTGAAGCCCAGAATTTTCCGCCCGCGTGCGTCGGATCGCCTCCCGCCTTTTGCGCGAGCGGGTGAAGCAGCAGGCGGCTTTTCAGCGGATCTTGAGGATTCACCAGGTGTGAGACAACTTCAAAATTTTGCCGCGACTGTTTTTCTGTCCATGAAGAATCCCCCGGCAAGAAGGGCTGCAGACGAAAACGAGTAGCCAGCGTGGAATGGCAATCATAACAGCGCACATTGCCTTGGCGGTTCTTGAGAAAAATCGGCTCAATGCGACTGCGATACTCCTCGTAGCTAAGGGAAGTTTGTTCCTGCGGGCCGCCGGCGGAACGATCGGAAATCGATTGCGGTTGCTTGACCTGTCTTGGTTTTTCGGGCGAACCCAACGCAGCCACACCGATGGCGCCCGCACACAGCACGTGGACACTGACGGTGACCAACAACAAGAAGTTCGAAAAGCTTTTATCTAGCGTCCTCACGCTTCCATCCAAGGGCTTGAAAAACTCGAGCCAAGCGATCGCGAAATTCCAAGCCTACTTTTGGAGAGCTTCGAATCGGAAATCGCCGGCTAGTATCTTTTGCATGCGTCCGTTGGCGTATTTCCAGGGATCGCGCGCATATTCCTTATAGCTTCCCGCGACGTTGATGCCTGGAATATCCGGTATCCAATCTTCAGCCAGCAATTTGTCTGGATCGCCGTATTTTGCCGCCAATGTGCGCACATCCGAGTCGTCCAAAGAGGCTAAATGCCCGCGGTCCACGATGGTCACCCATTTGCCTGAAGTTCGCAAGTGCACCTTGTAGGTGATGAAATAATTCTGGATGTGGAAGTCGTGGCCATCGGGAAGATTGAGCTTTTCCGCAAATTCCTTCCACTTCTTTGGCGTGCCGAGCGAGCCGGGGGCATGGCCGAGCTCATTTCCGAGTCCCCAGTGGAATGCGCCGCTGCGGTAGCGTTCGTAAGTCAGGCAATAAACTCCCGCCGTGCCACCGCCATAAAAATCCGTGGGATTGCGAAAATACTTGGGGTTGGTGCCCAGAGCGACCTCCCAGAGATTCCAGTAACCGGGATGGTCGTAATGAGGGTACGTGGTGTCGTTGATGTGAGGGTAGTTTTGAAATTCACGGATAACGTCGCCGTACCGGCCTCCGCCTTTCACTTCCGTAATTTTGCCGTCTTTGAGATGAATTTCCATGCGCGGCCAAAAGCCGCCGGACCCGTTGGTGCCCGCGATCACTCCGTTGGCCTTGGCGCTGGGCGAACGGTCAATCCATTCGGGAAAGTTTTTGGGGTAATTGTCAAAGTCCTGACCGTATTGACCAGTTGCGGAATCGGGGTACATCAGCAAATGACCCCGCCAGTAGATACCGCGCACCCACCGCTTGGCCATCTCTTCAGAAACGTCCCAAGTGACGTTGGTACCTTCCGGGTCCGTAACTTCGACCTTATCCACATCGGGGGTCACCACGGCGATGGCTTTCTTTTCGATTAATTGCCACAGGTCAGCGGGAAAGGAAGAAACCTGACTGACAACCTCCCAACTGTTGGTGAAGGAGCAGCGACCCAGATACTTACTCTCGAGAGGAGACATGGTGCGAGCGTAGAAAGCACCGCCGGGATGACCCCAATAGACGCCTTTGATTTTCGAATTCTTCTGCAAGTAATCGCGAATGGCCGCGCCGACGCTCTCATTCGAAAGCTTCTTCCACTCCGAGAGTAGTTCCGGCGTCATCTCGTCGCGACTGGGGTAGAGCGAAGAATACAAATCCGGATTTTTTTGTTTCAGCCACTCCTTTGGTACTTCCGGGTGAGCGAAAACCCGTTCGGTCCAGTAGTACTTCGCCTCCATGAAACCTTCTTCGGCGCTGCGGATTTCCGTTTTCAATCGAATCTGTTCTGCATCCTCTTTGGAAACGCCGACCAGCGTGTAGTTCGGGACGATGTGCGCCTGTACGCCGCGTTCAGCGAGAGCTTTCAGGAGGGCTTCGACGACGAAATCTTCGGCCGTGGTGTCTGTAACGATCATGACTTCTTCGCCGGGTTGCAACAGACCGAGGCCCAGTCCGGGAGAATTACCGCCGAATCCGGCTTTGTTACGCACAAGGTCGCGCGCGTGGGGCAGAATCTCTTCGACGGATTTTGGTTTTTTCAAATAAGAGGGCCAGCGGGGCGCGGGATAAGCCGCCGATTTGGGAGTTGCATTGTTTTTCTGCGGATCTGGGCGCGTGCTTGCGGTCAAGACTGCCGACAAAGCGGAAAATGCCGACGCCACCCACATGGCGTGCGAAAACTTCATAAGGTTTGAGTCCTCATCGCGATCGCGCTTCGATGATTTCGATGCGGCGCATACGGTGCAATGCTACTTCGCAGACGCCCTGAAATTAAAATTAAGTTTCTGTTATCTTGCGGAGCGAGAAAAATCAAAGGTTTACGCGGTGCCGAAAATGACGACACAAGCAGTCTGGGCCCCGGACTGCTTGTGTCAATTGTTCCTGTACTTCACTCCGCGTCTGAGACTAGAAGATTATTTTGATCGCAAATTGAATTTCCCGTGCGGTTGTAGTAGTTCTCGACAGCAAACCCGCCACTCCAGTTGATGTTCCGTCGGAGAAAAAGATGTCAGAGTTGTCGGGAGTGGTGGGCGGCGCGAAGTTGGCGTGGTTCATAATGTTGAAGATCTCGGCGCGGAACTGTACGTTGAAGTTCTCCGAGATTCTCTTGATGCGATTGTTCTTGAACACAGAGAAGTCTAGGGATGTGATGCCCGGGCCGATCAAGATATTGCGACCGGCGTTGCCGCGGAGGTTGAAACATCTTAGATCTCCTGCAGGAAGTGGACCTCCGAAGGTCGGAGGCGCAGGGTCGCAGTTCGCTGTCCAGAAAGCCATATCTGGCGCGGTGGGGACGGCGAAGCACTGGGACTTGATATAGTTGTTCGGGTTTCCGGGATTTGTAAGGGTTTTGCACCCTGGGCCGCCAAGCCGATTCGGGAAGGCCCAATCGTCATTGCTCAGCGTGCCAGCTGGGTCGTCACCGGTACCCCACGTGGGCGTGAACGGCACGCCGTCGCTGACGGTGAGGATCATTCCCAGCTGCCAGCCATCCGTCACCCACTTTGCCGGGCCGGCGAATGATTTGGATGAAGGAACCTCCCAGGTGCCATTCACAACCAGCGTGCGGCCGACATTGAAATCGGAAGGTGCGCGGTTCAATTTCATGTCGAAGAAATGGAGGCTGGAGATGGAGTTCCCGAACGCGTCGCCGGCCACCGTCGCCGAACTTGTATCAATGCTCTTGCCCCAGGTGTAGGTTACTTGCATCTGAAAGCCGTGGCTCATGCGTTTGGCCAACTGCAACTCGAGGGCATTGAAATAAGAGCGCCCTTCATAAAACATTCCCCGAACTGAGCCATAGCTCGTGTTGTTGGGATCCGGAGCGACGCATACCGGCGGGTCGGGATCGGGGAGGCCATTGGGATCTGTTGCATTGCATTGTGGGGTAAAGAAGTTTCCGAATACATCTACTTTCGGCCAGAGGTATCCGGCGGAAGTCTTCGCGGGTATGAAAATACGTGCGTCATCTACGCGGAAGGGCTGATGCACGCCGCGCGACCCCACGTAGGCAACCATAGACGTTAGGCTCGGAGTGAGCTGGTACTGCACATTGAGGTTCCACTGTGTCACGTAGTTGCGCTTGGGATTGGGATCAATGTACGTTGCGCGCAATTTGTTCGACGGCAGCGGCGGAAGATTGTTGAAGAACGTGCCGGTTCCCGGATTCTTAATAGAGGTATATTGGAAGAAAGGAGCCGCCAGCGTAGTCAGAAGTGTGAACTGATAAGGCAGCGGCAGGACATCAAATAACCCGGCACCGCCGCGGACTGCCATCTTTCCGGTACGGAACGGGTCCCAGGCAAAACCGATGCGCGGCTCGAAATTCTTTGTTGTGGGATTCCCAAAAAATGGGTCGCCGAGGTGGGGTGTGGCGTCCGATAGGTTCCTTAGGACAGAAAGCTTACCAGCAGCCTCAGTCGGCACAGATGTCATTTCGTAACGCAGGCCCAGATTTAGTGTCAAGTTGGGTTTCCAGCGCCAATCGTCTTGCACGTATACCCCGAAGAGGGTCTGACGAAGGTTGCGTGGCGACAGGGAGCTGGCGATGCCCCCCTGGAACCTGCCCGGCTGATTCTGGTAGAAAGCCTGCAAGCCACTAAACTTGAAAATTCCATTTGGATCGGAAAGGGCCCTGATATTGAGCAGCATACGCTCGACGGTTCCACCGAATTTGATCGTATGGGTTCCTTTGTTGATGAAGGCGTCATCATGGACCTGGAACGAATTCCAGCCGTAGTAATAAGCGGATTCACCGCCCACGCCGCCCAAGAAGGGTGTAATTCCGGTAATAAACACCTGGGGCGCAGTGCGACCCGAAAAAGTGCCCAGAGATGTTTTGGCTGCCTCCGGCGCAAGAGCACTCAGGCCTTGGTTATTGTTTACGATTTCGTGATTATAACCAAAGCGAATACTATTCGCGAAGTTAGTCTTGAAGAGGTGAGTCTCCTCGACCGCAACGATCTGTCTCGAGGTATTGCTGCCAAGCAAGACATCATTCACACCGTCGGGGGCCGTGTAAGGAGTTTTGTCGAACATATAGGTGCCAGACAGGTTGTCCTTTTCGGATATTTTGTGATCGAGGCGGGTGGTGACGAAGTTCTCGTTGACAACCTGCTGGCCGGCGAAACTGTATTTTGCGATGTCTGGGTTAGCTGTAAGGCCTCCGTTGGGCACGTGGAAAAAGGGGAGGAAGAGTATGGCCTGATTATCTACACAGATGTTCGACTGCCCAGGCACTATCAGTGTTGTTCCGGGAAGGCACGCAGCCACCGGAGGATTTCCGTTGTTGAGGATTCCGTTGCGAGCGTCTGCAGAAGGCACTGTTGTAAGTGCCGTGATGCCCTTCGACTGCCGAATGCCTTCGTAATCAGCAAAGAAGAATGTGCGGTTTTTCACGATCGGTCCCCCGATCGCGCCGCCAAACTGGTTGCGTTTGAAAGGCGGAACGCCGCTCGGATCATCGAAAAAGTTCCTGGCGTCCAGCTTGTTGTTTCGGAGAAATTCGTAAACACTCCCGTGGAAACCATTGTTCCCGGAGCGGGTAACAGCGTTGACGACACCTCCGGAGGTCTTACCGTACTCAGCCGAATAGTTGCTCGTGAGGACCGAGAACTCCTGAATGGCGTCCACGCCCAGGTTTCCTCCCAGCACACTCCCGGGGGCTCCATTAGCGTAGTCGTTGAGACTAATGCCATCCAAACGATAATTGTTTTGCTGCGGCCGCGCGCCAGAGATGGTCAACTGTTGTCCGAAACCCCGATTGCCACGATCGGCACCCACCGCGAAGGTCGGCTGGGTCTGGATAGTGCTGACACCGGGCTGCAAGGCTGCCAAATCCGTCCAACTGCGGCCATTGAGGGGCAGCTCGCGAACCGTATTCGCGGATACGACAGCACTAATCTCGGAGCTGGCAAGTTGTACAGCGGGGGCTTCCGTGGTGACCTCTACGACGGTTTTCGCAGCAGACCCGACATGCAGGCTGAGGTTGAAGACCTGCTGAGCGCCAACCGTAAGCGAGATCCCCTTTCGAGCCTCGCTGGCGAACCCTTTGGCAGAGACTGTGACTTCGTATTCTCCGGGCAGCAGGTTTGCTGCTATGTAGAAGCCGTCTGAGTTCGTCGTAACCGTCGTGGTAATTCCGGTCGCCACATTCTTGATCGAAATCTGTGCTTGGGGCACAAATTTGTCGGAAGGGTCCGTAATGGTGCCGGAGAGCGTTCCTCCCGCCACTTGAGCGTCGGCTGGAATTGAAAAGAAAATACCCAATATTAGGAGGACAGCAGTGGTGCAAAACAGATATTTTGTAGAGAGTCTTCGAGAGGACACTGGTTCACCCCCATTGAGGCGGAGACTAGTGCAATAGTTTGACGGGATGCCTTAACTCAACATTAATTTCTGTTTAGGTGGCGGTTCCAGTGCTGCCTTCCGTGGAGTTTTCCACGGGCAAAGTCACCATGAAAGTTGAGCCGGCGCCCAACACGCTACGGCACTCGATGGTGCCACCCTGGGCCCGTGCGATGGCTTGGGCGATGGCAAGGCCCAGCCCCCCACTGTGGGCGTCGCCATTGCTGGAAGGCGCCGCGCGGTAAAAGCGCTCAAAAATGCGCGACAAGTGCTCGCTGGAAATCCCGATGCCCTGATCTTCGAAACGGGCTCGGATCATACCCTCCTGCTGCTCGAGAGTGACACGGATCTGGGTGTCATCGGGGGAATACTTGATCGCATTGTCGAGAAAGATCAGAAAGAGTTCATGAAGAAAAGCCTCATCGCCCGAGTAAGCAATTTCCTGGCTTAAATCCCGCACAATCACAATATTTTTTGTGCGTGCCCGCGAGGTCCCTAGAGCACAAGCTTCTTCCAGAACCTCGTTGATGTAAAGCGGCTCGCAAGCCAGGTGCAGCTGCCCGGCATCCGCCATCGAGAGGGTGAACAATCCTTCAACAATCCGAGTCAGTTTCTTGAATTCGTCGTCGAGGACGGAGAGAGTCGTTTGATACTCTTCGGCACTGCGGGGTTTGGATAGAAGCAGTTCCGTCTCACCGTGGAGAACGGCGAGTGGTGTGCGCAGCTCATGGGAGGCATCCGTTACAAATTGACGCAATTGACGGACGGCGGAATCAACGCTTTGCAAGAGTTGATTGAAAGTATCCGCCAGGCGGCCCAGTTCATCATGAGGCGAGTGTACTGGGAGAGGCGTCCAGAATCCTTCCCGGTTG
>Ga0209235_1001370_pt1 | contig 13143 bp, 10 predicted proteins | sample GraSoi013_1_20cm_4_FD_185817 | JGI IMG/M metagenome (GOLD analysis project Ga0209235, IMG submission 185817) | Grasslands soil microbial communities from the Angelo Coastal Reserve, California, USA - Sample 09_25_2013_1_20cm (SPAdes) (version 2) | ecosystem: Environmental > Terrestrial > Soil >...
CGACCTCGGTGATACACCTTCATCCGGATGGGCATTCGCGTTTCAGCGGGGGATTCAAAGTCTCTCGACGAGCTTATACTTATTCTTGCCCGGCGTGTACACGTCGCCCTCCTGGGCCCACCGCTTCAGCCACTGGTCCACCTTCACCTGCGGGATCCCCCGCTCCCCCGCGGAGCGGACGATGTCCTCGTAGTCCGCGGATCCGGCGGGGCTCTGCTCGGAGAGCTGGTTGATCACGTCCCGGAGGGTGATGATCTGGTCCCGCTGGGACTGGCTGATCCCGGTCTGCACGATGTCGATGTCGAACCGGCCTTCCTCGCCCGCCACGCGGCGCATCCAGTACTCCGTGATCCGGACAGCTCTGTCCGTGTCCTCCACCGCCACGCTCGCGCTCAGGCGGGCCCTCGCGCTCGCCTCCGACAGGCGGATGATCGCCTCGAGTTGTCGGGGCGTGATTGGAACGGAGGAGCCCGCGGGTTCTCCCGCCTTCCGGATCTCGAGGTATTTCGTCTTGATCGCCTCCATCGCGTCCGGCGTCATCACGGGGCTGACCCGTTTCGCATATGCGACGTACTTCCGGAAGAAGATCGGTTCGAAGTGGGGTGTGTAGGGCTCCGTGAACTCGGGCTTCTCCTCGGAGACCTCCTTGCCTTCCCCCTTCCGGCGCAGCCACTCGCCAACCAGGTGGCCGCGAAGGATATGCTCCGCCAGGTTCCGGTCGCGCTCGGACTCTGGTCGGTCGATGAGGGAGAAGATGGCGTCGAACCGAGAGTTGTGGCAAACCACGCCCCCAAAGCCGGCGATGAAATTCTCGTTTCCAGGCACCGATAGATCATACACGAAGCGGGTCGCTGGGGCTGTCTCAATGGTCTTGATCCGAACCAGCGCAATGTCGCCACGCAGGAATCGCTCCGTGAACCGGAAGTCGCCGAGTGCGGCGAAACCCTTCTCGGATAGACGGTACTCGTAAGCTGTGCTCCACTCGTCTCGGTCTCGCCGATCCAGGAGACCCCGCCGTCCCCAGTTCTGGACAAAGCTCTGGCCGCCACCGTCAACCAAGCCCCACGATGTCTCGTATCGATCTTGGTCGATCCATTGTGAGAACGACGCGAGTCTCCGAATGCGGCCCGAGATCCTCGGTCCCGTGAACGCCATCCACCACCGCGGCGAGATGCCGCTCCGCCCCACCCCCGCCTTCTTTCCCGTAAAGTCTCTCGCAATGTCGACGTCGCTGACCGACTTGAACATTCCGAGCATCAAGTGTTTCGGTAGGTTTGCGTAATAGCCGCGATTCATGAAGCGCGGTGGCCTTGGTGACACGAGCTGATAGACACCGTGCGACGTAATCGGTCTGCCCCGGAGGAAGGCCGTTCGCACTTTCCCGTCGAAGTGTGTTGAGGCGACCTTGCCGTGGAATAGGAACATATAGAGCAGGTCCGACATCAAAGTCCTGCTCACGGTCACGCCGGCGTCCCCGGCCCAGTGCGCGTGGACGAACTCGAGTTGAAGGTCCGGGCTGGAATTCAGCACTACTTGCGGAACGCGTTTATTGTGTGCTCCGAGGGCGATTCCGAGCACGTGGACAAGGAAGAGGAAGACCACCTTGTTGCAGAGGACGGACTTCCATGCCGTTCCATAGCGATGGTGAGCGATCTCCGCTCCGAATAGGCTGCGGGAAATCGCGTGTAGGTCGTCCACGATCGCTTGATCCTTCGGTCCGAGGGCGAATGAAATCACATGCGATCGGCTCCCGGATATTAGGGCGGACCCCTCGGCCACAAAGTATCCCAGAAAGCGCATCAAGCGCCCGTCGACCGGGATAACGGTCGGCATCGACGCTCCCGATCCTCCGTACACATGGAGTGTGCACCTCCGGAGCTCCGAGTCGTCGAGCTCCTCCGCCCTGTCGAGCGACAGCATGTGTCGGGCTCGCCAGTGCGGCGGCAGTCCCGAGATGCGATCGAACACTGGGTCGGGCACGCTATGTAAGTAGATTCCCTCCCGGAGTTCGCTCGGTAGTCGTAGTAGCTCCCGAGGAAGGATGTACTCCCTTGCTGCGGCTGGGGCGGCCGGAATTCGACGCGGAATCGCGATGTAGTCCCCGACCCGAAGTCGATCGCAAGCGATTGCGACTACCCTCCCGTTGCGGAATCCATAGATGGAGTGGCCCGGAGTCACCGTCACGTGCCGTCCGGTTTCGAGGTTAATGCGAAGGAGCGGCTGATTGTAGCCGTGTCGGAATACGTACGAGACGGGCCGCCACGAAATCCTCAGGGTGCCCGGCTCTAGGCTGGCAACTTCGATGCCCCTGACGTCGACAGGCTTGTCCTCGTGTCCGTTCTCGTAGTAGGGATCAATCAGGTTCGCCATCGTCGTCGATTCGATCTGCCCTCCGCGGCGAACAATGACGGGACTGTCCCCGGCGACACTAAGCAAGGTAGGCGGAAGGTCGATTTGCTCGGAGATGTACTTCGTTTCATCGAAACGGCCGAATTTCGGATTCGCGGCGGCCAAGACCGCACAGCGTGCTTGAAGGACCGCGGTAATCCCCGCCTTCGCCACGCTTACTCGCTGCTGTTCCATGGCCTCATGGATGGCGGATCTGTCCTGTGGGTTCATTTTGTCAATTTCGTCAATAGCTGCAAGCCCCTTGTCCGCCAACACTAATGCACCTGCCTCGAGGGTCCACCGGCCCTCACCGAATTCATCGCGAACTGCTGCCGCGGTTAGTCCGGCTGCACTTGCAGCCTTTCCCGTGGCGTAGATTCCACGGGGGGAAAGCCGACTCATGTAGGACAAGAGTTCTGACTTCGCGGTTCCAGGGTCCCCGACCAACAACAAATGCAGGTCTCCCCGGATGCGTCTCCCATCCGGCATCACCTTGGGGACTCCGGAGAACAACTGCATGGCCAGGGCCTCCTTCTCCGTCGAGAGTCCGTAGATCGAAGGCGCGATGCTTGCTACGATCCTCCTGTAGATGTCCGGGTCCGCGGCCTCCGCTTCAATTCTCTTGATGTCTTCCGGGGTGACCTCGATCTCTTCGAACTCCACCTGCTCGAGCTCGATGGAGTTCACGTCGAGCATGATGTCGAACAGGGTCGACTTCTGCCCGGGTTTCCCCTTCTGGCTGCTCCGCAGGATTCCGTTCAGGGTCACCCGCATCCCGGGGTTGATTTTCCCCGTGAGGTCGTCCTCCGTGAACGCGCTCAATCGCTGGGGCTCTTCCCCGCCACGGAGGCCCTCCGGAGCTTCCTGGACCTCGATCTTCTGCGTGTCCGTGTACCGCGACGCCTCCCCGAGGAGCTTGAACTTCGTCGCGTTCGCACTCCGCTTGCACCCGCCCTGGTCCTCGTAGCACTCCATCGGCTCCCGGAAGGCCTGCCCCTCCTGGGGCTCCTTGATCACGGTCCCGCACCGGAGGCACTGGAAGAGCGCGTCGACGACCATCGGGCGAACCTCCGTCGCCTTCCGGACGAGGCCCTCGACCGCGATGAACCGCCCGAGGTGCTTCGCGCGCAGGTCCCGGATCTGGATCCGGGAGTCCCGGGGGACGCCGAGGATCCGGAGGTGGATCTCGACGGGCTCCTCCGTGGGCGGGACGACCCGCCGGATCGCCTCCTCCCCCGCCGTGAGGACGTTCAGGGGCTGCCGCAGGAGATGGATCGACATGTCCGTGTCGAACCGGTTCAGGTCCTCGAAACGAATCTTGAGGGACCGCTCCTCCGGGTACCGGTCCGTGAGCCCGATGATCTCGGACTCGAGGCCCATCTCGGAGAAGAACTCCTCCCAGCGGGCGATGAGCTCCTCGAGCGAGTACTCCGCGAGCGTCCGATTCCTCCCTTTGGCCCTCCCGGGAGTCGGCTCGCCGGAGAGGGACGGCTCGTCACCAATCATCTGCTACTTATCGAGCCCCCGCATCGTTTCGTTTCGAGTGCATCTTCATGGAGGGATGAACGGGTTTCCACTGGAAGCTCGCGAGTCACCCGCACGTGGAGTAGCCGCACGCCAGGCATGCGATGCACCCATCCCGATGGACGAGCCTCCACCCGCACTCCGGGCAGCGCCCGTTCGCGAAATCCCCGTTGAGGACTTCTGCGGGCGGCGAGTGCACGACGGTGCCGTCGATCATCGGGACGTGGAGGTCGTTCGGCCTCAATAGGTTCCTCGGGGGGAGGTGACCGAAAGTGTTTGTCACACCGCTCCCCGCCATCCCGTCACGTTTATTAGAGCGCCGCAGCATCCGCGGGCCCGGGATGGGTTGAGCAGCGCCGCGGTGGACGAGGTCGTCCTTCAGAATTCTCAGGTGAACCTGCGGCTGAACGAGATCCAGCTCCTCCTCTCGGAGAAGCGGACCTCGCTCTCCGCTCTGCAGGCGGGGATCGCCCTCCTCGCGCTCCCGCTGAGCGTCGTGAGCTTCCTCGTGGCGACGTCCAGCCTGTACGCAATCCTCGAGATCCTGTGGCTGCTCGCCCCGCTCCTCGCGATGTGCATCGTCCTCGTGGGATTGGGGAGCTACCTCGTTGTCCGGGCGATCCTGAGAATCCAGGGATACGACCGGAAGATCAAGACGATCGAGGAGTCCGACATGATCGTGAGGGACCTGCTCGACATCGACTGATCAGGCGTACCAGAGGTGGACGGCGATTCTCACCTCTGCGCCGTCGACCGCGTTGTACGTCCAGGGCGCGCTGAACCGCTCCGGAGGCGGCCCGGCTCTGTCACCAAGCCAGAGGCTTGCAGTGTGACCGGAGCCCGAAAGGGAAACTTCGATCCCGACCCGGAACGGGGACCGGACCAAGGCCTCAGCATGGTCGAGGATTACGGAGTCTGTGACCGAGAACTGTGCGGACGAGAGACCGTCCGCCAGCATGTGAATCTCGTCCAGTAGGAAACGTTCCACGGGAATGCCCTGTCCGAGGTGGACGCGCCCGCCGGTTCCGTTCAGATACCATGGGTCGTCGAGAGTGGACCGCATCAACGCGACTCGCACATCCTCCGCGTAGGCGAGCGCGTCGGCCCGCGTCCGTCCCTCACCTTCCACGAGGGTAAGCGACGAGTACGTCAGGACCGCCGCAGAGGCGACGAGGGCGACGACGAAAAACAGGAATGCATCGAACAGTGCAGACTGCCCGCCGTCGTCCACGCCTATCCCTCGAGCGTTATCGTGATGCGGGCAGGACGGATGTCAAGGTCGCTGTGCCAGACGGCGATTGCCGTCGCCGCGGAAGTCCGCTCCGGTCCGATGGGCGACGTCTGGACGAAGAACAGCTTTGGGGCGTCGCCGGATCGCTCGGCGATTACGAGCTGCAAGGGACGTTCGGTGCCCGCGATCCGTGCGAGGCCGGAGGCGTTCAGGCGTTCGAGTGCGGCCAGGTCAAGGAGCGCCCGCTCGCCTCCGTGGACGAGGGCATCGCTCGTAAGGATGGCTCGGAGGATTCGCGAGGTCTCGGCTCGGAGCGCGGCAGCCGCTCTCGCGCCTTCGTGGGTCGCGTACGCCGCTGCGAGGCTCCCGAGGAGGATCGACATTCCGAGGATGACAACGATCAGGACATGGACGTCCTCGAAGAAACCGGCGGCTCCGCCCTCCCCCCACACGGTCGGCGTATGGGCAGAAGGGACCGTAAATCCTGCGTTCGTGTCCCACTGGGAGTGGTTTCCCCGTCGTCGTCGGAACCTATTTATCCGCGCGATGGCGATGCCGAGGATGTGGAGGGGGAGCTGTGTTTTCCCAGGCGGAGGTGCAACCTTCTCGAGGCCGCTTGATCGTGGATTGCAAGGATGCCCCTGACTCCGCCGCGGACCTGCGCGATCCTCGGTGTCTGGCGGCGGTCCTCGGCCACCTCGAGCGGGCGTTCGGGATTGAGAACGTCGTATTGAGCCACTACGTCGAGCGGCAGTATGGCCGGGCCGCGATGAACGTCCTCCGCCGAATCCTCGCGGTCTTGAGCCTGTTGGACCAGCTCGGGACCCGACCCCCGGCCCCGAACTTCCCGTCTCTGTCCCGGAAAGAAGTCGCGTCCAAGTGCAGGACCTGTCCGTTCCATCCGAAGACACTCTTCGACGGATTGCGCTCGAGAGCCATGCAGGGGTTTTCGGAACTCCACGCTACCTTGACTTCGTCGACGGAGAAACTCTACGCGTACCGGGAGCCCGGCTGCACCGCATGCGTCAACGCCACGACAAGCGATCTGATATATTTGTTCCGATCCGTGTCCGACTTTGGAGACGATGCGTTGGTTCCCGATGCGAGTGAGGAGGGTTCGGAGTGAACATCACGAGGTCGAAGGAGGCGGGCGACTTCGTCTCGGGACACGGAGGCAACGAAGGCATCGGCTCCCTGCGGGAGCTGTTGGTCGCGCTGCGGCAGATTGACGCGCGAGCGGTCTCCCGCGCCCTCGATCGTGTCTTCGAGAGCGACGTCGAAACCCGCCCCACGTTCTCCTCGAGCTGGGTCGCACCCCTCCCACCTGCGGAGGCTGTGCTCATACACACGTATCGAGTGGGGGATTCCGAAGTCCGGCTGTACAATCTTGCTGAGACGATCGAATCCCTGTACTTTGTCGTGCCGTCGGAATATCAGATCCCGATCCACCATCTGAAACTCCTCCATCTCGCGAGGGACGAGATGCGCCATCTAGCGCCCCGTTCCGTGGACCTCCGGCGGCCCGCGGAGATTCGGGCCTACGTCGCGCAGGTCGGAGAGCGCCTCTTGTACCGCATCGCGAAGGAGCGGGACATCAGGATCGGGAGAAGCCGGGCCGAGGAGGTCGCGACCATCCATCGACTCGCAGAGGTCCTCGCGAAGTACACTGCGGGGTTGGGAATCATCGAGATTCTCCTTCGGGATGCGAACGTCCAAGACGTGTTCGTCGACGCGCCGGCGAGCCGGACCCCTGTGTACGTGGCCATAGCAACCCAAGGAGAGAGTCATCAACGGTGTCTCACGAACATCACCCTCACGGAAGAGGACACCGAGTCGCTCTTGTCCCGCTTCCGTTTCGAAAGCGGGCGGCCCTTCTCGGAAGCAACGCCCGTCCTCGAGGCGAACCTCGAAGCGTTCCGCGCCCGAGCGACCGTCGTTGGACGTCCGCTGAGCCCGGACGGTCTCGCGATTGCCCTACGACGGCATTCCCCCGATCCTTGGACCCTTCCAAAGCTGATCCGGGCTGGTAGCCTGACCCCGCTCGCGGCGGGCCTCCTGTCGTTCTTGATCGATGGTCGATCGACGATTCTCGTGGCGGGGAGTCGGAGTGCGGGGAAGTCCTCCCTCCTCGGTGCGCTCCTCCTGGAGTTTCCCCAGAGCCAGCGGATCCTCACGATTGAGGACACCCTTGAGCTGCCGGGGCCGCAGATGCGGGCACTGGGTTACAAGGTCCAGACTCTCCACGTCGAGAGCGCGCTCGGCGGCCATGGCGAGATGAGCGCGGAGGAAGCCCTCCGCGTGTCGCTCCGCCTCGGCGAGAGTGCCATCGTCCTCGGCGAGGTCCGGGGGCAGGAGGCACGGACTCTCTACGAGGCGATGCGGGCGGGGACCGCCGGAAGCGCCGTCCTCGGCACGATTCACGGGAACTCATCCAAGTCGGTGTATGAGCGAATCGTTCACGACCTCCAGATACCGCCGATGTCGTTTATTGCGACGGACGTTGTTGTGATCGCGGGTCTCGCGCGGCCCGGAGGGAGCCAGCGCTTCGATCGACGGGTGACGGAGGTTACGGAGGTTGCAAAGTCACGTGGGCCCGGCGAGTTCGAGCCCCTTTTCGCATACCGTGTCGACACCGACTCCCTCGAGGCGACCGAAACGTTCCGCCAGTCCTCCGAGCGAGTTCGAGCAATCGCGAACTCGTGGGGGCTGTCGTATGCGGCCGCGCTGGAAAACATCGAGACGCGGGGCGCCATGAGAAGTGCTCTAGTTGTGGCCGCAGAACGACGGGATCGGGCAGAGCTCCTTGCAGCACCTTGGGTCGCGAGGTCGAATGCGAAGTACTGGTCGCTCGTCGAGGAGGGATTCCAAGGAACCGAAATCCTCGAAGAGTGGTCTGCCTGGCTTGCACGGGCGACGTAAATGTCCAGAAGGAATTTCTTTGAGCGGGCGTGCGCGTGGGCGACTCGGACTTGGCCGGTCGACGCCAAACGCACCCGTGATTCCCGGCGCCGGATGGTAGATCGCACCCGATCCTTGGAAGCTGACATCCTCCGAGAAGAACAGGCCGCGCAGTTCGTCCCCCAAGGGGTTAGTGAACGGCTGGTAGCGGCGAAGCACGTCCAACGACTCCGGAGGCGGCTTGACCGCGCAAAGGGAATCCTCGAGCAACGCACGTTCCATCAAGCGTTGGACACCTCGATGCTCGATGTGACCCTAGACGGTGTCTTGCGCCTGAGTCTGCTGGTTGCGATCGGAATCGCGGTCTCCGCCATCGGAGTCCTCGTCGTTGCTGTCGAGACGGGTCTCCCTCCCGTCGCGCTCCTTTTCGCGGCCGTCGTCACTATTGTCGCCCCGGTTGGGGGATACGCTCTGATCGCAGCGTATCCGGAAGCCCACGCCCGCCGCTTGCGAGTGGCCTCGCTGGGGGCGGCGCCTGAGGCGGTGAACTATATGGCGATGTCGATGCGCGTGATCCCCGCATTAGACCGTGCCGTCGAGTTCGCCTCTCAACACACGGAGGAGCCTCTCGCTTCGCGCTTGCGTCAACTCCTCTGGAACGTGTACCTCCGGAGTCCGCCGGGCATCGAAGCCGCATTCCTTCGGTTTGCCAATGAGTGGGGTGAATGGCAGGAAGACCTGCGACGCGCGTTCTTCGCGATCGGTAGCGCGTCCCTCGAGCGTACCGAGGCGGGTCTAGACCGCACCCTTGAGAAGGCGCGCCAAATCGCATTCGGGGGTACGAAGTCGAGAATCATGGAATACGCGGCGGGACTCCGGGGCCCTACCACGGTGCTATTCGCCTTGGGCGTCTTGCTCCCGGTAATCATCGGTGCGATGTTGCCCTTGATTTCCCTCGGCGGCGTGGCACCATCTCTTCCGGAAGTCAATCGCACTACCCAAGGAAGGGATCTGACGGTGGTAATCGTCCTCGTGATGGATGTTCTCTTCCCCGCGTGCGCGGTCGCGTATGCGCACCGCATCTTGGGGAACCGGCCGGGCACGGGCGCGACCCCGGATTCTGGGGGAACCCCAGATCGTCGTTACGGCCTCGCCGCGATCCCGCTGATTGCTGTGGCGATCACAACTCTTGTGCAGGCCCCGAATTCGCTTGGCGTATTCGTGTCCCTGTGGCTGACTGTAGCCGCGGGCGTTCTCTATCTCTTACCCGGCCTCCAAGGCCTCGAGAAGAGACGGCGCGAGCTGACCCAGGTTGAGACGGAGTTACCCGATGCCCTGTTTATCCTGGGCAGCCGGATCGCGGAGGGCGCACCCGTTGAACGCGCGCTCGCCATGACGGCAGAGGCAACTCATGGCACCGCGGTTGCGGGCTTGCTGGGGCGAATCGTTCGCGCCCTTCAGATGTCCCGAGGAGACCTCCAAGAGATATTGTTCTCTCGCGATGGCATCCTCCGAGATGTACCCTCGCGCACGATTCGTGCGGCCTTCCGAATGGTCATCGAGGTCTCGAGGAGAGATTCCGCCACCGCGGGAAAGACAATCACGGAAACCTCGATGCACTTGAGGGACCTTCGGGACTTGGACCGAGACATCCGTCGAGACCTGAGCTCCGTCGTCGATGCGATGCAGACGACCGCGGCGTTCTTCGCGCCAATCGTCCTCGGAGTGACGTGTTCCCTGTACGGGCTCTTGACCCGGGCGTTCTCTCGCCTCGTTGTCTTGGGGCTCTCCCCCGCAGGGTTCGTGGCGGTCGTCGGGATCTACCTCATCACCGCGGTCGCGGTAATCACATATTTTCGTGTGGGGATCGCTCACGGGCGAGATCTGGTCGCCCTCCGGACCCACCTTGTGCGGGCGTGGCCGGTCTCCATGGCGGTCTTCACGGGGGCGTTCCTCGTCTCCGAAATCGGCCTCGTCGCATAGCCGCCTCCCCTCAGGGTCTGGGGTGGAAGAACCTCCTCAATCGAGAGGGAGGATTACCACCGTTTGGAGGGTCATCCCGGAGTCTCCGCGCGGGTTCACAAGACCTTGGGAGAAAGGACCTCGTCGAGGGTCGCGAACGCTTTGTCCGAGAACGTCGCCGCCGATTCCCACGTCTCGAGCCGGGTACCCCCGAACGCCTCGAAGTCCCGCACCGCCCCCCGCATCTCCGACCGGAGCCCCTCGGAGGGTGGCCCCTTGAGGATCGCCACCATCGTGACGTGGTGCCCGCGTTCGAACACGATGTGGTAGTCCCCGTGCAGCATCTGACGTAGGGCCCCGGGATCGGACTTCAATCCTTTCGTGAGGACGCTGTCCACCGCCTGCGCGAGGTCCGAGAGCGAGCTCGCATCGAGCTCCTTCCCCGCCGAGAGGACGATTTGGGCGAGCGGGTGCCCGGAGTTGTGATACAGGATCGCCATCGTCGGGCGGGCGGGGGTCACGAGGAGCCTCCGCAGCGCGGTCCGGAGCCGCTGGGGTTCGATCCGGATCACCGCGATGAGTAGCGGGATTCCCAGGATCAGTGCATAGGAGGAGGCGGCGGGCAGGCCGGGCCCTGGCGTGAGGTTCCCATAGAGGTTCGTGACCACCCAGACGACGAGCCCGAAGGCGAAGACCCAAAGCACCCAACGGAGCCGCTTCCTGGACGCCTCGCTGGCAAACGATGACTGTCGAAGACTCCACGCGAGGTAGTAGAGCAGTCCTCCGCCGAACGCGCCGACCTGGATTTGGTACACCGCGAACCACACGGGGTCGCGCACGACCCACGGCACGCCGTCCGGGGTGTAGTTCACGCCGACGACGGCGAACGTCCAAATGATCGCGATGACCGCGACGACCACAGGGAGGGGGAGGAGGTCCCTGCCTCCGCGGGGTCGGGCGAGCCATCGTCCGAAGTACAGGAACGCGAGCGAGGATAGGACGAGGCACGTCATCCGGACCTTCACTGCGAGGGTCGCGACGTCCGCCGAGGAGTTGGCGAACACCCAATCCGCGAGCCCCCAGAGCGCGATGAGGAGGCTCGCCGCCGTGAACGCCTTCTCGGGCGCGGTCCGGAGGCCCCGGAGCCACGGCATCACGGCGATCAGGAACCAGACGACCGTGGTGCCCACCGAAAGATTTCGGATGATGGGGCTCAGGAACTCGACCATTCATGTCCACCCGATTGCGTGTGTCCGGTCGGGGCCAGGCTCGGGATAGGCGTCTCGGCCGAAACCTCAACCCGATAGGCCTCAGTGTGTCGCTGCGTATGGCTCAAAGGGCCCCCTCGAGCGCTCGAATGTGTTCAACCGAGAGCGGTATTTCCTTTTTTTCCTTGCGGGTGGACATGTCCACCGTGACATTTTCACACACGGCGCCAGCGCACCCTCGGGTGGACCATGGGGCAGAAAAGCGTCATCGTCTTGGCGGTGTGTCTTCTGGGATTGGGACTGGCGGCCTTCGTCTCCGCGGACGATCCCACGCATGACGAGCCGAAACAAGTGTCGGCAACCTGCTCGACGACATCTGCTCTCGTCTCGTGGGCGCCAGTCAGTGACGCCCATTTGTCGGGGTATGACGTGTACAGGAAGGCGTCCTCCGCCTCAGAGTACACTCTTGCAAACTCCCCTCCTGTCACGACGACCCAGTTCTCCGTGACGGGACTCAGTTCCGGGACCGCGTACGACTTCGGCGTCATCGCGCGGTACAACGACGGGCACTCGTCCGCGATGTCGATCCCGGCGAGCTGTACTACGAGCTAGGGAGCGCCCGGATTTCGCTCGTGAGCTCCTCGACAAGCTCCGGAAGGTCCGCCTCCCGCGCCTCGGAAACAGCTCGGGTCAGGAACTCCCGGGCCTGCGGGATTCGCTCCGTCTCCCGGGCGGCCCGTGCGAGGTGGCGAAGGGCCCGCATCCGCTGGGCGGGCTCTGGTGTCCGTCTGAGGTGCTCGTCGCCGAGGCGGGCGTACCGGTCCCCGAGCTCGTCCTCCCCGCGGCTCCAGTAGGATTGCGCGAGCCATGCCGCGGCCCGCGCGCCCTGGCCGTACTGTTCCAGAATCTCGTATGCCTCGAGCGCTTCCAACGCGAATGGGATCACCGCTTCGAGTGTGCCCATGTTCGCCCGGATGCTGGCGAGATTGTACAGGGAGGCCGCGAGAACGCTCATCGCGCCGGTCGCCCTCGCTTCCGCGGTGGCGCGGGTGAGAAACGCGTCCGCCTCGTCCCATTGCCGGAGTTCGTGCAGGTTCCCTCCGAGACCGGCGCACACCTTCGCAACGTCCAGTCGATACCCACCGCGCTCCAATAGCCGGAGGGCCTCCCGCTCCAGCTCGACCGCACCGACATTGTCCCATTGCAGGGAGCGCAGGCGCCCCAGGCCGTACGTGCACAATCCCTCCCACCGACGGTCCCCGAGGTCGAACGCGACCGCCCGTCCGCGCTCGTACGCATCCTGTGCCGGCTCGAGCCGAAGCCGATCCTCGTAGACCGAACCGAGTCGATACTGCGTCTCCGCAAGCAACCGGAGAGCGCCGAGCTTCTCGAGACGCTCCCGGGCGTCGAGCAGGAGGGGAAGGGCCTGCTGGGTCTCTCGTTGTTGCTCGGCCTTGCCCTCCCCGAGGCGGGCCTCCGCGGCGGTGAGCGGGTCACGCGTGGACCGAGCCTCCCGGTACGCCTTCGCGGCTTCGGACCACCGCCCCATAGCGAACAGCGCCTCCCCGCGAAGGAGCAAGATTCGGGGCGGGAGCGCCTCCCCCGCATCCCCCCAGGCGGCGGGATCCAGGAGGGGCAGCAGCGACGGCGAGAATCCCGCGTCGATGATCCCGACGCCGCGCTCCCGGAGGAGGTCCGCCGCCCGTCCGAAGACCCCTCCTAGAAGGAACTGACGGATCGCACCAACCGCATCCGCCGGGTCTCGACTTGCCGCCAAGATTTGGCCGGCGGAGGCGCGGAGCGCCGCGAGCCTCTTCGGGGCCAGTCCTTGCAGCACCGCCTCTCGGATCAGGTCGTGAACCTGGGCCTCCCCTCCCCCGACCTCTCGGATCAGGCATCGTCGGACGAGCTCTCGGCTCTCGAGTCCGATTG
>Ga0209235_1001372_pt1 | contig 13123 bp, 12 predicted proteins | sample GraSoi013_1_20cm_4_FD_185817 | JGI IMG/M metagenome (GOLD analysis project Ga0209235, IMG submission 185817) | Grasslands soil microbial communities from the Angelo Coastal Reserve, California, USA - Sample 09_25_2013_1_20cm (SPAdes) (version 2) | ecosystem: Environmental > Terrestrial > Soil >...
GAGCTCCGGCTTCCATCCCCAAGCAGCCTGGCCGGGCTGCAAGGTTCACCGATGTGGGTGCTGCGGGTCAGATCGGGTCGCGGACCGACCCTCCGCACTGCACGTCGAGGCACCGCGTCGACGTGGATAGGGCACGCGACTGGCCCTATCTATCCGAGCCGGAGAGCCTGCTCCCGGATCGCCGGCCGCCTGAGCCCTTGTTTGCGTCGGCGGCCTCCCCGGAATTTCCGCTCGGACCCGTCTTGGAGGCGTAGTTGAGACACCAGGTCCCGACCCTTCCCTCCAAGCCGCGTGACACCAATATAGGGGCCTCAAGAAACCGCGCAAGTGCCGATGTTTATTCGGGTTAGCTCACTTCGGTGTGCATCGCATGTGGAGAGTAACCTGGCCCCGTGTCTACCATTGCCGCGCCCATCCACACGATGTGGAGTTGTGAATCAACACGAACGGCAGGTTGTGGAGGTTTGGGAGGTTGGTGGAGGCTGGGGGAGGTGGACCTCCACCAACCTCCGGCGAGGCCTCTAACCGTCGAGCCCAACTTCGCAGTACGTGAAGGCCTCGCCGGTATGGCGGGGTAAGAACACCACGCCCGCGCTCCCGGTAGCGAACCAGCCGGCGAGCATTTGGGTAGAGCCGGTCTCCGCCGCAGGCTCGGCGAAGACCGCTTGCAACCAACGACGGATGTGGCGCAGCTCGGGCGGGCGGCGGCCGAGCATCGAGATCACGGCGCCGAGTCCGTGAGTGGCGCGCAGGAAGTGCGCGATCGCGTGGACGCGCTGCGCGAAGATGTATGCGCGCACGCCGGGCTCGTCGTACAGGAGCGTGCCCTCGTACGGATCGGCAGGGGGGGCGTCCATGCGTGGCCCGAAATAGATGAAGACGCGCTGGTCCGCGTCCTTACGTTCGACCACGGCGGCCGCCGCATCGGCGCCGAGGCGCGCCGCGTGAATCAGGTCGTCCTGCGCCAGGATACCCACCGCGCTCGTCCACTCGATGGCAGCCAGCGCCTGGTCGAGCGGACAGCCGACCGCATCGTCGTAAGCGATGAGGCGGGGCGCCTCGCCGGCGCGCAGGAAGAAATGCGCGAGTGCGTCGGCGCGATCCTCGAAAGTGCGGGTCTGGCGCGAGGTTGCGGGAACCGTCATTGTGACATTATAACCAGGGCTTCTACCGACTATATAGAGGATCACTTGATGCGCTGCCTGGCCATGTTGCTCTGCGTAGCCGCCACTTCGCTCGGCGCGCAGCAGCCCGAACCGCCGCCCGACTCCACACGGGCGGTCACGGAATCGATGCCGACGCCGCCGCCGCCCCCGACGCTGGAGCAGAAGCGCTTTCTCGCCGGCCTCCGCACGGCGACGCGCGGCATCGCGCAGCTCAAAGACGGCATGAGCCGTGTCGCGCGCGCCGGCACACGCGATTCGGCGACGCAGCGGCGCGCGGGACGGTTTCTCGCCGGCCTGTGCGGCTCGAGCCGCGGCTTCCTGAAGCGCGGGCGCCCCCAGATGACACCCACGGTGTACGAGGACTCCGTCCAACTCAAAGCGCGGCGGCTCGTCACGCAGGTGGACTCGATGATCAAGTACACGACGACCTGCGAGGACAGCGCGGCGGCGACGCCCACCTCGGCGGCGGTGGGATTGGGCAAGCGCATGAAGAGCTATGACGCGGCGCTGCGCGATTTCCGCGTGGCCATCGGGCTACCGGTCAAGGACGACACGACCAAGGCAACGAAGCGACCGTAGGTGATCTGATGCTGTCGTTATGGTGACGCCAGCCAGAGCTCAAGGGCGCAACCGCCGGAGCGCCTAACATTTACTCTATTGACAGGGCCGACACCCATTCCTACCTTTGGCCCCGGTTCAAGCAATACGTGGCACCGTCACCGGTTTGTCTGCGCACCGCGAGGACCACTTGTCTCGCGGTTTTTGTTTGAGCCCGTCTCTGGTCGCGGTGACCAGGGTCGAACGTGTCCGGGGCAGTGCCCCTTAGTGCTGAGGTTCAAACGGTATGGCAAAGGGTAAGGTGAAGTGGTTCAACGACGCGAAGGGCTTTGGCTTTATCGCGCAGGAGTCGGGTCCCGATGTGTTCGTCCACTTCACGGCAATCCAGGCCGAGGGCTTCCGTAGTCTCGCCGAGGGCGATACGGTCGAATTCGAAGTCGCTCAGGGTCCTAAGGGCTTGCAGGCACAGAACGTCCGCAAGGTCTGAGCAGCACCAATCGTAGCGAAACGGGCCCGGGTATGCTCCGGGCCCGTTCTCGTTTCCGGCCTGTATATTGGGTCATGCGTCCGATTCACATGGCCCTGCTGCTCGTCGCGACCTTCCCGGCCACGGGAGTCCCCCAGACGCCGTCCGACCCCGCCCGGTCCCCGGTCGCCGCGCCGGCGTACCGCGGCTTCACGCCGGGCCTCAGCTACCGGGAGTTCTTGGAGCGCGCCCGGCCGCTTGCGGACTCTGACTTCGTGCGCTGCCAAACCTCCCCGCACACGGCACAGGTCATGGAGTGTGGCGTCGTGATTCGCGGTCCGAACGACGCCGCCCGGTTCTACCTCAGCGCCCATTTCATCGAGGGGAACGCCGACGTGGTCGCGTTCTACGACTCAGCGGGCTTCGGCGACAAGCGCGGCGCTCCACTGGTCGATCGTACCAAGAAGGAGCTGACCCGCCTGTTCGGCCGGCCGCACCCGATCGGAAAGAGCGGCTGGGAGTGGCGCTACGGCCGGCGCGCCGTGCGGTTCAACTGGCGCGGGCGGGGCACGGCCCGTTGGGTGTCCATCACCCTCATGGACAAGGACGTGATGGACCGAATCGCTCGGTACGCGAAGACAGCCAAAAGCCGCAAGTCGTGAGTCGTAAGCCGTAAGCCTTATGGCTTAGGGCTTGCGGCTTGTATGAGTCGTTCCGCCAGAGCCGACACTCCCCGCGCGTGGCCGAGCTGTTCGAGCCAGCGCGGCGGGATACCCGCTTCGCCTTCCCGCGCGCCGAGCAGCGCGCCCGCGACGGCGGCGTTGGTGTCGGTGTCGCCACCCGCCTCGGCGAGAAAGATGAGCGCTTCTTCGAGGGACGGGCGGTGCATCCCGCACCAAAAGGCGATTTCCACGCAGTGGACGACGTAGCCGGCTTCCCCGCTCACACCGATCGGTAGGTCGCTCTCCTGCTCCCAGGGTACGCGCCGGATCGCCTCGATCAGCGGGCGCGGCGCCCCCTGAAGGCGGTGCAGCACCTCTTCGACGAAGTGCTGATTGCCGTGCAGCAGCTCTCGCGCAGCGAGGTTCACCGCCACCGCGCCCCAGGTGCACCGCTCGTCGGCGTGGGTGATGGCCGCCTGCTGGGTCGACACGCGAATCAGCCTGTCGACGTTGTCGTGATAGCGCAATGCAACCGGGATGCAGCGCATCACCGCGCCGTTGGACGCAGCCCGCGCGTTGTGGGCCAGCCGGCCGGCTTCGAACGGCTCGGTACCGCGCTCGATGAGTCGCAGGGCACGCTGTGTCGTGAGACCGATGCCGCGCCCGTCCCGCTTCATCCACTTCACCCAGCGCTCCGCCACGTCATGCGCGTCGAAGTCGCCCTTCTCCGCCAGAGATTCGGCGAGGAGCAGGGTCATCGCAGCATCGTCGTCAAACGGCGACCCCTTGGGCGGCGCCGCGAGATCACGTACGCCCTGGGGAAACGCCTCACGGATCGCCGTGGCGGTGCCCAGGGGCTCGGTGGGGACGCCGAGCTGGTTCCCGACCACGAGCCCGAGCAGCGCCCCGCGCGCCCGCATGAGCAGCCGGGGATCGAGGTCGTCCGAGACGCGTGCTGTCAGAAGGTCAACACCACGACCCCGCTCTGCGGGACCACTCGGCCCGCGAAGCCGTGCCGGTCGGCGTGGGGTCCGATGTAGGGGTGGGCACTGTTGTAGGCGGCCACGCTGGTGTTCTGGTAGAGGCGATAATACCCGATGTGGGTGCGGACGGCACCCTTCGACACGAGGCAGTTGCACCGCACTGCCGCGGCGGTGCCGGGATTGACCTCGAGCGTGATGTCTGATGCGCTCGCGTTCGTGATGAGGGGCGCGAAGTAGCGCTGACCGCCCACTTCGGCGCTGACATCGGCCAGCAACCGACCTCCGGCCCGCGGGAACGCCGGAAGCGGCCCTTCCAGGGGCTCGCCGATCGGTGGGCTGCCGGGGCGGACGAGGCGCCACCGCAGCTCACCGCGCTGACCGCGCCGCAGGCCGAGCCGCTGGGTGGCCTCAGGGGCTACGGTATCCACCGGGACGCCGTGGCTCAGGATCTCGATCGGCTCGACGAGGGCGTTGTGAACAGACGCGACTCCTGGCCCGAGATAACCGGCACGACGCGCCAGCCCCCCCGCCACGAGCGCCGCCCCAAGCACCCCCGCTACCCACCAGCCGAGCCGTCCCGAACCACGCCGGACCTGGCCGGAGCGCCGGACTTGACGCTCGAGGGTGTGGGCCCCCACCAGCCTCTCGGAGCCGGACGTGCGGCCGGCGTCGAGCGCCGCGAGCACGTCGTCGGCGTCCTGAAAGCGGTCTTCGGGTTTCTTTGCGAGGCACTTCACGATCACCGTGGAGAGCCAGCGGGGGATCTTGGCGTTGACGTCGCTCGCCACCGGAACGGGGTCGCTCAGATGCTTCCCGACGATCTCGGCGCTCGAGTTGCCGTCGTAGGGGGGCGTCCCGGTCACCATCTGGTAGAGCATCGCGCCAAAGGCGTAGAGGTCGCTCCGGCCGTCGAGGTTCGGTTGGCCGAGGGCCTGCTCAGGGCTCATGTACTGCACCGTGCCGACCGTGAAGCCAGTGGCTGTTTTCGCGCCGCCAGCGTCACCCCCGCCGGGGTCCAGCAGCTTGGCTATCCCGAAATCCAGGAGCAGGACCCGGCCGCTCTTCGCCTCGACCATCACGTTGTCGGGCTTGATGTCGCGGTGCACGAGGCCCTGGGTGTGGGCGTGGGACAGTGCCTGGAGAATCGGCTCGGCGATCTTCAAGGCCTCGTCTGCGGTGTACGGGCCGCGGCGGCGCAAGCGCTCTGCGAGCGACTCCCCCTCGACGAACGGCATCACGTAATAGACCAGGCCCTCACCGTCACCGGTGAAGTGGATCGCGAGGATGGCGGGGTCCTGCAGCCGGGCGAGCGCCTTTGCCTCCTGCCGGAACCGCGCCAGCATGCCCGGGGTCCAGGCGATCTCCGGATGGAGCACTTTGCATGCGAGGCGGCGATCGAGATCTTTGTCCCACAGCTCGTACACCTCGGCGAAGCCGCCCCGGCCGATCAGGCGCTTCACCTCGTACTTGGGACCGAGCGCGCGGGCGAGACGCTCGAGCGTCGTCCTCACCCCCTGTCCCCCTCTCCCTTCGGGAGAGGGGGAATGCACAACGGCGCGCTCGTCCGTGATCACGGTGGGAGAAGCCGAGCCGCATGCCGCGCAGAAGGCCGCGCCCCGCGGGATCTCGGCGCGGCATGAAGGGCAGGTGAGCTGGGTGGCCACGGCCCGAAAGATTCGTGGTCAGCGCGCCAGGTGCAATGGCGGCGCAGTGTAGGGGCGCAGCATGCTGCGCCCCTACATTATGTTGACCGATGCTCGTGCTCCGCGTCCTGATTGGCCTCGGGCTCGCGTACCTGGTGTTGCTGTTGCTCGCGTGGCGGTTCCAGGATCGGCTCGCGTTTCCGGCGCCGCGCGCGAAATTGCCCGATCCCAAGCGCGTAGGCGTGGAGAACGGGGAGCGAGTCGAGCTGGTGTCGGGCGACGGGACGAAGCTGGTGGGCTGGTATCTCGCACCGAAGAAGCCAGAACCTCCACCAGCCTCCCCAGCCTTCCCCGGCCTCCTCTGGTTCTACGGCAACGGTGAGACCGTCGCAGCGATCTGGCCCATCGTGCGCGAGTTCCAGCCGCCGGGCGCCGCCGTACTGGTCCTCGACTACCCGGGCTACGGCGGCAGCGGCGGGCGAGCGACGGAGGGCGCCTTGTACGCCGCCGCCGACGCCGCGTACGCGGCGCTCACGGCCCGACCCGATGTGGACCCGCGGCGCATTTACGTCTATGGTCGCTCGCTCGGCAGCGCGGTGGCGACGTACACCGCGGCGCACCATCCCGTCGCAGGACTGATCCTGGAATCGCCGTTTACCAATGCCGCCGCGATGGCGAAATACCACTACGGGTTGCTGCCCCGCTTCCTGCTCCGCCTGTCGCTCGACAACGTCGCCAACGTGAGGCGAGTGTCCTGCCCGATTCTGTTGTTTCACGGCGACGCGGATCGGCTGGTGCCGACGGCGATGGGGATGGCGGTCGCGGCCGCCGCCGCGGGGCCGGTCGAGGTGGTCCTGATTCACGGAGCCGGGCACAACGACACCTACGACATCGGGGGGCGATCGTACCGCGATAAGATGTGGCAGTTCATCGGTCGGACGGTCCCCTAGATCACCACCACCGGGACGATCCGGTCCCGCGTGGCCTCGAAGCAGCGCTCCGCCTCGTTCAGCGTGCGGAGCACGACCGCTTCGTCGCCGTCGGCGAACTTGCAGCTCTGCGCGACCCGTCCCGTCGCTCGACGCACCATGACGAGCGCGCGGGTCACTTCGCAACGGTCCACGTCCGGGTCGGTATGCCCGGCGACGAGCAGCTCCTCGAACAGCGGCAGGCTGCATTCTTCGCCCAGCACGTAGAGGGACTCGAGGATTTTGGGGCCGAGGAACCGGCGCAGCAGCTGGTCGCCGCGGATCCGCTCGAACAGGCGCACGAGGACTTCGGCGTGCCCGGGGTAGTAGCGCGCCGCTTCGACGGCGGCGGCAACAAACGCGTGGTGCGCGCCCGGTGTCGTGAGATACCGCTCGAACAGCGGCCACGCACCCTCGGGGTGCCGTTCGGCCAGCGCGAGGAACGCGAAGTAGCGGCGCCCGAGTGGCGCCCCGGTGTCGGCGATCACGGTGCGCAGGCCCGCGACGCCCCAGCGCGCACCGACGAGCGCGGCAGCCGCGGCATGCTGCCACCGCTCGAGCTCGGGCACGCGGAAGGTCACGACGTGCGGATCGGGGAACGCGCGGCACCGCTCCAACATCGCGAGAAGACGACGGTCCACCTGATCGAGCGCAGGCTCGAGGGCCTCGCTGTCCACCCGTCGCGCGCCCCCGAGCGCGTCCCACGCGAGCCGGTCGACGTGCGCCGTCTCCCACGCGCGCTCGAAGGCCTGGGCATCGGGAGCCGCGAGGAGCCGCTCGAGTGCGCCGGCAAATCGGTAGAGGCGTCCAGACGTTTCCACTCGCACCAAGCTACCCCCGACTGGCCCGCATGCAATCCGGGTTTGTCCACATCGGTATGGAAAACCAAGTGGAAATCCTGTGGGTGGGGTGGGGAATGTTGCGCTTGCCCATGGGTGAGCTTAACCTTGCCCCGCGCCTACCTGGAGGGCCACTGCGAGCATCACTTCTCGTCGGCACCGTCATCGCGCTGGCGGCCTGCTCCCGCCCAACGGGGCCGATCGCCGTCGGCGTCGCGGGCCCCTTCTCCCAACCGCGTGGAGCCTCGATGCTCCGGGCCGCCCAGTTGGCGGTCAACCGGATCAATGCCAAACGGGGAATCCGGGGTCGCAAGCTCGAGCTGCGAGTCGTCGATGATTCGGGCAACGAGGACACCGCGGTGCGGGTGGCGGAGCAGCTGTACGCGGACCCTGCGATCGTGGCGGTGGTGGGACACCTGAGCTCGGGCCCTTCTCTCTCGGCGGCGCGGGTGTACGGCGGCGGCGCGACGCCCACCCCGATGATTTCACCGTCCGCGTCGAGTCCCGACCTGTCGGGGATGAGTCCGTACGTGTTCCGCGTGTGCCCGAGCGACCTGCAACACGGGCCAGAGCTCGCTCGCTTTGCCTGGCAGACGCTCGGCGCCAGACGAGCCGGCATCATCTACCTCAACAACGACTATGGACGCGGGGTGCGCCGGACGTTCGCGGCCGAGTTTGCGCGCCTGGGGGGGACCGTGCTCGAGTCCGATCCCTACATCCCGGCCACCGCGTCGCTCGAGCCGTACCTCTCGCGCATGCGCCGCGGGGGCGCGGACGTGCTGCTGCTCGCCGCGGAGCGCCCCGGGGCCGAGCTGGCCCTGCGGGAGATGCGCTCGCTCGGGCTGCGGTGGCCCGTGCTCGGCGGGGACGCCCTCACGGGGATCGAGGCGGACGGCGCGCTCGCGGAGGGCATGCGGTTGTCGTCCGCCTACCTCCCCGACCGGAGCGACGAGCGCAATGTCGCGTTCGTGGCGGACTACGCGCGCGCCTTCCCGGGACAGCGACCGGACCAACGTGGAGCGGGCGCGTACGACATCATGCTGCTGCTGGCGCGTGCGATCGACAAGGTGGGCGCCGACCGGAAAGCCATTCGGGACTATCTCGCGCGCGTGGGTCGGGGCCAGCCGCCGTTCGAAGGAGTGACCGGCCCGATCGCGTTCGACGCTAACGGGGACGTGGCGGGGAAGACGGTGGTCATCGGCGTCGTGCGCGACGGCCGGCTGGTGACGGAGGTGGCGCGGTAATGCGGGGCCGGTTCGACACGATCCGCGCGCGCATCCTGATCGGGCTGGCATTGCTCATGGCCGGTCTCATCGCTACGGCGATCGCGGGCGCCGCCACCCTGCGTCAGATGCGGTACGCGATCGACCAGGAGCTCGACGCGTTGCGGATGTCGACCGAGGTGGGGAGCGGGCTCGTCACCAGCGTGCTGGAAGAGATCCGGGCGGCCGAGCAGTATCTCGGCTCACCCGGGGACGACCCGCGGCGAGAGTTCCAAGCCGCCGCCGAGGAGGCCTTCCAGCACCAACGCCGGCTGGATGGGCTGGGCGGCCTCACCGTCGAGGATCGCCTCACCGTGAACCGCGTGAAGCAACTCCACGCGGCCATCCAGACTGAGTACTCGATCGCACACGCGCTCCGGGACCTGGGACGCGATCAGGAAGCGGCCGCGCGAGCGGCGGTGGTGCGGCCCCAGGCGGCGGAGCTGACGCGGCTGGTGCGTGATCTCTCCCAGCGGCAGGCGCAGAAGGCGGCGAAGGCCGCGCAGCGGTTGAGCGCGGACGCAGCCGATCGGGAGCGCAAGCTCTGGGTCTTCGTCGTCGCTCTCGTGATCGCGGGCTTCTTCCTGTCGCGCTACACGGTCCAATCGGTACACGGGCCGCTGGGCCGCCTGGTGACGGCCGCCGAGCGGTTCGGCGCCGGCGATTTGCGACCGGTCACCACCGGGGAGATGCCCCGCGAGTTCCGCGTGCTGGCGGACGCCATCCAGCAGATGGGGAACCGCCTCCGGCAGATCGTGGGCGACGTGATCGGCGAGTCGGACCGGATCGCCGGGGCGGCGGGGGACCTGTCGGCGGTGAGCGAGGAGCTCGCGGCGTCCTCGAGCGAGGTCTCGACGGCCATGGTCGAGATCTCGGGCGGTGCGGACCAGCAACGCGCCGCCCTCACCGCCATGGGCACCGGACTCGTTGCGCTTCGCGCCGCCACCGGCGACATGGCGGACGCGGCGGAGCGCGCGGCGAAGCTCGGCGAGGAGATCCGCACGGTAGCCGACCGGCACCGGGGCGACGTCGCCGCCGCCGGGAGCGTGCTGCTCAACGTGCGGGAGGTGGTGCAGACCACCTCGAACCAGATCAGCCAGCTCGGTGAGCTGAGCGTGTCGATCGACGACTTCGTGGAGCTCATCAAGCGCATCTCGTCGCAGACCAACCTGCTGGCGTTGAACGCGGCGATCGAAGCGGCACGGGCCGGTGAGCACGGCCGCGGCTTCGCGGTGGTCGCCGAGGAGGTGCGCCAGCTCGCCGACGAGTCGGCGCGGGCAGCGGAGGAAGTGACCCGCACCACGGGCTCGATCCGGGAGCAGATGGAGGACGTCACGGCCACCATGGCCGCGGGTCAGGCGAAGGTCCGGGGGATCGAGTCCGTCGCGGAAGGCGCGGCCCACGGCCTCGCCGAGATCGCCACGGCGATCGAGCTCGTGGAACAGGCCGCCGCGCGGGTGCGGGCCACCGCCCAGGCCAACCGCGAAACCACCGCGCAGCTCCAGGGGCAGGCGGAGCAGGTGGCGACCCGCGCCACGGCACACGCCGCGGGCGCCGAGCAGGTCACGGCCGCCGCCGAACAGCAGGGCGCGTCGACCGAGGAGATGGCGGCCGCTGCCAGCAGCCTGTTGGAGGCGGCCGAGAGGCTGCGGGGGCTGGTGCGGGGATTCCGGGTGTAGGCCGCCGCGAGCTACGGTCCGATCGTGGTGCCGCCAGGTGCCACCAGCAAACCCGGCAGCAGATCGAGGCCCGTGACCGCAGCCGTCAGCACCGGCAGCGACAGCACTTGGTTGGACGCCCCGGGGCCCATGGCAGTGAACCAGAGGTGGACCAGAGTCTGGGATCCGATCGCCCCGATCAGGTCGGTCGCATTGAAGCGCAGGATGCCACCTGCCGCCGTGTCGGGGATGACCACCGGAGACACGAAGGTGCCGGCCTGCGTGCTGTCGAACCGCAGCACCGCGGCATTCCAGGTGAACCGCGCGTCGTAGCTCCCGAGCAGCTCGGTCGGCACCGCCTTGAGGTCGATCACCACGTCGATCGCGACCGGCTGCCCGATCTTGGCGACGCCGAAGCTGCGGCTACCGGTGAGCGCCAGCGCGAGCGGATTACCGGGGAGGACGGTCGGGTCGCCCACCATCACGACCAGCGAGTCCGCGACGCCGGGCGCCGCGGTAGCGACCACGACGGCGCTACCCGCCCTGACGCCGGTGACGAGCCCGGTGCTCGAAACCGTTGCCACGCCTGGCGTGCCGCTCGTCCAGGTCGCGAGTGAGGGCGACAACTGCTTCCCGGCGATATCCGTGACGACGGCCGCGAGCTGCGCCGTGTTCCCCGGACTCAGGGTCGTGAGGGTCATGTACCCAGGGTTGACCAGCACCGCGGCCGGGGCGGTGAGCGGCGCGACGGTGAGCCGCAGCGTATCGGCGGCACCACGAATAGCCGCCTCGACGCGCCCCGCGCCGCCGGTCGGGCTCAGGAGAGCCGTGACCGTCCGATCCGGCGCCACGAGGATGAGGGCCGGAGTGAGGTTGGTCAACGCCACGGGCACGCCCGTCACCGGGATCAGCGCCGAGTCCACGCTGATGCGCAGCACGAGCGAGCCGCCCGTCGCGAGCGTGGTATCCTGCGGCGCGACCGTCACGACGCAGCCCGAGCCGATCCGGCACGGCCCGATATAGCTCACCGGCACCGTCACAGGCGGCGTCGCGCCTGTGCTGCTCACGATCACGGTGTCCACCCCCGCGTACAACACGACGCCATCGCTCGAGCGGATACCCTGCAGGGCCACCTCGAACGGCTGTGATCGCCCGATAACCACGACCGGCACGCTGAGCGTCGCGTTGCCCGCCGCATCGACCGCAACGGTCGTATCTGCGACCGCCCGGGGTACGCCGACGCTCGAGATCGGCACGACGACCACGTGGACCTGGTCGAGATCGTCCAGCAGCAGCGTACCGGAGCCGATGGCGATGAGCGGCACGATGGACAGCTGCGGGCCCCGGAGCTCCGATCCCGCCCACTCCGCGCACGCGACCATGCCGCCCGAGACCGCGAGCGTGAGCCAGGGACGGAGACGGCGGATCATCGCGCCCACTCGAGCAGCACGACCGCCCGCGGCCCGACGAGCGGCACGGAGCTGCCGTTGTCCGCCACCCGGCCGAACGCCGCCTGACCCTGGACCAGGACCGTCCACGCGGCGCTCGCGCGGCAGCGTACATCCACGCCCGACCGCACCAGCCAGCCGAGCAGCGCGAGACTGCCGGTCGCGGGCCCGGCGAGCTCGTGACGGAACTCGACGTTCGGAGCAAGGCTCAGAACTGGGGACAGCGGGCGCTCGAGCCGAACGCCCAGCACGAGCACGTTGCCGCGCGGCACCTGAACCACCGTGGAGTCGTAGCCGTGGGGTCGGAGGCGGTATCTGTCGTATGCATAGAGGGACAGGCTGCTGCGCCCGGCGGGGAGGCTCAGCCCTGAATAGACCAAAAAGCGGGGACCGCTGGCGCTACGCGAGCCCGTGCCAAGCGTATCCGCGCCGCTCGTCGCGTACACCGCGGCGCCGCGAAAATACGCGCGGCCACCCACCCGCCCCTCGGCGCCGAGCCGCACGCGACCCTCGCCGCCCGGCTCGAGATCGCCGCCCCCCGCCACGGGCGTGTAACGCGCATACCAACGGTAGCTCCCGCCCACTCCGACCGCCCAGCGCTCACCCAGTTTGAACGCGGTCGCGAACCCGCCGGTAACGCCGCCCCCCGTTCCGAAGCTCGGCGTCGCGAAATTGAGCACCTCGGTCGCGAGGGCGCTGAGCAGCGGCACGGCCGAGGTGTCCACGGCTCGCTTCCCGGTGGGGAGCGTGCCGGCCACGGAGACGATCAACCGCCCGGACACGGCGGCCCAGCTCAGCCGGACATCGGTGTCGGTCGGGCCCGAGAGCTCGAGCGTCCCGCTGGTGGTGGCGGCCGCGGCATGCGCGTACCCGCTCGACAGATCCACCGTGAGGCTCGGGCCGAGCCGATGCGAAAGGCCGACCGGAACGGTCCACTCGACGACGTGGTCGAACGCGTAGCTCGACCCGAAGTAGTAACCGTCGAACACGACCCCGGTGCGCGCCGCGGTGCCGACTCCGTCCCCTAGTCCCTGCGCGGCGAGCGGCGCCGCCGCGCACAACCACACCAGAACCCGTCTCACGGCGGACGCTTGAAGATGATGACGATCCCGTTCGTGACGGATGCGATGGACGGCAGGCCGAGGGACTCAGGAGTCAGCCGACGGTCGATGCTGGAGGCGCCCGTGGGCAACTTCACATCGGCGATCGCGTCGCCGATGGCGGGCACGACATCGCGCGCTCCGGCGGAGAGCAGTCCGCCCACGCCGCCGAAGCCCGTCGGCTCGGCGGCACCCGTCACCCGCTCGACGGCGTCCGGCAGGGTGACCATCCCCCCACCCGTAGCCTGCTCGGCCGCCGGAGCCGCGGTCGCCGCCTCTTGGCCGTCGCGGGCGGCCTGGAAGCCCGGGTCGGCCTGCGCCGCGCTGCGGAAGTGCCGCGCCGCCGCGCCGTAGTCCCCGCGATCCATCG
>Ga0209235_1001380_pt1 | contig 13091 bp, 7 predicted proteins | sample GraSoi013_1_20cm_4_FD_185817 | JGI IMG/M metagenome (GOLD analysis project Ga0209235, IMG submission 185817) | Grasslands soil microbial communities from the Angelo Coastal Reserve, California, USA - Sample 09_25_2013_1_20cm (SPAdes) (version 2) | ecosystem: Environmental > Terrestrial > Soil >...
GGATTTCCAGGAAATGGCTGGTAGTAGTAACCGATACTTAGGGTGTTAACAGCTACGGTGTCGAGGCTGACCGACCCGACTACTGTTAGAGTTACGTTGTATTTCCTCGAGGAGTTTGTGTAAAGTGTGTACGTGATCTTTCGATTAACCGGGAAGTTCTGTGCCTGCTGCGAGTCAGAATTTATCAGCGTCTCATTTGCGTGAACCGTCTTTCTTCCAGATACAAGCGTCATATGCTGATACAGCGAAGAAGCATCTTGGATTCCATCGATGTTGGTGGAGAGAGATGAATTGAACAGGTTGGACGTTCCGACAGGTTCAGCGGCTACTACGCCATCTATCTTCTGAAGATTCGAGACGAGGCCCTGGACAGAGGAGTTTAGACTCTTCCCTCCATCGACTGAGAAGGCGCGTAGCTGCATGTCGACTGGGGTGTTGGCGAGCTGGGCGTCGAGGGCTTGTTTTCCGACCGTATCTGCCGCGACGTTGATGCCGCCGAAGAAGGTAGCTGCTAGTGTCATGCCAAGCGCGAGCGCTGCGAAGAGCTTCCAGGACCTGCTGATCCTCTTGAGAGCGTAAGACAGCAACGACGGGAAATGCTTGAGTTGGTCGTACGTATCAGTTTTTGCTAATTATCGACGAGTGGGCAGTGGACGGTTTCCCTAATCTGGCGGAATTCAGTCAATAGCGTGACGGGTCTTGAGGCGAGAGAACGGTAGCAGCTTGAGGCGTTGCACCGTCAGCTGTGTTGTTTCGGCCAGATCTTCTTCGTACTAATCAAGAACCTGCCTGCAAATGTTACTAGGATACTGTCAAAATTCGACAGCAGCGGTTGGATAGAGAGAAATGTCGTGAATCCCCACAGTATGGGTAGTCTTAGGAGAAGGTCGGCCGAGGCGATAGAGTTGAAGAAAGTGAATCTCTGGATAAGTCCGGTTGCCCTCGCTCTTCCCCTGAAAACCAGAGCGTCGTTCATGAGGAAGTTGACCAAGACCGCGGCTTGACTGCTGATGATCGCGTACACAAGGTAGGAAGACCCCCCCAGAAAGCTTGCGAGTAGACCGGTAAGCGCTGTGATCTGGGTCAGAACATACATAATGTATACGTTGAGGAATAGTCCCAGTCCCCCTACGAATCCGAACTTGAAAACGAGCCACGCGGCAGGTCTCCATTTACTCGGTTTGACTACATGAGGAGGATACATCCCGAAGCCAGATGAGAATCGTGTGTCGCGGATTGCCGCGCTGTAGAGAGCCGCCTGCGAGTACTGCCTCTGGCCAAGAACTTCGGTGAGTGGGTTACGGAGGCGGTCCTCTAATGTCAACGGCTACCCCGGGCAGTTAGAGATAGTGGGCTTGACCATGATATAACCGATACCCCGACGGTCGACCGCCACGAGCAAACTAGTGTGGAACGAAGAATGCCTTAGGTTCAGAAAAGAGATCGGAGAGGTTCTGGCTATGTTCCTGCTAGGAAGCGAGCACCGGAATCTCTGGAAGTGGCGGACTTGATCCTGCTAGCTGCTCGAAGTCTTTTCTTGCCTTTTCCATCTTGGGATAGATTACTTCTCTGAAGCCTGTTACCGCGAACTCGTTGGGTCGATAGGGGTCGTTAATGACTCGAAGTGCTCGGAGGGCGAGTTCATAGTTTGTAGGCGCGGTCTCTAGGAAGAATCCTATGACCTCGTCGTTGTACCAGTCTCGGAATCCGAGTTCTTTCTTGTGCCATCCCCAGCGTGTGAGAATGCCACGGGCGAACTTGGCGTGTTTGAAGATATTCATGAGCCAGTTGTGCGCGAGCCACTGGGGTAGGTTGAACCTCAGTTGTCTTCCGAAGACTTCGAACTCTGGACGGTTGATATGCTCGTAGGTGATTCTGTCACCGTTCTCCTCGTCGATATTGTAACGAATCTTGTCCCTCTCCAGTTTCTCATCGTCGGTCAGAAGAAGCGGTGTGTAGATCTCGTCTTTGATGAGGCTGACCTTGGCAAGGTTCAATATCGCAGCTTTAGTGGCCGCGTAGTTCTTCTCTGGCCGATCAATCGCAAATACTTCCAAGATCCGGTCCACGTATCTCTTTGCGTAGTCCAGGCCGCCCCACATGACCATATCATAGACGCGTCGCGCGAGGTTTCGGTTCGTCTCCTCGTCCAGATTCATTTTTGCGACAGTGTCTTCCACCATGGTCCTGTATTCTTCGGCGCTGTGCTCGCCCTTCCACCACATCCAGTAGGAGCGAGCGATTGTGTCTGATTTCCGAGCCAAGAGTTCCATGTACGATTCTTTGGCGCCGAAGAGTCTGAGTATCTTGTTGTCGGCGACTATGTTCTTGAACTCCAAATATTCGGGTTCTGCTGCGAATTTTCGTCCGAGCTCGAAGGCCTCTGCGTTTCTTGCGCGCTGGCTGGGGCTAACGGTTTCCATTATCGCGTCGAGGATGTTTTTCTCGCTGACCGGTATGAGGCCTTTCTGGAAGGCCATTCCTAAAAGAATGATGTTCGTGAAGAGCTTGTTCCCGTAGTAGAGTTCTGAGATTTCGCCGATTCTTCCGCTGAGATACTCGTCAGAGTTGGTGTGCTTTCGAATATTGTCTTCTACATCGGTCGGGTAGTTCATCATTCCTGCGAGCATTGGTATGGTGGGGATTGTGCTACTGTTGACGACGGCGGTTGTTCGTGCGCGGCTGGCGTACACTAGGCTCCGCTCTGCTTCGAGCATGTCGAGCCCGAGGAGGAGGTCCGCTTTGCCGTTGGGGACGATGGTGCTGATTTTCGCGTTGCCTTTGGAGTAGTTGATATGGGCTGAGACTGCGCCGTTTCTTATGGCGAGTCCCTTCTTGTCGTTGAATTTGACGGAGTAGCCTTCCTTCGTCCCGGCTCTTGCCAAGGTTGAGGAGAGGACTCCGACTCCCATTCCTCCGACTCCGCTTATGAACGCACTCCACGTATCCGAGAATTCGTGTCGCGCAGGTGGTGGAATATTGTCTATGGATAATTTCTTGACCCGGGACCTGGGCGGCTTATTTCTTGTGACTACTACTTTCTCGAATGAGGGGCAGGCCATGATCTTCGTGCAATAAGTGTCTGAGACGCAAGTAGACTGGTCAATTCCAATCTTCTCTCCATAATCGGTGTCGATTATCGTTAGCCCGGGACAACCTGTGTTCTTGGTACACTCGCGGCAGTTTTCGCAGACTTCTTGCGATATGTTGATGAAAGTTTCTCGTGGGATGTATCCTTGTTTGTCAATGATCTTGTTTCTCTCTGCTCGTTTTCTCTTGTGGAACGTGATTCCGCATTCCTTGTCCGCAATGACCACTTTGACGCCGGGCTTGCCGAAGGCCTTGTCGAGTTCTTTCATGTACTTCTCCCGGTTAGACGGGGGCATCTTCTGAACGTAGATCTGGTCTTGTCCCATTGCTCGAACAATGCTTTCGATATCTTGGGCGATGGTTTTGTCGCCCATGATGTTGTGTCCGGACTCGGGCGTCGGCTGGTGGCCGGTCATGGCAGTGTTCTTGTTCTCGAGGATGATGTAGAGAATGTCCTGGCCTTCTTTGATGCTGTTGGAGATGGCTGTCATGCCTCTCCAGAAGAAAGTCGAATCACCCATCAACGCGTACTGTTTGTTCGTGACAAAGGGGTCCATCCCGCTCCCTGCAGCACCGCCTAGCGACATTGCGGTTAGGTTGTGCATCTCGCCGAACGGCGGGAGGAAGCTCATCGAATAGCACCCAATGTCTCCGTGGGCAAAGATGTCCTTGTGCTCAGGTTGGTCCCTCATCGAGTGGACGGCGCTTAGTGTCTCTCTGTGCGGGCAGCCGGCGCAGAAGCCGGGTGATCTTGGCGGAACTAGTACTCCGTACGCTTTGATCTCAGCGAGAAGATCCAGTTCGCTGTGAATCTTCTTTTCATCATATTTTGCAGAAGAGTCTCCTATCTCGAGAATCAAGCGTCCGAGTTTTTCGATGACCATTGAAGGTGTTAGTCCGCTCTCTTCGGGAAAGCCATCCTCGTCCTTCGGAAATATTTTGCCCCAGACACCGGGTTCCTTCCTGATTTTTCCGTCTTGGACAAGGTCTGTGAGAATTGTCTTGATTTGATCCTCGATGATGGGACCCTTCTCTTCGACGACGACTATGTTATCAGCTAATTTCGAGAACTCTTCCACTGCACCGGGGTCTAACGGGAATGTTACTGCTAGTTTGAAGATCGGGAATTGTTCATCACAGCCGAGTTCCCAGAGGGCCTGTTCAAGGTAGCTATACGAGATTCCTGCGGCGACAAAACCGATGTTGTGTTTCTTAGAGTTGGAATAGAGGATCTTGTTTAGATGATTTTGCCGGACATACTCATGGACTCTTGGAAAACGGTCGCGAATAATCTCCTTCTCCAAGTCCCACGTGTTTGGTGGAATGCTGACTTTTCGCTTAATGTCAACTTTCGAGATGTCTATGGTGATCGGATGTTTGAAGCTAATCTCAGGGGACTTGTTCTCGTAGATCTGTACGTTTCCCCCGCCTTCAGCTAGGTACGTGGTGATGAGGTAGCCTACGACTAGGTTTGAGTAGGCTGAGAGTCGGAGGGCTTCTCCAATCCAGTCCTTGATCTCTTGAGGGTTGCTGGGTTCGATGATGGGCATCTTGAGGTGCTCCATCAGGGCTCGGCTGTCCCCGGCTACTTGGGTGCTAGACGCGTGTGGGTCGTCGCCGCAGACCACGACTGCTCCACCCTTCTTTCCGCTCAAGCCGTACTTGTCACTGTAATTGATGATGTTGATCGGGTCTGCCGCCACGTTCAGTCCCACGCTCTTCATGACGGCTATGGCGTTGACGCCTACATCCATTGCGCCGTTGAGGGCCGCTGCGCCCTGAGACTCGTCGTTTGTCATTTCGCCCCAGAGTCCAACCTCGCGGAGAATGTCCGCATTCTCTTCGAGAATTGTGAAGATTTCAGCTACGGGTGATCCCGGGTAGCCGGCCATGAGCCCGACCTGGCTTTCCAGTGCGCCTTTGACTATTAGCTCGTTACCGTTGAAGGCGTCGATACCGGACTGTTGGACAAACCGCTTGTCCGACATCAGATCACGTGGATATCCGTAGAGAATATGTTCGTCACGCTGTAGATAAGCCCGCCGTTCAATTCTATAGTTATCACAGGTCTAATCTGCTCAAAACTCAACGCTTTGAAGCGGCAAACTTCATCGCTTCCCTAGCTAACAGCAACCATGTCTCGTGGGGTTTCACAGCAAGCCATTCCATCTGTACCCGTCCAAAGGAGAAGAGTTTCCGTGTGATAATTCTAGATTCGGAGTGGACCTCGACCGCCACCGCCACTTGTGACCGTTCCAGTCGAAGATGTAGTCGAGGGGGGATCCGCAACTGCGTCTCCGATTATTACTGCCGGCTGAGAGTATGACCCATCAATGCATGTGAAAGTTACGCTGCCGGGTCCTGCCGGGTCGAGATAGTCGACCTCCAAGTGGCTGTGTGCAAGGATGTTCGTGAATCCGTTTGTGGTGCAGGTCGAGTTGCCCAATGAGACGATGACGAAGACGAAATCGTTTGCTTGGGAAGTCTGAATGTTGACAGAGCAGGACTGATTGTCATTGGGATAGTTTGGACATTGTCCGATTGCCGGTAGACCTGGTGATGGATCGAAAGGACTGTTAGCGTCTCCCCCTGTTAGTGCAAACTCGAATCCGTCGAGAAGTGCTGGAGCGCCTTGGTAGCTACGAATTTCCACGGTCGTATTATCATTTGACAAAACCGTGGGCGCAATCGCGTAGTATTCCGCGTTCATCTCGAAGCTGGTGCATGAAGGGAAACACCATCCGTTTCCCCCTGTCATGCCCTCCATTCGGAGGGTCCAGTTGAGTCCAGCGCTGTCGATTATCTTGATGACCGATGTGCCCCAGAGGGTTAGAGCCATGATCACGGTGTCGTTGAGCTTCGTCGTGCTCAATCCGAAACCCAGACAGATGAAAGTCAGGTTGAAGCCTGATGGACACGTGGGAATCCAGTGAGATTCTCCATCCAAGACGACAGGCGTACCGTCGGCACGCGTAGAGGGAAGAAGAACACTGAGGCCCGATAGGACGATTACGGCGATAGCAAGCCATCCGAGAGCCTGTTTCCTCATGAATTTGCCCTATTGGCGAGTAATGGTTGAAGGAGGAGGGACGGATATGAACTCAGCGTACACAAGTGAAGAGCTGGATATCAGAAGGTATCGCTGGTACGATGGCGTCCAAGTCTCACATAAGAACGGGTAACGATTCCGTTCTCGAGATCCTCTTTGATTCTCGACCTTGGTCGTCTCTCTGGCCTCCCATAGCCGGCTCCTCCGGCTGTCTTGATTTCGATAATGTCCCATCTGTCTAGAACGATCGTAGTTTTCACTGACAATCTAACCTTCATTGGGTTGCCTCTCTTTTTCTTGTAGAGAGTGACTTCTGTTCTCGCACTGGGTCCGCCCCCAAAAAGTCCCTGCGGCCTGTTTCTCCCTCTATCCGCAAGAACTGTTACGGTGATATCATCGGCTAGTGCTTGGTATGATCGTATGATTCCCGTGCCTCCACGGTGGCGTCCAAGTCCAGCGCTGTCGGGTCTCAACTCGTATTGTTTGACGACCAACGGGTATGATCGTTCTATTTCTTCGATAGGTGTGTTCATTGTGTTGGTCATGTTAGCCTGGATGCCATCTATCCCGTCCTTGTCGTTTGTAGCCCCGAGACCTACGCCTATGGTTTCGTAGAAAGTCCAGTTTCTGCCCTTGTAGATTCCGCCCATCATGACGTTATTCATCGAGCCGCCCGAGTCGGCAGGGACCTTGTCTGGAATAGCCTCAGAGAATGCGCGGTAGAGGAGGTCGGCGTTACGCTGGCTTGTCTCAAGATTGCCGCCTGCGACAGGATGGGGGAATGTCGGATTAAGAATTGTACCTTCAGGGGCATGGATTGCGATACGTGAGAAGGCTCCCTGGTTTGCGGGGACGTCGTCTCCGGTCAGGGTCCGGGTGACATAGTATACTCCGGAGAGGGTTACGCCGTAGGCTGCGTTGAGAGGATTCGATACTTGACCATCGGTTCCCGTATAGTCTACTTTCAAGCGTCCATTTGAGAGTGTGATCGTGACTTTGAGCTGAATATTGTGTCCGTCAGGATCTTCCAGATAGTCTTGGGCCTGGTAGGTGCCTGAGGGTATCTTGGCGAGCCTCAACCTCATCATTTGCTCCGTTTTCTTCAGCGACTCGGCGCACGCCTGCTCGAACATTTTCCAGCCATACTTGTTGACGAGTTCTAGGACTCTCCTCTCGCCGGTGACGTTGGCTGCCGTCTGTGCTTTGAGATCACCCTTCCTCTCTATTGGTGTGCGGGATTTCGACGTGAGACTTGTTACTGCGCCGTCGACGAACCTGTTTTTCTGGATGACATATACCGGATCTATTACGACACCTTCCTCGAAGAGACTCTTAGCGTCGATGGAGATGCTGCCCGGAACCTTTCCGCCTACGTCTGCGTGATGGGCTTTGTTGGCTGCGTACGCGATGAGTCTGTTTGACTGGTAGATGGGTCGGATGACGGTTACGTCGTTGAGGTGTGTCCCAGCGATGTATGGGTTGTTCACCATTATCATTGAGGATTCTTCAAGATCGATGCCTTCCCGGTCGCAGTACTCAAGAGTCTTGACCAGTCCCCAGGGCAGCGACCCAAGGTGGACTGGTATGTGTTCCGCTTGAGCCAGGAGTCGGCCTTGGTCGTCGAAGATGGCTGCCGAGTGGTCCAATCGTTCCCTGATGTTCGGCGAGTATGCAGAGTTTCGAAGTGCTATCCCCATCTCTTCGCTGGCATAGACCAGAGAATTGCGAATGATCTCGGTCGTCGTCGGGTCCAAGTGCATCGTGGAAGAACCACTAGAGGATTTGAGGCGCCATTATTCAGGTTCCGATTCGCGTGCGAACTTAGAAACGGGCAGCGCGAGCTCTTGGGTCGCTGTTCTGCTTCGAGAACGATTTCTAGCCTTTCTTGACTCCAGATACCAAAAAGAATGTGGCCGCGTAGAATGATGGGTCGTTGCGGAGCTTCACATCGTTTGACAAGAATTCCTCTGTGCGAGCCTCTAGCCGATTGAAGTAGGAAGTGATCTGAGCATTTGACATTCCGCCCGCCAGCAGGTATTTTCTGTCTTTGCGTCTTCTTTCCTTGAATATTGAATAGTCGAAACGCAATTCTGCCTTCACGTCGGTTAGTCTTCGTCTTGGGTCGGAGTGTAACCATGCGTCGGCTTGGACCTCGGCCTTAATTTCAGACAATCCGGCTTTCTTGAAGATCCCCGGAAGTTTCTCGCCGATTCTGAACTCCTTCCCCTCGAGTATCCGGACTCCGTCTATCCATGCTTCTTCAGCCCGTTCAGCAAGCCTGCTATAGTCCGGATCTTCCGGGTCATAAAATGCGCCCATCTTGCCACCCTCTAGAGCGGCGACGGACCCGCCTCTCTTTGTTACTCGGGCCATCTCTTTGACTGCTTTGAGAGGCTCAGTGAGATGCATCAGGAGCGTCCGGCAGCACGTCAGGTCGGCGTAGCCGTCTTGGAGAGGAATCTTGTAGACATCGCCTAGCCTGTAGGATACGGATTGGGACAGTCTCGCTTTCTCGGTGTCGATGGTTGCTGCTTGGATGGATTTCTCATTCGCGTCTATTCCGAGGACTGTTGCTTTCTGGTTTGAGAGTCTTGCGAGGTGGCGCGTGAAGTCGCCGGGTCCACAGCCCACGTCGACGATTCTCTGGCCGGGTCTGATGTTGAGGAAGCTGGTGTATAGCTGAGGAAGCCAAGGTTTTGATTCGAGATAGCGACGGTAGAGTTCTCTGCTACGGCGCAGGTAACTAACGCGAAAGGCCAGCTTGGACATACTGTCTCTGGGATGCCACCTTTTGGCTCTGGCTCGAACAGGAATTCTAAGAGACGACAAGAGTTGGCTCTAGCAAGACTCCTCTGATGAAGTCTCATAAAAGAGCACTCCGACAGCAGATATTATCCAAACTTGATGCCTGGGAACAATCTTCTCGATAAGAGATTGACCCAATTCCGGTGTTGACGTGACTGCCTGATAGTCACGATAAATTTCTTGAACGGGATGTTCAAAAGAGTTGGGTTATCCTTGGATGCTATTGTTGCTGTATGACGCGTATTCCTTTGGAGAGGTGAAGAGTCTCGAAGAAGATAGTCCTCATCCTGTTAGTTGCCGCGGCTGTGCTACTTCCCACCGTTGCCATTCTCCATGCGACTGAAACTTCCAGCACAGCTACCGCGAGTCATGACAGTGAGCATCATGATCAAGATCATCAGGACCAGGATCATGATGATAATGAAGCCTCAGACGACAATTCAGCAGCTCACGTCGAACTCGACGACCCCAACGAGGACGCGACAGATACAGACTAGGCGTAACCCAGCATTCGCGGAATGGCTGGAATGCACCCGCTTTTCTTTTTTCTAGTCTTCCGCGGAAGGGTGGAGCGTTAGGTCGAGGTCTTGGTAGCGGTCGATTTTCCACCTCCAATTCTTTCCGATTATCGTAGTCGAGTCGTATTCTTCGACGATGCAAGGACCTTTGTTGCCTGCACCCGGGAATAGCTTTTCTCGGTTGTAGACTGGGACCTTCTGCCAGCTTCCTAGAAGCGACATTCTCCTCGATGAGGTTGGAGCGGGTGGCTCTACATGTTGCAACTGCTTCTTCGCGAGTTTCGCTTTGGGTATTGTGATGTTTGCCCGGATACGGGCGTTTACTCCTTCGACGCTGTCATTTGAGGAGTATCCGTAGAGCTTCTTGTGTTCTCGACCGAGCAATCGCGCTAGATTGGTGTTCTTCTTGTAGGGGAGAGTTATCTCATATGCCTGACCTTGGTATCGCAGGTCAACATGTTCTATGGTGTGGTAGCTTGTGAATCCTTCTTGGTTCATTGATTCTCTTACTTGTTCTCTAAGTTGTGTGAAGGTTGGTTCGATGTTGGTCGCTTCTTGTTTGAGTATAGGCTGAGTGAATGTTCTGGAGAGTTCCATTGTGAGGAGGCCGAACGCCGAAAAGAGTCCAGGGTGTATGGGTATGATTATTCTCTTGATCTCGAGTTCTTCAGCTAAGTCGCAGGCGTGTACGGGTCCTGCGCCTCCGAACGCGATGAGGGAATACTCCCGTGGGTCCCGGCCCCGTTCGACGCTTACCAGTCTGAGGGCTTTACTCATATTGCCGTTGACTATTCGGAGGATCCCATCTGCAGTCTTGTCGATCGAGGTTCCGATTCTACGGCTTAGCTTTCCGATGGCTCTTAATGCCAGATCATTGTGTAGTTTGAGCTGTCCGCCTAATAGTTTGGAGGGGTTGATTCTTCCTGCGACGATGTTCGCGTCTGTTACTGTTGCTTGTGTGCCGCCATTGCCGTACGCTGCAGGTCCCGGGTTGGCGCCTGCGCTTTCGGGTCCCACCTTGAGGTTTCCAGTTTCGTCAATATGTGCTATTGTTCCGCCTCCGGCGCTTACCTCTGCAAGGTCGATGAAGGGTTGTCTTACCGGATAGCCGCTGCCCTTGATTGATCGTCCATGGTAACTTCTTCCAGCGGCCTCGAACTCGTAGGCGAGGTCGGGCCTGCCGCCGACGATCGTGCCAGCCTTGGCTGTCGTCCCGCCCATATCGAACGTAATGGCCTTTGTTAGCGAGAGATGTCTGGCGAGATTTCTTGATGATAGAACTCCCGCTGCGGGGCCGGATTCTATTATCGACATTGGATGTTTAGCGGCTTGAGCCGTTGTGCTGGCTGTTCCGTCAGAGTTCATAACATAGACCGGTGATCCTATGCCAATCTGTTCAAGCTCTTTCTTTAATCGTTGCAGATATCGCGATATTGAGGGTACGAGTGACGCATTGACAACGGTTGTGCTGGTCCTCTCATACTCCCTGTATTGAGGGTCGATTCTGCTGGAGAGGTCGATATGTCCTTTGAAGCCTGAACGTCTCAGGATTTCTTCGGCTCGTATCTCGTCTGCAGGATTGACGTAGGAGTTTAGAAATGAGATGGCAACTGATTCTATTCCTCTCGAAATAATCACCGCGGAAACCTTCAGCAGATCCCTTTCGGCTAGAGGCGCCAGACTAGACCCATTGACGAGTCTCCTTCCTTTCACTGTGAAACGGTCTTTTCTCTGAACGAGTTGCTTTGGTCTCTCAGTGTTGAGGTTGTAGATTTCGGGTCTTCTCTGCCGTCCGATCTCCAAGACGTCTCTGAAACCCTCATTCGTAATGAGTGCGGTTGTTGCGAGACCACTTTGCGTGAGGAGACTGTTGGTGGCGATAGTAGTCGCGTGAGAAACCAGGGCAAATTGTTCCGTCCTACCTTGATATTTGCCCAAGGCTTTGACTATTGCAAGTTCAGGACGTTTGAGATCTGTGGGAACTTTGATAACCTCAGGGCTCTTCCTCGACTCCTCATCAAAGATCACCACGTCTGTGAATGTCCCGCCTACATCGGTGCCTACGAACAGCATTAGAGGGAGCCCCTCAAGCTAAGGATCTGAATCAAGGAGGCAGGTCGCCTCACCAGTCTCAATCGGCATCCAACAAACAGGATTGAAATCAAAAGGGACAAATTCTTCGGTTGGCTGGTTAGCACAGCATGCGCTCTTCTCTTTCTCGATTCACCCGGGTTCTCACGTGCTGGGTACAATCAAGAAAATGAGCAGGCCCCTTCATTAGATATGTCTCCGGTTCTTCGAGAAAGATGTCTAGTTCAGGGAGCAAGATGGGAGAGGCAGACGGCAAGGCTGATACGAGCAAGCTTCCTGACTTTGACATTCTCTGGGACTACGAGCATCCGGGCCCGACTGAGGGGAAGTTTCGCGAGCTTCTCCCAGCCGCGATAGACTCGCTCGACATCTCGTATCTCGCAGAGCTTCTGACACAGATCGCAAGGGCGGAAGCTATGCAGAGGAAATTCCAGGAGGCTCAGAAGACCCTTGACCGTGTCGAGAAGGCTTTGCCTAAGGCCGATCAGAGGGTGAGCGTCCGATATGTGTTGGAGCGGGGAAGAGTTCTCAGTCTGTCAGGGAAACCACGAGAGGCTCAGCCACGTCTCCGAGAAGCATTCAATCTTGCACTGATGCTGAAAATGGACCTGCATGCTATCGACGCTGCTCGCATGATGGCTGTCGCGGAACCCGAGAAAGCATTAGAGTGGAACATGAAAGCGTTGGATGTTGCCGAAAAGTCGGCGGATGCGAGGGCGAACAAGGCGAAGGGGCCCCTCTACAGCAGCATCGGTTGGAACCACTTCGAACGGAAAGAATACCAGGAAGCTTTGTTCATGTTCCAGAAGGCACTCCAACATACCGATCAGCTTGGTGATCCACTTAAGATCAGAACGGCAAAATGGTCTCTTGCTAAGGTTCTCCGAGTCATCGAGCACACTGAGGAGGCTCTGGATATGCAGAGAAAACTCTTCGAAGAGTACCAAGGAGAAGGAAAAAGGAACGGGTACGTCTACGAGGAGATCGCCGAATGCCTACTGGTTCTAGGTCAGGAGCAGGAGGCTCAAGAATGGTTCGCCGCCGCGTATGCAGAGCTTTCGAAAGACCCTCGAGTTGCCCGCGATCAAAACCGGCTGAATAGGCTCAAAGACCTGGGACAAGTTGCCAAGCCGAGACCTACTCCTGCCTAGGAGAAAGGACTGCGAACGAAATCGGCTCTTACCCAGGATCATTCATGGGCTAGGCGAGTCTTCTTGGAGGTTTTCCATGGAATGGATTCTCGGCGTGCCACCTCGCACCGAACGCGATTAGTCGAATGATGGCAGGGAGAATGTCAATCCCCTTCTCAGTCATGGCCCACCAGACCGGTCCCGGCGCTCGTGTCTTTTCCACTCTTCGAATCATGCCCGCTTCCTCGAGCTCCCCGAGTCTCCTGCTCAGGATTCTGTAGTTGAGCTGAGGGTTCGAACGAAGTAGGCCGCTGAAATGGTCGACCCGTCTCAGGCCAACATCAGCAAGGATGATAAGAGCCCATTTGCGTCCAAGAACGCCTAGGTCAGGCTTTATGGGACGAGCCG
>Ga0209235_1001382_pt1 | contig 13081 bp, 10 predicted proteins | sample GraSoi013_1_20cm_4_FD_185817 | JGI IMG/M metagenome (GOLD analysis project Ga0209235, IMG submission 185817) | Grasslands soil microbial communities from the Angelo Coastal Reserve, California, USA - Sample 09_25_2013_1_20cm (SPAdes) (version 2) | ecosystem: Environmental > Terrestrial > Soil >...
CCCGATCGCGCCGGCGAGGACCTCGTCCTTGTCGACGCCGTTCTGCAAGGATACGGCCGCCGCGCCGGGGACGCGCGCCGCCGCCCGCGCCGCATCTTCCGTGTCCCACAGCTTCACCGCCACCACCACCAGATCCGCGGGGCCCGCCTGCGCCGGGTCGTCCACCACCCTCACGCGAAGCTCCGCATCTCCCAGTTCGCTGCGGATCCGCAGCCCGCTCTTGCGCATGGCCTCGGCGTGCGCGCCGCGCGCGACGAACGCCACCTGGTGCCCGGCCTGCTGCAGGCGCGCCCCGTAGTATCCGCCGACGCCACCGCTCCCCATCATCACGATCTTCATGGGCGATTGCTTGGATAACGCCCGTCTCCGTGGCAAGCAATCACGGTGCGACCCAGGCTGCTGGCCGGCGCCGTGGTGGCAGCGCTCTGCGCGCCCGTGCTCGATCCCGACGTCCAGCTCTTCTGGCGCGATACGCAGCGGTTCTTCTATCCGTTCAAGCTCGCCATCGCGGAGCGGTTGCGGCGGGGCGAGCTGCCGCTCTGGGATCCGTGGACGGAGTCGGGAGCCTCGGTCCTGGGCCAGCTCACCCCGGGGCTGTGGCACCCCGCGACGCTGCTCTATCTCGCGCTGCCGTTCCCGCTCGCCTTCAAGCTGAACCACCTCATCGCGCTGCCGCTGGCGGCGATGGGCGCTTTCCTGCTCGCGCGCCGGCTCGGAGCGCAACCGTGGGCGGCGTCGATCGCCGCCACCACCTGGTCGGGCTCCGGGTTCTTGTGCGCGATGGCGGCCAGCAACCTCCCGTTCGCGCTTGGCCACGCGACCCTTCCGCTCGCAGTCTGGGCGGTCCTTCGCTTCGTCGATGCGCCTTCCGCGCCGCGCCTGCTCGTCGCCGGCGCAGTGCTGGGGAGCTGCGGGCTCGCCGGCGAGCCGCAGAGCATGCTGCTCGCTGGGATCGTCGCCGGCAGCTGGGCGATGCTCGGTGCGGGGGCGCGTGCAGCGCCGCGGACTCTTGCGCGGCTGGCGCTGTGCGGCGCCTGCGGCGTCCTGCTGTCCGCACCCGCGACGCTCCCCGCCGCGGAACGCCTGCGTCTCGGCGATTCCCGCCGGCTGGAGCGCGCGGTGGGCGTCTTCGCGCTCGACGCCCGGCGTTTCCCCGGTCTCGCCTTGCCCTGGGCGTTCGATGATGCGCCCGAGCTCACCGGGCCGGGGGCCTCCGACACGCCGTACTCGGAGTACTTCTCCGGCGAGCCGCACGTCGCGTTCGCGGGTTCCATCGCCCTCGGCGTGCCGGTGCTGGTCCTGGCTGCGTTCGGCGGCCCCGGCCTTCTCGCGGGTGCGGCGCTGTTCCTGCTCGCTGCGCTGGGACCCGCGACTCCGATCGAATGGCTGGCGTCGCATCTCATCCCGGGTTTTGCGCTGTTCCGGTATCCCGAGAAGCTGGTCGGTCCCGCGACGCTGCTGATCGCTCTCGCGGCCGCCGCCGGAGCGCAGCGCGTGCTCGCCGGCGATCCTCGCGCGGCCCGGCGAGTGCTCGTGAGCTCCGGAGCGATCGCGGCCGTCCTGTTCGCGCTCCGGTTCGCGATCGCCTTCGGGCACGACCAGATGGCGGACTGGCTGGTGCAGCACGGGCGCGTGCACGCGGCCGCGACGGCGCCGCTCTTCGTTTCCGCGCTCTCCCGCGCGCTGCTGGTCGAGGCGCTGCTCGCGGCCGGGCTCGCGGCTGCCGCCGCCCTGCGGGAGAGGCGCGAGGCCGTCGCCGCGATGGTTTGCGCCGTCTCCGCCCTGGCCTGCGGGAGTGGACAGCTCGTCACCGCCCCTCGCGAGCTGCTCGAGTCGCGCCCGCCGCTCGCGGACTTGCTCGCCTCGCGGGCGGGCCCGAGCCCGTCCACCTGGCGCATCGAATCGGATACCGATCAATCGCTGGTCCTGCCCGGGCTGGACGCGCGGCTCCGCCGCGCCGCATGGAGCGCGCAGGTGCTCGCGCCTCGGATCAATGCGGTTCAGCGCATCGAATCCGCCTCGGGGTACGGGTCGCTCAACGACGAAGCGTACGGGCTCGCGCAATCCGCGGCGCCGGCCGTGTTTCGCGCAGTCCTCGGCGTCCGATTCCGCGTCCGCATGCCGTGGGAGCCAGCGCCCGGACCGGGATGGACGGAGGGTCCCTACGGGACCTGGATTCTCGAGCAAAAGACGCTCCCGCGCGCATTTCTCGTCTCGCGCGTGGTGCGCGCGGGGGCGCCGCTGCCGCTGCTGCGGGATCCCGGATTCGATCCGGTGCGCGCGGCCGTGACCGCCGGGCTCGGGTTCGACGAGCCCGGCCCTGCCGGTGAAGCGCAGCTCCAGCGCGATTCGCCCGAGCGGATGCGGATCGCGCTGCAGGCGCCCGGGCGGCGGCTGCTGGTCGTTTCGGAGCACTTCGATCCGGGCTGGCGCGCGCGCGTCGACGGGGCGCCCGCGCCGGTGCTGCGCGTCGATCTCTGCGCGCTCGGTGTGGAGGTGCAGGGGGGCGCCCGGGAGGTGGAGCTCCGGTTCCTGCCTCGCGGCCTGCTGGCGGGCGCGATCGCGTGCGCAGTGACGCTGGCGCTGCTCGGGGCGCTCAGCGTCCGTCGATATAGGTCTGCAGCTGCTCGATGAGGAACTGCTTGTCGTCCAGCATCACCTGGATCACGTCGCGCATGGAGATGATGCCGACCACCCGCCCCGTCTCCTCGACCAGGAGGTGCCGGGTGTAGTTCGTCCGCATCAGCTCGGCCGCCTCCGCTTCGCTGGTGGTCGGAGGAACGCGAGGAAGATCCGTGCGCATCGCTTCGCCGATGGGCATGGCGCCGTTGTCCCCGGCGGCGAGCACACGCGCGACCAGGTCGCGCTCGGTGATGATCCCGACCACGCGGCCTGCCTCGCGGACGGCAACCGAGCCGATCTTCTTGTCCCGCATCACCTTCGCCGCCTCGCGACAGGGCGTCAGCGCGTCGAGCGCCACGAGCACGTTGGTGACGTGCCTTTCGATGGTGGCCATGTGACAATAGTACCTAAACTCCGTGGATCTCGAACAGCACCTCGACCGGCTCGGTGCGCTGCTGGACAGGGAGCGCGCCGCGGAGACGGAGCGCTTCGCGCAAGTCCCCTTCACGGAGCGGGTGCGGCGCGGGCTCGCGCTCCCGGATGTCGAAGCGATCGAGGAGTCCGGCCTCGCGGGTCGCTCCCTGGTGACGTACGCCCGCCCGGGCGGCAGCGAGCTGGCCGGGCAACAGCTTGGCGTCGGAGCCATCGTGCGCGTGATGCCGAAGCGCGAGGCGGCGGATGACGCCCCGACCGGCATCGTGGCCAGGCGCCAGCGCGCGCGCATCGGAATCGCTTTCGACGAGTCCCCGCCAGACTGGGCGACGGAGGGCCGCGTGGCGATCGAGCTGCTGCCGTCTTCGGCGACGTACGACCGGCTCGCAGGCGCCGTGCGGCGGATGCGCGACGCGCGACGCTGGCATCCTGTGGTTCGCGGTGAACCGCAGCGGTTCGAGGCGCGTCCCCGCGAGGCGCCCGGAATCCAGCACCGGCTCAACGAGGAGCAACAGGCGGCGCTGGAGCAGGCCGAGCGCGCCAACGACCTGATGCTCGTGCACGGGCCGCCCGGGACCGGAAAGACCACCGTTCTGGTGGAGCTGATCCGGCGAGCTGCCGCCAGGGGCGAGAAGGTCCTCGCCGCCGCCCCGTCGAATCTGGCGGTGGACAATCTCGTCGAGCGGCTGGTGGCGGCGGGCATCGACGCCGTCCGCGTCGGACATCCCGCCCGCGTCCTTCCCGGCGTGCTCGAGCACACTCTCGATCAGAAGACGCAGGCACATCCGCAGGCGCAGATCGCGGCGGAGCTGGTGGACGAGGCGCTGCGGCTTCGGGCGGACACCCGCAAGCGCAAGCAGCGGCGCGGTCCGGGCCGATTCTCCGAGGCCCGCGCCCGGGAGCGGGAAGCGCGGCAGCTCCTCGCCGAGGCGAGGGAGCTGGAAGATCGCGCGGAGCTCTCGGTGCTGGAGAAGGCGCAGGTCGTGCTCGCGACGCTCACCGGAGTCGAGTCGCGTGCGCTGGAAGGGCGGCGGTTCGCGATCGCCGTGGTCGACGAGGCCACCCAGGCCGTCGAGCCCGCGGCTTACCTCGCACTGCTGCGCGCGGATCGTGCGGTGCTGGCGGGAGATCATCTCCAGCTTCCGCCCACCGTGCTGGCGCCGGACGCGCAGGAGCTCTCGCTGTCCCTCTTCGAGCGGCTGGCGATGGCGCAGCCGAGCGCGATGGTGACGCTTCTCGAGCAACACCGCATGAACGAGCAGATCATGCGCTATCCCTCCGACGCGCTCTACGGCGGCAGGCTGCGCGCGCACCCGGCGGTCGCGCATCACGCGATCGACGGCTCCCCGCTGGAGCTGATCGACACCGCCGGCCGCGGGTTCGAGGACGAGACGCCGCAGGAGAGCGACTCGAAGATGAACCAGGGCGAGGCGGAGCTGGTGGCGGCGGAGGTCCGCAAGCTGCTGACGAGGCTCCCGCCTCGGGACATCGCCGTGATCTCTCCATACGACGCGCAGGTGCAGAAGCTCCGGCAGCTGCTGCACGAGGTGGAGGAGCTGGAGATCGACACGGTGGACGGCTTCCAGGGCCGGGAGAAGGAGGCAGTGGTCGTCTCGCTGGTGCGCTCGAACCCGGCCGGCGAGCTGGGGTTCGTCGCCGACATCCGCCGGATCAACGTCGCCCTGACGCGCGCGCGCAAGAAGCTGATCGTGGTGGGCGACAGCGCCACCATCGCCCGTCATCCGTTCCACGAAGGGCTGGTGAAGTACGCCGAGCGCGCCGGCGCCTGGCGGTCAGCGTGGGACCGATGACGCCCAGGCTGCCATCCCGTCCACGATCCGCGCCATCCGCCCGTAGTCGAGCGTGTCGGGCGTGTCGCGCGCCGTGTGATAGCGCGGGTTCCGATACCAGGCCGTATCGGTGACCATGGCTGCGCGCGCGCCGTTGCGCCAGAAGCTCGAGTGATCGGAGTCGGCGATCCCGGGGATCAGTTCGGGCGCATCGATCGACCGCGCGGCGGCGCCGTTCGCGAGCAGCGCGGACTTGACCGCGCGCACCAGCGGAACATCCTGGAGCCTTCCCACCACGACGATGTAGTCGCCCCGCGACGGATAGAGCAGGCGCAGCGCCGCGAACGGGAACTGCTGCGTCTGGTCGAAGCAGCCGAGCATCTCCAGCGAGACCATGGCGCGGACGCCGCGGACGGATTCCGCGTGGGCGGCGCTGCCGAGCAGGCCGTACTCCTCGTTCGAGTAGAAGGCCAGGTCCACCCCGATGGCCAGCTGCGCGCCGCGCAGGATCCGCGCCAGCTCGAGCAGCGCCGCCGTGCCGCTCGCGTTGTCGTCCGCGCCGGGGTACGGACCGCGGACGTCGTAGTGCGCCCCGATGACGATGCGGTCCTGGGTCTGCGGCCCGAGATGCACGACGAGGTTGCGGAAGCTCTCGCCGTTCGCCACATAGCGCTGCTCCTCGAGGCGCCGCTCGCCATGGAATGGCGCGCCCCCGACGATCTGTCCGCGGATCCAATCCGCGGCGCGCGACTGCCCGGCTGCGTCGTTTCGCGGCCCGAGCGCGACCAGCGCATGTACCAGGCCGCTCAGCCGCCCAGGGTCGGCGCGCGGGCCTCGCCAGGCGGGCCCCCGGCGGAAGACCGGTTGCACGACCGCTGCGACCAGGGCGGCCAGGGCGAATGCGACCAGCAGGGCGAGCGCGACCGCGATCTTCACCGTGCCATCGCCAGCGCCTGGAAGATCGCCGCGGGCACGCCTTTCCCTTCCGCGCGCGGCGGGTGTATGCGATCCCGGCTTCGCGGAGGCGCGCGCATGTCCGACGAGAGGAAGCTGAGCCGGCGCGGGTTTGTCAAGGGAACGGGACTCGCCGCCTCGGCGGCGGTGCTGCTGGAAGGGGCGGAAGGAAAGCAGCCGCGCGGGCGCGCGAAGAAGCTCGGACCCGGCGCCGTGGAGATCTCCCTGAAGGTGAACGGCGTGGATCGCCGCGTGTCGGTGGAGCCGCGCGCGACGCTCGCCTCGGTGTTGCGGGACCAGTTTCACCTGACCGGAACCAAGATCGGCTGCGATCGCGGCGCGTGCGGGGCCTGCACCGTGATGGTTGGAGAGTCGGCGGTGGCCTCCTGCCTGATGTTCGCGCTGGACGCGGTGGGAAGCCCGATCCTCACCATCGAGGGTCTGGCGAAGCGGGAGCAGCTGGCGCCGATCCAGGCTGCCTTCGTCGCGCACGATGCGCTGCAGTGCGGCTTCTGCACGCCCGGCATGGTGATGTCGTGTCACGCTTTGCTGCAGCGCAGCCCGCATCCCAGCGAGGACGACGTGCGCAAGGCGGTGGCCGGGAACACCTGCCGATGCGGGACGTACCCCAAGGTGTTCGAGGCGGCGCTTGCCGCCGTCGCCACCGCGCCGGCCAAAGCGGGACCTGCGCAAGGCGATCTTCCCGCTGCGTTGGCGGCTTCCGGCGCAACAGCCTACGGCAACACCTCGCCCGTCCAAGGGGGTACGGCCGAGACGGACGCCGCCAAGGCGCACGACAAGGGCGAGGGCGAGGCCTCCCGCATGTTCCAGGTCGGTCTGCCGGGGGCGCTGACGACGAAGGAGCGCAAGGTGCCGGCGTCCGAGCCACAGCCCTGGGACGGCCGGGCGCAGCTTCGCGTGATGGGACAGCGGGTGCCGCGCATCGACGGGCCGGAGAAGGTGACCGGGCGCGCGCGGTACTGCTTCGACGTCCAGCTCCCCGGGATGCTGCACGCCGCGGTGGTGCGCAGCCCCCACGCGCACGCGCGGATCGAACGCGTCGACGTGAGCGACGCCGAGAAGATGCCGGGCGTGCACGCGACGTACGTGGTCGAGCGTCTGCTCGGGCCAGCCGAGCTGAAGGTCAAGCCGGCAAATCCGGGGCCGTATCCCCGGATCCGATACGAAGGCGCTCCGGTCGCTGCCGTGGCAGCGGCCACGGCGGCGCAGGCGGAGGATGCTGCCCGCGCGATCCGAGTCGAGTACGAGGTGCTGCCGCACGTCGCCGACATCGACGATGCCCGCAAGGAGGGCGCGCCGGTCGTATTCGAGGGAGGGGTCGAGCAGAAGGGGACCGCGGGTGGCGGCGGGGCCGCGAAGGACGTACCGCAACGCGGGAACGTCCGCGGTCCGGTGGTGGGCGGAAATGACGCCGATGTGGAGAAGGCGCTCGCCGGCAGCGACGTCCGGATCGAGCAGGAATACCGGACTGAGGTGCAGACGCATTCGGCGATCGAGACCCATGGTGTCGTGGCCGACTGGCGCGACGACGGGGTGACCCTGTACGCGAGCACGCAAGGGATCCACAGCGTGCAGGACGAGATTGCGGCGTTGTTCAAGCTGCCGAAGAGCAAGGTGCGCGTGATCTGCGAGTTCACCGGAGGCGGCTTCGGCGCCAAGTTCGGCGCTGGCAACCACGGGGTGATCGCCTTGCACCTCTCGCGCAAGGCGAAGCGCCCGGTGCGCCTCTTCCTCGATCGCCGCGCCGAGCACCTCGCGGTCGGGAACCGGCCGAGCTCCATCCAGCGGCTGCGCCTCGGCGCCTCGACAGACGGCACGCTGCAGGCGATCGAGCTGAAGGCCTACGGGAGCGCCGGTTGCGCGGCAGGCGCGGGCTGCGCGGGTCCGGCCAAGAACCTCTATCCGGCGAAAGCCGTGCGCACGGAGGAGAACGACGTCTTCCTGCACACGGGACCGGCGGCTGCCTTCCGCGCTCCCGGGCACCCGCAAGGGGCTTTCGCGCTGGAACAGGCGATCGACGAGCTGGCGGAGGCGCTGGGGATGGATCCGCTCGCGCTGCGCGATCGCAACGACGCCCATCCCGCCCGCCGCGAGGAGCGCCGGGTGGGCCGCGAGCGGTTCGGCTGGGACGAGCTGCGCAAGCGGCGCGACAAGGGCAGCCTCCGCCGAGGCATCGGCTTCGCGCAGGGGCTCTGGTACAACTTCGACGGCCCGCCAGCGAACGCCGAGGTGCTGATCCACGACGACGGCAGCGTCGAGTGCCGCAGCGGCGTCGCCGACATCGGGGGCGGGATCCGGACCGCTTGCGCGCAGGTGGTCGCGGAGGTGCTCGGCGTCCAGCCGCAGGACGTGATCGTGCACATCGGAGACACGGCGCTGCCGGAAGGGCCGCCTTCCGGCGGCAGCATGACCACCCAGATGCTGACGCCGGCCGTGCGGCTGGCGGCGGAGCGCGCGAAAGCGGAGCTCTTCTCCGGCGGGGAGCGGGGCGACGTGCGCGCGGCCGCGAAGAGGATGGGGCGGACGGTGCGCGGGTTCGCCTCGCGCGTGCGCGACTACGCCGGCTGGCAGGACGGAGATCGGTACACTGCGACCATCGGGGGCGCCCAGTTCGTGGAGGTCGAGGCGGACATGGAGACTGGCATCGTGCGCGTGGTGCGCGCGCTGGCCGTCCATGACTGCGGCCGGCCGGTGAACCGGCTCGGGATCGAGTCGCAGATCAACGGCGGCATCATCCAGGGCGTCTCGTACGCTCTGCACGAGCGCCGGCTGATCGACCGGGCCACCGGCAAGATGGTGAACGCCGACCTCGAGCAGTACCGCATCGCCGGCGCGAAGGATGTGCCGAGGATCGAGGCCATCGTGCTCGATCACTTCCGCGGCCGCAGCAGCACGGATGCGAGCGGGATCGGCGAACCCGCCACCGTTCCCACCTGCGCGGCGATCGCGAACGCAGTGGCGCATGCCACCGGAGCGCGGGTGCGCAGCCTGCCGATCACGCCCGCGCGCGTCCTCGAGGCGCTCAAGGGGATGCGGTCATGAAAGCGTTCACCTGGATCGAGCCGGAGGATCTCGCGGCCGCGATGTCCGCGGGGGCGCAAGAGGGTGCGCTGTTCAAGGCCGGCGGGGTGGACGTCGGAGATCGGCTCAAGGAGCACCTCGACGAGCCGGCGACGCTGGTCAACATCCGCCGTTTGCGCGAGCTCGACTTCGTCCGCTCCGAAGGTGGCATGCTCAAGCTGGGACCGCTGGTCACGCTCGCAACGCTCGCTTCCGACGCGCGGATCCGGGAGCAGGCGCGGGCGCTCGCGGACGCCGCCGCCGCGGCGGCGACTCCGCAGATCCGCAACGCCGCGACGCTGGGCGGCAACCTGGCCCAGCGGCCGCGCTGCTGGTACTTCCGCAGGGAGGACTTCCGCTGCCGCCGCAAGGGCGGGAGCGAATGCTTCGCGATCGACGGGCAGAACGAGATGCACGCAGTCTTCGACAATGATCTCTGCGCGATCGTGCACCCGAGCGCCACCGGTACCGCCCTCACCGCGCTCGGAGCGTCGCTGCTGCTGAGAGGACCGTCGGGAGAGCGCGCCGTTCCCGTCGAGGATTTCTTCGTCCGTCCCCAGGTGGATGTCACCCGCGAGAACGTGCTTCGGCCCGGCGAGCTGATCGTGGAGGTCCGCGTTCCCGCCGGGCGCAGATCGGGCTACGTGAAGCTGATGGAGAAACAGTCGTTCGACTGGCCGCTGGCGGAGGCCGCCGTCGCGCTCGGCGATGATCCGCGCGTGGTGCTCGGCGCCGCCGCCCCCATTCCCTGGCGCGCCAGGGCGGCGGAGGCGCTGCTGCGCGGCAAGCGCGTAGACGATGCGCTCGCGGCGCAGGCAGCGGAGGCCGCCCTGCAGGGCGTCAAGCCGCTCCAGCACAACGGGTACAAAGTGCCAATCCTAAAAACCGCGGTCCGGCGGGCACTGCTCGCGGCGGGAGGTGCCGCGTGAACGAGCACGAGCAGCTCTGCACTTACCTGCGCGCGAAGATCAGCGGCGCATCGCACAACGATCGGCGGGCGCTCTACGCCCTGCGCAACGAAGCGACCACGGTGTACTGGTGCCTGCTGACGATGTCGCCCGCCGGACCGGATGACGGCCTCGTGCACGCGAGCCGCTGCGGAGGCGGCCGCGCCTGCTGCGTACCCGCCCAGGATCCGGACGTCGCCTGAAGAGTGGACGCCGTGCAGCTCGAAGGAGTCGAGCACTTCGACGTGAAAGCGGGGGACGTGCGGCTGCATTGCGCCGCCATCGGTCCGCGGGACGGCCCCTTGGTGCTCCTGATGCACGGTTTTCCCGAGTGCTGGCTCTCCTGGCGGTATCAGTTGCCGGCGCTCGCGGCCGCCGGCTTTCGCGCCGTCGCTCCCGACCTGCGCGGGTATGGCGGCTCCGACAAGCCGAGCGGTGTAGCCGCCTACCGCATCGAGCTCCTCGTACGCGATGCGTCGGAGCTGATCGCCGCGCTCGGACGCGATCGCGCCGATGTAGTGGGACACGACTGGGGCGCGCACATCGCATGGCACCTCGCCATGTGGCATCCGCAGCGCGTGCGCAGGCTCGCGATCCTGAACGTGCCGCACCCAGCGCGGATGTGGCGCGGCCTGCGGACCCTGCGCCAATTGCGCAAGAGCTGGTACATGTTCTTCTTCCAGCTTCCGCTCCTGCCGGAGTGGCTCATGTCGCCGCGGCGATTGCGCAGAGCCCTCCGGTACACGCCGGCCCGCAGGGGCGCGTACGACGAGGCGGTCATCGAGGCCATCGTCGCTGCCGTGGGCGATCGCACCGCGCCGATCAACTACTATCGCGCGGCCGCGCGGTACCGGAGCCCGCCCTGGAAGCCCGTCGCGGCGGAGACGCTGGTGATCTGGGGGGAACGCGACCCGTGGCTCGGCGCCGAGCTGGCGGAACCGGATCCGCGCCGGGTACCGCGCGTGCGGGTGGAGCGGATCGCCGAAGCGTCTCACTGGGTACACGCGGACGCTCCCGGCCGCGTCAACGAGCTGCTGATTTCGTTTCTCGGATGAGCGCCGAAGGCGCCTGGCAGTTGCAGAACATCCGCGAAGTACGTTCTAAACGAGTCGTGCGGGGGATCCTGAAGCGCGTGGTCAGCGAGCCGGGAGCGGATACCGCCGAAAGCTTCGCGCGGCGCGTCCGCCTCCTTGCCGCGACCTACGCCCACAACCCCTGGGTGCCGGGATGAGGCGGGCGCTCCTCGTGCTGCTGGCCGTGGTCCTCTTGTCGGGCTTCGCATTCGTGCGGGGTTGCTCCGGACCGCGGCCTCAGCTCGTCTCGGCGCGCATGCGCGGCCCGGTCGCGGAAGCGATCGTCCGGAACGCCAGCTTCGGCGAGGGTCAGATCGAGGTGGATTTCCGCCTGCGTCCCCGGGCGGGCGGCGCCCCGTTCCTGCACAGCGAGAGGGCGACGCTTCGTCCCCACGAGACCGCGCGCATCGAGGTCCGGATCGACGGCGCCCGCGGAGACGAGCAACTGGACGTCGAAGTGGACTACCCCCCGCGTTGACCCATGCCGACCGTACGCACATGGCGCGTGCACGCAAGTCGTCCGGCAAGCGCACGGCCGCACGGCCGCGAGGGACGGCCTTGACACGGCGCCTGCCGGAGTACGAGGCGAAGCGCGACTTCGCGGTCACCCCGGAACCCGCCCCCGGCAAGGCCGCGCCGCACCCCAAGCCGACGTTCGTCGTGCACAAGCACGACGCGACCCGGCTCCACTACGACGTGCGCCTGGAGATCGACGGCGCGCTCGCCTCGTGGTCGGTGCCCAAAGGACCGAGCTACGATCCGGCGGTCAAGCGGCTCGCCATCCAGACCGAGGATCATCCGCTGGAGTACGGCAGCTTCGAAGGGCGTATTCCGGACGGCGAATACGGCGCTGGCGACTCGCTGATCTGGGACGCCGGCACCTGTGACTCGGTTCCACCGGGTCAGCTCTCGCAGCAGCGCAAGAAGGGCCACATCGTGGTCGAGTTCCACGGCAAGAAGCTGCGCGGGCAGTGGCACCTGGTGCGCACGGACGGCGGGGCGCCCGGCAAGGCACAATGGCTGATGTTCAAGGCCAAGGACGGAGCGGAGGACCCGTCGTACGACGTGATCGCGGAGCGCCCGGAATCGGTGGTCAGCGGGCGCGTGATCACGCGCGGTCCGGAGAGGAGCGGCAAGCTGCGGGCGCCCCGCGCCGCACCCGAGGCGATCCTGCCCGCCTACCTGCCTCCGATGCTGGCGACGCTCGTCGACGCCGTGCCCGCGGGGGAATGGCACGCCGAGGTGAAGTACGACGGCTACCGCGCGCTCTGCGCGCTGTCGAACGGCCGGGTGGCGATGTGGACGCGCAACGCCCTGGATCTCGCGGGAAGGTTCCCCCGCATCGCGCAGGCGCTCGCGCGCATCGTGGTCGGCGATGCGGTGATCGATGGCGAGGTCTGCGTGCTCGATCCCCAAGGCGTGCCGCGTTTCGAGCTGATCCAGCAGGGCCGGACCGAGGAAGCAGTGCTCTTTGCCTTCGACCTGCTACGGCTCGACGGCGAGGACCTGCGGGCGCGCCCCCTGGAGGAGCGCCTCGATCTGCTGCGCAGCGTGCTCTCCAATGCGCCGCCGCAAGTCCAGCTCGCCGAGGAAGTGCGCGGCGACGTGGCGTCCGCGCTGGAGAAGGTGCGCGAGCGCGGGTTGGAAGGCCTGATCCTGAAGGCGCGCGGATCGGTGTACGAGAAGGGGCGCTCGCGCGAGTGGCTGAAGCTCAAAGCACAGGCGACGCAGGAGCTGGCGATCGTCGGGTGGACTCCGGGGAAGGGGAACGCCAGAGGTTCGCTCGGTGCGCTGCTGCTCGCGGTGGCGGACGGGAAGGGCGGCTACGAGTTCGCGGGGAAGGTGGGGACCGGCTTCTCCTCCAAGCAGCGCGCCGAACTGCAGAAGCAGCTGGCGCAGGACGAGCGGCCAGACCCGCCGGCGCGAGGCGCTCCGAGGTTGCGCGATGCCCACTGGGTCGAGCCGCGCCTGGTCGCGCAGGTGCGCTTCACCGAGTGGACTTCGGACGGGAAGCTGCGCCATCCGGCGTTCCAAGGGATCCGCGCGGACAAGAAGCCGGAGGAATGCTTGCGGGAGAAGCCTGCGCCGGTGCCGCCGGCGCCAGCCGCGAAGGTTCGCGCCCGCAAGCCGGCGCCGGTCCAGAAACCCGATCAGCCGCAGAAGCTGACCAATCCGGATCGGC
>Ga0209235_1001390_pt1 | contig 13051 bp, 10 predicted proteins | sample GraSoi013_1_20cm_4_FD_185817 | JGI IMG/M metagenome (GOLD analysis project Ga0209235, IMG submission 185817) | Grasslands soil microbial communities from the Angelo Coastal Reserve, California, USA - Sample 09_25_2013_1_20cm (SPAdes) (version 2) | ecosystem: Environmental > Terrestrial > Soil >...
GGCTCGGGCTCGCACGCGCAACAGACCGCTCGCGTGATGCAGCGGCTCGAGCCGATCCTGACAGAGCTCCACCCCGACCTAGTTCTCGTCTACGGCGACGTGAACTCAACCGTCGCGGCCGCGCTCACCGCGGCGAAGCTCGGGCTCCGCGTCGGACACGTCGAGGCGGGGTTGCGAAGCCGCGACTGGTCGATGCCGGAAGAGATCAATCGGGTCGTGACGGATCGTCTGTCGGATCTGCTCTTTGCGCCTTCGCGGGACGCGCTGGCGAACCTCGCGCTCGAGGGGATCCCGGCCGAGCGGGCCCAGTTCGTCGGCAACGTGATGATCGACACGTTGTGCTGGGCGCTCCCCCTAGCGCAGGAGTTGGACGCGCCCGCGCAGCACGGCGTGGCCGGAGGGCCCTATGCCGTCGTGACTCTGCGCCGCCCCACGAATGTCGACGAGCCGGCGGTGTTACGCGAGGTCTGCGAGGCGCTCCGGCGGCTGGCGAGCGAGATGGCCGTGCTGTTCCCCGTCCATCCGCGGACGCGGGACCGGCTGCGTGCCCTGGACACGCGCCGCAACGGCGGCGGGCTGCGCCTGCTCGAGCCGCTGGGCTATGTGGAGATGTTGAGCCTGGTCGCCGGAGCGGAGCTCGTCATTACTGACTCGGGCGGCCTCCAGGAGGAAACGACCTTCCTCGGCGTACCTTGTCTCACCGTGCGCCCGAACACGGAGCGGCCGATCACGTGCCTGCACGGGACGAACCAGCTGGTGGCCGCCCGCTGCGACGCGATCCTCGCGGCAGTCGCGCGCGCGCGCCAGCGGCGCTCGCCCGCCCGACCCGTGATCGAGCGCTGGGACGGGCGGACCGCGGAGCGGATCGCCCGGGTGGTGTGCGATGGGGTCCGTTACGACGCCGGCGCGGCGGAGCCGAGCGCGGCGGCGCCGCCGCACCAGGCGCGCCGCGCTGTCGCAATCCGGCAACCGGCCACGGCGGGCTGACGCCGGCCCGCAAACGCGCGGAGAAACCTCCCCGAGCGACGGTTGGTCGAGCTGGGAATCGGTGTGGCGGTCGCGGTGACCGCCGGTGTCAGCATCTCATCCGAGGAGGTGATGGTTTGACGATCGACCAGCACTGCGCGGGGAGCGGACCGCACGCCGCTCCCCGCGGCGTTGGGCCGGCGTCGGAAGGGGCCCGGGGTCCGACCCGGGCCTCTTGTTTGGTGGTCGCCGAGAATGCTTTGGTGCAAACCCGCATCACGCTGCAGCACGAAACAGATGCTGCGCTACCGCGGCGTCGCCGCGACAGCGTGACTAGCTCCGCCCTGGGCAACGACATGCGGATGCCCTGATCCTGGCACTCCATTTGCATTGGGCATTGCCAGGTCGGCATCTGCGAACCACTAGTCCCGGAGGCGAACGTCATGTGCAAGCTAAGAAACGCCACGTTGCTCTCTGCCCTGGGGGTGGCGGCCTTGGTCGTGTTGAGCTGCGACCGCACGCCAACCCCGGTGAGCCCGCAGGCCAATCGGCCAAACTTCTCGGATGCGTGTGGAGGGTCTAATCCCTGCCCCGCCCCGAACTTTCGCATGACGGGCGGCGGGCGCGTCGACGCGCCCCGGTTCGGCCCCGGCGGCACCGGCTCACCTCACCCCAACGACTATACCATCGATCCAGCCTGCGCCCCCAGCAAGTCCTGGGCTACCTTCGGCTTCAACGCCCGGTTAGGGAAGGGCCAAGTGGAATGGAACGATCATTGCAGCGGGACGCGGATCCACGGCTATGACGTCACGTCTTTCGTCCCGTTGACCGACCCGGACGGCGACCCGCAAACTGGTAAGTCAGGCGTATGCGCCACCTTTAGCGGCCCGGCGAAGGTTAACGGTGTCGACGATGGATCCACGTACACGGTCGACGCCTGCGATCGCCAGGAGCCCGGGGTCCGTCACGACGAGATCAGAATGACCCTGACGAACGCGGGCGGCACGCAGACCTATCAGCGCGGGCCGTCGGTCCTGTCGGGCGGCAATATCCAGGCACACCCCACGCACTGAACTGCGACCTTGACCACATGTACCCGATTCGCTGGCTAATGAGAATGGGAGGGACACACAACATGCAATCGTACATCACACGGACGATCATCAGCTTCGCGCTCGTCTTGCTGGGCGGCCTGACGCTCGTCGTCGGGCAGGGGCAGGCGCAGGCGGCGGGGCGCGTGGGTGGGCAGGCGTTCAGCGCCTACGTCAGCACGCCGGTGGCCAACGCCCAGTCTCCGATCGCGGTGCTCCCTGATACGGGAGGCATGGCAGAGGGCCAGGCTCAAACGTTCACCGTGGCTAACACGATCACGTCGCAGTGGCTCGACGCCATCTCCACGGGTATGGCAGACAGCCCGGTCTCGAGCTCGCAGAGCACGTCCGAGCTCGAGAGCCTCAGTCTGCTTGGTGGGCTTATCAGGGCGGACGCCGTCACCGCCATCGCCAGCAGCTACGTCGACGAGACTGGAGCCGCGAGCGATGCGCTAGGGTCCGCGTTCGTGAATCTCGTGGTGAACGGGATGCCGATCACGACCGACGTGGCACCCAACACCCAAATCGCGCTGCCCGGGGTCGGCTACGTGGTGCTCAATGAGGAGACCCCGGCGGGCAACGGGGTGACCTCGAGCGGCATCACGGTGAACATGATTCACGTCGTGCTGCAGAACGCTCTCACAGGGGCGACGACCGGCGAGATCATCGTCGGCTCGGCCAACAGCGCCGTGGGGTTCTGACGGCGGTGGCGGCCGTCGGCGTGAGTGAAGGCGTAGTCAGTAGAGATCGCAGCGGGCGGCGGGAGGCCTTTGGGGACAACCCACGACAGGAGCGAACCAGAGAGAGCCTAGCCAAGGTCCCCCGCCCGCGCGGGTTTGCCGTGGCGAGCCGGATGTCTGAAGACGAGACGGATGTCTGAAGAGATGAGCGGGGGGAGTAGGGGCCGATTGAGATGACCATCGCGGATTGCGTTCCACTGCTGCGCGGCGCGCGGCGGCGGAACCCGGATGGTGGCCCCGCTCCCCCGCGCCCTTTTTTGGTGCATGTGGCGGCGCCGCGCCGCCCCGAAGTGGCACTGCTGGCGAATTCTCTGGCCCGGGCGCCATTCACAACATGCTGTGAATAAGTGACTTATGGCGACGGCGCTCAACGTCCGCACGTGGCACTAGCCTTGCTGTTGCGTGGCAGCAACATTCCACGCCTCAGGACTGACGCCATGGCCACCAGATCGAAGGACCGGCCCTCTCCCCCGGCCGGGCTCGCAGTGGAGACCTCGGATACCGCCGCGCTGCTGCGCGAGCTTGTCGCCCACCTGCGGCAGAACCGCACGCAGTTGCGGGAAGAGTGGGCGCGGCGCATCACGCGGGCCCAGCTCCTCACCGCGATGACCGAAGCGGAGATCTTCGCGGAGGCGACCTCGGTGTACGACAACTACGTCGAGGCGCTGGAGACGGGGACGTTCGAGGCACTGCAGGCCTACGCGCGCAACCTCTCCGAGCGCATCATCCCGCGAGGGGTGGAGACGCACGAAGTGGTCGGGATCGTGCTGCTGCTGCGCGACGTGCTCGCCCGCTCGCTGTTCGCCAAGTACCACGAGGACTTCGATAAACTCAACCGCATTCTCGACGCCTATGAGCCCGCCGCGAACCGGGTCGCGAACACGGTGGCCGTGGGCTTCGTGCAGGAGCGTGAGCGCATCATCCGGCAGCAGCAGGAGGCGATCCGCGAGCTGTCGACGCCGGTGCTGCAGGTGCGCGAGCGTCTCCTGATTCTCCCGATCATCGGCGTGATCGACCCGCAGCGCGCGCGACAGCTGACCGAGCAACTGTTGCGGGCGATCCGGACGAACCGGGCGAAGGTGGTCGTGATCGACATCACCGGCGTGGCGGCCATGGACTCGAACGTCGCGAACCATCTCGTGCAGACGGTCGAAGCGTCCCGCCTGCTCGGCGGCACGGTGATCGTGACCGGCCTCTCACCCGAGATCGCCCAAACGCTCGTGACAATCGGCGTGGACCTGAGCGAGATGGCGACCGTGGGCGACCTGCAGGGTGGCATCGAGGAGGCGGAGCGGTTGCTGGGCTACAAGGTCGTGCCGCTGGAGGAGCTGGCCCCGAAGGCGTGAACCCGCAGCCCACTCCGTAAGCGGAGGCGATGTGGAAGTTCCGATTCTCAAACAGGGCCAGTACCTCATCGCGTCCATCCAATCGGCGCTGACCGATGCCGACCTCTCGCAGCTGCGGGAAGCGCTGGTCGAGCGGGTGGGGCGCTTCCGCGCCCGCGGCGTCATCGTGGACGTGACGGCACTGGACGTAATGGACTCCTTTGCCGTGCGCACGCTGCGCGACATCGCGCACATGGCCCGCCTGCGCGGCGCCGAGACCGTCATCGTCGGGATCCAGCCCGAGGTCGCCTTCGCGATGGTCCAGCTCGGCCTCACGCTCAAGGGCGTCGCGACCGCGCTCGATCTCGAGGAAGGGCTGGCCTTCCTCGACGGGGTCGCCCGCGAGCGCATCGAGCGCGGCCAGGGGCGCGTCGATCGTGCCTGACGAGCTGCTGGTTCCGATTGCGTCCGACGTGGATGTGGTCACCGCGCGCCAGCAGGGCCGGAGCGTGGCCGCGAACGCCGGTTTCTCCAGTGGCGACCAGACGGTCATCGCTGCCGCGATCTCGGAGCTCGCGCGCAACATTCTCATGTACGCGAGGCGCGGCGAGATCGCCATCAACGTGATCAGTAATGGCGACCGCCAAGGCCTGGTCGTGGTCGCGCGCGATCAGGGACCGGGCATCCCTGACGTCGGGCGCGCGTTGCAGGACGGGTACTCCACCTCGGGCGGGCTCGGTCTGGGTCTCCCCGGCGCGAGACGGCTGATGGATGAGTTCGACGTCTCGTCGGTCGTCGGGAAGGGGACGACCGTCACCATGAAGAAGTGGCGGCACCTGAGCTCCTGAGGCGGTCGTGCACCGTGCCGCCCTGATCGACTGGGGAGTCGCCACGCTGATGCTCGCCGGCGAGCAGGAATCGGGCGACCTCCACCTCATAAAGCCCGTCGGAACAGGCGTCCTGGTCTCCGTGGTGGACGGCCTCGGTCACGGCGCCGAGGCCGCCGCCGCGGCCCGCGCGGCCGTGGCCGCGCTGAATCGACATGCGCAGGAATCCGTGCTGCCGTTGCTGCAGCGCTGCCATCAGGCGCTCGCGGGGACCCGCGGGGTGGTGGTGAGCGTCGCTCTGTTCGATCGCGCGGACGGCTCCATGACCTGGCTGGGCGTCGGCAATGTCGAAGGTGTCCTGCTCTACGCCGACTCGGGCCGGCGCCGGGGCCGCGAGCGTCTGGTGACACGCGGCGGCATCGTGGGCTCCGAGCTCCCGCCGCTCCGGGCAGAGGTTCTCGCCGTGGCCCCGGGGGACACCCTCATTCTCGCCACCGACGGGATCCGGAGCGGTTTCGCCGACGATCTGGCGATCGACGCGCCGCCGCAGCAGCTGGCCGACCAGATCCTCGCGCGGTCGGGCAAGAGTACGGATGACGCACTCGTGCTGGTCGCGCGCTACCTCGGCGACGCCGGAGCGAAAGGATGAAGCCACCGGTCTCGATGGAGCCGTCGCCGTCGCCTGCGGCACAACGCCGAGCCCAGCCCGGCCCCTTGCGCGTGCTCGTGGTCGCGGGGGAAGGCAGCGGTGGCCTGCTGCAGAGCCTGCGGCAATGGGCTCCCGACCTGGCCATCGAGGTGGAGGCCGCCCCGGACCTGCCCCGGGCCGTGCGTCAGCTCGCGGCGCAGCGCTGGGACATCGTCCTCGCGGTCCTGGGCGAGCGGGCCGACGACGACGTGACGTGGTGGGTGGAGGCGCTGCGCGGTGCCGCGGGGAGCCCGCAGCTCCTGACCGCCGCGCACCGGCCGTCCATGGGCCTGGTGCTGCGGGCAGAGAAGCTGGGCGTGCTCGACCTGCTGTCGCTGCCCGCCCGCCGGGAGGATTTGCAACGCGCGCTCGAGCGAGTGCGCGCGGTCGCCACCGAGGTCCCGCTCCCGCTGCCAGAGGCGGAGCCCCACGCCGTCGGCCCCTACGCCCTGGTCGGGCAGAGCCCGGCGATGCTCGAGGTCTACAAGCTGATGGCACGGGTCGCGCAGAGCAGCGCGACTGTCCTCGTCCAGGGCGAGTCGGGGACGGGGAAGGAAGTCATCGCCCGCGCCATCCACTTGAACGGCGCCAAGGCGTCCGGGCCGTTCGTCGCGGTCAACTGCGCGGCGATCCCGGAGAACCTGCTCGAAAGCGAGTTGTTCGGGCACGAGAAGGGCGCGTTCACGGGCGCCGTCACGCGCAAGACCGGCCGGTTCGAGCAGGCGGCGAACGGAACCCTGTTCCTCGACGAAATCGTCGACATGAGCCTCGCGCTCCAGGCGAAGATCCTGCGCGCGGTGCAGGAGCGCGAGATCGAGCGCGTGGGCGGCACGGACACGATTCCGGTGGACGTCCGGCTCATCGCGGCCACCAACCGCGACTTGAACGAAGCGATCAAGCAGGGCCGTTTCCGCGAGGACCTGTACTACCGGCTGGCCGTGGTCACGATCCGCCTGCCCACGCTCGCCGAGCGCGGCGATGATCTCGTGCTGCTGACCGCGTACTTCGTGCGGCACTTCGCCGAGCGGTACGGCAAGCGCATCGGGGCGTTCTCGGACCGGGCACTGGAGCTGCTCCGCAACCACACCTGGGTGGGGAACGTGCGGGAGCTGCGCAACGTGATCGAGCGCGCGGTGATCGTCGCGACGGACGAGACGCTGCGGGTGGAGCACTTGCCGGACGAGCTCCGGGGCGAAGAGGCCGCGCTCCCCGACCGGCCGTCGGGCGCCCACCTGACGCTGGCCGAAGTCGAAGCCCGCCACATCGCCCGCGTGCTGGCTCGCACCAAAAATCAGATCGGGGCGGCGGCGGAGGTGCTCGGCATCCACCGCAACACCCTGACCCGCAAGATGAAGGAGTACGGCCTGTGAGGGAGCCGCTGGTCCAGGGAGTCCCCCCGCTGCGGGTGGAGAAGGCCCTCGCGCTGCTCCCTGATCTCGAGGCACTCGCGCCCTTGCGCTCCCTCCTCGTGTCGATTTCCCGACCCGACGAGCGGGCGCTCTGGTCGAGCTCCGGCCCGTACCTCACGCTGGGGAAGCGCGGCGTGCAGCCGGAGGAACTGCGGCGCCGCATCCCGCAGGTGTTTCATCGCATCGCGGGTCACCTCGAGGCGCTGTTCACGGCGTACGTGGAGGCGCTCGAGTGCCAGCAGCGTGGCGACGGGGTAGGGGTGGTGGAAGCCTTGTTGACGGCGGGGCGCCTGGAGGAGGGCGTTGGTCGGGTCGCGCAGGCGCTCGAGTGGTACGCCGTGGCGCTGCGCGTCTCCCAAGGCTTGCAGGACCGGCATCCGGAGGTCGGGACCCTCCAGGCGCTGGGGCGGGCGTGCCTGCGGCTGGGCCTGTACGCCGAGGGCGCGCGCCACTACCAGCGCTGTCTCGCGCTGGCGGAGGCTGAATTCGACCAGGCCGCGGCGATCGCCGCGTGCGAGGGGTTGGGCAAGATCGCGCAGGCCCAGGTGGAGTGGGTGGGCGCCGAGGCGTGGTACGCGCGCGGCGTGCGGCTCGCCGAGGCCTCAGGGGACCAGCGGCGCATCGGCGGCTTGCTGCACGAGTTGGCCACGCTGGCGTGCCGCAAGGGCGATCTCGCCGCCGCCGGCGACTACCTGCGGCGCGCGCGGGCGCTGTTCGAGCCGCTGACCGAGGCGCTTGCGATGGCGCAGGTGCTCGACACCCAGGGGCAGCTCGACGTGCAGCTCGGGCGACAGCAGGCGGCCGCCGCCGCGTACCGCGAGGCGCTGGCTTGGCTGCAACGGGCGCCACGCGAGCCCAGCCTCGAGTCGGGCATCCGCCTCAACCTGGCCAGGCTGCATCTCGAGGCGGGTCGTTTTCTCGAGGCGGAGGAGGAGCTGCGGCGCGCCGAGCAGCTCGCGATCGGCGACACCCTGATGCGCCAGCTCGTGGAGATTTACACTATGCTCGGCGCGCTGCGCGGACGACAGCTCGACGAAACCGGATTCGTGTTCTTCGAGCAGGCGATCGAGCTGTCTCGGACGGTCGAGCCCTCGTCCCTCGCCGAGGCGCAGGTGTACGAGGAGTACGGGCTGTTTCAGCTCCGGGTGGGCGATCGGGAGACGGCCCGGGCCTATCTCGAGCGGGCCCGGGACATCTACGAGTCGACCGGCGGCGCCACGGAGCTCGAACACGTGCGCAAGGAGCTCCAGCAGCTCAGCGCCTGAGGTTGAGCGACCGATCGTGTGCGCCTTGACCTGCAGCGCCGATGGGATACGTGCGAACCTCTACCTGGCGTTCTCGTGGCCGAGCTGATCGACGTTCTCGCTGAAGCGCTGGCCGGACGCTACGCTTTGCAGCGGCAGCTGGGCCACGGGCTCACGGCGACGGTGTTCCTTGCCGAGGACCTCAAGCACCACCGGCCCGTCGCCATCAAAGTGCTCCACCCCGAGCTCGCCGCGGCCCTCGGCACCGAGCGTTTCCTGCGCGAGATCGAGATCGCCTCGTGGCTGCAGCATCCCCACATTCTGCCGCTGTACGATTCGGGGGCCGCGGCGGGTTCTCTCTACTACGTCATGCCCTACGTCGAGGGAGAGTCGCTGCGGGGGCGTCTGGAGCGCGAAAAGATGCTGCCGCTGCCGGAAGCGCTACGGATCGCCTCGGAAGTGGCGAGCGCGCTCACGTACGCGCACAGCCACCGGGTGATCCACCGCGACATCAAGCCTGAGAACATCCTGCTCATGGGTGAGACCGCCGTGGTCGCGGACTTCGGCATCGCCCGCGCGATCACCGCTGCCGGCGACACGCGACTCACGCAGACGGGAACGGTGATCGGGACGCCCACCTACATGAGCCCGGAGCAGGCGATGGGCGCCGAGGACATCGACGGCCGGAGCGACCAGTACAGCCTGGGATGCGTCGTGTACGAGATGCTGACCGGCGAACCGCCCTTCTCGGGCTCGACCGCGCAGGCCGTGATCGCGCGCCATTCGCTGGACGCGGTCTCCCCGCCTTCCATCGTGCGCGACACGATCCCCGAGGGCGTGGAAGAGGCGGTCCTGCGGGCCCTCTCCAAGGTGCCGGCCGACCGCTTTCCCACCGCTGCCCTGTTCGCCGAGGCGCTGCTGAGCGCGCCGCCGACGACCGCCCCGCGCCGCCGTACCTCCCGCGCCGCGCTGCCCGCGCACCGACGCCAGCGACGCGTGTATCTCGGCGCGGGGCTCTTGGGGTCGCTCATCCTGCTCGTCGGAGGTCTGTGGGCGGGTGGCGCCTGGCGGCGGAGTGGGGCGGGGGCGGGCGGAGCTGGGGGGCTCGACCCGCGGCGGATTGCCGTGCTCTACTTCGACGATGTGAGCCAGAGGCGGGATCTTGGCTATCTGGCGGACGCGTTGACCGAGGGCTTGCGAGATCGCCTGGCGTCGGTGCCGTCGCTACAACTCATCTCGACGGACGGTCTGTTGCCCTATCGGCACGCCGGCCTGGCGCGCGACAGCATCGCCCGGGCGCTCCGCGCCGGCAGCCTCATCGAGGGAAGCGTCGAACAGCGCGGCGACCGCCTGGTCGCGTCGGTTCGTCTGATCGATGGCACGAGCGGTGCGGACATCGAGCGAGGGAGCTTCGCCCACCCGCGCGGCAACCCGCTCCAGCTGCGCGATACGCTCGCGCAACAAGTCGCGGCCTTCCTGCGCCGCCGCCTGGGGGAGGAGCTCGTGCTGCGCGAGCAGAAAGGAGGCACCGAGAACGTCGCCGCCTGGATTCTGGTGCAGCAAGCGGAGAAGGCCCGCAAGGACGCGGACTCGCTGGCGTTCGCCGGCGACGTCGCGGGAGGTGCGCGCAGCCTGCAGCGAGGCGACAGCCTGCTGGCACAGGCCGAGACGCTCGATCCGAAATGGACGGAGCCGATCGTGCTGCGCGCGGCGATTGCCTACCGCCATTCCCGACTCGTCGGCGCGCGCGCGCCGCTCGACGCGGCTCCGTGGATCGACCGCGGCCTGAACCTCGCCGGGCAGGCCCTGCAGCGCGACCCGCAGAACTCACGGGCGCTCGAGTTGCGCGGGACCCTGCGCTACTGGCGCTGGCTCCTGCACTTGGCGCCCGACCCCGAGGAGGCGGCCGCACTGCTGCAGAATGCGGAACGGGATCTCCGGGCGGCCGTTGGGCTGACGCCCTCGCTCGCCAGCGCCTGGAGCACGCTGAGCCATCTCGACTATCAGAAGAACGACATCACCCAGGCGAAGATCGATGCCCAGCGCGCCTACGAGGAGGACGCCTATCTGCGCGTGGCCGACCAGGTCGTGTGGCGCCTGTTCACGACCTCGTACGACCTGGAGCAGTCCCAGGACGCCATTCACTGGTGCACCGAAGGACACCGGCGCTTCGTCAAGAACCCGAAGTTCACCGAATGCCAGTTGTGGACGATGACCTTGCGGGACGTGGCGCCCGACATACCCAGGGCGTGGCGCGTCGTGGACGAGCTGCGGGACCTCACCTCCGAGCGGCAGTGGAAGTTCGACGGACCGAAGGCGCAGATCCTCGCGGCTGGCGTGCTGGCGCGGGCGGGGTTGGGCGACAGCGCCAGGCACGTGCTCGCGAGATCACGCGTCGACCCGGAGATCGATCGCGAACGCGAGTTGGCCTCCTACCAGGCGTTCGTCCGGTTGTTGCTCGGAGACCGCGACCAGGCGCTCGCGCTGTTGAAGCAATACGTAGCGGCGAACCCCGAGCACCGCGTTGGCTTCGCCACGAGTTACCACTGGTGGTGGCGGGAGTTGCGCGACGATCCGCGGTTCCGCCAGGTCGTAGGCAAGGGGAACTGAATCGAGCTGGCTGCGGAGGCCGTGGCGTGAATGCCTCGCACTGAGTCATAGCTGCTGCGGCGGTCGGCTGCATTCTGGTGCAGCAGTGGTGACGCCGAGGCGTTCACAGGGTTGCCCGGCCTGAACGCTAACCCACCATCCCCCTTGCAGTTCGGCCGTCGCGCGGAGCCACGTCCGAAGCCTTGACAGCGTGGCGTGAAGGTTGCGACTCGGTGCTGCCGGGGAAATGGTGCGCCAGCGTCGCTACTCGTCCCGCTTTCTTCTCGCGGAATTCTCGGTATTCATCGGGGGAGTGATCCTCGGCTGTACCGACCAGCGCACTGCGCTGCCCACGCAGGGTCCGCGTTCGGATCTGCTGGCCGACGGCACGGCCCTGAGCATCGGGGCCATGAACCAGCTGCTGATCGGGCTGTTTCCGGAAGGGCCGTTGCTCGATTCGGCGCGGGATCAGCTGAATAACATTCAGCCCCTGCTTTCGCACGGAGACCTTGCAGGGGCGCAGAGCACGGTGCTCCATCTCGCCGATTTCACCATCAAGGGCTATCGCGCAGGGGAGTTGCTCGATCCGAACGGGACGCTGCCACCGACGACTCCGGAGGCCATCGTGCAGCTGTTTGACGCCCTCCTGAGTTTCGTGGGCCTCCCCCCCTCTGGTCTCACCGCCGACGCACTCGGCCCCACGGGCCCGAGCGGCGCATCGGACGTGTTCGGCGCGTTGGGAGGCACGGTGGCGACCGTGGAGGGATTGGCCGGTCTGAGCGTGCCGCCCGATGCCGTGAGCGGCGATCATCTGTTTGTGATTACCCGGCGCGACGACTTGGCGCTCCAGGGGACCTGCCTCAGCACTCCGCTACCCCAGTACCCGTTGTGCTATGACTTCTCTGTTTTTCCCAAGACGAGCTTCACCGTCCCCGTGACCGTCGTCGTGTGCGTGCTCGAGTCCGCGTCGCACGACGCGGCCTTCCCGAGGCTCGTGCTGGCGCATCCTGATCCGAACAACCCAAACGGGATTCAGTTCACGGCGCGTGCGGCGGATCCGCTGGGACTGGTGTGCACCAACGCCGTACTTCCCCCTCCACCAATGGGTGGGGTCGGGAGTCTGCTGCAGCGGCTCGGCGCGTTCGCGGCCCGCTTGATCCTGCCGTCGCCCCTGTATGCCACGCATGAGGGCATGGGCGGCTCGATCGACTCATTCAGCCCGTTCATCGCCGTGGACTCGGCCGCGGACCTCACGGTCCAGAGCGTGACCCACAGCCCCGACGCTCCGACGACGGCTGACCCGATCACCGTGAGCGCGGTGATCCAAAACAACAGTCCCGTGCCGGCGGGGCCTTTCACCGTGGCGTTCGGCTCCGATCCGGCGTCGGCGCCCGTGGTGAGCGTCCCGGGTCTTGCAGGTGGAGCGAGCGTGTCCGTGAGCGTGACGATCGGTAGGCGCGCGGCGGGGACGTATCAGGATACCGTGACGGTCGACGCCGGCAACGCGGTGGTGGAGTTCAACGAAGCCAACAACACGCTCACCTCAGGTATGGTGATCGTGACGCCGCTCTTCTGAGTTCATTGCAGTCGTAGGGTTTCATCGCGGAGGGCTTGGCGCGAATGCATCTGAAGCTCTCCGTCGTTGTCGGTGGCCTGTTTCTCTTCGGCTGCACCGCAGAGCGGCCACCCCTCCCGACGCAGGGACCGCGCGCCGACGTGCCAGGTGTGGCCGCCTGCCCCATCCTCACGGACATCGACGGGATGCTGGTGCAGCTGTTTCCGGCGGGGGGGTTGCTGAACGCGTCGTTGTTGGATCAGGCACGCCAACAATTCGCCGAGATTCAGCTCCTGCTTGCAACCGGAGACCTCCCCGGCGCGCAGAGCCGGGCGCTCGGCTTCGCCGATTTCACCATCAAGGCCTATCGCGCAGCGCAATTGCTCGATCCGAACGGCCCGGCGCCGCCTACGACCCAGGAAGGCGTCGTGCAGTTGATCGATGCGGTGTTTTGCTTCGTGAGCTTGCCTCCGACGGGGCTGTCTCCGGACGCACTCGGCCCAAGAGGTGAGAGCGGAGCCTCGGAGGCGATCGGCCTCCTGGGAGGCGACCTCGTAACCGGCGAGAGGCTGGCGGGATTGAGGGTGCCACCGAACGCGGTGAGCGATCCGCACCTG
>Ga0209235_1001392_pt1 | contig 13043 bp, 19 predicted proteins | sample GraSoi013_1_20cm_4_FD_185817 | JGI IMG/M metagenome (GOLD analysis project Ga0209235, IMG submission 185817) | Grasslands soil microbial communities from the Angelo Coastal Reserve, California, USA - Sample 09_25_2013_1_20cm (SPAdes) (version 2) | ecosystem: Environmental > Terrestrial > Soil >...
CTGCCCCGCAGATCCGGAAAAACCGCGAAACCTCGTCCCGCAAACCGTCGGGGCTGATTGCTCAGGACCTGAGCGCCCCGCAATCAGCGACGCTGGACTGCGTCCTAGACAATCGCTCTCATAGAACTAGTATTAGATTGCGAGCTGCGCAGCCTAATTCCGCTGGTTGACCTCAGAACATCGTGAAAATGCAGCACGGCAGCTCGGCGCCGCTAGGGCGTTTTTTGCGGCACGGAAGGGCGCGAATGCGGCAGGGAACTTGTTCGATTTCATCTATGAGGATTCCTGGCCTTCGCGTGGATAGCTGGTCAACGTTCGCTGGCCTCGTGGTGCCGGGACTGCTGTTGTCGGCGGAGTTGTGGCCGCGTGAGCCGCAGTTCCACCTACACAACGAGCAGGCACGCGAGGTAGCGGCCTACGGCCAGGCGGCGACCCTGAGCGACAGCACGCGCGCCAGACTCGGCGTCGCGGAACCGCGCTGATATGCCGCCTCGGTAGGACGACGACGACCTCCGAATGGGCACAACTGCTTGCCGGGCCGCCCTCCCCATATGCCACGCTAGAGAAAGGCCACTGGTATCGTGAGGAAGCGGGCACGAAGGACGGCATCGTGCGGGTGATGGGTCCGAATGCTGTCGGCCGCCCGGTTTGCCGAGAGCCTGGTGCGCGCATTATGAATCACGAGCCCGAGAAGGTCACTCGCGTGCAGGCCACGGGTTTCCAGCGCGTTCTCCCCGGTCAGCCCCCGCCAGAGCTCACCAACTACGGAGTTTTGTCCGAAAGGACATCGGATTTACCCGTTGCGTATCGGCGATTCAAACGTTGAGTGCAGGCTGTGCGGCCGGACGTACGGGCTCGAGAACGAACAGCACATATGAGCTTCAGCGGCTCCTCGCGTTTCGCGTACGTTAAGATGCTAAATTTCGTGTATGGACATTCACGATAAGGCCAGCATCGACGCTCTCGTGACATACGTCAAAGAGCGCGAGCCGTTGACGGAGCACGACTACAGTCCCGGGCGGGGCGACCGGATTCTGGTGTTGCGTTTCGTGTTGCCGGGTGGCGGAAAGCGTGAACTCGCCATCACGCCCGAGTTGTGGCAGCACACGTCCGACGTCCTTTCGCTGACCGCCCACATGGAGAAGTACAGTTGGCAGACCTCGCTGTCCCCGGAGAGTCGGAGACGTCTAACTTTGGGTGACGCCGGATGGATTGACCCCAAACCATGAGCGTGGGTTCGTCGTGGCGGGCCAGGGCGCGGGCCAGAGTGAACGCGGGTGGTGGCGAGTCGCGCCAAAACAGTCGCCCCCCCCGGTTCGACATCACGTCGAGGCCTTTATGAGGCCTGTCCCGAGGTCGATTTGGTCCTGCAGGCCGAGGTGAGGCCGGACTGGGACGAACAGAAGGTTCGGGAACTCGTGACGGAGGTGTTGGACCAGTATGAGGAGGACGACGACGGGGACGATGATGAGGTGGACGATGACGACGACGGCGAAGGGGAGTTCGATGACTAAGGGCGCCAGAATCTGGTCAATCTGGCGAATCTGAATCTCGATCTAGGTTCGAATCTGGGCTGGAACCTAGGTTCTAACCTAGGTTCCCGAGCATCACACATTCTCCCAACTGGCTCGACAGGCCGCTGATCTCCGGGTCTCCGAGGAGACCCTACAGGATCCCCGAGTTGAGAAAGGGTTGAGAGTATCCAGTGAGCATGGTTTGCCACCGTGCCGAGACGACGTGCCCGCAAGGGCCGGTCTGGTCGCAGGCCCGGAGGTGCTCGCGGGGCCGAGCCTGCGGATGAGCTTGGCCACGGCCTCAGGGCGATTGGGAATTGATGCCGAGCGGGCGGATGGTGCGGGTCCGCTATTCGAGCAGGCCTGCTGAAGGTGGCACTGCGGGATCTCGGTCCTGCCCGAGCGCGAGCCGCTCCTCCCTGCCCGGCGCGAGCAGCTCCTCCTAGGCCCTGACCTTGTCCTGTGCCGAGTGAGCGGGCAACGGCTCCCCGGACGCTTTCTCGGGCAGGGCGAGCGCCGGCGTCTCGGTTCTCCGGGCGCCGCTCTCGAGGAGCCCCTTGAACAGCTCGAGCGGCAGCGGGAAGATCGTGGTCGACTTGTTCTCCGAGGCGATCTCGGTCACCGTTTGGAGGTAGCGGAGCTGGATCGCCGCCGGCTCCCGCCCGATGATCCGCGCGGCCTGCGCGAGCTTGTCCGACGCCTGCAGTTCGCCCTCGGCGTTGATGATCTTGGCCCGCCGCTCGCGCTCCGCCTCGGCCTGCCGGGCCATCGCGCGCTTCATTTCCGGCGGCAGGTCCACGTCCTTCACCTCCACGGCGGAGACCTCGACGCCCCAGTCTTCGGTCCGCTTCTCGATGATGGTCTTCAGGATGCCGTTGATCTTCTCACGGTTCATCAGCAGCTCATCCAGTTCCGTCTCGCCGAGCACCGAGCGCAGCGTGGTCTGGGCGAGCTGGCTCGTGGCGTAGAGGTAGTTCTCGACGCCGATCACCGCCTTGACGGGTTCCTGCACCCGCATGTAGAGGACGGCGGTCACCTTGATGGAGATGTTGTCGCGCGTGATGACGTCCTGCGGCGGGACGTCCATCGCCACGACGCGGAGCGAGACTCTCTGCATCTTCGCAAACAGCGGAGGCAGGTAGATCAGCCCCGGCCCCTTTGCGCCCCAGGAGCGGCCGAGGAAGAAGTACACCGCCCGCTCGTACTCGCGCAGCACGCGCAAGCCGCTGAACAGGTACACGACGACGCCGAGGATGGCGGCGAGCATGACGTCCATGGGTCTCCTCAGGCCGGGACGGCCTCGATGATCACCGCCGCCCGGGGTTGAAAGTCGACCGACCCCTGGCTGAAGCCTTTCCGGTGTCCGCTCTCAGCGTCCTGAGCCGTTTCTTGCGAAGGGCGCGCTGACGTCCTTCTGTACCCACTGAGCTACCTGGCGGGACGATGTGGCGCTGGAACCTAGCTCGGGCGTTGGTTCCGCAGCACCCTCAGATTCTGCCGCTCGGTTGCCATTGGGTTCCCGCTAGACGACGGGCGATGCGCAGCCAGCGCCGCTGCGCGTGACTCATCGCGGATCGGCGCACCACCGGGAAATGTGTCCCGGGGTGTTCAGCGTCCCACAGACGGACCCGTCGTCGGTCCCAGCCGTGTCGCGCGGGCGTCTGGAACGCGACCGTGAAGGACCACGTGCCCGACTCGTCCCAGGCTTCGGCGTCGCCCCAAAAGTGATCGGCCGACGAGGCGTGGGGCCCATGCACCGTGATTACGTCGGCGGGCCAGAGTCCGCGCCGGACGAACTCGATGGCCCAGCTCACCCACGACTCCCGATCTTGGTGCCGCTCGAGCTCAGCCACGAGGTGCCACTCCTGGGTCCTGGGCGTTCCCTCGAATCGCGTCGTTTTTTTCAGGTCCGAACGCGAACCGACCTCAAAAGTCGCGCCCCGTAGCCTGGGCTTCCTAGATATTGGGGCAACTCAGGACACTCACTCTGCGAGTGCGCGATATACCAGGTCACACGCGGTTCGCTTTCCACTCCTCGTGATCGCCCCATAAACAGTCCTACCCATTTCTTGCATCGGGGGCACCGAACTTCCGGGAGCGCCTTCTTCGTTTTCAGGTCGTCCCCCGTTCTTGTACCGCCGGCGTCTGCTTTACTGACCGAGTTCGCGATGGTGCATTTCACGCCCTCCAATAATGTGGCAGGCGGAACGAGGTCAGTGAACAGGTGCGAAGACGCTCTTTCGCCTCGACGTCGGGTGCATCGAACCCTCGAAACATTGCGACTGTCCCCCGACCAACCTTGAGCCGCTTCAGCAGCTTCACCATCCTCCAACTTTCCCACCCGCGGCACCGCACGCCCCTTACTTCTCGAACACCAGGTGGCTGTCGCTCTTGGTCACACCGGCAATGCCTTGAACCCGGTTGAGGACGAAATCTTGTAGGGCTCGTGCGTCCGCAGCTTCGACGAGCGCGATGATGTCTGGCAGGCCCCAACAAATGTCGGCCGACTTGACGCCGTCGAGACGCCGCAACTGTTCCACCACACCGGTGTTTTTCCCTGGCGCTACGTGTACAAAGACATAGGCTTTCATGGCTGCGCCCACGCCGTAGCAGCCGGAGCGGTCGGTACGGCCGCACGGCTCAGCTCCAGCCATTCGGCGACGAGCGCGCGGAAGCTCTGTTCGTTGTGGTCCCACAGCCGGACGACCTCGTTCACCACCTGCACCGGGACGCCGATGAGGGCACTGACGACGTGCTTCTTCCGGCGTGACTTCTCCATCTCGCGCGCCAGCGCATCGGGCTCGCCGTACGTGGCGATGGCCAGGAAGCAGTCATTCCAGCGGTGCCCGGTCGCCTTGAGGCCCCGCGTCACGCGCTCGGGTCCCAGCGCCTCGAAGGCAGTCGTCAATGATACTTTCTCCTCGGGATTCATTGTACCCTCCTCGTGATGACTCGTGATGCCGCTCGCGGAGCAGGGGTGCGGAGGGGCCGCTCCGCGTCAACACCCCTTGCTCCCCGAGTTGACAGCGCAGCAAAAGCGTTCTTCCGCTCCAAGGCGCGCAGGCGCGGGGCCGTGAACAGTAGCCTACCCGTGGAACTCCTGGCGCGCCTTCTCGACTCACCTTGCGGCGACCTTCTTGCGGGGGTCGTCCGCTTTATTGACGTAGATCAAGCGCCAAGGCCCGATGCCGTGTAATTGAAGGACCGTTTCGCCCTTGGCCTTCGCATAGTGATGCATCCCCGCCGGAATCATCCCGAATGCGCCGGCGGGCAACGTCTTCATCTGCGACTCGTCGAACTTCTTGCCCATGCCGACCATCAGCGCGCCGCTGACGACGGTCACGTGCTCCGTGGCCGGGTGGAAGTGCGGTGGGATCTGATAGCCGTCGGGCATGAGGAGCCGCATCGTGTAGGCGCCAGACTTGGTCGGTTCGCCTTCCAGCACGGCCAGCTTTGCGCCAACGGGCAGCACCGCGGGCGCCGATCCCCACGTCATCTGATCCGGCAGAGCGATAGTCACGGGGCGCTGCGTCTGCACACCCGGCTTCTTGGCCTGTGCGGAGGCGGCGGTCAGGGGTACCACCAGTGCGAGCGTTAGCAGGGCGTACCTCATCATGGGGTCCTCCCTCGAAATGGGATGTGCTGGGGCGTGCTCACCGGGCGTTGGCGGCGCGCCCAGGTGCCGAGCTGTGCGACGCACAGCTGTCTCCACGCCGCGGCCAGCGCCCGGAACGCTCCCTCGTCATGGTCCCAGGCCCGGACGACCTCGTTCACCACCTGCACTCGGACGCCCAGCAGCGTGCCGACGTGGTGCTCCCTCCGCCAGCGCCTCTCTAGCTCACGCGCCAGCCCACCCGGCTCTCTGTACGTGGCGATGGCCAGAAAGCAGTCGTTCCAGGTATGCCCACTCGCCTGGAGGCCGCGCGTCACGCGCCTCCGGGCCCCAACCTTCCCAGGCGGCGGTCAGCAGGGCTTTCTGTGGAGGATTCATCGTGCCCTCCTAGGGGCTTGTGAGGCACGCGCCCGGGAGTCGGTCCTAGAGGAGCTTCCGGCAATCTCGGATCGGGGTGGCGTCGGGGGAGGCGTCAGAGCGAAGCAAAACGACCGGCGGTTACGTGACTCTCGGGCTGCAGTTGGTAGGATGACGTCCGGGACGGCAAATCGCAAGGGACGCTGCCGACGCGTTCCCGCCAGAGATCGCCGCCTCGGGCGGGAGGTGGGTCACGGTAGGAGCATCGAGGCTTCGGTTTTGAAGCACTCGTGCATCGTTGATGGACACGTCCGCTCGGACGTGTCCACCGGAGGTTCTGACTGGGGCGACTTGACCGCCATGTTCGGGCGGGAATAGCTTTCCTTCACCTATGCCTATCTACGAGTACCGCTGCGCCAGGTGCCGGAAGCGCTTCAGCCTCGAGCAATCGATCAGCGAGCACGGCAAGCGGCGCCCCGCCTGCCCGAAATGCAAGTCGCGGGCGGTGGAGCCGATGTTCTCGACGTTTTTCGCCAGGACGGGTCGCAAGAGCTAGCGGGGCGAGGTTCGAGCACCGGCGGGACGCCCCCCGAGATTGACGGGAATGGCGCACAAGGGCCCCGCATGAATGCCGTGCACCTTCTTCGCCAACGTGGGCCCATGAGTCTAGTTTCAGCCCCGCCATGGCGGATTCCAGCCTACGTTTTCGCTTGGTGATCGCCCGCGCCTCCGAATCAACACCGGGTGATGTCAGCGGGATCGTAAGGCGGTTGCACAACGACACGGAGTTGTTCTGGTTGCTGAGCATCGCCCGACCCGTAGCGGCGGCGCCGAAGGTGTGTCGTCGGTCGGTTGCCACTTGTCTGGCCCTTCTGATGCTGGATGACCACCTGAGGGTCCTCAGGGTCCTACCCATGGCCTTGGTTCCCCATACACCGGGTACCGGCGTCCTGCGCAGAGACGGGGTCATCCAGACGTACCTAGGTGGCGTACTCCCTCCCCGTGCGCTCGCCGACACTAAGCGAATCGCTGAGTTGCTGATCAATGGCCACTCGTCGTACTTGGACACGCTTTGCCAGGCGCTGAGCGGCGATAAGACGCCTGATGGCTTCGAGGCCGTGCCTGCGGACCATGAGCTTTATGACCCGGAGGAGGAGCAGTACTTCGCGCCCCCGCCGCCGTTTCAGGCGGTGCGGCTCGCGGGAAATCTCCCTGCCACAGGCGGGCAATGAGGCTCGCAAGCTCCCGCGGCAGTGGGCTGAGGGCGTTCGACCGATCATCGGCTGGGTGCCCAACTGTGCCTGAAGCAAGCGACACACGGGGGCAAACGGCGCACGACGCGCCGCTGAGGACGCGAGCTAACCGCTAGGACGGTCGCCGAACCGCGCCGACGGGCTGGCGATGGCGATTTACCAGAGTGCGTGCGGCGCCAACATCGGCGGATCGGACGCCGGGGCCGCCTTCTAGCCGCCTGGCCGCCACGTTTTAGGTGTGACCGCGAACCGAGATGGTATAACCAGCTGCCGTCTTCCTCACGCGCTTGCGATCCCACCCGGCATCCACCTCACGGTTCGATGCCCACGTGCGTCTCGCCCACTCCCGGGTCTTCCGCTCTAGCTCCTTCATTGTGGGCGCCTGGATGACGTGTGATGTGCCGCCCATTCGTGGCCTCCTGATTTGCTTAATTAGACCTTAGTCGGTTAGGGCTGGCGCGTCTAGACCGCTCCACGACCCGCGCCGGGGTCTCGTGCCATGTGCCCTCCCGGGCGCCATCCTATCCCGTGCAGCCCGAGAGCCGCGTAGCTGCCGGTCGCTTTCCTTCGCTCTGACGCCCGCGCAGCAAATCCAGAGCGCCTACGACTTTCCCTTCAGCTGGCGTCGGATTTCGTTCTTGATGGACTCTGGCAGGGATTCCGCGTCCCGACCTTCGGGTACGTAGACGTCCACACCCTCCGGGTTCAGCACGTGGCGATGATAGTAGTCCTTCGAGGCAAGGTACTTCACGGGCTCCGCGGGCTGCTTTTCGGGCATCGTTCCGGGCCAGGAGATGAGCTTGTGACCGAGCATGTGCCGGGGCAGCTCCTGCGGAGGCGCAGAGCACCTTGGCCATTGGCGTCACTCCTCGCATTGACATGTGTCGGTCATCGGGAATAGAGCGGGATTGTCAGGTCAGGCCTGGTCTGCTTTCAGATTCCCGACCCAAGGTGTGGGCCCCCGCAAGTCGCTCCCCTCGCTCACGCGTCACCATCCCGGCTGGCTAGTCTATCAGCAAGCGGCGTTGGATCACACCGTCCACAGGAGCACGTTCGGCGCGTACCGGCGAAACAGCCGGGGCGCGGTCGCGGCCTGCTTGGTCACAACGATGACCGCGTCGTCCGCTTCCTTCACTCCCACGAGGGCGAGTCGTACCTGGCCGTCCGCCTGCGCCTGGAAGGTGAAGCTGTCATGCGACGGACGGTCCGCATACGGTTTCGCCCACGCGGGCGGCTTGGCGCCCGAGAACGCGATGACCTGCAAGGGCTGGGCGAGTGTGACGTCAGCGAGGACCTGCCGCTCGTACCAGGTGCTGGTGCCCGAGCTCGGATCCTTCGTGGGCCGGTGGCCGCCCTTCGGGTACGTCGTGAGCCTGCCCGCCGGACCGCAGGCTACAATCACCCCGTCGGCGGTGCTGCTCACCGACGCGACCTGGTACGGCGTGCCGTGCCAGACTCCCACCACGTCAATGTCTCTCGGCATCCGAGAAAGGTAGCAGCGCAGCCGAGGGCGAGTCAGCTATGGAGGTCTAGTATGCTACCAAACCAAGCCGCCCGCGTGGGTGGCAGTGCCTTCACGAAGGCGAGCGCATAACCGAAGATGGCGTCGGTTAGCTCATCCACCGGCCATTCCCATTGCTTGGTCTGCTCTTCCCGTGCCCACGTCACGCGGTCCGCGCTGAGGTGAGCGAGTCTGCGGTGTAACCGGTCTGTCAGATCGGTGGTGAAGACTGCTGGCTGCGCGGGACGGTGAGTTGCGGCCCATTCCGTAACCGGGTCGAAGTAGTGGCACGCGTACCTATTCTTCGGATACCTTTGGTCCGGCTCATCTCTACTGAAGAAGTCGTACAGGCATCTCACGTGGATTAAGAACGCCTCGAGACTAAACGTTCCTGCGAACGCCACTCGGTGCAGATGCCGAGCCGCTAGCATTGCCCGCAGTTCGTAGACCACGTGGGGGGCAAGTTCTTCGAGCTCGGTGGGGCTAGCCATTCGTCTCCTGTCCAGGCAGCGGCCATCGCTCCGGAAACGTAAGATGAGGCGGCACGACCGCTCGTCGCCACGCGGGGGCCTCTGGTAATGGAGTGGCTCGCATCGCAGGTCCAGGCACTTGTCGCAGCCGTCGACTCGCTGTTCCAGTGGCTGGTCGGCACGCCGGACGGCCGGTCCACCTACGCCGTCACTCGCTGGGTGTTCCTGCGGGCGTTGGGTCTGATCTACCTGATCGCCTTCGTCTCTTTCTGGGTGCAGGTCAGAGGATTGATCGGCAGCCAGGGGATCCTGCCCGCCCAGCAGTACCTCCACGCCGCGAAAGCGTACATCGGGCCGGAGCGGTACCGCGTCGTGCCGACCGTGTTCTGGCTGCAGGCGGGAGACACCGCGCTGCAGCTCGCGTGCGCGCTCGGCGTCGTCTGCGCGGGGCTGCTCGTGTACAACGTGACGCCGGTCCTGAGCCTCGTGCTCCTGTGGGTGCTGTATCTCTCCCTCGTCACCGTCGGGCGCGACTTCCTGGCATTTCAGTGGGACGTGCTGCTCCTGGAAGCAGGTTTCCTCGCGATCTTCTTCGCACCCGGCCACCTCCTGCCCGGCCGCACGCCCGAGCCCCCGGTCTCGGCCACCGTTCTCTTCCTCCTGTGGTGGTTGCTGTTCCGTCTCACCTTCCAGTCGGGGAGCGTGAAGCTCAGCTGGGGAGATCCCACCTGGCACAACCTGACGGCGCTCGATTTCCACTTCTACACCCAGCCCCTCCCGACCTGGGTGGCGTGGTACGCGCAGCAGCTGCCGTCCTGGTTCAAGAAGCTGTCGGTGCTCGGCACGTACGTGCTGGAGATCGGCTTCCCGCTGCTCATCTTCGGCCCGCGGAGCGTGCGGCTCGTTGCCTTCGCCGGAATGGTCTTCCTCCAGCTCCTCATCTTCGCAACGGGCAACTACAACTTCTTCAACCTGCTAACGCTTGCCCTTGCCTGTTCGCTCATCGACGACGCCGGCTGGGCGCGGGTGCTCCCCGACCCCTTCCTTCAGGGAGTCGCCGCATCCGGCGTCGCGGGCGGGCTCGCTCTCGGCATTCTCCGGACCGGGCTCGTGGCGCTCGTGCTGGTCGTGAGCTGCGTGAAGTTCTGGCAGAACCTCTCGCCGCGGGCCTATCCTCCCGCCTTCGCCAGGCTGCTCGGCTGGGTGGAGCCGTTCCGGAGCGTCAACAGCTACGGGCTGTTCCGGGAGATGACTACGTCACGGCCGGAGATCATCATCGAAGGGAGCGACGACGGCCGGACCTGGCTTGCGTATGAATTCAAGTACAAGCCGGGAGACGCGTCACGACGGCCGGGCTTCGTCGAGCCGCACCAGAGCTGACCCCGTGGTTCCCGGCGTTCCTCGCTCGGCTGCTCGAGGGCTCGCCCGCCGTGCTGGGGCTGCTCCAGCGCAACCCCTTCCCGGGACACCGGCCGACGTACATCCGGGCGCAGCTCTACGATTACCGGTTCACCACTCTGGAGGAGCGGAAAGCCACGGGGTCCTGGTGGAGCCGGCGCTTGGTAGGGGCGTACAGTCCCGTGGTCTGGCTCGTCGCATCGGTGCCCACCGGACTGTAGCCGGCGGCCCGCTAAACCCGGCCCCGGCTCTGCCCCGTGGCGAGCCCTCCGGCGATCAGATGCACGGAGGCTTCACCGCGGGGCGCGACCTCCTGAGCTGCGAACTGGCCCAGCCGCCGGCTATCCCGGGCACCTGCGGCAGGAAGCCTAGGGAATGACCCAATCTGCGACGTCAGCGAGCACCTCGGACGGGTATCTCCGGACGACGGGCGCTTCGACTTCCCAGACGGCGCGCACCACCTGGGTCTGGGCGTCCACCACGAGCCGGATATCCCCGTTCGAGTACACCAGGGCGTTGAGTAGGTCGTACCCACCTGAATGTGGGACGGTTAGGCCCTCCAACCGGACGGTGGTGGGCAAGGGCCGATCGTCGCCCGGATTGAGGACCTCCCTCACCCGGATGGCGCCCAGCCTGCAGAAGAACACCTCACCGGCCGTGCCCCCGGCCATCGCGGTGACCGCGATCCTGGGCAGGTCGACCCGGACCTCCTGGCCGTGCTGGATCTTTGCCTCTTCCATCCGCTCCCTCAGTTTAAAGCCCTGGGACTGGGCCGTGACGCGCGCTTCCATAAGGTCACCCCGCAGCAGCTGTGACGTGGCGTGGCGTATTTCGTGCGCAATTTTATGCACAAATGCCACAATTCCAATGAACCAGCGAGTCCCGCATTGGGCAAGGGCAGTGAGGCAGTCCTGAAACGCATGCTCTCCCCCCGGTCCGCTCTGAATCGGCCTTGCGGGCGGCGGGCTGCGCGTTTAGACGCCGCGCAGCCCACGGCGCACCCGGGATCCGAAAACGTCAGGCACTGGGCTTCTTCGCCAGCACCCCCGCTCCCAACTCCGACACGTAGCCGAGCACGGCGCCCGCGACCAGCGAGAGTGCCACCAAGAGATAGCCTTTCACATCGCTCACCCCACTCGCCGCCGTGAGGGCTGCGCCGCAGAAGCCGCCGGGGATGAAGGACAGCAGGGCGATCTTCGACTGGATGACAATGAGGAACGCGGCGATCCCGATGAAGATAAATGCGACATTACTCGTGCCGGTGGCGCCGATGGTCATGGCGATCCCCACCCAGATGACTCCCGAGAGGTTCGCCGCGATCGCCTTTTGCAGCCCCTGCACCTTGCCGCCAGCGGCGAAGAAGCAGGCCCACGCGACGATGCCCGCGGGCACCGCGATCGCAAGGCCGGGGACGAGCAGGCCGCCGAACTTGACCCAGAGCGCGATTAGCACCCCGATGCTCACTGCCAATGCCATCAGCGTGTCCATGTGCCGAGCCTCCTAACAAGCGAGACGGGTAAAGCGGCAACGGCTCTCCCACACACCTAACGAGTGCGACGGGGGAGCCGTCAAGCGGCGGTCGGGGAAGGGGAGTGCGGAGTCGTTAGCAATCATGGTGCACCTCGATGATGATGGCCGTCGGGGTGATATACGCGACTCTCACGCACTCGGCTAGGCGGGCGGCGCGCGGCGCAGGCGTCCCGGTCTACGTCGACACGAAGCTGCGCGTCGGACATCTGGGGCTGCAGAGCTTCGTGCTGCCCGCGGACGCGCGAGGCGTGACGCTGCGGCGTCGCTTCATTCGTACATCCGTACTTTCCCGACAAGCTGGGCGTGGCAACTGGCCAGGGCCTGAAGGAGGTGGACGAATCCTGCCATGCCGTCGTCGTTTTGGTGAACGTCGCGGCCTGGGTCGTTCTGCAACGACGAGGGCGCTGTTCGCACTATCGAGCGCCGACTCAAGATTGACGATCGCGGAACTCGACGAACGAGCCACCGGAAGCTCCGGGGTTCTTCAAGGAGGTGCTCGACGAGTAGTAGGCGGTCTGACGCTACTCGAGCGGTAAGCGGCGCTTGTTCTGGGCGAGCCACTGGTCGAAGGTCAAGAGCGAGGGGTTGAGGGCCCGGGTGGCATCGCGGTCGCGCACGCCGCAGCAGACTAGGTGCGCGACCGCGTCTCGAGCCCGCCCGGGCAGTCGGATCATGGCAGCGTTGGTGCGGGGGCGAAAGCCAGCGGTCCGTGCTCCAACGTGAAACCGGGCGGCCGGGGGCGCTTGCGCTGGCGCTGCAAACATTCCAAATACCACGCAGTGCTGTCAGACCGGGTCCGCCGCTGGCGGAAAAGGGCCCGGCTTCGGTCTGTCGACGCTCGTCGACGCGCCCCCGACTCCGAGACCCTCACACCCCCAGGGCTGGGCTCGCTCACGCGCTTGCCAGGGAGGTGGGCATGAAGATCGGCAAACCGCAGCGCGAATTCGACGAGCCCGCGCCCCTGCCGAAGATCGAGCCCCAGCCGGAAGCCGCACCCGCGATCGAGCCTCGGCCTGCCGTGCCAGAGCCCGCGATGCCGGCGTGAGCATTCGCGCCTGGCGCTTCTGGCGCGTGATGGAGCATCACGGCGAGCCTTGGCTGTGGTCGGTGTACATGGACGTGGGCTGGCCGGGCCCGGTGTTGCACGCCGACGAGCGTCCCACCTGGAACAGCCCGCGCGGCATCTACGCCTATCTCAAGCCTCGCTCCGAATGCGAGGTCGCGAGGGGGGGCGTCAGTCTGGCCGTGCGCGAGCTCGGGATGCTGGCGGGGTGGGTGGACCTGTACGGCCACGTCGTGGAGCACGCGGACGGCTACCGCGCCGAGTCGGCGCTCGTGGCCGGTCTTGTCGTGAGCGATCGAGCGTTGTTCCCGTTGCTGCGAGCGTTCGAGCGGCGCTACGAAGCG
>Ga0209235_1001393_pt1 | contig 13042 bp, 6 predicted proteins | sample GraSoi013_1_20cm_4_FD_185817 | JGI IMG/M metagenome (GOLD analysis project Ga0209235, IMG submission 185817) | Grasslands soil microbial communities from the Angelo Coastal Reserve, California, USA - Sample 09_25_2013_1_20cm (SPAdes) (version 2) | ecosystem: Environmental > Terrestrial > Soil >...
GCCCGCTCGGCGAGGGTGACGCTGAGCCGGTAGACGAGGGAGGGGCGGGCCATCAGCGGACGCGCGCCGTCTTGCTGCGGTAGATCGAGTCCAGCACCTGCCGGAACGCGTCGACGGGCGCGGCTCCTTCGAGCAAGCCTCCTTCGATGTAGAACGTCGGCGTGCTGTGCGCGCCCGCGCGGACCGCGCGCGCGGCGTCGGCCCGGATCTCGGGCTCGGTGGCCCGCGAGGTCAGGCACTGCGCGAGCTGCGCGGTGTCCGCGCCGGCCGAGTCGGCGAGCGCGAGGAGATAGGATCCGGGCTCCTTCTCTGCGGCCCAGCGCTCCTGCCGTTGGAACAGGAAGTCGTGCACGGGCCAGAATTTGTTCTGGCGCGCGGCGCACATCGCCACCGCCGCGGCGGCGATGGCGTGGTGGTGGATCGCGGGGAGCGGGAAGTTGACGTAGACGAAGCGTACCTTCCCCGTTTGCACGAACTCGCGGTCGAGCGTGGGGAAGACGGTGAGCGCGAACTGGCGACAGTAGGGGCACTGGAAGTCCGACATCTCGTACACGACCACGGGCGCGTCGGCGCGGCCCACTGAGCGGGACGCCAGCGGGTCGGACTGATGGCCACTCCACGCCGGCAGGGCCAGAAGCGCGAGGGCGGCCGCGATGCTTCTCAGGGGTAGGACTTGGTCCAGATCGCGATCACGCCACACCCGGAGTTCGTGCCGCTGAACTCGCCGGGGATCTCCGCGCCGCCGCGGTAGACCTCGATTCCCTGAATGTCGTGCGGCGGCGTGTTGCGTGCGAAGTAGGCCGTCGATTCACGCCCGTCCAGAAAGTATTGCGGATAGCATCCCGGCGGCGACCGCGCCATCTTCGCGATGCAGTCGTTCGTGAGGCACACCTGCTGCACGCCGCGCACCGTGACGAGGATGTCGATGAGCGTGAGCGCGTTGGCGTGTTCGATCTGGTCCTTCGTGATGAAGTACCCCATTCCTGAGGCGCGCCGCCGCTCGAAGTCGGCGAAGCGCCGCGCCGCCTTCCTCGCTTCCACGACAACTTCCGGCAACTCGTAGGCCAGGAGGTCGAGGTCGAAGCGGTGCTCGATCACCTGGCCTAGTTTGAGGGTGAGGCGCCAGTTGCCACTGGCGTAGCCGACGGCGCGGACCTCGAGCATCACGAGGCCCGGCGGCACCCGCGGGAGCGTGAAGCGACCGGTGGAGTCGGTCGTCGCCGCGAGGCGAGTGCCCATCACCTCAACCGTGGCTCCCTTGATGGGCGCCCGCGTCTCGCTCGCCACGACCTGCCCCGTGACCGCAGCCGAATCGCCGGCCACGGCGGCATCCTGGGCGGCGCGTGCCGGGGCGGCCCCCCAAGTCCCGACATAGCCGACATAGAAGAAGGAAAGGGCGATGCAGAAACGGTGAGCCGTCATGGGGTCGAGCCTCGCGGTCTCCGCTAATCTATTGCGGGGGCCGACAGGCGGAAAGGCCGGTAGAACCGGGCTTTTCCCCTCGCGGGGAACGACCCCGGGCTCGGTTGCGAGGGGGGGGATTGCGGTATTGCGGAGTTCCCCGATACGGTGCAGTATAACCGATGTTGTTACCGCTCGGCCCCTGTCCGAGCCGTCCGGAGTTGAAGCGCAACTTCCATCCGCAGGGGGCGTCAATGATGAAGCGTGCCATGTTCAGCGCACCGCTCTGCGCCACGGCGTTGCTCGCGCTCTTCGCTGTGAGCTTCAGCGAAGCGCAGGCGCAGTCGGCGGTCATCACAGGTAAGGTCACCGGCAGGCAAGGGGAATCGCTCGGCGGCGCGATCGTCGTGATCGACGAGTTCGGCACCGCGGTCGCGACCACCACCCAGGGGACCTACACCCTCACCGTCGCGCCGGAACGCTCAAAAGGGCAAACGGTCACGCTCCGCGCGCGCTACATCGGGTACTCGCCGGGCACGAAGCAGGTCACGCTGACGCCCGGGACCCAGACGCAGGACTTCGAGCTCAAGTTCGACCCCATGACGCTCGACGCCGTAGTGGTGACGGGCGTCGCGGAGGCGACTGAGGCGAAGAAACTGACGTTCTCGGCGGCGAGCGTGAACGCGGAGCAGCTGCACCAAGCGCCGAGCGTCTCCGCCTTGGGGTCGCTCGAGGGCAAGGTGGCCGGGGCGCGGCTGCTCTCGGCCAGCGGCGAGCCCGGCAGCGAGCCGGCGATCCGGCTCCGCGGGGGAACCCAGCTCACGTCACCCTCGGCCTGCACCGCCGAACCCTGCGCTTCCACCTTCGTGGCGGGTCCGCTGGTCATCGTGGACGGGACGATCAACCGGCACGGCCTGGCGGACATCAACTCCGAGGACATCGAGCGGGTGGAGGTGGTGAAGGGCGCCGCGGCGTCGTCCTTGTACGGCTCGAACGCCGCGGACGGCGTGGTCCAGATCTTCACGAAGCGCGGCGAGCGCATCCCGGACGGCAAGCTCTCCGTCACGGTGCGCAACGAGTACGGCCAGTCGTTCCGCCCCAAGTCGATTCCGGTGTCGGGCGCGCACCCCAACCTCGCCGCCGCGACCGACTACATCGACGCCAACGGGAACCAGGTGCGCGCCGGGGACTACATCAACACCAACGGCACGTTGCGCTCGATCAACTCCAAGCCCGTGATCAAGCCCGACCGCATCGCGGACGTGCCCTATACGCCGTTCTATGACCAGCAGGCGCGGATCCTGACCCACGGGCCGTTCTACACGAACTACATCTCGATCGGGCAGCGACGGGGCAACACGAACTTCAACGTCTCGTTCCAGAACACGAAGCAGGACGGCATCATCATCCTGCTGAAGGGCTACAACCGGCAGAACTTCCGGGTGAACGTCGATCAGGCGCTGACGCCGCGGCTCGATCTCTCGGTGGGCGGCTTCTTCGGCAAATCGAACAACAACCAGACCCTGCAGGGGCCGGGCGCCCCGTTCTTTGCGGTGACGTTCGTCGAGCCCAACATCAACCTGTTCCTCACGAACCCGGACGGCTCGCCGTACCGGGCGAAGATCCCCTACCGGCTGTCGAACGCCCAGAACCCGCTGTACCAGCTGGCCAACGAGAAGATCTTCACCGACCGCACCCGCTACACCGGGAACATGAAGGCGACTTACCGGGTGCTGGACTGGCTCTCTTTCGAGGGCACCTACAATTACGACCAGGAGTCGCAGAACTACTCGGACGAGCTGCCGAAGAACTTCCTCGATGGGCAGGGCCGGGTCACGGACGGGAACCTGTTCAAGCAGGACATCAGCGGCCGGACCATCAACTACGGGACGACGCTCACGAGTGTGCGGAATTTCCGCGCCGGCTCCTGGAACATCCGTAATACGACGAGAGCCGCCTTCAGCTACGAGGACGAGACGCGCACCACGTTCAGTCTGAACGGCACGTCCTTCACGGTGGCGAAGGTGCCCGAGTTCATTGCGGTCGATCCCCAGAAGGTGGACCCGAGCTCCGAGGACATCCAGACCCGGACCCGGAACTTTTACGTCGTCTCCGGCTTCGACATCAAAGACCGCTACCTGATCGACGGGCTGGTGCGGCGCGACGGGTCGTCGCTGTTCGGCCCGGACAGCCGCTGGCAGACCTACTACCGCGTGTCCGGCGCCTGGCGCGTGACGGAGGACATCCCGATCAAGGGGATCGACGAGCTGAAGCTGCGCGGGGGCTACGGGACCGCCGGGCTGCGCCCGATCTTCAGCGCGCAGTACGAAACCTTCACCGTCGCGGGCGGCGTGCCCGAGAAGTTCACGCTCGGCAACCGCAAGCTCAAGCCCGCGCGCTCGGGGGAGCTGGAGGTCGGCGCCAACGTGGACTTCCTGGGCCGCTTCACCCTCGAGTACTCGTACTCCCGCAAGGAGACGAAGGACCAGATTCTCCTGGTGCCGCTCTCGGCGTCGACGGGCTATAAGAACCAGTGGCAGAACGCGGGGACGCTGGTGGGCAAGACGCACGAGCTCTCGCTGGGCGCGCTGATCGTAGACCGGCCCGACTTTTCCTGGAGGCTCAACGTCGCGGCGGACCGGACGCGCCAGAAGATCACGAAGCTCAACGTGGCGCCGTACTTGGTCGGCCCGGATTACGCCGGCAACACGGACGTCACCTCCCACTTCAAGATCGCCGAAGGGGAGACGTTCGGCGTCATCTACGGCACGCGCACGGTCCGGAGCATCTCCGAGCTGTACGACGATCCGGTGAAGAAGGCGGCCTCGGGCCCGGGCCAGACGTACGACCCCGCGAATTACGTGGTGAACGAGGAAGGGTATGTCGTGCTCGCGGCCAACAAGGGGACTGTGGACGAGAGGCCGATTGCCTACGTGGATCCCCAGGGGAACAAGACGGTCAAGATCGCCGACGTGAACCCCGACTTCAACATGAGCGTCACGACGAACCTCCGGTACAAGGGCTTCAGCGCCTACGCGCTGGTGGACTGGGTGCAGGGCGGGAAGATCTACAACGGCACGCGGCAGTGGCCGTTCTTCGACTATCGCGACCGGGTGTACGACCAGCGGAGCAAGCCGCAGTCTGCGAAGAAGCCGATTGACTACTACAACTTCTTCTACAACGGGATCAACCCGGTCGACTTCTTCGTCGAGAACGGGACGTACGTCAAGATCAAGGAGATCAACGTCAGCTACAACATCGGCCGCAGCACCTTGGAGAAGATCGGCCTGGGCTCGCTGAGCGGGATCAAGGTGGGAGTGATCGGACGCAACCTGTTCACGTTCACGAGCTACTCCGGGTACGACCCCGAGGTGGCCGGCCTCACGGGTGACCCGTACTCGTTCCGGTTTGACGGTTTCTCGTATCCCAACTTCCGGACGTTTACGGGTGCGGTGGAGATCAGCTTCTGACCCGCGGACCGACCTTCTGAGGAGCGTGCGACTTATGAGCCTGACCAAGCGTATCCCGGAGGTGCTGGGCCTGGTGGTGGCCCTGGTGCTCGCGGGTGGGTGCGAAACCCTCAATGTGAAGAATCCGAACGCGCCGGACACCAATCGCGCGCTCGGCGACCCGGCCACTGTGCAGGCGATCGCCGCCGGTGCGTTGCGGTCCTGGTACAACGTGACGCTGAACATGGATCCGGACGGCATCCTGATCACCCAGGCGGACAGCCACACCGCGTCGTGGAACAACTTCCAGATCCGGTTCTACTCCGGATGCACGAGCGGTCCGGCGCCCACGTTCGGCACGTGCGGCGCGTTAGAGACGGACGCCACGAAGATCACCAGCGGCACGTACCCGCGCACGTCGTGGCAGAACGACCTCGCCGCGGCGGAGCGCTTGCAGATCGAGAGGTACTGGTACGGGTACTACTCGGCGCTGTCGTCGGCGACCGACGTCGTCAAGGCGATCCGCCAGAACGCTCTCGTCATCACGGACGCCTCGAACACGAAGATGGTAGAGACGATCGCGGTCTTGGTGCAGGGACTGGCACTCTCCGGCCTGGCGCTGAACTACGACAAGGCGTTCATCGTCGACGAGACCACCCCGCTCGATGCGAACGGGTCCCCCATCGTCTCGTTCAGCCCCCGGGCAGCCGTGCGCGACGCGGCGCTGGCGAAGTTCAACGACGCGATCGTGCTTTCGAGCGATCCTGCCTGGGCTACCTCGCTCAAGGTCCCGGTGAGCTTCTTCAACGACCCGGGTGTGTCCTATGACAAGGTGCAGATCCGGAAGATCGCGAACACCATGGCGGCGCGGACGCTGGCGTACTACCCGCGCAACTTGGCGGAGAATCTCGCTGTCAACTGGACGACGGTGTTGGGCTACGCGTCCGCCGGCATCAGCTCCGGGACGGCATTCGACTGGATCTTCAAGCACGATGGCTGCATCAACTACTGCGACTATCTGAAGCTGTGGAGCAACGACATGGGGACGATGCGGATCCACACCCGCGTCGCGCAGAAGCTCGATCCCGCGAGCCAGGAGCACCCGTTCCCGAACAATAACCCGGCCACGATACTGTCGGTGCCGCTCACGGCCAACGCGGCGCCCCAGGCTGCGACCCCGGCCGCCATGACGTACATCACGACGGGCCGTCAGCTGACGATCGGTGGCGGCGTAGCCGCCGAGCGGGTCATAGTCACGGCGACAGCTCCGACCACGTTCACGGCCGTGTTTACGAAGAATCATCCGTCGACGACGCTGACAGCAGCCATCACGGGATCGAAGACGGCCCAGGCGGCGACGCCGGTCTCCATGACGGACATCATTGTGGGCACTGCGCTCACGATAGACGCCGGTACAAAGACGGAAACCGTCAAGGTCACGGCCGTAACCGCGACCACGTTCACGGCAGTGTTCAATCTGGATCATGCGGCGGGCGTCCCGGTTGCCGCTCCAGTACACCGCAACGGCGGTGCGCCGGGGAACGACCAACCGAACTCGCCGGACAAGCGCCTGGGTGACGGGACCTACGGATCGGGTACGTTCGCCAGCGACGTTACGGAGACGCTGGATGCGACCGCCAACGCCGGTACGGACTACGCCTGGAGCTTCGACGAAGCGGTCTTCCCGGCGGCCCGCGGCTCGTGGCACCAGAGCTCCATCGGTCAGATCCGCTACATCACCCTCAGCGACATCGATCCCAACGGCACCGCCAACGGGTTCGGGCCCTCGCCGATCGTGCTCGCTGCCGAGAACGACCTGATCTGGGCGGAAGCGCTGATCCGGGGCACGCCGCAAAATCTCGCCGGCGCGGCGGCGCTGATCGACAAGACGCGGGTGGGCCGCGGCGGTCTCGGGTCGGCGGCAGGGTTCAGCGCGGCAGCTATGCTCGACGCGCTGTACTACGAGCAGGATGTCGAGCTGCCCGGCTCGAACGTGGCGCCGTTCTACAACCAGCGGCGCATCGACGGGTTGGAGGGGCTCACGGCGCACGAGCAGCCGGTGCCCGCGAAAGAGCTGGGCGTGCTGCAGCTACCGTTCTACACTTTCGGTGGGACACAGCCGCCCAACAGCAGCCCTATGGCGCCAGTGCCGGCCCTCAGCGCGCAGAACGTCCAGCTGATGTGGGCCAACCTGGAGCACCAGACGTTCATGAACGTGAGATCGCGAAGTTCCCGGCGCTAGGCCGGGCTCGCGGCAGTGAGTCGTCGCCGACAGGCGCGTCGCGTACCGGCGCGCCTGTTTGCTTGCTGGCCTCCATCGCGGTACATACACGGACACGAGCCCGAGGGAGGAGCCCGAGACATGCCCGTGCAACGTTCGCTGCTGCAACGACGCTTCGTCGGGTGGGGGATCGCGTGCGTGGCGGCCGGTGCGGCATGTCGCGCGGCACCGCCGCCCGCGGACGCGCGCATCCTCACCGATTGGATGCGCGCGCAGTACGCCCTGGTGCGGGCGGAGCGGCTGTCGCCGCCCGTGGCGTCGCGCGTGTTCGCTTACAGCGCGGTGGCCCTGTACGAAGGGCTCGCCGCGGGCTCGCCCCGGCTGCGCTCGCTCGCGGGCCAGCTCAACGGGCTGCGCGAGCTGCCGGGGCCCCAGCCTCGCGAGCGGTACGACTGGGCCATCGTCGCGGTGAGCGCTGAGACGACCCTGCTGAAGGTCTTGTTCAAGGAGGGGCTTCCGGCCACCCAGGTGGCGATCGCCCAGCTCGGCGACTCGCAGATCGCCGCGCGCCGCGCCTCGCGGCCGGTGCGCGATCGCTCGACCGCGTACGGGGCTACCTTGGGGCGCGCCATCGCCGACTGGGCCACGGGAGACCGCTTCTCGGAGACGCGCGGCCTCGCGTGGAAGCCGCCCCAGGGCCGCCGCTACTGGGTGAATACCGCCGAGCCGCAGCAATACATCTCCTCGTCGCTCTCGGCCCAGTCGGAGGGCGTCTCGCTCGAGAACCCCGCCGACACGCTCACGGCGGGGGCAGCGGCGGAACGCTCGTTGATCGTCAGCCGGCCGAAATCGGCGCGCATCAAGACGCTCGCCGCCCTGAACCCGACGGGGGCGACGGAGCCGTACTGGGGGCGACTGCGGCCGTTCGCGCTCACCTCGATGGACGAGTGCGCGCCGCCGCGGCCGCCGCCCTATTCGGAGGCGCCCCGGTCCGAGTTCTACCGCCAGGCGAAGGCAGTCTATGACACCGGCAGCACCATCACGCCCGAGCAGCGGGAGATCGCGCTTTACTGGGCCGACAATCCCGGGGAATCCGGCACCCCGCCCGGACACTGGCTGCTCATCGCGAGCCAGCTCGTGGGCGAGCTGCAGCTCGACGCCGAGCGCACGGCTGAGATGCTCGTGCTCACCTCCGTGGCGATGGCGGACGCCTTCATCTCCTGCTGGCACGAGAAGTTCAGCTGGAGCCTCATCAGGCCGGTCACCTACATCCGCCGCGTGATCGACCCGCGCTGGCACACGCTGATCTCCACGCCACCCTTCCCCGAGTACACCGCGGGGCACGCGGTGCAATCGGGCGCGGCCGCCGGCGCGCTCACGGCGCTGTTCGGGGACCGGCCGTTCGCCGACTCCACCCACGTGACGATCGGCCGGCCGGTGCGGAGCTTCCCGTCGTTCCGGGCGGCGGCGGAGGAGGCGGCGCGGTCGCGGCTCTATGGAGGCCTGCACTACCCCGTGTCGCTCAAGAACGGCACGGCGCAGGGAGAATGCATCGCTCGCAAGGTGGTGGAGCGGATCAAGACGCGGGCGTCGCAGTGAAGCGGCGGCAGGTCATTGGGCTGGGCGTCGCCGTCCTGTCGCTCGGCCTCGCGTGCCGGCATGCCGCCGCCCCGAGTCCGTGGCGCGAGGAAGCAGGGTACCGCTGGCGCGATCTCGGGGTGCCGCAGCGCGGCGGCCCCGGCTTCACCGAGCTCCCGGCGTCCCGGACCGGGATCCGCTTCGTCAACACCGTCACGTTCGATAGCGCGCTCCTCAACCGCCATCTCGCGCAGGGCGGCGGCGTGGCCCTGGGCGACGTCGACGGCGACGGCCTTCCCGACGTCTACCTCACGAGCGACGAGGGCTCGAACGCCCTCTACAAGAACCTGGGCGATTGGCGCTTCGAGGACATCACAGCACGGGCCGGCGTCGCCATGACCGGACGGCATTCGATGGGCGCCGTGTTCGCCGACGTGGACGGCGACGGCGACCTCGATCTGCTGGTCAGCACGTTGGGCGGCGGCGTGGCGCTGCTCGTGAACGACGGGCACGGCGTCTTCACGGAGCGGACGGCTGAGGCGGGACTCGCGTCCCGCAGCGGCAGCATGACGATGACACTCACCGACGTGGATGGCGACGGTCACCTCGACCTCTACGTGGCCAACTACAAGGCCCGTTCCGCGATGGACGTCTATCCGCCGCAGGAGCGGGCGTTCAACCAGGTGGTCCGTGAGGTGGGCCACAACCGCTTCGAGGTTGTCCCCAAGTTCCGCAAGGACTACCGGGTCGTGGACCGGCCCGAGTACGGCATGGTGTCGATGCAGCAGCGCGCGGATCCCGACGGGTTCTACCTGAACGACGGCAAGGGGCACTTCGCTCTCGTCCCGTGGACGTCGGGCCGGTTCCGCGACGAGCACGGGAGGCCGCTCGCCGCCGCGCCCGACTACTTCGGGCTCTCCGCCAAGTTTACCGACGTGGACGGCGACGGCGCGCCGGACCTCTATGTGTGCGACGATTTCGAGGATCCGGACATGTTCTGGCTGAACGACGGGAAGGGGACGTTCCGCGCCGCTCCCCGCCTGGCGCTCCGCAACGCCAGCAACTCGTCCATGGCGGTTGATTTCTCCGACGTCGACCGCGACGGCAACGTCGACTTCGTGCTCGTGGACATGCTGGGCCGGGGGCCGCGCCGCAAGACCGAGGTGCCCACCCACACCCCGCTCCCCAAGCTGATCGGCATGATCGACGACCGGCCGCAGTGGCAGCGCAACACGCTGTTCAAGAACCGCGGCGACGGCACGTTCGCGCAGATCGCGGGCTACGCCGGGATCGAGGCGTCGGATTGGTCGTGGGATGCCCTGTTCCTGGACGTAGATCTCGACGGCTACGAGGACCTCCTGATCACGACGGGCCATCTCTGGGACCTGATGGACGCAGACACCTGGGAGCGGATCCGCACCACCTTCACGGGCCTCGACTGGCACCGCGAGCTCGCGCTGTTCCCGAAGCTCGCCGTGAAGAGCGTCGCCCTTCGGAACAACGGCGACCTCACGTTCACGGACGTCGGCGAGCGCTGGGGCTTCGGCACGGAGGACGCCATCTCGCACGGCATGGCCACGGCGGACCTGGACGGCGACGGCGACCTCGACGTCGTCGTCAACCGACTGGGCACGCCCACCGCGGTCTTTCGCAACGAGGCGAGCGCTCCCCGGATCGCCGTGCGGCTCCTGGGCCAGCCGCCCAACACCGCGGGCGCCGGGGCGAAGATCCGCGTCCTGGGGGGGCCCGTGCCGGTGCAGGAGAAGGAAGTCGTGCTCGGCGGTTCGTACCTCTCGGGCTCGGATCCGCTCTACAGCTTCGCCGCGGGAAGGGCGACTGAGCTGACGATCGAGGTGAGTTGGCGGCGCGGCGCACGCTCGGTCGTCCGTGGGGTGAAACCGAACCGCGAGTATGAGATCCGGGAGCCGCCGGGTACCCCGGGCTCGACCCCGGGGTCAGCCGCTGCAGCCCCTGCCGCCCCCGTCCCCTGGTTCCGCGACGTGTCGTCGCAGCTCGCCCATCGCTACGTGGAGACGCCGTTCAACGACTGGGCCCGGCAGCCGTTGCTCCCCGAGGCCCTGAGCCAGCTCGGTCCCGGGGTCACCTGGTACGACGTGGATGGCGACGGGGACGAGGACCTGGTGATCGCATCCGGCCGGGGCGGCCCGCTGGCCTACTATCGCAACGACGGCGTCCGCTTCACGAAGGTGGATCTCCACACGGGCGCGGCACCCTACGACGAGACCACCGTGCTCCCGCTGCCCGACGGGACGGGCGGCACGGTGCTGCTCGTGGGACAGTCGAGCTACGAATCGCAGACACCAGCGGAGGCGGTGGCGGTGCCGTCCGTGGTGGCGGTCGCTCCCGGTTCCGGTAAGGTGACGCCGGTCGTGCCAGGGGACGTCTCGAGCATCGGCCCGCTCGCGGTCGCCGACGTGGACGGGGACGGCACGCTCGATCTCTTCGTCGGCGGGCGGGTTGCGCCGGGCGCCTACCCGGCCGCGCAGTCGTCCCGGCTGTTCCGCAACCAGGGCGGGCGCTTCGTCCTGGACGAGGCTAACACCAGCTTGTTCCGCGGTATCGGGTTGATCTCGGCCGCCGTGTTCTCCGACGTCAACGGGGACGGTTGGCCCGATCTCATCCTCGCGCCCGATTGGGGGTCGCTCAAGCTGTTTCTGAACGACAAGGGCCGGTTGCGTGACGCCAGTGCCGAGTGGGGTCTCGGGCGGAGCGTGGGCCGCTGGAACGGCGTGACGACGGGAGATCTGGACGGAGACGGTCGCCCCGACATCGTCGCCACGAGCTGGGGCCGCAACACGAGGGTACGGGTCGACGCGGCCCATCCGCTGCTGCTCTACTACGGGAGCCTCACTCCTTCCGGCCGGGTCGACATGGTGGAGGCGCAGTACGACGACCGCCTCAAGGCGGTCGCCCCGCTGACGCAGCTCGGGCGGTTGATGACCGCGCTGCCGTCGGTGCGTCTCGGCGCGCGTACCTTCGCCACATATGCGAACGCCAGCATGCAAGCCATTTTCGGTCCCTCGCTGGCGCACGTGCAGCACCTCGAGGCGGCGACGTTGGACCACGTCGTGTTCTTCAACCGGGGCGGGCGGTTCGAGGCGGTGCCGCTGCCCGCCGAAGCCCAGTTCGCGCCCGCGTTCTATGCGGGAGTGGCCGATTTCGACGGCGACGGCCACGAGGATCTGTTCCTGAGCCAGAACTTCTATCCCACGGAAATCGGCACGCCGCGCTACGACGCCGGGCGCGGCCTGCTGCTGCGTAACAGGGGCGACGGCTCGCTCGAGCCCGTCCCGGGGCAGGTCTCCGGGATCACCGTCTACGGGGACCAGCGGGGCGCTGCCTTCGCCGACTACGACGGGGACGGCCGGGTGGATCTTGTGGTGTCCCAGAACGGGGCGGAGACGAAGCTGTACCACAACGAGCACGCCCGTCCGGGGGTGCGGGTCCGGCTGGTCGGCGGTGCCGGCAACCCGCGCGCGATCGGGGCCGCGCTCCGCGTCGTTTACAGCGAGGGCCCGCAGGGCCCGCTGCGGGAGGTCCACGGCGGGTCGGGGTACTGGTCGGAGGACGGCGCGGTGCAGGTCCTCGGCGTGGAGCAGGGCCGGCGGCCCACGGGGGTGTGGACCCGCTGGCCGGGCGGCGCTGAAACGATCACCAGTCTCGCCTCAGGGGCCCGCGAGATCACGATCCGCGCCCCTCGCTAACTTCTCTCCGTGCTCGTCAACGCTCTGGTCGTTCTCGCTCAGATCGCGATTCCGGCCCCCCGGGGGTACGTCAACGACTTCGCCGGCGTGCTCGACGCGGCATCCGTCGCCCACATGGAGGCGGTGATCGGGGAGGCTCGGGAGAAGACCCGAGGGGAGATCGCGGTCGTCACGCTCGCAGACATCGGTGATCGGGCGCCGAGCGACGTCGCGGTCCAGATCGGCCGCCAATGGGGCGTGGGCGCGAAGGGGGCGGCGGGCGATCCGGCGAAGAACCTCGGCGTGGTGATCCTGCTCGTCCCGCTCAGGCAGCACCGGCCGGGCACGGGTCAGGTATTCATCGCCACGGGGCGCGGGGCGGAGGGCTTTCTGCCCGACTCTCGGGTGGGGCGGATCCGGGACGCGATGCTGCCGTATCTCGCCCGCGAGGACTACGGGCAAGGGCTGAGTGTAGGCGTGGACCTCGTTGCTCAAGCCTTGGCGAGCGAGTTCGGCGTAACCCTTGGAACCTCGCCGCCCCGGCGGTTATCCGCGCGACCGCCGGCGTGGCTGCCCGCCGTGTTGGCGCTGTTGTGGCTCTCCTTCCTGGTGCTCATGCTGCTGGCCCGGGGTAGGGGCCTCTTCCTCCTCTGGACGGTTGGGAGTCGTGGCGGTAGCTGGAGTTGGGG
>Ga0209235_1001394_pt1 | contig 13041 bp, 12 predicted proteins | sample GraSoi013_1_20cm_4_FD_185817 | JGI IMG/M metagenome (GOLD analysis project Ga0209235, IMG submission 185817) | Grasslands soil microbial communities from the Angelo Coastal Reserve, California, USA - Sample 09_25_2013_1_20cm (SPAdes) (version 2) | ecosystem: Environmental > Terrestrial > Soil >...
TACGTGTTGCAGCACGCCGACCAGCCGCAGATCTACAACGGTCTGCCCAAGGATCCGCAGATCAGCCTTCTGGTGGAGCTGTGGAAAGGCGTGCTCAAGCCGATCATGTCGCTGGGTCTCGGCCTGGTCGCGCTCACGGGCTTTTTGCACTACGTAACCGTGGGACCGAAGGAGACAGACGAGGATTAGAACGAGAACCGGACGCTAACCCGTTCCCCTCACCCACACCCTCTCCCGGGGCACCAGTTGCTCTTCCGAATGCAACGGGTCGATGGAGAGGGCAGGGTGAGGGAAGGAGGCCTCATGAAGGACGACGATCTGATCGAGCGTTACAAACCGGCGGATCGCGCCAACCACTGGTTGACGGCGATTACATTCATCCTGCTCGCGCTCTCCGGCCTGGCGCTGTTCCACCCGGCGTTTTTCTTCCTGACCAATCTCTTTGGCGGCGGAACGTGGACGCGCATTCTGCACCCCTACATCGGCGTCGTGCTCGCGGTGTCGTTCTATTTTCTTGTCCACCGCTTCTTCGCGGATAACCTGATGACTCCTGCGGACTGGGCATGGGTGCGGGGCCTGCGCTATGTGATTACCAACGAGGATGAGAAGTTGCCCGAAGTGGGACGCTTCAACGCGGGACAGAAATTGCTGTTCTGGGTGATGCTGACGACGATCGCGCTGCTACTGGTGAGCGGCATTGTGATCTGGCAGCCGTGGTTCGCGCCGTGGTTCTCGATCGGCGTCAACCGCGTGGCGGTGCTTATCCATGCGCTCGCGGCATTCGTGATCATCGCCGGCATCATTGTGCACATCTATGCGGCATACTGGGTGAGGGGGACGATCCGCGCCATGACGCAGGGCACGGTGCCGCGGGCCTGGGCGAAGCATCATCATCCCGGCTGGTATCGCGAGGTGACCAAGGGCGCGAAATGACCAAAATTAATGTCATTCAACCCGGAACCATCGAGGCGCCGCCGGGCGAAATACCGTTCCTGCTCTTGCCGGAGCGCAACACTTTTCAGGCGCGCGCCGCGCGTCTGAGCGCCCTGGCCGAAGGCCACGCCCTGGCGGATTACCTCCGGTTCCTGGCGGCTCTGGCACGCGCGCAGCATGAATCGCTTTCGCTGTTCCGCGATGTCCTACTGCCGGAGGCGCAAGAGCTCGAACGCTGCCGCGAACACGGGATGCCGCCGCTCGGGACCAGGGGCTGGAACCGCGATCCCGTGTGGCGGGAGGCGTTGCTCTGTATCCTCACGGAACTCGAAGCCGGGGCGCTGCCGGAGGGGACGCGCGCGACGATCGCGCGGCTCAAGGACACGGATGACGCGTCGCTCGAACGCGTGGCCGAGACGCTGCTCGCCGGCGATAATGATGAAAAGCTCGATCGGGCGGAGATACCATTCATCGGCGCGGCGCTGCAGGCGTACTGGTTGCATCTGGTCACGACGCTCGGGGCCGGTGCCTTCGGCCGGCTCGACATCCCCCATCTCTGCCCAGCGTGTGGTTCCGCGCCCATGGTGAGCGTCGTGTGCATCGGCGCGGACCACGGCCTGCGCTACCTGACCTGCCCGCTCTGCAGCACGCAATGGCACGCGGTGCGTATCAAGTGCGTCTTCTGCGATACCACCAAGGGCATTACTTACTATGGCATTGAGAGCGGCAGCGCCGCGATCAAGGCCGAGAGTTGCGATACCTGCCACGGGTATCTCAAGATTCTGTACAGGGAAAAGGACCCGAACGTGGACGCGCTCGCGGATGACGTGGCGAGCATCGCGCTCGATGTCCTGATGGCCGAATCCGGTATCGCTCGCAGGGGGACGAATTTCTTCTTATTTTAGGAGGACGTGAGTAGCTCGGTAAACGCATTGCAGTGCGTGTGAGTATTCACGCTATAGGCGGAACTGTCCTTGGTCCAAGCGCAGAAGCCGCAAAGAGCTGCTGTATTGCCAGCGGTCGATCGTGTGATCCAGATGCCTGCGGTGCAGGCACTGGGCGCACAGTATAGTCACACCGCCGTAGTCCGCGCCATCCGTTCCCTGCTCTCCGAAATGCGCCAGGCCATGCTGGAGGGTGCCGCGCTGCCCGCGGAAGCGCTGCAAGCGCTGTCTCTCGCGCGACACCTCCAGGCTCGCCTCGAGGCCGTGTTCCAGCCCTCGCTGCGGCGCGTGTTCAACCTCACCGGCACAGTGCTGCACACCAATCTCGGGCGCGCGCTGTTGCCGGCGGAGGCCGTCGAAGCTGTGCAGGCGGTCATGACGCAGCCGTGCAATCTCGAGTACGACCTCGCACCCGGCGCGCGTGGCGACCGCGACACCCATGTCGAAGCGCTGCTCGCCGAACTCACCGGCGCTGAGGCCGCCACGGTGGTGAACAACAACGCCGCCGCGGTATTGCTGGTTCTCGCTACGCTCGGGGCGCGCAAGGAGGTGATCGTCTCGCGCGGCGAGCTCATCGAAATCGGCGGATCGTTCCGCATTCCCAAGATCATGGCGCATGCGGGCTGCCGCCTGCGCGAGGTCGGCACCACCAATCGCACCCATCTCGCCGATTTCGAGCAGGCCATCGGCGCGCGCAGTGCGCTGCTCATGAAGGTGCACGCCAGCAACTATGCGATCCAGGGTTTCACCGCGATGGTGCCCGAAAAGGAACTCGCGGCGCTTGCGCACGCCCGGGGGCTGCCATTCGTGGTGGACCTGGGCAGCGGCGCGCTGGTGGATCTGAGCCAATATGGACTGCCGAAAGAACCGACCCCGCAGGAGACGTTGGCACATGGCGCTGATCTCGTGACCTTCAGCGGCGACAAGCTCCTCGGCGGGCCGCAGGCCGGCATCATCGTCGGGCGCGACGAGCTCGTAAACAAAATCAAACGCAACCACCTCAAGCGTGCGCTGCGTGTGGACAAGATGACGCTCGCCGCGCTCGAGGCGGTGCTCAAGCTCTATCGTCAGCCGGAGAAGCTCGCGCAGCGTCTGCCGACGTTGCGGCTGCTCACGCGCCCGGCGGCCGACATCGAGGCACTGTGCCGGCGTGTCGAGCCCGCGGTGGTGCAAGCGGTACGCAATGCGGCGCACGTGAGTGTCGTGCCGTGCCACAGCCAGATCGGCAGTGGCGCGCTGCCGGTGGAGCTGCTGCCGAGCACGGCGCTCGCGCTCGCGCCGCTCAAGCGCGGGCGCGGCGAGGGCACCGCCCTCAGGCAGTTGGCGGCCGCGTTCCGCGCGCTTCCCATCCCCGTGATCGGGACCATTTCCGACGGCGCGCTCAAGTTCGATCTGCGCTGCCTGGAGAATGAACGCGAGTTCGTCGATCAGCTGGCGCAGCTCCGGCTCGACGCCAGCAGGAGTGGGTCATGATCATCGGCACCGCGGGCCATATCGACCACGGCAAGACCGCGCTCATCAAGGCGCTCACCGGCATGGACGCCGATCGCTTGCCGGAAGAAAAAGCGCGCGGCATCACCATCGACCTCGGTTATGCCTTCTACCCGCTGCCCCAAGGCGCGGTGCTCGGCTTCATCGACGTGCCGGGACACGAGCGCTTCGTGCACAACATGCTCGCCGGCGCGACCGGCATCGACTTCGTGCTGCTGGTGGTGGCGGCGGACGACGGCGTGATGCCGCAGACGCGCGAGCACATGGAGATCATCGATCTGCTCGGTGTGAAGCGCGGCGCGGTGGCGCTCACCAAGATCGACCGCGTGGAGTCGGCGCGCGTGGCCGCGGCGCGGGCGGAGATCGAGGCCCTGCTCCGTGGCACGGCGCTCGCCGGTAGCCCCGTGTTTGCACTGTCGAGCATTACCGGCGACGGCGTGCCGGCGCTGCGCGCGCATCTCGAGGCCGTGGCCGCGTCACCGCCGCCGGCAGGAGCGGCGGATGGCTGCTTTCGTCTCGCCGTGGACCGTTGCTTCACGCTTTCCGGCAGCGGCACGGTGGTGACCGGGACGGTGTTTTCCGGAAGCGTGGGTGTGGGCGACCACTTGCTGGTGTCGCCGCCCGGCTGGGAAGTGCGGGTGCGCAGCATCCACGCGCAAAACCGCGCGGCCGAGCGCGGCGTGGCTGGCCAGCGCTGCGCGCTCAGCCTCGTCGGCGTCGAGAAGAAGGATATCGCGCGAGGCGACTGGGTATTGGAGACCGCCGTGCACGGACCGACCGCGCGGTTCGACGCGTCTCTCACGCTGCCGCCATCCGCAGCGCGGGCGCTCCGGCACTGGACCCCGGTGCACGTGCATCTCGGCGCCGCGGAGGCGATGGGCCGCGTCTCACTGCTGCAAGCCACGGGCATCGAGCCGGGCGGCAGTGGCCGCGCGCAGATAGTGCTCGATCGGCCCATCGGCGCGTTGCGCGGCGACCGCTTTATCTTGCGCGACCAGTCGGCCCAGCAGACGCTCGCGGGCGGGGTGGTGCTCGATCCGTTTGCGCCGGCGCGTAAGGTGCGTACGCCCGCGCGTCTGGCGGTGCTCGCGGCACTGGAGCGTCCTACAATGTTCGATGCGTTGCAGCAGCTGCTCAGCGTCGCGCCGGCGGGTGTGGATCTGTCATGGTTCGCGCGCAGTTTTAATCTGCGCGCCAAGGCTGCCGAGTCGCTGTATCGCGAAATCCCAATGGTGGTGGTCAACGTCGCCGGCGCCGGCCGCTTTGGGTTTGCGCCGCTGCACTGGGAGACGACGCAGCAGAAGGTGCTGGCGGCGCTCGCGGCCGAACACGCTCGCGCCCCGGAGGTGCTCGGCCTCGAAGGCCGGCGCTTGCGCCGGCTGGCGACCCCGGATCTGCCGTGGGAGATGTTCACTGCGTTGATCGATCAGTTGCTGGCCGGGCAGCGCGTGGCACGTCACGGCCCCTGGCTGCATCTGCCGCAGCATCGCATCATGCTCACCGGCGCGGAAGAGAAGCTCTGGCGCGCAGTGGCTCCGTTGCTTCAGGCCACGCCGTTTCAGCCGCCGTGGGTGCGCGACATCGCGCGGACGCTCACGGTGCCCGAGCCGCAGGTGCGCAGTCTGTTGCAGCGCGTGACGATGCTGGGTGACACCTACGAGGTTATGCGCGACCGTTTCTTCATGAGCGAGGCGATCGCCGAACTCGCGCGCATGGTCTCGGAACTCGCGGGGGAAAAGGGCGAGGTGACGGCGGCGGAGTTCCGCGACCACATCGGAACGGGTCGCAAGCTCGCGATCCGGATCCTCGAGTATTTCGACAAGAGCGGTTTCACGCGCCGCGTCGGCGACGCCCACCGCGTGCGCGACCCGACCCTGCTGGTCGAACGCATCAAGAAAAACGCCGACACCGTTAGCGGCCGGCGTGAGGCACAGGTTTCCGGAAGAGACTCGCACCCCGGTGGGGCGGACGGACTTCAAATCCGGTAAGGGCCGTCAGCCGGTCCTTGGTGGGTTCGACTCCCACTCTCTTCCGCCAATGTAATAGAGGTGTGCTATGTCAGACATTCGATTGACTAGTTTGTCGCACGGCGGTGGATGCGGCTGCAAGATCGCGCCCGCCGCGCTTACGGAAATCCTCGCCAAGGTCCCGCGCCCGCTCCTCGATCCGGCGCTGCTCGTGGGTATCGAGACCAGCGACGATGCTGCCGTGTATCGCCTGAACGACGAGCAGGCGGTCGTCGCCACCACCGATTTTTTCATGCCGATCGTGGACGACCCGTACGATTTCGGGCGCATCGCCGCGGCCAACGCGCTGTCCGACATATACGCCATGGGCGCGCGTCCGATCTTCGCGCTCGCCATCGTCGGCATGCCGCTCGACAAGCTGCCGGTGAACGTGATTCAGGACATTCTCGCGGGTGGAATCTCGGTGTGCGAGGCCGCGGGCATTCCCATCGCCGGCGGCCACTCGATCGATTCGGTCGAGCCGATTTACGGCCTGGTGGCGCTCGGGGTGATTCACCCGCAGCGCGTCACACGCAACAGCACCGCGCGCGCAGGTGACGCCATCGTGCTCGGCAAGGCACTGGGCATCGGGATTCTCAGCGCCGCGCTCAAGAAAGGCGCGCTATCGGAGGAGGGATACCGGCAGATGCTGGCCAGCACCACGCAGCTCAACACCGTCGGCCATCGGCTGCCGGAGATCGCGGGGGTGCACGCGATGACCGATGTCACCGGCTTCGGTCTGCTCGGCCATCTCGCCGAGATCTGCCGCGGCTCGCGGCTCGGCGCGCGCGTCGCGTTCGAGTCGCTGCCGGTCCTCCCGGCGGCGCTGTCGCTCGCGCAACAGGGTTACAACACCGGCGCCGCCGCGCGCAACTGGGCAAGTTACGGCGATGACGTACGGCTGCCGGACGGTCTCGCGCCCTGGCAGCAGGCGCTCCTGTGCGATCCGCAGACGAGCGGCGGATTGCTGGTCACCTGTGCGCCGCAGGCGGTCGCCGCGGTGCTGTCATTGTTTCGCGACGAGGGATTCGCCAGCGCCGCGGTGATCGGACAGATGCAGGCCGGCGCGACGCGCATTACCGTGGATTACCGGCTGGATCTGCCGCATACCGGCACCGCCACCAATAGCGTTGAGACTCATGCAATATCGTGACGCATCGCGCGGAGGCGTCCACGCTGTCAGCTGGAAAAGGGGAAGATGAGATCGGCCTCGGCGCTTTGCCAAGGCAGGAGTGGCGAATAGCCGAAAGGGGAACACCATGTCAGGTGCACGAAGAAGTCTGCGAGCGATACTCACCGGTGTGCTAGGAATATCAATGGCCGCGGCTCTCAGCGCTGGCGCCGCGGATCAAGACACCGCGCGCACCTTCTCCTTCACGTATGAGGTGGAGATCCCGGCACAGCCGGCCGGCACCGGCTCTGTCGATGTCTTCATTCCACTCGCCGTATCCGATGCCCACCAGACGATCCTCCGCCGCGATGTCAAGGCGAGTATCCCTGGTCGGGAGACGATTGAGAGCCAGTATGGCAACAAGTTCTGGCATGGGCACGTGGATCGTTCGGATGGCAAGCCCATCACTGTTGTGGTGGACTACATTGCTCAGCGCCGGGTGTTTCAGCAACAGCGACTGGCATCATCCGGCATCAGAGCATACAGCCCAAGCGAGCGGAAGGAGTTGGCGCATTCCTTGGGCCCAGACCTAAGAGTCCCGATCTCCGGCCCGCTCATCGATAGGGTGCGAGCCGAACTGCCTCAAACCGATCCATCTCCCCTCGCCCGTGCGCGAGCCATCTACGACTATGTGATCGATAACATGGAGTACAAGAAGGTGGGCACGGGCTGGGGGAACGGCGACACCTTCTGGGCGTGCACTAAGCGCTATGGCAACTGCACCGACTTTCACGCCCTCTTCATCTCATTGGCCAGGGCGGAGGGTATTCCAGCCCAGTTCGAGATCGGCTTCCCGATCCCCGAAGACCGGACCTCGGGTGTGATCGATGGCTATCACTGCTGGACAGAGTTCCACCTGCCCGACGTGGGGTGGTTCCCCATCGATGCGTCCGAAGCATGGAAGCACAAGGAGCGCCGCGATCTCTATTTCGGCACGCAGCCTGCGGATCGCATCCAGTTCACCATCGGGCGGGATCTGGAACTGGGAGAGGGCCACACCACCGGTCCGCTGAACTACTTCATCTACCCTCACGTTGAGGTAGCGGGAAAGCGGCTCGACAATGTAAAGCGCCAGTTTCGCTTCTCCGAGATCCCAGACGCTGACGTCGCCCAGAAGTTAGCCTTGAGAGAATCATTGGCTCCCCGGTGATGTAGGGGCACGGCGCGCCGTGCCCCTACGCGCTAATGAATGCGGAGCGCCTCGCGGAGCTCTTTGACGATGTCGAGTGCTTCCCGGGCGTCCTTCTCGGTGGGCAGGCTGTCGGTCTGTCCAATGGGCACGGCGTCGGGGTAGGTTAGCGGGATCAGATACTTGTCGAGGGTATAGCAGCGATCTTCGAAGCGCGACAGGTCCTGGTCGGCCTCGGCGCACAGCGCCAGCAGTTCGGCGAGGTGGTGGACCATCGGGATCGGCCGGTGGCGCTCGGCGAGGAAGGCCTTCAAGGACTTGGCCGCGGTCTGCTGGGCGTGCAGGCAGACCTGGTTCCAGAGCCTCAGGCCCTGCGCAGCCTGAGCCATGGCCAGATCCTCCGCCGCGAAGGCGGCCCACCTAGCGGCGCCGCTCATACGCCACGGCTCCTTTGTAGATGATCTCATCCAACACGAAGACCCGCCGGTCGGCGACCAGGCCCTCCATCTCCTCGGGGGTGTAGACCAGCACGTCCAGTCCGACTTTGGGCCGGACCAGCCGGAGCACCTCCTCGATCCGCTCCAGTAGAGGCTTGTCGGTCCGCTTGATCACGACGAGGTCGAGGTCGCTCCACTCGTGCAGTTCACCCTGAGCGGCCGAGCCGAAGAGGATCAGCTTCTCGGGCTCGTACTCCCGGATGAGAATTTCGACCATCCGGTGGAGTTCCTGCTCAAGACGCAGTCCTCGCTCTTCGACGACAGGGTCCATTCCCTCACGACCCTTTGACGAACGGCAGGGCCTGGACGGTGGCAGCCTTGCGCTCGCCGTTGATCTCGACGGTCAAGCCTGTGCCGGGTGGCGTGAAGTCGCGCAGCGGAAAACCGAAAGCGATGACCTTGCCGAGCGACGGCGAGCGGACCGCGCTCGTGATCCAGCCCACTTCGCGGTCGCCGCTGAAGAGTTTGGATCCTGGCGGGGGAACCTGAGCATTCTCCAGGACGAGGCCCACCAGCCGCCGCCGCACCGCGCCGTAGGTGTCCATGCGAGCGACCACTTCCTGTCCAGGGTAGCAGCCCTTGGTCAGGCTGAAGGCCTTGCCCTCCAGATTGGCTTCAGGCGGGACGATGTTCTCATTCAGATCCGGACCGGCCTTGGGGAGGCCCGCCTCCACGCGCAGGCTCTCCAGGGCGTGCGCGCCGAAGGGCCTTAATCCAAACGGCTCACCGTGCGACCAGCAGCGGTCCCACGCTGCCTTGAGTCCGTCGGCTGGCAGGAGAATTTCCACGTCGGTGTCGCCGGTCTCCTCGGTGCGGATCAGGATGCTTGCATGGCCGTCGATGTCCACCGGCACGAACGAGAGTGGCTTGAGGGAGGAAGGATCGGCCCCGAATGCCGCGTGGACGAGCTCCGGCGCCTTGGGGCCGCTGATCAGGAGCAGCCCCCAGGTCTCGGCGCAGTTCTCCATCTTGGCCTTGGTGCCGAACAGCAGGAACTTGCGCAGCGCCGAATGGGTGACGTCCCCGATCTCACCCACGTCCTCAAGCATCAGGGCCTCGCCGAGCTGATACACCCGGAAGTAGGTGACCATCTTCCCTTTGTGCGTGAGAAGGCTCGAGTACGTGCCCTGGCCCGGAGCGAGGGGAATGATATCGTTGCTGATGACGCTCTGAAGCCACTTCACCCGGTCCTCGCCGGTCACCCGGAGCTTCCCGCGCTGGGAGAGGTCCGTGAGGCCGACCCCGTGACGCACGGCCTGGTGCTCGGCGGCCGCGTCTCCGTAATGCGCAGGCACCTCCCAGCCGGCCTGCTCGACGAACGTCGCCCCGCGCTTCACGTGTTCTTCGTAAAGGCGCGAGCGCTTCATGTCTTCCCCGTCATACCCACCACCTCTTGGACTAGTTGGAGGGTCCTCGACGAGAACTCGTTCCGGGACACGATCTTGGTGACCCCCAGGTGCTGGGCCCGCTTCCAGTTGCCCACCTCTTCGTGGTTAGCAAAGGCCAGGATCGGAATGGACTTCGACCGGGCGTCGCTCTTGAGGGCTTCAAGCGCTTTGAACGCGTCGAGCCCCTCGTCGTTGATGTTGAGGACCACCGCCGCCGGCCGGAGTGCGCCGGCCTTGTCAGCCACCTCGCCGTGCGTCCGGGCCTTTTCGAGGGTGTAGCCTTGGGGCTTTAGGGCGTCCCTGAGCTTGGTGTAGAAGAAAACGTCGTTTACGCCGACGAGTATGGTTTTGTTGCTCATGGCCTATCCTGTTCTCGCGGGTCCTGTCCCCCCATAGCCCAGCGCAGCTGGGCGTTTCGCCGTCGAGGCCCCGCAGACCCGGCTGTACGCCCCGCGCTGCTTCTGGGCGCCCATGCGGTGTCACCCGCTAATTCATCATGGCGCGGAGCCGGGTGAAGGCACGCTGAGCCAGATCGTACTTCGGGTTGATCCTGAGCGCCTGCTGGTAGCATTCGAGCGCCTTGTCCCACTCCCGCTTCTTCTCGTAGACGCGTCCCAGATTCAGGTGGGGGAACGCCGGGCTCTCGTACCGCTTGGCGCGCGTCGCTTTCTCCAACCACTCGATCGCGTCGTCGAGCTGGCCCTTCTCGATCAGGTAGGCCCCGATGTCGTTGTATGGATTACCGAAGTCGGGGTCCACTGCGATGGCGCGGTGACAGTCCTCGATCGCCTCGTCCAGCATCCCCATGAAGCTGTGAGTCCATCCGCGGAACGTATAGGCTTCGGCTGTCGGATACAACTCGATGGATTCCGTGTAGAGTTTGACCGCCTCCTCGAACTCGCCCTTCATCTGGCGCTCGTAGGCCTTCTTGAAGAGGTCCCATGCGGCCTTCTGATCGTCTTGGGGTTCCAAAAGCCCTATTCCTGCTTGAGCTTCTTCTTGACGAGCTCGGCTGCCCGCCTCCCGGAGAGCAGCATGGCGCCGAAGGCCGGACCCATCCGGGGAGAGCCATCCACGGCGGACACCGAGAGTCCCGCCAGGAAGCAGTTGGGATAGACTTCACGGGTGTTCTCCACCACGAGTTCCTCCGAGCGCTCCACCCACATGGCCCCGTTGCCGGGCACTGCCTTGTAAAGGCCGCGCTTGTTCAAGAGCGCCACCACTGCGGCGTCATGGCCGGTGGCGTCCACCACGAGCTGTGATTCCAGCGCGATCGGGTCCACGTGCACGGCGTCGTGCCCGGCGTACTCGACCGGCGACCAGTTCACGACGACCCCCTCCAGGATGTTCTCCCGGCGGAGGATCAGGTCGATGACTTTGGTCAGGTTGAGGACCCGGACGCCGGCGTCGTAGGCGGCGGCGACCAGCTTGGCGGTGGCGTGCGGCGGGTCTACGATGAACATCCCCTCGCACTCCGTGACCCGTTTCGCGGGGATCTTCAGCTCGTCGAGAATCTTGTCGGCGGGGGCGCAAATGGTCGCCTTGTTCATGAGATACCCGCCGGACCAGAACCCTCCGCCGAGCTGCAACGCCTGCTCGATGAGCAACGTCTTGAAGCCGGCAGCGGCGAGGTCGCGCGCGCACAGGAGCCCGGACGGTCCTGCGCCGACGACGATGACGTCGCTCTCGATGAGTCGGTCGAATTCCTGGAAGTGCTCCCGGGCGATCTGCCGGGTGATGTCGCGCTCCCGCAGGGGAGCGGTCCATTTGTTCTTATGCGCCATATCGAATTCCCCGCATGTTGGGCGATTCGCGGATCGCCCCTACTGATAGATTTCCAGCCCCGCCTTCTTGAACTCTTCCGCCTTCTCCTGCATGCCGACCTGGAGGGCGGTCCGCTCGTCCATCGCCTTCTCCTCGGCGTACTTGCGGACATCCTCGGTGATCTTCATCGAGCAGAAATGCGGGCCGCACATGGAGCAGAAGTGCGACGTCTTCGCCGCTTCCTGGGGGAGCGTCTCATCGTGGAAGGCCTTGGCCGTCTCCGGGTCGAGCGAGAGATTGAACTGGTCCTCCCAGCGGAACTCGAACCGGGCCTTCGACAGCACGTTGTCCCGCGCCTGCGCGCCGGGATGGCCCTTGGCCAGGTCCGCCGCGTGCGCGGCGATCTTGTACGCGATGACGCCGGCCTTCACGTCGTCCTTGTCGGGCAGGCCCAGGTGCTCCTTGGGCGTGACGTAGCAGAGCATCGCGCAGCCGAACCAGCCGATCATGGCCGCGCCGATGCCGGAGGTGATGTGGTCGTAACCCGGCGCGATGTCGGTCGTCAGCGGGCCCAGTGTGTAGAAGGGAGCCTCGTGGCAGGCCGCAAGCTGCCGTTCCATGTTTTCCTGGATCATGTGCATCGGCACGTGGCCGGGACCCTCGATCATGACCTGCACGTCGTGTTGCCAGGCGATCTTGGTCAGCTCGCCCAGGGTCTCCAACTCGGCGAACTGCGCCTCGTCGTTTGCGTCCGCGATCGAGCCTGGCCGCAGCCCGTCGCCCAGGCTGAAGGAGACGTCGTAGGCCCTCATGATCTCACAGATCTCTTCGAAATGCGCGTAGGCGAAGTTCTCTTCGTGGTGGGCGAGGCACCACTTGGCGTGGATCGAGCCCCCACGCGAGACGATGCCGGTCACGCGGTTGGCCGTGAGCGGGATGTAGCGCAGCCGCACGCCCGCGTGGATGGTGAAGTAGTCCACGCCCTGCTCCGCCTGCTCGATCAGGGTATCTCGGTAGATTTCCCACGTCAGGTCTTCGGCCTTGCCGCTCACCTTCTCGAGGGCCTGATAGATCGGGACGGTGCCGATGGGCACCGGCGCGTTGCGGATGATCCACTCCCGCGTCTCGTGGATGTTCTTGCCCGTGGAGAGGTCCATGACCGTATCCGCGCCCCAACGCGTGGCCCAGATCATCTTCTCCACCTCCTCCTCGATCGAGGAGGCGACGGCGGAGTTACCGATGTTGGCGTTGATCTTCACCAGGAAGTTACGTCCGATGATCATCGGCTCGATTTCCGGATGGTTGATGTTCGACGGGATGATCGCGCGGCCGCGGGCGACCTCGTCGCGGACGAACTCCGACGTGACCTCGTCCGGGATGCTGGCGCCCCAAGAGTGTCCGGTATGCTGGCTCGTGAGGCGGCTGCCGCCGCGCCCGGTCCCATTGCCGTTGCCCCGGTACATCGCGGCCTGCCGCTTCAGATTCTCGCGGATGGCGATGAATTCCATCTCGGGCGTGATGATGCCCTGGCGGGCGTAGTGCATCTGGGTGACGTTGTGGCTGGACTTCGCCCTCAGCGGCTTGCGGAGATGCGCGAACCGCAAGGCGTCCAGCTTGGGATCGGCTAGGCGCAGGCGCCCGAACTCCGAGGTGACGCCGGGCAGCGCTTCCACGTCCCCCCGCGCCATTATCCAGGCCAGCCGCAGCGGCGGGAGGCC
>Ga0209235_1001399_pt1 | contig 13030 bp, 15 predicted proteins | sample GraSoi013_1_20cm_4_FD_185817 | JGI IMG/M metagenome (GOLD analysis project Ga0209235, IMG submission 185817) | Grasslands soil microbial communities from the Angelo Coastal Reserve, California, USA - Sample 09_25_2013_1_20cm (SPAdes) (version 2) | ecosystem: Environmental > Terrestrial > Soil >...
GGGACCTTCCGAAGACGTCGCGAGCGAAGGCGCGCAAGGCCACGGCGGGTACCGCTCCCCGCTCCCCGCTCCCTCCCATCGATCGGACCTACAAGCTGTTCATCGGAGGAGCGCAAGTCCGCCCCGATCAGGGCTACAGCCGGAAGATCCTGGCGCCGTCAGGGGCGCTGCTCGCCGAGGTCGCGGAGGGGAACCGCAAGGACATCCGCAATGCGGTCGAGGCGGCGCACGCCGCGGACGGTTGGGCGAAGACGAGCGGCCACAATCGCGGCCAGGTCCTGTACTATCTCGCGGAGAACCTGGCGCAGCGTGCCGACGAATTCGCGGCGCGGATCGCCGGGATGACGGGTCGCGATCTGGGCGACGCACGCCGCGAGGTGGACGCGAGCATCACGCGCCTCTTCTCCTACGCCGCGTGGGCCGACAAGTACGACGGGGCCGTCCACCAAACGCCGATTCGGGGAGTGACGCTCGCCATGAACGAGCCCATGGGCGTGATCGGCATCGCCTGCCCCGAACAGGAGCCCCTGTTGGGGTTCGTATCGCTCGTGGGTCCGGCCGTGGCGGTGGGCAACACGGTGATCGCGATCCCCTCGGAGGCGCATCCCCTGGCCGCGACGGAGCTGTACACGGTGCTCGATGCCTCGGACGTCCCCGCCGGCGTGATCAACATCGTCACCGGGGCCAAGGATGCGCTCGCCAAGGTGCTCGCGGAGCATGACGACGTGGACGCCGTGTGGTACTTCGGCAATCACGCGGCCGGTGCCGAGGTCGAGCGCGCGTCGGCCGGCAACATGAAGCGAACGTGGGTCGAGTGGCATCCGCGGGACTGGCATGACGGCAGGCAGGGCGAAGGGCGGGAACTCCTCAGGGAATCCACGCAGGTGAAGAACATTTGGATTCCCTACGGGGAATAAGGGAGAGGCCAGGAGAACAGCTCCTGGCCCCTCTATGTTCACGCCGCCAGACGTTTACCGTCGGCGGGCGCCAGTTTGACCTTCATTCGCTTCCAGCGATTGCAGATCGGACAGCCCATATAGGTCCGGCCGAGCCAATCAGTTTCGTACTGTTGTGGATGCCGGCACGCACTCGGCGACCGGCGTTTGGTGACATCGCGTTTCTTGATTGTCATAGGCATCTCGCCACGTGGCCGTGACGGTGTATGAACCACCGATGCCGCTCGGAAGTTCCCGCGCGCTACCCTCTCACCCCGCCGTCAAATACCGCTCATCCCAGGCGATCCCAAACTGACCGTGGCACTTCGCGCACTGCATGTCGAGGGCGTAGCCCGTGATGGGCGCGCGGGCGCGGCAGACGGGGCAGACCGCGTAGCGAGCGCGCCAATGGTCCGGCAGGTCCTGCGTGTGCTCGGAACGCAGCACGACGGTCCAGTGGCGCGGCCGGGAAAAGAGTGTCTGCAGGAAGCGCCGCGGCACGCGAACACGCTCGCGCCGCGGCACCTGGAGGACCGCGTCCTCCGGCGTCAGGCCCACGACGCGATACCAGGCGCCGCGCCGGAGGCCGCAGTTCACGTCCTGCTTGAGACGGGCCCAGGCCCCGGGCAGGGTGTCTCGCGTTGGCTCCATGCGTGCAACCTGAGCGCGGCACTGGAGGCTGTCAATCCGTAAATGACCTGGGTTTCGAACCGGGTCCGGGATTGAGACCCGGGGCGTCTGGTCCCAAACCCTTGCGTCGGTGAGTGGCTGACCCGCAGGTTAGGTCCACCGGTCGGGCCGCTCACACCCCCATCGAATCGGGAGGAAGGACCATGTACCGCCTTCTCGCCGCTTCCCTGGTCGTCGCTCTCATCAACATGTCCTCAGCCGCGGCGCAGGGTGACCTCAAGCAACCCATCGGTCGCTGCGCCACCCAGGATGGGGACCTGAATAGGCTCGCCTGTTACGACTCCATCGCCAAGAGCCTCGGCTATTCCCGGACCCCGGCCGCGGCGAATGTCACCGGATCCGGTGGATGGCAGGTCTCAACACAGAAGAACCCGCTGGATGACACTCGCAGCGTTTTCCTGTCACTCAGTGCAACGACGGGGCAGTCTCGATTCGGCGATGCGGTTTGGCTGGTCGTCCGCTGCCAGAGCGGCAAGATCAACGCATTCATCAATTGGAACTCGTACCTTGGTCTCGAGCAGACGCCGGTCATAACTCGGCTGGGAGCTGGAGAAGCCAAGAATCAGAAGTGGCCGCTCTCCACAGATAACAAGGCCACGTTCTACCCGGGCGACGCCGCGGCCTTCCTGGAGCAACTCTCATCATCGGACCGTCTTGTCGCTCAGACCACGCCCTATAGCGAGTCCCCGATTACCGCCGTTTTTGACCTGGCGGGTCTGTCTGCTGCTGTGAAGCCGCTGAGGGAAGTTTGCCCGGCTAAGGGCCAATAATAAGAGGAGAAACCGATGCGCAGCGCGATCCTCCTGGTGCTAGCGGGAGTGATGGGCGGGCGACTGGCCGCTCAAGCCAATACGCGGTGGGAATATGGCACACTCACGCTCATCAACATCGGCACGATGGTGCCCGTGTGGAGCGCCGGCGATACCACCGCCGTCCTCGAGTGGCCGCGCGAGAAGGACGTCATCGGAGCGGACACTAAGCCCCGGACGATCCCTCAAGCCTCCTCCCACATTCGCGTGATGAACGCCCTCGGCGAGCAGGGCTGGGAGCTGGTGACACAGGAAGCAGGCGGTCGTACCACGGCGACGTACACGTTCAAGCGACGCAAGACCTAGTAGGGGCCGTGCGGCCACTCGTGTTGCTGGCGTTCGTAGGTCCCGCGGTTGCTTCCGTCGCCGCGGGGCAAGGGAAGAATCCGAAGTGCGGCGACGCTTATCACTATCGCTGGAAACAGAAGACCGATGCCAGCCTCGCCAACGAGCCTGCAACGTCCGCGACGCTCACCGAGGTCGTGAACACGTGGGCGGCGCCTGCGCTGCCAGCCACGGACTGGTGCGCTGAGCGCGTGGGCGACGAGCTGCACGTTTACTCCTTCGTGGGGTGGGTGCGCGTCTTTCGCCACGAAGTGGACACTGACTGGCACATCGAACTCACCGCGACCGCCACGGGGTCGATCGAGCAGTGCATCATCGCGGAGATACCGCGCGCCCAGTACAGCGCCCTGTTTGAGACCGCACGTCAGGACTTCTCGGCCTTCATCAAGAACTCCGGCGTGGATTCGACAGGCCAGGTCAAGCCCGCCGTGGAGCTCCGCTTCACAGGCGCGGCCTTCTTCGATGGCTGGCATCTCACCCACGGGAAGCACGGGGATTGCAACGTGCAGCCAGGTGGGCTGTGGGAGCTGCATCCGGTGTTCAAGGTGGAGAAGCCATGATGTGCAAGAACAAGGAGCCGTGGGTGTTCACGCTCCAACGCGACTTCACGTGGGAATCGGGCTTTCGCGTGGCTGAGGACGTGGCCTTCAAGGACAAGACCGGCGTGGTGCGCCTTATGCTTCGTCGGCAGGGCACGATCACGGTGACGGAGCGCTACGCCTGGGACGGGTGCAGCCCGAAGGTCTGTGTCTTCGACATTCTGCTCGGGACGCCAGATGGCGTGGTAGACTCCAAGACGAAGCAGCCCAAGACCTACTACGCCTCGCTGGTCCACGACGCGCTCTACCAGTTCCTGCTCGACGGTCTGCCTTTCAAGCGGTGGCAGGCGGACCGCTGTTTTCTGCGACTGATGGATGGGACGGGCTTCGCGCCACGCTACCTGTATTGGGCGGCGGTGCGCTTGCTCGGATGGGCGTTCGTGGCGCAGCATAGGTTCAAGCGGAGGAACCGCGGCACGAAGCACACGACCGGCAGTCGGCCGTAACGGTCCTCAGTCCGCAGGGAGGGACCTATGCTGCTGCTCGTCTTCTTGCGTATCCTCGTGGTCGTCGTCAGGTTCGTTCTCCACCCCTGGTTTCGTGAGGTTCGCATGGTTGACGTCGGGTTCTCGCGCCCCGCGATGTGGCTCACCACCGTGACGTTCTCGCTGGCGGCGTGCGGAGTGGGTGCGCCCTCTCTGCCGATTCAGGTCCCGGTTCCGAGCACCGCGGCGGAGGCACCCACCGGATTCGACAACCGGAGCAACGGCACGGTTGATGACTCCACCCACCAGGCCGATCAGGACGCATTCGACGAGGTGGAAGAAATCGCGGATGGGTTAGGACCACTCTACAACGCCCAGGCCTGCCGCGAGTGCCATCAAAACCCCACCTCGGGCGCAGCGAGTCAGATCACGGAATTGCGGGTGGGTCATCTGGGGCCGGACGGGCGGTTTCAGAACGCCGACATCCCGATCGCGCGCGGCACCGTTACCATTTCCGGTCGCACGCTCGTCAACGATCGGGCCATTTGCCCGAACGCGGAGTTTCCGGACTCGGAGATTCAAGAGCGGGTGCCCGACACCGAGACCATTCGTACGACGCGCGCGTCCCTCAACCTGCTCGGCGACGGTCTGGTGGAAGCCGTGGCCGATGAGACCCTGATCGAGATCGCGCGTGCGCAACGCCGGACCACGCGCGGCACGATCCGCGGTCAGGCGTTGTATGTACCCGTCTTGGAAGCCCCGGGAGAGACGCGCATCGGGCGGTTCGGCTGGAAGGATCAGCACGCCAGTCTGCTCTCGTTCTCGGCCGATGCCTACCTCAATGAGATGGGGATCACCAGCCGGCTGTTCCCCGACGAAGTGACCACCCTGTGCAATACGGCATCCGAGCCGAACAATACCACCGACTCCTCCGGGCTTGCGGATATCGACCGGTTCACCCGCTTCCTGCGAGCCACCAAGGCCCCCGCGCGCGACACGCTGCTGGCCGGGACCCCCGCGGGGCGCCGCGGGTCGGAATTGTTCGACGCGATCGGCTGCGCCACCTGTCACGTTCGCACCCTTGTCACCGCCGCCGCCGGAACCGTGATCAACGGTGGCGCCGACACCATCCCGCCCGCGCTGGGCGAGAAGGCATTTCACCCCTTCGGCGATTTTCTGCTGCACAACGTCGGCACCGGCGACGGGATCGTCATGGCGATGCCGGAGCACTATGGGCCGGCCGTCTACAAGGTCCTGTGGAGGGCGTTCTCGATCGACAGTGTCGGCCGCACCAGGAACAAGATGCGGACGGCCCCGTTATGGGGCGTGCGCCTGCGCCCGCGGCTCATGCACGACGGGGCGTCGCTGACGTTACGCGACGCTATCGTGCGGCATCGGGGCGAAGCGAGCGGCGTCTCCAACCGTTTTCGTAAGCTGACCCAGAGCGATCAGGAAGCCATCATCGCGTTCCTGGAGTCTTTGTGACGGCGTTGAGTAGCTTGACGTTGGGAAATCGGGGCGCCGGGATTTGAACCCGGGACCTTCTGGTCCCAAAGCGGATCGAGCACAAGCTGAGTCACGACAAAGTGTGGCATTCACGCGGTGTTCTGGGCACGGGGGTCGTGACTCGGGCGTGCGAAAACGACGCGAAGTAGCACGAAACACCGTATCCCAGGTGTTCTCTCCATCGCGCTGACGCCTCCTTCCGGCGCCACCTCCGATCTCGAGATCACCCGATCAGGCAGCTGCTCCGGCGGCGGCCAGAGACCCGATTCTTGACACGCGCTTGAGAGCGCATGGCCATCGTCCGCTCGCACGCGAGGTGAATCATCAATCGGGCGGACGTTCGCGGAGGTTCGCACGCGTGTTTGTGGAGGTCACGATGCGCGTCAAGCACCCGATCCGTACGATGCTCAGGGTCGTCTTCAAGAAAGCTCCCGTTGAGGCCCAGACATCGCGCGCCACTTCGGCCGCGAAGCCCCGAGGAGGGCACCTGGCAGCCTGGCTGCAGCAGCCCGTTGCGCCGAAGGCCTGGGACCGGCTGCTCCGCGTGAGCGGAGCGGTGGCGCTCGCCGGCATCTTCCTCGTCTCGTTCGCTCCCACCCTCGGTGAGCTCGCCGTTCTCGTCTCCCTGACCCTGTTCGTCAACGGCCCCTATTCCATGTTCTTGCCGACGGCCCATGAGCCCATTCTCATGGTGTTCGGCCGCCTCTACCCGCCCCTCCTGGTCGCCGCCCTGGCTACGGCGGGAACGGTCGCTGCGGAGTACGTGGACTACCGCTTGTACGTGGCCCTGCTCTCCTCCGCACCCGGGCTGCGACGTCTGCCGGACACACGCGTGGGGCGTCGGGTGGGCGCCTGGTTCCGCGTCCAGCCGTTCTTGACCGTGGTGCTGTGCGCGCTCACGCCGATCCCCTTCTGGACAGCCCGGATCCTGGCGTCGATGACCCGGTACCCGGTGCGCCGCTACCTGGCGGCCGTCGCGCTGGGGCGGTTCCCGCGACAGTGGTTCTACGCAGCCGTGGGCATCTTCCTGCCACTGTCGAACTGGCAGATCTTGGCTATCGGATTTGCCGCCACCCTAGTCCTCGCCGTCCCGATTGTGCTGCGCCAGCGGCGGTCGGGGGCGGCGGTGGGCGCGGTCGGCGAGGCCGTAGGCCCACCGTGACACCCGAGTGGGATGCCGTGGTGATCGGCAGCGGGTTTGGGGGCAGCATGATCGCGCTGCGCCTCGCGGAGGCCGGCGCGCGTGTGCTCGTCCTCGAGCGCGGCGGCTGGGTCGATCGCGACGATACCGCCTGGGACACGCACGCCATCCTCATTCGCCGAAAGTACAAGAGCAGCACACCCTTCTTCGACCACCAGCACCGCCGCCCAATCCCGGTGTATCCCGACGAGGCGGTCGGCGGCAAATCGGTCTTCTACGGCGCCGCCTCGTTCCGGCTGCGCGTTGATGACTTCACGCTCGGAAGCTCGCTCCCAGGTGAGGTCCAGCCGTTCGTCGATTGGCCCATTGGCTACGGGGATCTCGCCCCCTTCTACGACGAGGCGGAGACTCTGCTCGACGTGGCAGGCGTTGCGGGACTCGATCCCAACGAACCCCCACGCGACGGTGACTTCCCGCAGCGGCCCCCGCCCTACGGCTCGCCGGCGCGGCGCATCGCCGAAGCCGCGGCCGCGCTCGGCCTGCACCCGTTCCCGATGCCGCTCGCGATCAACTTCGGCGCCGACCCCAACCGGCCGCGCTGCATCCAGTGCCTGACGTGCGACCTGTTCCCGTGCAAGATCTGCGCGAAAAACGACCTGGCGGTTGCCGTCCTGCCCAAGGCAGTCGCGCGGGGGGCCGTGGTACGATCGAGCACGATCGCCCAACGCCTCCTGCGGGACGCGAAAGAGATCTGCGGCGTGGAATACCTGGACACCGCGACCGGGGCGCGCGGCGTCGTCAAGGCCGGTCTGTACGTCGTCAGCTGCGGGGCCGTAGGTTCCGCCGGGCTGCTGTTGCGATCCGGGCTGCAGCACGTCGGACCGAACGGCCCGCTCATCGGCCGTCACCTGATGCGTCACTGCAGCGGAATACTGATCGGGATCTACCCGTTCAAGACGAACCCCGAGGGACGCTTCCACAAGCAGGTAGCGATCACCGACTTCTACTTCGGCCATCCGAATGGCCGAGCGCCAGAGGGCCCGTGGGGCATGATCCAGGGGCTACAGGTCCCGCCCCCCGAGTTCATCGCGGCGTACGGGCGGTTTCCCGTCAACGTCATTGGCACGCTCACGGTCGCCCGCCACATTTACTTGATGTGCATTGCGCAAGACCGGCCCAATCCGGCCAACCGCGTCGAGATCGACGCCAGCCGCACCGACAGCGACGGGCTCCCGGTCATCCGAGTGTTCCATCAGTATACCGCGCAGGACCTGAGCGCACGGCGCGCGCTGTACCGCGAGGCGAGTCGGATCACCCGGCAGGCGGGCGCCGTGATCTGGGGCCGGAAGCCGATCGACACGTATTCCCACGCGGTCGGCACCTGCCGGTTCGGACACGACTCCCGCAGCGCCGTGCTCGACCCATGGTGCCGGTTTGCCGGTGTGCACAACCTGTTCGTAGTCGATGGCAGTTTCATGCCGACCTCCGGCGGCGTCAATCCGAGTCTGACGATCGCGGCCAACGCGCTTCGCGTCGCGCGCTGCATCGTGGAGGCCCTCTGAAAACGGTGAATCTCTGTCTGATCGGGTGCGGCGCCGTGGCCCGTCTGCACAGCCGGGTGGCACGTTCCCTGGGGCGCCAAGTCGCCCTGCTCTACGCAAGCCGCACTCGCGAGAAGGCCGAAGCATACAACCGCCGCTTCGGTGGCCGGGGGGCCTTCGGAAGCTACGAAGCGGCCTGCGCCTCACCCGACGTGGACGCCGTGCTCATCTGCACACCCCACGCGCTGCACGTGGAGCACACGCGTCTCGCCGCAGCCCACAAGAAGCCGATGCTCATCGAGAAGCCGGTCGCGCGCACCCTGGGGGAGCTCGCGGAGATCGAGGCCGCCGCGGGCGAGAGCGGCGCCCCCTGCATGGTCGCGGAGAACTACTTCTTCAAGCCAGTCGTGCGGGTGCTACAGGACCATCTGCAGCGCGGGGACATCGGGGACGCGGTGTTCATCGAGGTGAACCGTACGAACCGCAACCGGGTCGAGGGATGGCGCGCCGACGCCGGCATGATGGGAGGCGGGGCGCTGCTCGAGGGCGGGGTGCACTGGGTCAACCTGATGGTTAGCCTCGGCGGGGACGTGCACGCCGTGCTGGCCGCGCGACCGGAAGCCCGCTTGGTCGCGCCGTTCGAGGATAGCCTGGCCGTGGTCTTCAAGTTCGCGAGTGGTGCCGTGGGTAGACTGCTCCACTCGTGGAACCTGCTGAACCGCCTCCGGGGCCTGCAGGGTTCGAAGATCTACGGCACCGCCGGCAACATTTTGTTCGAGAGCAACGGGCTATTCGTCCTCGTCGCCGGCCGCCGACGGCGGCTGCGCTTCCCCGGTGTGCTGGACCTGATGGGCTACCGGGAGATGCTGCGTCACTTCCTGGGCTGCGTGCGGGAGGGCCGCGCGCCGGCGATGTCGCTCGCGGTCGCGCGGCGCGACCTCGCAGTGGTGCTCGCCGCGTACCGGTCGCTCGAGAGCGAGCGGTTCGAGCGACCCAGAACGGTCCTGGCGGCACCGCGTGTCTGACCGCCGTTTCAAATCCAACCGGAGACCGCATCATGCAATTCGGCCACATCCCGCTGGCGCTCGCGATCGCGACCTATGACTGGAACCCGAAGACCGCGGTGTTCGTGGTCGGAATGCACTTCCTGCCCAACGCCGACTCCCTTGCCGTCCGGGCGGGGCTCGCGAAGCCGGAGTTCCATTGCACGGTCACCCACAGCGTCCTGTTTGCCTTGGCGGTCAGCGGCCTCGTGGGGATCTTCTCGGTCCATTACATGCTCTTCGCGCTGGCGGCGATCCTGGCCCACTATGCCGCGGACATCGGGAGCACCGTGGGCCTGCCGCTCCTGTGGCCGTTCTCCAAGCGCAAGTTCACGTTGGCGCTGTTCCAGGACAGCGGATATTGGGGGAAGGAGATGTACACGGGCTACTACCGCCAGCCGATGTCCTGGGTACTGGAAGGCACGGTGGTGCTGTTCCTCGCCTATCGGCTGTACGTAATCTACGCCTGATTCGGAGAGTCGGGGCGCCGGGATTTGAACCCGGGACCTTCTGGTCCCAAACCAGACGCGCTACCGGACTGCGCTACGCCCCGTTGGCACTGCGAGTCAGCAACTTAACCCGTCCTGCGCTGCCATCCAACGGCGTGATGTGCAGCGCTCCCCCGTTGTGCGGCCGGGTGCGCTGCACTAATCCTTAGGCAAAGCGCTCCAACCCGGGATCCACCAATGGCTCGTCTCTTTTGGCTGACGGTTATGGCGGCCTTCGCCGCCGCCCTGCTGGCCGGGGCCTCGTGGGCCGGCGCCTTCCTGGCCGTGGGCACACTGCTCGGCTCACCCCCGCCGGAGATGGGGACCCAATCCACCACGTTTCTGTGGGGTGGCATGCCCCAGCTGCCGGACCACCCGCGCGTGTGGCGCTTCACGTTCGCGCCCACCGTGATCCCCGGCGCGCCCACGGTGCGGATCTATGTCACGCCGCTCGGGCGAGTAGTGGAGACTGAGCCGGCCGATCTGGAGGCTCGAGTGAAGACGTTTCATCCGTACTGACGGACCGAACGGGGCTAGCGGGACCGCCGCACCAGCACCTCGACCAGCGCCCGAATCGCCCGCCCGCGATGCGACACGCGCTGCTTCGCCGGCATCGGCGCCTCGGCGAACGCCATCCCGAGATCACTGGAAAAGAAGAGGGGATCGTATCCGAAGCCGCCGCCGCCGCGGGGCTCGGTGAGGATCCGGCCGTCGCACGTTGCCTCGACCAGCTGCGGCTTGGCAAGCGGCGTGTCGAGATACGCCACCACACAACGGTAGCGTGCGGTGCGCTGCTCGTCGGGAACGCCCGCGAGCCGCTCGAGCAACAGCGCGTTGTTCGCCGCGTCTCCCACCCCCGCCCCGTGCATCTCCGCCCAACGCGCCGAGAACACCCCCGGCGCCCCCTCGAGCGCGTCCACCTCGAGCCCCGAGTCCTCCGCGAGCGTCGGGATGGTGCCGCGCTTCGCGAAGTAGCGCGCCTTCGCCACCGCGTTCTCGGCGAAGCTCGTGCCACGCTCGAGATCGGCCTCATCGGGCAATCGCTCGAGGAACTGGTCGACGGGGAACGTCAGCTCGAACGGCAGGCCGGTGAACAGGTCACGGATCTCCCGGATCTTTCCCTCGTTGCGGGTGGCGACCAACAACTTCATCGCGGGGCCCTCAAGACGTCCTGCCGCGCAGCCGCGCGAGCAGCGCGGTCGTCGAAGCGCCGGGCACGAGCGGCACACGCACTACCCGCCCGCCCCACCCTTCGACCTGGTCCGCCCCGACGATCGCGACCCGCGCATAGTCCGCTCCCTTCACGAGCACGTCGGGGCGGAGGCGCTTGATCAGCGCGAGCGGCGTCTCCTCGTCGAACAACACGACGCAGTCGACGCAGGCGAGGGCGGCGAGCAGGCGGGCCCGCTCCTGCCCGGGCACGACGGGGCGATCCGTCCCCTTACCCAAGCGTCGCACCGACGCGTCGCTGTTCACACCCACGACGAGCGCCCCACCCTCGGCGCGCGCCGCTTCGAGCAGCGCCACGTGCCCCACGTGGAGCAAGTCGAACACGCCGTTCGTGAACACGACCGGACCGCGCTGCCGCTCGCGCCACCGGGCCGCGTCACCGGGCGCGCGCACCTTCTCGCCGGTGCTCACGGGACCGAGTCCTCGTCGAGGGTCGCGCCCAGGCGCAGCGTCCACTGCAGCAGCGGCGGGGTCACGAGCGTCGTGGCGATCACGACGAACAGGATGGCGCTGAACAGACGGTTCGAGAGAATGCCCGCCGTCAACCCGATCTGCGCGAAGATCAGCCCCACCTCGCCGCGGGGGGCCATCCCCACACCCACCGCCGGCCGGTTGAACCGCCGCCACGGGACCGCCCACCCGCTCACAAACTTTCCGACGACGGCGATGGCGAGGAGCGTGCCGCCGATCGCCAGCGTCTGATGGCTCTCGGGCACGAAGGGGTTCCACACGCGCGGGTCGACGAAGGCGCCGATGCTCAAGAAGAAGATCGGCGTGAAGATGTCCGCGACCGGCTTGATCCGCTCCTTGATCGAGGCGAACTGGTTCGTCTCCGACAGGATGAGCCCGGCTGCGAACGCGCCGATGATGAGGGCCGTACCGGCGCGCTCGGCCAGGACACAGAGCAACAGCAAGAACGCGAACGCCGATACGACCAGCACCCCGCGTACCCGCATCCGATCGACCAGGCCGAACAGCCGCGGGGCAAGCTTCAGTCCGATCCACAGGGCGACGAAGAGAAAGACCACCGCCACCCCGAGGATGCGCAGCGCGCCCTGCAGGCTGAACGCCGTCCCGGCGGCGAGCGCCGAGACCACGCCCAAAATGACGAGCCCGATGACGTCGTCGATCACTGCGGCACCGAGAATCAGCCGTGCCTCCAGGCTGTGCAAGACCTGGAGATCCTTGAGCACACGCCCCGTGATCCCGACGGACGTCGCGGTGAGGGTCGCGCCGACAAAGATGGCGGTCGTCAGCGGGTCGGCGGAGGTGTGCTCGACGCCGTGCCAGCCGGACCGCCAGTACAGAAAGCCCAGGACGAACGGCACCGTGACACCCACCACCGCGACCGCCGTCGCGGCGGTCCCCACCCGCATCATAGCCTTGAGGTCGGTCTCGAGCCCGATCTCGAACAGCAGCACCACCACCCCGACCTGGGCGAGCAGCTGAAACACCGGTGTGAGCGGGTCGGCGGCGCCGATCGGGATCACCTTGAGAAAACCGGCGCCGAGCGCGATGCCCGCCAAGAGCTCGCCCATCACGGCCGGCTGGCCCAGGCGCTCGAACGCCTCGCCGGCGAATTTCCCGGCGAGCAGCATGATCGCGAACACGGTGAAAAAGCGAGCGACGTCGATCCCGCCGGCCGCCCCGACGATGAGGGGCAGGCCTGCGGCCAAGGCCCACGTGGGCAGGCTAAAGCGGCTGCGTCGCCTTGGGATGGAAGTTGAAGGTGTGGTTGAACAGCGGCAGATCGACGCTCTCGCTGTATTCGGTCTCGATCACGATCTCCCGCGGCGAGGCGCGCCGCGCGATCCTGATCTGCTGGGCCTCGGGCGGAAGACCGATGTCCTGCGCAGCGGCCTGGATCCGGCGGCGGATGGTGCCGTCGTCGAGGGAGGGGGCAAGCTGGGCCTGGGTCTGCATCTCGTCCAGCAGCCGATAGTACCGGAAGAACAACTCACCGATGTTGACGCCGTAGTACAGGGCCCCGACCAGGAAGAGCAGGGAAACGAGGCAGCCGGTGGAGGTGGCGCCGCGCCGGCCGCGCGGGGAGCGCTTCACCATTGCGACTGGGCCCCATCGACCAGGTCGTTGACGAGCCTCTCGAGCGCGACCTTGCGGCCATCGACTTCCCGGGGCGGCGCGTAGTCGCCGACCTCACTGAGCCCCTGTCGCTGCCACAGCGTCTTGCCTTCCCGCTGATCGAGGATCTCGACGTCGATGGTGATCTGCACCTGGCGCCGCGTGACGTCGGTGCGTCCCTGCCCCGCCTGATACG
>Ga0209235_1001401_pt1 | contig 13017 bp, 11 predicted proteins | sample GraSoi013_1_20cm_4_FD_185817 | JGI IMG/M metagenome (GOLD analysis project Ga0209235, IMG submission 185817) | Grasslands soil microbial communities from the Angelo Coastal Reserve, California, USA - Sample 09_25_2013_1_20cm (SPAdes) (version 2) | ecosystem: Environmental > Terrestrial > Soil >...
GGGATGGTCGACACGCGCACGTCGATGGCCCGGCCGTCCACGCGGGTCTGAAAGCTGCCGTCCTGCGGCACCCGCCGCTCCGCGATGTCCATGTTGGCCATGATCTTGATGCGGGAAATCACCTGCGAGTGCGCATGCGCCGGCAGCGTCCCGCGCGTCAGCAAGACGCCGTCCACGCGATATCGGAGCCGGACGTGCCGCTCCTGCCGCTCGACGTGAATGTCGCTGGCGCGGGTCCGCACCGCCTCTTCCACGAGCCGGTTGACCAACCGCACCACCGGCGCGTCTTCCGCCATGCGGCGCAGCCGCTCCAGAGAGATCTCCTCGTCGATGGCTTGTGGCCGCGGCAGATCCCGCACCAGTTCCTCGGCCACGTCCACGGTGGGGTACTGGCTGAGCGCATACTGAAAGTCCTGGACGGTGGTGAGCGCCACCTTGATGTCCATTCCGGTCATGCGACGGATATCGTCGATGGCGACGACGTCGGAGGGATCCACCATCGCTACGGTGAGGACACCGTGCGCGCGGGCGATCGGGATGGCCTGAAACCGGCTGGCCATCTGCTGCGGCAGCAGCGTCAGCACGTCTTCGCGCAGGTTCGCCCCCACGAGGCGGACGAACTCGGCCCCAATCTGCCGGCCCAGCAGCCGGGCCAGACGCTCCTGATCCACCACGCCCATGTCCAGGAGCACCTGCCCCAGCCGCTCGCCGGTGGCACGGTGAATCTCCAGGGCGCGATTGAGCTGGTCAGGGGTCACCACGCCTTCCGCCAGGAGCAACTCGCCCAACCGGCGGCGCCCTGTGCCATCCGGAGCGGGGCGGCGCCCCGTCCCGCTCCCCGTTCCTTCTGCTGCGGGCTGCGCACCGGTACCGTCTGGTGTAGCCGGCCGATCGCCGTCTGATGACATAGAAAGGTGGGCCGCGGCGATGTCCTCGCGGGAGCCCTGCCCGTTACGCTGCGCGGTCGTCTTCTTCATTTCATCTCATCGCCACAGGGCCACAATGCCGCCGCGGGGTGGAATTATCCTCCAGGTTGCTGACTCGCGCGACACCGGCGCGGGGTCGAGAGCCAAGAGATTTTTACCCAGTTCTTCACGTCGGGTCCAGCTGGCAGCATCAACATACCGACTGAAGCCCCTGCAGGATTTTCCTGATCTGGCCTGCGGGTATTCCCCTACGCCAGCTTACGAACACATGCGCTGCAGCCACGCGGCCTGAGTCATACGATGATCGTGCTAGAATGTGTGTACTGTGAGTCACACTCGCGCCGGCGAGATCTATCTCGACAATGCCGCCACGACAAAACCGCATCCCTCGGTGGTGGAATCGGTGACGCGCGCCCTGACCGTAGACTACGGGAACCCGTCGTCGCTGCACGGTAAGGGCGTGGCGGCCGAGCGTCTGGTCGCCGAGGCGCGCGAGGCACTGGCGTGGACGCTGGGTGTGGAGCCCGAAGACGTCCTCTTTACGTCCGGCGGCACCGAGGCGAACAGTCTGGCGATCCGTGGCGTCGGGGGGGTAGCCCGGGGACGGCACCTCATCACGACCGCGGTCGAGCACTCCTCTGTTCGCGTACTCCTGCAGCGCCTGGCGGCGCAGGGGTTTGCCCTGACCGAGTTGCCGGTGGACCATTACGGACGGGTATCGGCGGCGCACGTGGAGCAGGCGCTGCGAGCGGACACGGCGCTTGTGTCGGTGATGGCGGTAAACAACGAACTGGGCACGGTGCAGCCGATCGGGGACATCGGCCGGATGCTGCAACGCCACCGCGCCGCCGGTCGCCCGACACTCTTCCATGTCGATGCGGTGCAGGGGTGGGGCAAGATTTCGCTGCGGCCGGCGGCCTGGAGCGTGGACCTGATGTCGCTGTCCGGCCACAAGGGACATGGTCCGAAGGGTGTGGGAGCCTTGTACGTACGGCGGGGCGTGCCGCTGGCGCCGCAACTGGGCGGCGGAGAGCAGGAGCGCAGCCTGCGTCCCGGCACGGAGAACGTGCCCGGCATCGCCGGCCTCGGTGCGGCGGCACGACTGCTGGCTGCCGATTTCGACGAGAGCGCCGCACGGATGCGAACGCTCGCGGATCGTCTGCGCGAGCAGATCGGGACGATCCCCGACGCACGGATCAACACGCCACAGGACGGCGCGGCGCCCCATATCGTCAACGCAACGTTCGGAGGCGTGCGGGGAGAGACGTTGCTGCACCGGCTGGAGCAGGATGGGGTCTTCGTCTCCACCGGCTCGGCCTGTCACAGCCATAACCCCACGCCCAGCCACGTCTTGCTGGCCATTGGGCTGAGTACCGCCGACGCCCAGTCGACCCTGCGGCTCAGCGTGTCCCGTTTCACCACCACCGAGGAGATCGACGCGGCCGCGGTCGCCCTACATCATGCAGTGGCCGAACTGCGCGCGTTGGTTCGCTGACCCCTCACCCTCCTCTCTCCACAGAAAGGGGAGTGGGAAATACGAGGTAATCACCAATGGCCCACATCTTGCTGCGATACGGAGAAATCCACCTCAAGGGGCAGAATCAGCGATTCTTTCTGGACGCGCTCGTCCGAAATGTGCGGGAGTCGATCGCCGACCTGGGGCGCGCGCAGGTGCGGCACGCCTTCGGCCGCATTCTGGTGGACAGCCCTGCTGAAGAGGAGGCGCTCGTCGGCCGGCTGCGCAAGGTCTTTGGCGTGGTCTCGCTCAGTCCGGTCCAGGTCGCCTCGCCGGCACTCCCCGACATCGCCGGCGCCGCGGTGGACATCGTCGGCGCCGCGCTGGGGACCCGTCCGGGCATTGCGACGTTTAAGGTCGACACGCGGCGGGCGGACAAGCGATTTCCACTCACGTCGATGGAGACCAGCCGGGAGGTCGGCCAAACGGTGCAACACCGGTTTCCGCAGTTGCAGGCCCGCATGGACGGCCCCGATCTCCTGGTCAGGATCGACATCCGCGACCAGGCCTATCTCTCATCTGAGACCATTCCAGGGCCGGGCGGGCTGCCGTATGGGACCGGCGGACGCGCGCTGGCGCTCATCTCCGGGGGCATCGACAGCCCGGTGGCGAGCTGGCTGGGCGCGCGGCGCGGCGTGACAATCATTCCCGTCCACTTTCACAGCTTCCCCTTCACCAGCGAGCGGTCGAAAGAGAAGGTGCTGGATCTGTGCCGCGTGCTGGCCTCTTACACGGGGCCGCTGGGGGTGTGGATCGTATTCTTTACCGACATCCAGCGCGCCATCCAGCTCTCGGTGCCCGATGGACTGCGGGTCCTGGTGCTGCGGCGCATGATGATGCGCATCGCCGACCGGCTGGCGGAGCAGGATCGGGCGACCGCGGTCATCACCGGCGAGAACCTGGGACAAGTGGCCAGCCAGACGATCGAGTCGATTGCCGCCATCAATGCTGTGACACGGCTGCCGGTGCTGCGGCCTTTGATCGGCGCGGACAAGATGGAGATCGTGGCGCGGGCGGAGGCCATCGGCACCTACGAGATCTCCATCCGGCCGTACGAGGACTGCTGCAGCCTGTTCGTCCCGCCCCACCCGCGCACGCAGCCGGGGCTGGGGGAAGCCGACGAAGCGGAGCGAGGATTGCCCATCTCCGCACTCATTGACACCGCGGTGCAGCGGAGCGAGCGTCTCACCATCAGTCCTCGCTGGGCTCGGGATACGTTGCCGGTTGGCAGTTGAACCTTCAATTTCGTCCAATTTCGTCCGCGACCGGATTGCGGACGTCACGGAGGAAACAGCCTCGCAGAAGGAATATAGTGTCCGTGGGGGCCGCCGTGAAGATCTGCGTCTACCTGGAGCACGGCAACTCGGCGCAGTGGAGCGGGGGGATCCGCCGGGCGCACGAAAATCAGGTCAAGGCCCTCAAACGCGCCGGGATACAGATCACGACCGATCCCAGCGAGTCCTTCGATATCCTGCATCTGCATTCCATCGGGCCCCGCTCGCTCTACCTGGCGGAACGATTCAGTGGCCGGCGGCCACTGCTGATCAACAGTCACATCACCGCAGAGGACTTCGCCAATTCCTTCCGGATGAGCGACCACATCGCGCCCTACCTGGGCCGCTATCTGCGCTACTTTTACGGCAAAGCCGACGTCCTGATCGCGCCCTCAGCGTACGCGCGTGACGTGCTGCGGGGTTATGACCTGCTGCAGCCGATCGAAGTCGTCAGCAACGGCGTCGACGTCACCCGTTTCGCCCCCGACAAACGCCGGCGTCTGTTAGGCCGCGCTCGGTACGGGCTGCGGGGCGTCGTCCCGTTTGCGGTCGGGCTGGCGCTGCTCCGGAAAGGGGTCGACCTGTTCATCGAGACCGGGCGGCTCCTGCCCGCGTTGACGTTCATGTGGTTCGGGCGGGTGCACAAGGCAGCGAAGGTGGAAACCCTGCGGGCCGTGGAGCAAGCGCCGGAGAACGTGCGCTTCCCCGGCTACGTGGAAGACGTGCTGGAGGCCCATGCGGCCGGCGACATCTTCTTCTTCCCCAGCGCGGTGGAGAACGAAGGGATCGCCATCCTGGAAGCGGCGGCGTGCGGTAAACCGTTGGTGCTGCGGAATTCAGAGTGTTTTGCCGGCCGGTTCGAGCATGGCAGAAACTGCCTGAAGGGCGAGACGCCGGACGAGTTCGCCGACCACCTCCGCCGCCTGGCGGAGGACCCCGACGAGTATGCGCGTCTCTCCGACGGCGCCCGCCGCTACGCGCAATCTCATTCCCTCGAGCAGATCGGGAACCGGCTGCGCGCGATCTATGCCCAACTCACCAATTAGGGACACGATTGTAAATTGAAAATTGTGAATTGTGAATTGGACTGTCAGGCCGCTGTGCCGTTCAATCCACAATTCACAATTGACAATTCCGCCATTTCGCGTTAGAGGTCGTGCTCCCTTGGCGGCACGGGGATGCCGTGGGTTGTCTTCTCCCAGACGGTATGGCCGGTGATGGCGCTGCGAAGATACCGATGAATCGCCAGCGGCACGACGATCAGGCGGTGTAGCGAGAACAGACCCGAGCGGACGAGGACCGACGCAACCGCCCACACCCGCCCGCGCAATTCCACCAGCATCGCCAGCAACACACCGGCCGTCAGTAGTCCCGACGTCCAGGTCGTCAACCGCCGCGGCAGCTGGACGTAGAGCACGATGGCCCCGGCCACGTCGATCATGCCAAACACGTACGTCGTCAGCAGGCTCAGCGTGACGAGAAGCCCGCCGCTGAGGAAGATCACCATGTCCACGCGTTTGAATGGAGTCACGCGGCCGAACAGGATCGCCGGAAGATGATCACCCAGACAGCGCATCGCACCCTCAAACCACCGGATGCGCTGGCGCATCAGATCGCGAAGCCGGGGAACCGCCTCTTCCCAGACCACCGCCTCCTCGCAGTAGCGAATCTGGTAGCCTGCCAGGTGGAACCGCAGGGAGAGATCGATGTCCTCGGTCAAGGCATCTTCATTCCAGCCACCCACCTCGTGCAGGGCGTCCCGGCGCAGGAGCAGGCCGTTTCCCGAAAACGAGACCATGCCGCCCAGTACCTGCCGCGCGCGCTGCAGGGGATGATAGAACAGCCGGTACTCATCGTCTTGAATGCGGGTCAGCAGATTCTGCCCGGCGTTGTAGAGGCGGCGCTGACTCTGCACGCCGTCTGCCCCCGACCCGGCCAGCGCTGCGACCATGCGCAGCAGGAAATCGGGTGCGACCCGCGCGTCGGCATCACACACCGCAATGAGGTCGCCGCGGGCCCGTGTGGTCCCCAGGTTTAACGCCGCCGCCTTGCCAATGCTCCCCGGTGGAGTCCGCACCATCTTCACCGGCAGGGCCACGCTGAGGGATTTCAGAATCTCGCCGGTGCGATCGATGGATCCGTCGTCGACGACAATGATCTCATAGCGGGGCACCCCTGCGTCCTGGTAATCCATGCCACACAGGCTGCGCACCGTCGCCTCGATGACGGCCTCTTCGTTCTTGGCAGGGACGATGACGCTGACGAATGGTCCGGCCGGTGGCGGGAGGGCGCGCCGGCGGGCGGGGGTGAGGGCTCCCACGAGCACCATGAACGCCCCAAGGGCACCGACCCCGAGCACCAACGCCTGGACCCACGCGATATCGACAAACAGGACCTGCAGCCACGAGAAGTCGCGATAATGGAGGCTGTGAATGACGGCGCCCAACCACAGCGCGGCGAGGGTACTCAGCACGAGTCGGTTGGTCGGACGGGGTCTCACGAACTCCTCCTCACCCAGCCTGCTACGCTCTACCTCTCAGGCACATCCCTAACGCCCTGCGCGGGTGGCAGACAGATCCAGGAGAGACCGGGTATACGGAGGCGTCGCGACGCCAGCTTCGGTGACGATGGCGGTGATCAGGTGGTGGGGGGTGATGTCAAACGCAGGATTCGCGGCGGCAATGCCTTCCGGGGCGACCGGCACGCCGGCGACGTGCGTGACTTCCTCCGGCGGGCGCTCTTCGATCGGAATGGCGGAACCATCGGGGGCACGAAAGTCTACGGTCGACAGCGGCGCGGCGACGAGAAAGGGAATTTCGTGGGCCCGGGCCAGCACCGCCAGCCCATAGGTCCCGATCTTATTGGCCGTGTCACCGTTGGCAGCCACGCGGTCCGCGCCCACGACCACCCGATCGATCAGGCCCTGGCGCATCAGCCAGGCCGCGGCGTTGTCCGCGATCAGCGTGGCGGGAATGCCATAGCGGAGCACTTCCCACGCAGTCAGCCGGGCCCCCTGCAACAACGGCCGCGTTTCGCTCACGAATACCTGGATCCGCTTCCCCTGCTCATGTGCCGCGCGGATAATCCCCAGCGCGGTCCCGTAATCCACGGTGGCCAGGCTTCCTGTGTTGCAGTACGTGAGGATGCGCTCGCCGGGCCGGATCAGTGCCGCACCGTTCGCCCCGATGGCGCGGTTGGTACGGACGTCCTGCTCACAGATGCGCTGCGCTTCGGCCAGCAGCGCCTCCACGAGGTCGCCACCTGAACGCCACGCCACCCGGCCGGCCACCGCCAGCATACGTTCAACCGCCCACCGCAGGTTGACCGCGGTCGGCCGCGTGCCGAGCAGCATCCGCGCCGCCGCATCGAGATGGGCCCGCAGCATCGGGGGATCAGCAGCCGCAGCTGTCTGAGCGGCCAGGACCAGGCCGTAGGCTGCCGCCGCGCCAATCGCGGGCGCGCCCCTGACCTTCATCGTGCGGATCGCGTCGGCCACCTCGTCCGCAGTGGCACACGCGACAACGCGCGTCTGGTGCGGCAGCACAGACTGATCCAGCAGTTTCAACGTCCCCCGATCCCACACCAGCGCCCTGTCCATGCCGCCCCACGCTACTAGAGACGCAGTCGAGCAGTCGCGCAGTCATGCAGTCGCGCCATCGGTGCGGCCGCGTTGACGCAGAACTGCACGCTGCGTTTGCTGTTCCGCGACCGCCTGACCGCTCGACGGCGCGACCGCGTTTATTCGAGCGGGAACAGCGTGTGGTTGTCCTCAGCGCCCACGTCGGAGGTAATCACGACGTGACTGGGCGTAAAGAGGAAGATCTCCTCACCGACCCGGAGCATGTGCCCATCCAGCGCGTAGGTCACGCCGCTCGTGAAATCCACGATCCGGCGAGCCAGGTCGGAGTGCGTTCCCCGCAGATTCACCACGACCGACCGCCGCATTTTGAGATAGTCTGCCGCGGCGCGTGCGTCGTCGAACGTCTTCGGCTGGAGCACCACGATCTCAAGTTGTCGCTGCGCGGGGAGGCTGAACAACTGCCCTCGCCGACGCGTCGTGGTTTCCGCTCCGTCTGGCTCCCCGGAAAAGATATCCTCATCCTCGGACGTCTCGGAAAACCCGAGGAAGGTCATAAATCGCTGTAACGCGCTCACCGGCGCACCCCCAACTGCCCACTGGCCCTCGCCCGCGAGGACGGGTGGGATGGACTCTTCCTTCCTCCCCGGATTCGCTCTCCCGTTTCACGCATCTGCAGCGAGCGCCAGCCGCCACAGACTCTTGTTCACAACGCGTGTGCAGGGCCGAAGAGGGCGCGCCCAATTCGAACCAGCGTCGCTCCTTCTTCAACCCCAATCTCAAAATCGTCGGACATACCCATCGACAGGTGCTTCAACGACGGCGTGGCGCCGGCCTGCGTCATGTCGTCGCGCAACTCTCGGAGCCGCCGGAAGACCGTCCTGGCGACCTGCGGGTCATCCGAGCGTGGGGCGACCGTCATCAACCCGATCATCCGCAGCGCCGGCAGCCCAGCCGCCGCCTGCAGCAGCGATAGGAGCGCGTCGGGCGCCACCCCAAACTTCTGCCGCTCTCCGGCGACGTTGACCTGCACCAGCGCCTCAACAACGCGCCCACTCTCCGCCGCGCGCTGGCTCAACGCACCGGCCAGCGCCGCACTGTCCACCGAGTGCACCACCTCAAACACCTGCACGGCCGCTCGGGCCTTGTTGCGCTGCAGGTGCCCGACCATGTGCCACCGGGCGGTGCGCAGTCCCTGCGCACGCGACGCCGTAATCTTCGGGACCGCCTCCTGCACACGGTTCTCGCCGAAGTCGGTCACACCGCAGGTCACGGCGGCGAGAATGCGCGGCAGGTCAACGCCTTTTGTCACGGCGACCAGCGTGACTTCTTCAGCACGCCGGCCGCTGCGCCGGGCCGCAGCCGCGATCCGTTCCCGCACGCGGGCGACGTTCGCGGCGACGTCGGTCACACCTCGACCGTATTCTATGCCTTGGGAGCTTTCCCTCCGCAGTCACCGCAGGCGGGGGTCGAGGAGATCGCGCAGTCCATCCCCAAGCAAATTGAACCCCAGCACGACGAGCATGATCGCTAGCCCCGGAAAGACGGCGTTCCAGGGGGCCAGCTCCAGAAACTGCCGGCCCTCGCTCAGCATGTTGCCCCACGACGGCGTGGGCGGCTGGGTGCCCAGACCCAGGAAGGATAACGCCGATTCAGAGAGGATCGCCAGCGACAGGCTCAGCGACACCTGCACGGTGATCGGGGCCAGCACGTTGGGAATCAGGTGACGTGCGATGATGCGCGCGTTGCCCAGACCCAGCGCACGGGCGGCCTCCACGAACTCCAGCCCCCGGACTGTCAGCGCCGCCGCCCGCGCGACTCTGGCGAATTGGGGGGTGTAGACGATGCCGATGGCGAGCACCAGATTGCCCACACTGGTGCCCAGCACCGCCATAATGGCAATTGCCAGCAGGATGGCGGGAAACGCGAAGATGATGTCCATGGCCCGCATGGCCAGCGCGTCCCACCATCCACCGTAGAATCCCGCCGTCAGGCCCAGCGTGGTCCCCAGGAGCACCGACGTCAGCACCGAGAGGAACGCGACGGAGAGCGAGACCCGCGAACCCATCAACACACGGCTGAGGACATCGCGCCCAAACTCATCGGTGCCGAACAGGTAGCCGTGCCCCGGCGGGCGGAGGGCGTCGACGGGGTGCATGGCGCGCACGTCATGGGGAACGATCACCGGAGCGAGTAGCGCCACTCCGAGATTGGCCGCGATGATCACCAGGCCAATCGGCGCCACGCGGTTATGCACGAACCGCCACAGCCACCAGCGCCCGGCCGCGGTGACACCCAGCGGCGTCGTGGCGGCGACCCTAGTGCGGTACCAACTTGATTCGCCCGATGCGTCTTTCCTCGTGTCCTTCGGGTCGCTCATGAGCCAGCCTGACTATCAAGTTGGTACGGCACTAGCCGTAGCGGATGCGCGGATCGATCCACGCATAGAGGACGTCGACGATCAGGTTGGTTACGACGAACAGCAAGGCAATCACCAGGACCACACCCTGCACGACCGGATAATCCCGCTGGAAGATCGCCTGAAGCACCAGCCGCCCCATCCCCGGCAGGGCGAAGATCTCCTCAATGACCACCGTGCCGCCGAGCAGATACCCCATCTGAAATCCCAGGACCGTGATGACTGGGATCATCGCGTTGGGAAGGGCATGGCGCAGCATCACCACCCGGGCGCGCAGGCCCTTGCCGCGCGCGGTGCGGATGTACTCCTGGCCCAGCACTTCCAGCAGCGACGACCGTGTGTGCCGCATCAAGATTGCGGCGATGGCCACGCCCAGCGCCAGCGCCGGAAGCGAGAGGCTGCGAAGGGTCAGCAGTGGGTTCTGGCTCAGCGGCACGTACTGCCCCAGCGGGACGTGCAGGAACCGTGAGAACACCAGAATCAGCATTGCGCCGAGCCAAAAGTTGGGGATGGAGAGCCCCAGCAGGCCGGTAATCCGCGCCACTATATCGTACGTCGAGTTGCGCGCCACCGCCGACACGATGCCCAGAGGGATGGCAATCAGCACGGCGATCGCAAGCGCCAGGCTGGCCAGTTGAAACGAGAGCGGCAGGCGGGTGAGGATGTCCGGCAGCACGGGGCGGGCGGGGCGGAGCGACACCCCGAAGTCGCCCCGGAAGATGCGAGCCAGATAGTCAGCAAACTGCACGGGGATCGGTTTGTCCACCCCGAAGAACCGGCGCAGTTCCATCATCTGCGCAGGCGTCATCTCGACCTGGGTCCCCAGGAAGAGCTGGACGGCGTCTCCCGGGATCAGACGGATGAGCAGGAAAACGACGGCCAGGATCCCAAACAGCACGGGGACCAGAGCCAGCACGCGGGACGCCAGGTACCGCTGCATGTTGTGCGGGCGAGAAGAGCGCTGCCCGACTACCGACGGATCTGGTTACCGCTCGAGCGAGGCCTCCTCCAGGTAGTAGAGCGCGCCGTTCCCGATGATCCGGAAACCTTGGACATACGCCTGCAGCACCTGAGTCTCCATCGGCACGTAGAGGAACAGCGCCGGCGCCGCCTCGACCAAGACCCGCTGCAGCTCATCATAGATGGTCTTGCGGCGTGTGGCATCGATGTTCACGCGGCCGCGTTCCAGCAGCCGGTCGATCGCCGTGTCTTTGAAGAGGAAGTTGTTCACCGCACCGGTGCTGTGGAAGGTCCGGTATAAGAACCGGTCGGGGTCGGGATCGCCCCCGCGCAGTTCGATCATGGTGTCAAAGTCCCGCGCCACCCAGCGGTTGATGTAGGTGCCCCATTCCACGGTATCCAGCGTGGCGGTGACGCCCACCGCACGCAGCTGTTCCTGGATCACCTGCGCGACCGCGATGCCGCCCTCATAGGTGGGTGAGGTGACGATGCGGGTGGAGAAACCGTTGGGATACCCTGCGTCGGCCAGCAGCTGCTTGGCGCGCTGCATATCGGATGCATACGAAGGAAGTTTGGATAGGGGAAGGGCCCAGGGCGTCGAGGCCGGCACCGGCCCCGAGATCGTCGCGTAGCCGAACTCGGCCGTATTCACGATCGCCTGCCGGTCGATCGCCCAGGAGAGCGCGTACCGGACGCGCGGGTCGGTGAACGGCGCCCGGGTGGTGTTATACGAGAAGATGCGCAGGTTGAGCCCCGCCTTCTGCAGCACCACCACCCCGGCCTCACGCTTGGCAGCGGTGATTACCGCTCCCTGGTTGACCGTCGCCATGTCCAGGGATCGGGAGCGGACCCCGGCTAGCAACGACGCCTGGTCGGGGATCACCCGGATGATGATCGTGTCGATCTTGGGCAGACCGCGGCGGAAGTAGTCGGGGTTTCGCGCCAGACGCATGAAGTTGTCAGGGGTCCACTCCGCCAGCGTGTACGGGCCGGTCCCCACGACGTTGCGCTGCAGGTCTCCGTAGCGCTGGACGGCCGCCTTCGAGACGATGGAGAGGTTGGCCGAGGACAGCCCCGAGAGCAGGGAAGCCAGCGGCAGGCTCAGCTTGAGACGCACCGTGTAGCGGTCCGGCGTCTCGACCTGCTTGATAACGTCAATAAACGATCGCCCGGGTGACCGGGTGGCGGGGTCAAGCACGCGCTCCAGCGTGAACTTCACGTCCTCCGACGTCATCTCCGTGCCGTCGTGGAACTTCACGCCGCGGCGGAGGTGGAAGGTGATCGTGCGCGGGTCCTGATACTCCCAGGACTCGGCGAGGTCCGGCTCGATCTCCAGTCTGTCGTTGTAGCGGACCAGCTTGTTGTAAAGGAAATCAACCCGCCGGAAAGACGAGAACGCCGTGACCAGGTTGGGGTCCAGTCCCACGACCTCCTGGTCAACGCCGAGTGTCAGCGTCGTGCCGGCCGGGGCCGCACGGACCGGGAGTCCCGGTAATACCAGCACGGCCACCGCGAGCACCCACCACCAGCGCCTGCTCACCATCGTCTCCTCCTTCGCGCGGCGCATCATGATGCGTCTGCGCAGCATCATATGATCGAGAATTCGCGGCGTTGGGATGGGATTCCCGTGTACGTTGAGGGCCCGGCAGGGCCCGACCTCGTTCCCCTCTCCCTGGAGGGAGAGGGACGAAGGGCGAGGAGGTCACGCGTCGCCCCTCACTCCTTCCGCCGTCGCGTGATCGACCCGATAGTCTTCCGATAGAGAAGCTCGGTGATGCCCGGAATCACATAATTAGGGATGGCCCCCACGTTCCTGTAGCCGAGCGTGCGGTAGAAGGACTGGGCGCGCCGGTTAAAATCCGAAACGGTCAAGAACACGTTAGGGCCCGTGCGGAAGATGTGCGCTTCGGCGTGACGCATCAAGGCCCTGCCCACCCCGCGCCCCCGTGCCTGCGTCGCCACCGCGATCCACCGTACATACCCGCTGGAGTGGAACGTGCCGTGCAGGTGATAGAGGACGAAACCGACCACCGACCGGTCGAGCGTCGCCACAGCGAGTTCCGCGCGGTCCCGGCTGCGCCCCACCCGCCGGCCCATGGCCTCGCGCAGGACGCGCCGCGCCCGCGGCAGCGTGAGGCGATAGCGACGCCACAGGGGATCGGTCACGACGATCCGGGCGCATGCCTCGATGTCGGACCGCTGTCCCCGCCGCATCGTCAGCACGCGTGCGGATGGCCTCCGGCCGGCGGCCCAAGCGCCACGATCGCGGCCACGCGGCCGGTCACGCCGTCACGACGGTAGGAGTAGAACAACTCGGGATGCTCAAACGTGCACCAGTCCAGCGT
>Ga0209235_1001409_pt1 | contig 12991 bp, 15 predicted proteins | sample GraSoi013_1_20cm_4_FD_185817 | JGI IMG/M metagenome (GOLD analysis project Ga0209235, IMG submission 185817) | Grasslands soil microbial communities from the Angelo Coastal Reserve, California, USA - Sample 09_25_2013_1_20cm (SPAdes) (version 2) | ecosystem: Environmental > Terrestrial > Soil >...
GGAAGCGGCGAGCTGCTGCAGGAACTCTTTCTTCAACTCGACGGTCCCGCCGAGCTTCTCGGTGTCGCTGGCTGCGACGGCGTCCTGGAACCCACGCTGGATCCGCTCGAACTGTCCCTGGAGCTGTGGCCGGAGCCCCACTTTCGGCAAGTAATGCTTCCGGATGTCGTCGAGGTGGCCCTCCACGCGCCGGGCAATGATCGCGCTGGCCATGACGAGGGCGGCCAGCGCGAAGCCGGCGGTGGCGACGAGGCCCAACAGCTTCGATCGGAACGAGAGGTTCATGTCCGCTCAGTTCAGTTCCAGCACGGTTGCGCCGCTCAGGGGCGTCCCGGCGGCCACGTAGCCGATCGCGCCTGGATGCCTCACCACGAACGAGACGACCGCCTCGTCGTCGGCCAGCTCGGGTGGGGGGAGGCCCTGGCCTGAAAAGATCCGCTGCTGCCAGTAGCTCCGCACCGACGCCACCGAGCGCGACAGAATCTCCTGGGAGAACCGGGCTCGCGCCGGCGCGTCCGGGCCGAGGTCGACCGGCTGTATGGGCGTCTCGTCCGGCCAGCGGGTTGCGCGCCGCAGGAATACCTCGGCGAGGAACTTCCGATCGATCTTCGAGACGCGACTCGCCGGATTCGCGATCAGCACGTACGTGGATCGAGGGTGCTCCGCGGTCAGGGAACCCGCAGCCAGCCCGACGAGAATGAATGCGCCGATCCGCACCTTTGCCTCGGAGGTCAGAAGAAGGCCGTCGTCTTGACGGTGAAGAGCGCCCAATCCGGAGTCAGGCTGCTCAGGGGCCGGTTGCCGTTCAGGCTCGGGGAAAGTCCGGCAGTCCCGTGCATGTAGTGTCCCTCGACCTTGACCAGCCAGTACGCGTTGACGTCGAAGCGGAGGGTGAGCGCGGCGTCGAGTTGCCTGCCCGCGAAGCCTCCTCGTTGGTTCGTGTTTGGAAAGAGCACGGAATAGTAGGCTCCAGCCTGCAGCCAGGAATTCACGCGATACGACGTCAGGGCGTAGCCGCGTTCGCTGAACGTCAGGCTCTCCGGGAACATCGCAGGGTTGCTACTCTGTGCTCTCACACGCCAGCGGCTGTATTCGGCGGCGAAGAGGAGATCGCGCACGGTATACTCGACCGACGCCACCCACAGCATCACAGGGACGTTCACGGCAACCGAGCTTGAAGAGGACGCCGGAAGCAGGTGCGTTTCGAGCCGGAGGAACTGGAGGCTTCCGCCCAGGCGCAAACCCTCGATGGGCGGCACCCAGAGCATGCGCCCGCCGGCCACGAACGGCACGTTGAGGTCGACGACGGTGAACGGACTGCCGGGCTGCTGCTTCACATCGAGGAAGATCGTGCCGCCGTATAGCCTGTAGTCGAGCCCACCTGCCGCGCCCAGGTCCCTGTAGCCGTAGACCTCGCCGCCGGTCTGCGCGAGCAGGAAGTCGCGGTTCTGGGCCGGATAGATCGATTGCGGAAGCAGGACGGAAGTGCGTGCAGCATCGATGTCGCTGCTGTCGTTGTAGAGTCCGAAGGGCAGCTTCACGCGGCCGGCGCGGATGCCGAGCCAATCGCGCCAATGGTAATCGAGGGAATACCAATCGAGCGTCGCCCGGTAATCGCCAATCGGCCCCAGGTCGTGAGAGAAGATCTGCAGTCCAAGCGTCAGCCGGTCGGTGGCGGGCAGCGTGAAGTTCAGCCCGATCTCGGTGAATTCGAAGCTGCCCTCCGAAGAGTGCGCGAGGTAGTCGTTGGCCGAGGTGAGGAGGAATCCCTGGCTGATGAAGCCGTGGATCTGGAGCTCGGCCAGCTGACCCGGCAAGGTCAAACCAGCGGCTGCAGCGGGACGCTGTGCGAGAAGAACGAGGGCCGACACGGCGAGGACGAAGCGCATTTGCGGCGACCCGCTCCTTTCGGTGCAGAACGTTCCCGTCGAATAGGCTAATCACGTGAGGCAATGGGCAACAAGTTTTCAATGCACTCGAATCGCGGATGTTTCCTTGCGGCTCCCAGGGACCCGGCGAGAGGTGTGCAGGACGGGTGGCGACTCCGCTTTGCGCCTACATCGTCGCGTCGTTGTCCACCTCGTTGCCGGCCTGCTGCGCGCTCGCGGGCACCAGGTGGTGCCGGTCTTCGACGCGATGCAGCGTTCATGTTCGCCGTGCGCCCTCCTCCTCCTGACGTAGTGATCCTCGACATCAACATGCCCGGCGGCACCGGGATCGAAGCGCTCAAGCGGTTGAAATCGTCGCTGAACACTGCGCTCATCCCCGTCATCATTCTCAGCGGGTCGACGGATGCGGAGATCCCAGAGGGTGAAGACGCTCGGGGCTGACGAATTCCTGCGAAAGCCCGTCGATCAAGGCGCTCTGTTTGCGGCGCTGGACAAGGTGTTTCCCCGCCGTTGACCGAGGTGGGGACGCGCTCCGCGAAATCCAGGGCTGATTTGCGTCCGACTTGACGCGCGCGTTCTGCGAGGCGCAGTGTGCGCGCCAATTTCGGGGGAGCCATGAACGAACAGGCCAGGTGGTTGCGCCGCGTGAGCTTCGCCGCCGGGGTGGCGCTGAGTTGCTTGGGCCAGGCCGCGGCGTCACCGCGCCCCGGAACCTACGCGCAGACGGTGCGCGAGCCGAAGACCACGATACAAGTGAGCGGTACCAGCAACCGCCTTCAAGCGGTAAGCCCGGTCGATGAAAACGTGGTCTGGGCGAGCGGCGTAAACGGGACCTACGTCGTGACCACGGACGGTGGAGCGACCTGGCGCGCAGGCGTCGTACCTGGTGCGGAGACGTTGCAGTTCCGAGACGTGCAAGCTGTGAGCGAAGGAGTCGCGTATCTGCTGGCGGCCGGGCAGGGAAGCAACTCGCGCATCTACAAGACCGAGAATGGTGGTCGGAACTGGACGCTGCAGTTCGTAGCGCCCGATGATCCGAGTTACTTCTACGACTGCTTCGCATTCTGGACGCCGGAGAGCGGCATCACGATGGCGGACGGCATCAACGCCACGGGTCAATTCCCCGCCATCCGCACGACGGACGGCAAGAAATGGAAGAGTATCAGCCTGCCGGCGGCACAAAAGGACGAAGGCGCGTTTGCAGCCAGCGGCACCTGCGTCGCAACGCTAGGCGAAACGCGGGCCTGGATCGTCACTACGAATTCCCGGGTCTTCGCCAGCAGCGACCGCGGCGAGAGATGGGCCTCCTACTTGACCCCGATCGCAGGAGGCACGGGCACAAGCGGAGTATTCACGGTCGCCTTCCGTGATGGTCGGCACGGCGTCATCGGCGGTGGCGATTTCTCCAGCGCCAAGATCCTCGACAACTTTGCGCGCTCGCGCGACGGTGGCAAGACGTGGCACCTGACCCCGCAGGCGCCAGTGCCAGGCGCCATCTTCGGCCTTGCCTACGCGCAGAGCACGAGCGATCGCAAACGCGAGGTGGCTGACGAGGATCGTGGCCGTGGGGACTCGCGCCAGGAACAAACCAAAGTAGTCGTCACCGGGCCCGGCGGCGCCGCCTGGACAACCGACGAGGGCGAGAACTGGAACCCACTCCCTGACGTCGCGGGCTACTGGGCAGTCGCGTTCGCCAACGAGCACGACGGCTGGCTGGTCGGGACTGGAGGACGAATCCTCAAGATCACCTTCTGAATCGCTACGCCCTGGAGCCTCCGGTGGTCGCGCTTCCGCCGCGCTCGGGTCGGAGAGTTGTCGAAAGACGCTTCAGGCGGCCGCCTTCGCGGTCGCCAGGGACGAGATCGACCCGGTAGGCATGTCCGAGCCGCTCCGAGCAGCGACGAAGCGGACGCAGGGCTTCGCGAGGCCGTACTTCTTGAGCCGGCCGATCAGCGAGCCGCGGTTCAGCCCGAGCCTCCGTGCCGCCTCCGACTGGTTCCCGGCGACCGCGTCCATCACGCGCGCGATGATCCTTCGCTCGAGCGCTTCCAATTGCTCGGAAAGAGTGCCCGGGGATTCCAGTTCGATGCAAGGCTCGGTCGAAGCGACGAAGTCTGGGTCGCCGCCAAACGCATCCACGCCGATCTCTCTGGCGCTGCGCAGCGCCACCATCCGGGCGACAGCGTTCTCGAGCTGCCTGACGTTGCCAGGCCAGTGTGCCCGACAGAGCGCTTCGACGAGTGCCGGGGAGAGGCGGACTCCCTCGTCGCCGAAGCGCATGCCATATCGGCGGGCGAATTCGGAAGCCAGGGCAGGGACGTCTTCGCGGTGCTCACGAGGAATTCGAGCACCGCGAGCCGGTAGTAGAGGTCCTCCCGGAAGCGGCCCGCGCGGACCTCGGCCGCCAGATCGCGATTCGTGCAAGCGACGACGCGCACGTCCGCGTGCTCGACGCGAGCGGCGCCGACCGGCTGGATCTCGCCTCCCTGGAGCGCTCGCAGCAGCTTCGCCTGGATCGCCGGCGGAAGCTCCCCCACTTCGTCGAGCACCAGCGTGCCACCGTCCGCTTGCGCAAAGAATCCGCGCCGCGCATGGGTTGCACCGGTGAATGCGCCCTGCACGTGCCCGAAGAGCTCTGATTCGGCGAGCTCGCCGGGAATCGCCGCGCAATTGAATCGGACGAGCGGTCCCTGGGAACGGCGGCTCTGGGTGTGCACCAGAGACGCGATCAGCTCCTTGCCGGTCCCCGTCTCTCCGCGCACGAGCACAGTGACATCCTTGGGCGCAACCCGCGCCACCGTGGCGACCAATCTCCTCATGGCCATCGACTGGCCGATGATGGAAGGTAGCCGGGCTGCGGCTCGCGTCGCATCCGGCTTGCGGACATCGACGTCTGCTTCGAAGTGGCCCATCGCTCCTCCTCGGCGACGATCTCGCGCGCCTTTCAAACAGTACGAACATCGCTGGGCGGGGCACGGGCGATTCCGACGGCCGCCCGACGTGCGGATACGAACGGCGTACGGATGCGGACCAGCCACCACCTGTGGTACGCACCGCCGCGCAACGGAGGACGCGATGTCGGTCACCGCTGGAGGAACCCGGACGTGGCTGTCCGAGGCTGATTGCGACCTGGATGCCTTCCGCGCCCTGGTCGAGCACGTGACCGATCGGCGTGACTACCCGCTGGCCGACTCGGTCGATCGGAATGTTCCGTTCTACGATGGCGATCGGTTGCGCTCGCTTGCGGCCAATCCGGAACGCCGCCGCGAAGTGCAGGCCGAAATGGTCCGGACGTTCACGGACGGTCCCGGCATCGTGGTGATCGAGCGAGCCTTTGCGGACCTCGAGGTCGTCGACCGGGCCACGGAAGTCTTCAATGCCCTGATCGCCGATCAGCGTGCGGCGGGCGCGACCGCGGGCGACCACTTCGCCAAGCCAGGCGCAAACGACCGGGTCTGGAACGCCCTGGAGAAGATGGCCGTCCGCGCGCCCGAGGCCTTCGCCGATTACTATGCCAACGAGATCGTCGCCCTGGTTTCGACGGCCTGGCTGGGCCCTGCATACCAGATCACCTCCCAGATCAACGTGGTGAACCCCGGTGGGGCCGCCCAGACTGCTCACCGCGACTACCACCTGGGCTTCCTGTCGACGGAGGTCGCCGCTCAGTACCCCGCGCACGTCCACCGCCTGTCGCGGGTCCTGACCCTCCAGGGCGCCGTTGCCCACTGCGACATGCCGGTCGAGAGCGGCCCGACGATGTACCTGCCGTACTCGCAAAAGTACGAGGCCGGCTACCTCGCCTTCCGGCGACCGGAGTTCAGCGCGTACTTCGACGCTCACTTCGTCCAGTTGCCGCTGGCGAAGGGGGATGCGGTCTTCTTCGACCCCGCGCTCTTCCACGCGGCCGGGCACAACCGCTCCGCGAACATCAAGCGCGTGGCGAACCTGCTGCAGATCTCGTCTGCCTTCGGCCGCGCCATGGAGGCGGTGGACCGCGAGCGCATGGCGAGCGCGGTGTTTCCGGTGCTGCTGAAGCGCAAGGCGCAGGGTGCCGGCGAGGCGTGGCTGGCCAACGTGGTCGCAGCCTGTGCCGAGGGCTACGCCTTCCCGACCAACCTCGATCTGGACCCGCCGGTGTACGGGCTCGCCCCGCCTTCGCAGGCAGAGACCGTGCGGCGCGCGCTGCGCGAGGACGGGTCCCCGGAGTCGCTGCGGCGGCAGCTGCGTGCGGGCGCCGAGCGCCGCGAGAGCCACTCGCGGTAGCTCACTGCACCAGCAGCACGCCTCCGATCATCTTCATGCCGCACGAGTACGTGAGCTCCCCGGTCTTCGTGGGCGTGAACTCGATGACCACCGGCTGGTTGAGCGGCAGCGCGCGCTTGATGCCCAGGTCCTTGATGACGATCGCGGTGGCGCAGGTCTTGTCCGTGGTGCGTGTCACCACCAGGCGGATCGGTTCGCCCCGGCGCACGTCGATGCGATCCGGCTCGAACCCGCGCTCGGTGGCGAACAGGTCGACCCGGTGGCGCGTCTCGGTTGTCGTGGGACCGGGGGCCGCGTGCGCCACGGAAAGGATCATTCCCACGAAGATCGCATTGAACATCGTCCCCCCTGACCGCGTGATGGCGATCGCAATCTAGGGGTACGCGGTGGGCGAACTCAAATTTTCAGGCATGGTCCCGCCGCTGTTCTATCCCTTCACCGATCCGGCGAGCAGCCCGCGGACGAAGTACCGCCCGAACACCACGTACACGAGCAGCGTCGGCAGGGCCGCGAGCAGCGCGCCCGCCATCGGAAGGTTCCACCTCACTGCCTCGCCCCCGGCCAGCTGCGCGAGCGCGACGGTGATCGGCTGGCTCGCCGGATTCGACAGGCTCACCGCGAAGAGGAACTCGTTCCAGATCTGGGTGAACTGCCAGATGACCACCACCACGAACCCCGGCAGCGAGAGCGGGAAGACGACGTGGCGGTAGATGGCGAAGAACCCGGCCCCTTCGAGTGCGCTCGCCTCGATGAGCGAGTCCGGGATCTCCGTGTAGTAGTTGCGGAAGATGAGCGTGGTGATGGGAAGCCCGTACACGGTGTGCACGACCACCAGCCCCCAGATCGTCCCGTAGAGCCCGATGGCGCGGATGAAGCCAAACAGCGGGATCAGGATCGCCTGGTAGGGGATGAACATCCCGAACAGGATCAGGGCGAAGACGATCTTCGCGCCGGGGAAGGGCCACTTGGCGAAGACGTACCCGTTGAGCGATCCCAGCATGGCCGAGGTGGCGGACGCCGTGACAGTCAGGATCAGGCTGTTCCGCAGCTTCGGCAGGAAGGCCTGCCACGCGTCTGCGAAGCTCGCCCAGTTCCACACGCTGGGGAGCTGCCAGGCGGTGTCGAGGCTGATCTCGGCGGGATCTTTCAGCGCCGTCACCACCATCATGTAGACGGGCATGAGGAAGAACGACGCCGCGAGGCAGAGCACGACATACATCAGCCAGCGCCAGCGGCCGCGCGTGCGGGAAGCGCTCATTCGCGCACGCCTTTCCGGAGCTGGGATCGCAGGTAGGGCACGATGATCATCGCCACCAGCACGAGCAGGATGACGCCGATCGCCGCTCCCTTGGCGAACTGGTTCCCGCGGAAAGTGGTGATGAACATGAGCAGCGCGGGCACGTCGGTCCAGGCGTTGTCCGGTCCGGCCATCGCGAAGACGAGGTCGAAGATCTTCAGGCTGATGTGGCCGAGCACGATCATTGCGGAGAGCGTGATGGGGGCCATGAGCGGCAGGATGATGCGGGTGTAGAGCTGCCATTCGTTCGCCCCTTCGACCACGGCCGCCTCGCGAAGCTCCTCGGGGATCCCGGTGAGGCCAGCCAGGTACAGCGCCATGGTGTAGCCGGCCATCTGCCAGACGGCGGCCACGACGATCCCGATGAAGGCGAGGTTGAACCCGTGCAGCTCCGGGAACGGCAGCGGCCTCCAGCCGGGTGCGACCCCGACCGCCAACCCGAGCACCGCGGCGCTGCCCAGGGCAAAGCCGATGGCCCGCCGGCGCCGCCCCGCGCGCCGCGCCACCACCGCCACCGCGGCCAGCGTCGCCGCGGCGAGCAATCCGATGATCACGGGCAGGTCGTTCCAGTCGAAACGCCATACCTGTTGCCTCGAGGTCAGCCACTCGAAGGTGGCCGGGCGCAGGCCGACGAGCGTGGGGAGCTGGTTCACGCCGCCGCCGGGCTGGAGCAGCCATCGCCAGATGGTGCCGGTGACCACGAACGAGAGCGCGAACGGGAAGAGGAACACGCCGCGGAAGAGGGCCTCGCCCCGCGGCTTGTGGTCGATGAGGATCGCGAGGAGCAGGCCGAAGAGGAGGCACCCCGCGAGGAAGAACACGGTGAAGAAGACCGTGCTCACCATGTCCTGCCGGAAGCGGCCGTCGATGAAGCCGGTGAAGAGCTCGCGGTAGTTCTGCAGCCCGATGAAGCGCGTCACCGGGTTGAGCGCCAGGGCCTGGCTCGGGTCCTTCCCCCAATCAGTGAGCGATGCCCAGAGGGCCCGCCCGATGAAGCCGTAGACGAATACGGCGACCAGTACGATCGAGGGAAGGACGACGAGGAAGCCGGTGATCTGGTTGGTATGCTTTCGCCACCTCATCGGCTCACTTGCCGAGGCCGACCTGGTCCGCGATCGCCTGCGCCGCGTTGGCCGCGGCCTCGGCGTTCTTGCTGGCGAGGAAGATCTCCATCACCGTCCCGAACTGGCTGGCGAACGCCTCCGGCGCCACCGCGCCGTGGGCGAGGCTACCGACCACCTTGTTCGTCTTCCAGTCCTTCGCGGCGGATTGGAGATACGCATTGTACTTGGACAGGTCGGAGTCGAGCCGCGCGGCGATGGAGCCCTTGAGCGGGTTGAACGTGTCCTGGCCCTCCTTCGAGCCCAGCTCGCGCAGCCACTTCAGCGCGGCGTCGCGATGCTTCACGCCCTTCGGCAAGCCGAAGGAGTCGGAGAGCATCATGAACACGCCGCCGGTGCCCGGCGACGCCTCCCAACCGAAGCCTTCGCCCGGCTTGAGCTTCAGCGTCGTCGCCATGTACCCGGCCGCCCAGTCGCCCATCACGTTGAACGCGGCGGTGCCCTTGAGCATCCGGTCGGTGGCCTGCTGCCACGATAGCCCCGACGCGTCGGGGTTGGCGAACTCGAGCACCTGCCCGAACGTCGCCCAGACCTTCACGGCCTTCGGATCGTTGAACTTGAGCTTGCCTGTCCAGAGCGCGGTCCAGTCCTCGGGTCCCAAGACGCCCAGCGCGACCGACTCCCAGAGGTGGTTGTAGGTCCAGTTCTCGCCGAGCGCGAGCGGGTGCTGAACGCCTTTGCCCTGCAGCGTTTTGCAGGTGGCCATGAACTCGTCCAAGGTCTTCGGTGGCGAGACGCCCCACTTCTTCAGGTTGGCGGGCACGTACCACATCACGTTCGACCGGTGGATGTTCACCGGGACGCTCCAGATCCCGTTCCGCGCGGAGAGCAGCGCGATCAGCCCTTTCGGGAACTGCGCCATCCATCCCTCCGACTTGAAGAGATCGGAGAGGTCCTCCATGCGGTTCGCGACCACCCACGTCCCGATCAGCTCCTGGCCGGCGTGGACCTGGAACGAGTCGGGCGGATCGCCGCCGAGCATGCGCGTCTTGAGCACGGCGCGGGCGTTCACGCCGGAGCCGCCGGTGACGGTGGAGTTGATCACCTGGATGTTCGGGTACTTCTTGGAATACAGATCGATGAGCGCCTTCAGGGCGGGTCCCTCGTCGCCGGCCCACCAGGAGAAGATCTCGAGCTTGTCCTGCGCGCGTGCGGGCGCCGTGGCGAAGAGCGAAGCGAGAGCTGCGGCCAGGAAGAACGAGCCGGGTCGATTCATGGATCCTCCTTGCAGGTCGGGGCGGAGGCTATCGCCTCCAGAGCGGCGAATCGGGGCGCCAACCTAGCAGGGCGCGGTGCCGCGTGCTACCGGGCGGCCCCGGCTAAAGGCTTTTCCCGTCGAAGTGCCGCACGTTCAGCGTGGCGGCGTCGACCTCGTCCAGGCAGCGGGTATTGATCGCCACCATCGGTCCATTCGGTCCCTGCCCGCGCGCGAACGAGCGCACGCCGCAGACCTTGCAGAAGAGGTGATGGATGTTCTTCCTCTTGAACTGATAGTCCGTCAGCGAGTCATCGCCTTTCTCCAGCGTGAACGCGCTCGCCGGCACGAACGAGAGGAGCGCGCCGGTGCGCGAGCAGATCGAGCAGTTGCACTGGGTGACGGGCTTGGAGAGATCGATGTCGACGCGGTAGCGGACCGCGCCGCAATGGCAGCCACCGGGATGGGTCTTGAGCACGGTTCCTCCTCGGGAAGACGCTACCCGATCGCCTTGGGGTCCATCCAGAGCACCTCCCAATGGTGCCCGTCGAGGTCGTAGAAGCTCCAGCCGTACATGAAGCCGTGATCCTGCGGATCGGCCGCGTGCTTGCCGCCGGCGGCCACGGCCTTCCTCACCATCTCGTCCACCTCCGTCCTGCCGCTGCAGGAGAGCGCGAACAGACCTTCCGTGTATCTGGCGGTATCGCACAGCTCGCGCCTGGTGAACGTCTTGAAGAACGGCTCGGTGAGAAGCATCGCGTACGCCTCCTCGCTGATGATCATGCAGGCCGCCTTCTCGTCGGTGAACCTGGGGTTGAACTCGAAACCGAGCTTCGAGAAGAACTCCATCGACGCCTTCATATCCCGGACCGGCAGGTTGACGAAGAGCTTGCGGGAATTGCGTGCCATCCTTTTTCTCCTAGGTTGAGGCGCGGACGGGAAGGACGGAGCGAAGCCGCTCATCGCGCAACCAGAGGCCTGCCCAGAGCAACGCGGCGACGTAGACCGGAAATAGGACGTGGCTGAAGAGCGGGTGGCCGATGCGGACGTGCGTCGCAACCGCGCCACCGAGGTAGCCGGTCCAGAGGACGGCCCCGAGCACCGCGGTCCGCGGGACCAGGTAGACGGCGAGGCACACCAGTTGAAGGATGCCGAGACCGAAGATGACGGCCTGGGGATAACCGAGCTCAGCGGTCCCCTGGACGGCCATGGGGTGCTCGAGCACTTTCACGCCCGCGTCGAACAGCAGGAACAGGACCGCGAGGCCGCTCAGGACCCGACCCGTCCACACTGCCTTTCTCGATGCCATTGGGACCCTCCCTTCGAGCTTGTTCGAAGGTTGGACCCCGGCGACCGATCGAAATCATCGGTTCGCAGCAAAGTCGGCAACGTCCTGCGGCAAGTGGCTACGCGGGAAGATGCAGAGGCAAGCCGAACTTCGGGAACAGCGTCGACGTATCCAGGAACGAGTTCCAGCCCGTGATGCGGTCGCCCGACAGCTCGAGGACGATGAGGGCCCATGGCTGGTAGCCGCCCCCGGATCCACCGGCCCGGTACTGAGCGAAGGAGGGCGAGCCGCAGGCGGCGGTCGGTACGAGGCGGGAGCCGCGGCAGGCCGATCCTGGCCCGAGAAGCCACTTGCGGATCGCGTCGTGCCCGCGCAGCCAGAGCGTATACGGCGGCATGGACAGCGTCGCGTCCTGGTGGAGCAGCGCCACGAGCGCGTCCACGTCGTAGCGCAAGAACGCGTCCACGTAGCGCTGGACCAGCTTCGATTGCGCCTCCGACAGCGGCTCTCGGGCATCGGTCACATCGCGGCTTCCGAGCGTCGCACGCGCCCGCTGCAGCGCGCTGTTCACCGAGGCGACAGAGGTGTCGAGGCTTTGGGCGATCTCCGCCGCGGACCAGCCGAGGACCTCTGCGAGGAGCAGCACGGCGCGCTGCTTCGGGGGAAGGTGTTGAAGCGCCGCTACGAACGCGAGATGGATGCTCTGCCGCAGGATGATGAGCTCGGACGGGTCGGCGTCCGCGGGCACCGCCCGCGCATCGGGCACAGGCTCGAGCCAGTGGGTGCGCGGCATGGTGGTGAGCGGATCGTCGACCGTACCGGCCGGGGTGGATTCCATCGGGCGCGCTCGCCGCGCCCGCTGGGCGAGCAGATCGAGGCACACGTTCGTGGCGATCCGGTACAGCCAGGTGCGAAGCGACGACCGCCCGTCGAATCGGTCGAGACTTCGCCATGCGCGAACCATGGTCTCCTGCACGGCGTCATCGGCATCTACGGCCGATCCCATCATCCGGTAACAATGACCGGTCAGAGCGGTGCGGTGCTGCTCGAGTTGCGCGGGCGCGATTGTCATGACCGCTCGTAACTACCCACGCTCCAGCCGCAAGTCTAGTCAATCGCTCTCGCGCCTCACTGGCAGCCGCAAGCTGAAGGTCGAGCCCTTTCCCAACTCGGAGCGCGCTACCAGGGTCCCGCCGTGCAGCCGGGTGATCGCTGCCGCGATGAAGAGGCCGAGGCCGTGTCCGCGGCCATCGGCGGCGTCGGCGCGGTGAAACCGCTCGAAGATGGTGGGGAGTTTGGACGCCGCGATGCCTTCGCCCCAGTCGCGCACCTCGATGACTGCCACGCCGGGTAATGAGCCCAATGTGATCTGGACCCTCTTCGCCTGTCCGCCGTACTTGATGGCATTGCCGATCAGGTTGTTCACCACGTTTCGGAGGCGCTCCGGATCGGCGGCGAGCTCGATGTGATGTTCGCCGCCCACCAGCGAGAGCGTCGCCTGCGGCTGGAGCTCGCGCCACTCGAGGAAGATCTCCTGCAACAGCGAGGAGAGATCGACGGACGCTAGCTTCAGCGTCACCTTCCCTTCCGAGAGACGGGATGCATCGAGGATCGAAGTCACCAGCGCGTTGATCCGGTCGAGATGGCGAATGATGGCGGCGGAAAGCTTCTTCTCGGGCCGCGAGGCCTTCGTCTCCTCCAGCTTGCGCACCAGAAGCTGCGCGCTCATCCGTGCGGCGCCGAGTGGCGTCTTGATCTCGTGCGCCACCCAGTTGAGCATCTCTTCACGAAGGTTGTCGCCCGGTCCGTTTGCACGGGCATTGCGCCGCCGCTCCTTGACTTGCGCAACCGGCACCGATGGTCCGAGCGCCTTCTGCACCGCCGCCTCGAAGTCGTTCACGTCCACCGGCTTGGACAGGAACGCGTCCGCCTCGTCCC
>Ga0209235_1001410_pt1 | contig 12986 bp, 16 predicted proteins | sample GraSoi013_1_20cm_4_FD_185817 | JGI IMG/M metagenome (GOLD analysis project Ga0209235, IMG submission 185817) | Grasslands soil microbial communities from the Angelo Coastal Reserve, California, USA - Sample 09_25_2013_1_20cm (SPAdes) (version 2) | ecosystem: Environmental > Terrestrial > Soil >...
GCTGATCGACGACGCGACGACGACACCACCGCGGCCCTGACGCGCGGCCTGAGACGTCTGACCGATAGCCTCGAAGTACGAGTACATCGGCTTGATGTCCAGGCCCTTGAACGGCGACATCTCGAAGCTGGCGATGAGGGCCCAGTTGTCGTTGCGGCTTTGCGGGATGCACGAGAGCACAGGACCACCGGCGGTGCCGGTGCACTTACCGTCTGTGCTCGACGAGCCGCCGAAGGTCACCGGGAAGAAGTCGCGCTTGCCGGTCAGGGCTTCATCGACGGCGACGTAGGTGAGCATCAGCTTGGCGCCGGGCGCCAGGTCCACCACGAGGTTCACGCCCGGGAAGTCGCCGTTGGCGTACGTCGCGAGCTTGTAGGTCGCGGCCGTGCCGAACGGCTGGGCGCCGAGCCGGATCACCGAGTTCAGCGGGACCAGCGGCAGCGGGAACTCGGTGTACAGCCACTTGATCTGCAGGTTGCCCTGTGTGTCCGTGTTCAGGTCGAACGAGGACTCGGCGCCGGAGCCGACGGCGCCGCTCACGCAGGAGCCGTTCACCGACGAGCACTGCCAGCCCGGACCGTTGTTGCTGTCCGTGAAGCCCGTCTGGCCCCAGTAGGAGTCGATCTCGAGACCGAGCACGGCCTTGGCCTTGCCGACCTCGCCGATGACGTCGAACCGGCCACGGGTGCGGCCGTACAGCTGTACGTCGCGGTTGATGTTCAGGTTGCCGTCGTACTGGCTCATGTTCTTCGTGTACGTGCCGACCTGGTCGATGAGCCCTGTGATCGTGACCTTCGGGGCTGGCGCCTGCGCAAGGGCAGGCGGAGCCAGGACCCCGAGGATGGCCACGAGGGCGACTGCGAGAATCAACAGTCTCCTCATTACAGCCTCCTCAAAGAGAGGTGAGCTGCAGCAACGAACTGCTGTGTGCCACCTGGGCCGACAGCCACAACAGAAGCAGACTACGGACTGCGGGTGGGTTATACGGTGGACGGCCTGCAACGTCAAGTAGAAATTACATTTAGTCGGAGGGAGCTAACCGCCCTCTCCCAGGGCTCGGAGGCGCTCGAGTGCCGCCTGCCCGAAGGGCGACTCCGGGGCGATCTGGCGGACGCGCCGGAACAGGGCCTTGGCCTCCTCCGGGCGCTTCTCGGCGGTCAGGACGAGGCCCAGGTTGTAGTAGGCGGCCTGGAGCTGGGGGTCGAGGCTCAGCGCGAAGCGCAGCGCCTCCTCGGCCTCGCGGTAGCGGCCGAGGTGGAACAGGGCCAGGCCCAGGTTCTGGTGCGCCAAGTCCAGCGCGGTCAGGGAGGGCAGGACGATCGCCTTGCGATAGGTGGCGACCGCGTCTTGCCAGCGTCGCGCTTCGGCGAGCGCCGTGCCCAGGTGGAAATAGGAGTCGCCACGGGTCGGATCGAGCTCCACCGCTTTGGTCAGCTCGGCGAGCGCCTGATCGACGCGGCCGAGGTCGAGCAGCGCGAGACCGAGGGTGTCGCGATAGAGCGCGGAGCGGGGATTGAGGGTGGTGGCCTCCTGCAGCGAGGACAGCGCCAGCGCCGACTGGCCCTGGTTGAGCTGGCTGAGGGCCCGCTCGTAGGAGTTCTGCGCCTGCAGCCGCTGCATCTCGGTCATGCGGGCGGCGCACCCGGTGAGGAGCACCGAGGCGGCGAGGACGAGGCCAAACCGGCGTTTCATTGACACCCTGGACCCTCCCATATACCTTTCTATCATCGTGCCTACCTACGAGTACCAGTGCGAAAAATGTCAGCGGGTCTTCGAGATCCGCCAGCGCATCACCGAGCCCGCGCTGACCATCTGCGAGGTCTGCGGCGGCCACGTCAAGCGCCTGCTGTCGCCGGCACCGTTCATCCTCAAGGGCGAGGGCTGGTACGTCACCGACTACCCGTCGGAGTCCCGCAAAAAGGCGAGGGAAGCCGAGAAACCCGCCGCCAATGGCTCGGACAGGGGCTCGGACAAGGGTTCGGACAAGGGCACGGCGGACAAGGGCTCGGCCGACAAGCCCGCGGCGAAGAGCAGCGACGCCGCGTCGTCGACCTCGAGCCCCTCGAAGGCTACGGGCGCCGCCGCACCCTCCGCACCGGCGAAGAACGACTGACGACCACGGGCGTGCCGCGGCGCGCGCGCAGCCGCGCGGCCGCGCTGCCCTCCCGCACCGCGATCTCGAGCCGGCCGCTGCCTCCGACCAGCGCGCCGGCCTGTCCCGGCGTCAAGTCGCCGTAGGTCCCCACGAACGGCAGCGCGCGGCCCGCGAGCCGCACGCTGACCGCGCCGAACGACTCGAAGGCCTCCGCGCGGATCGAGGTCACGAGGTTGCCGAAGCGGTCGACGTGGAGCACCGTGCCGGCCACCGCGCCGTGCGCCTCGCGCACGCTCGACCAGTGCAGGCGCACGGGATCGTCGACGGGCGGCCCGAGCCGCTCGGGCGCCAGGCCGAGCGCCAGGTGCGCGGCCGCTGGCGCGAACACGTCGCGCCCGTGGAACGTGCGGCTCACCGAGCGCAGACGGTAGTCCGGCGCCGTCAGCTCGAAGGCGCGCCAGTTGCGGCCGTCGAGGAACGGCGTGAAGAGCCCGTTGTCGGGGCCCACGAAGCGCGCGCCGTCGGTGACGATCGCGAGGCCGCGGCGGGTGGTCCCGACGCCGGGATCGACCACCGCGAGGTGCACGGTCCCGGCGGGGAAGAACGGGGCGGCGGCCTCCAGGGCGAGCGCGGCTTCGGTCACGTCGTGGGCGGCCACCTCGTGGCTCACGTCCACCAGCCGGGCCTCGCGCGCGATGCCGAGGATCACGCCCTTCATCGCCGCGACGTAGGAATCGCGCGCGCCGAAGTCGGTGGTCAGCGTGACGATGGGAACCTTTGACGTCGGGGGGAGCGCCGCTCCCCCCGAACCCCCCGGCCCGCTCACCGGTCGCGGTCGACCACGAAGTCGGCGACGAGGGTCAGCAGCTCGCGCTCCTCCGACGGGGCGAAGACCTCCAGGTCGCGCTTGGCGTCGCGCGCGTAGCCGTGCGCGCGCTCGAGCGCATAGTCGACGCCGTCGTGCTCGAGCACGAGGCGCCGGATCTCCTCGATCTCCGCGGGCTCCAGCGCCCGCCGGCGCAGCATCGCGCGCACGCGCTCGGCCTCCGCCTCGCCCACGCGCTCGAGCATGGCGATGAGCGGCAGCGTGCGCTTGCCCTCGCGCAGGTCGGCGGCGATGGCCTTGCCGAGCCGCCGCTCGTCGGCCACGAAGTCCAGGGAGTCGTCGGACATCTGGAAGGCGACGCCGATGTCGAGGCCGTAGCGCGTGAGCGCGTCGAGCTGCGCGATCTCGACGTCGCCGAGCAGCGCGCCGATGCGGCAGCAGGCCGACATGAAGGAGGCGGTCTTCTGGGTGATGATCCGCACGTAGTCCGCTTCGGAGGTGAGCCCGCTGCGCTTGAGCTGGAGCTGGTAGACCTCGGCCTCCGTCATGGAGACGGTCGCGCGCGCGAGCGTCTCCATGATCGCGCGGTCGTTGTCGCGCACGAGCAGCGCGAAGGACTTGGAGTACAGGTGGTCGCCGACGAGCACGGAGGCGTCGTCGCCCCACTGCGCATTGGCGGAGGGCTGGCCGCGGCGCAGCGGCGCCTGGTCCACCACGTCGTCGTGGATCAGGGTGGCCGTGTGCAGCAGCTCGACGCCGCAGGCGAGGCGCACCGCGCGGGGCCCGCGATAGCCGGCGAGGCGCGCCGCGAGCAACAACAAGATGGGGCGCAGACGCTTGCCGCCGGCGCCCGCGATGTAGCCGCCCATCTCCTGGATGAGGCCGACGGGGGAGGCGAGCTCCCGCCGGATCTCCCCCTCGACGGCGGCGAGGTCGTCACCGACGAGGGCGGTGACGCGCTCCCTGAGGACCCGCTCGAGCGTCGGCGTCGGCACGCCGCCTACTTCAGGACGACGCGGTCGCGCACCTGCACCTGGGCACCGGGGGCGACGCTCTGCACCTCCGCCACCGAGAACCGGTCGCGGATCTCCGTCACGCGTGCGGTGCCGACCTCTTCGTCGAGCTCGCCCAGCAGCTCACCGGTGACGGGATGCACGATCGGGATCCGGTCGCGGCGGAGGCTCAGCATGCTGCCGGGCCGGAGGCCGTCGAAGTTGGTGAGGTCGATCACGATGCGAACGCTGTCCACGTACACGACGTAGCCGCGCTCGGGCGGCTTGGGCGCCGGCGCGGACACGGGCGTCGCTGCCGTGGACGCGGTGGCGCGCGCGGGCGCGACGGCGAGCGCCGAGCCGCCACGATTGTTCGCGACGGTTGTCTTCGCCGCCTCGGCGGTCTGGTACATCGTGCCCTGCCGCGGGCTGATCTTGCCGCCGCCGGGCGGCGAGCCGTACTTGGCGACGATCTCCGGCTGCGCGATGATCGCCGACTGGCCGCGCAGCAGCGTGGTGATCGTCGTCGGGACCTTGTCTTCCTCGACCCACACGTATTCGGGCTCGCTCGGCACGTCGCCGAAGCGCGGGTTCTTGATGAGGAGCCAGCGCGTCTCGGCGGACTTGATGACGACCGACGGCTCGCCGGGATCGCGGACGCCGAGGATCTTCTTCATCGTGGTGCAACCAGAGAGGGCGACGGCCGGCAGGAGCAGCCAGACGAGGTGCCGGGTCTTCATGCGGCGAGGAGCATAGCGCACATCGGCTTGTCCTACCAGCGGTAGGGCTCAGTCTTCCACCGGGGGCTCCCAGGGGAAACGCTGCTCCTCCACCGCGCTGTTCGGCAGGAGCGGCAGGCGCCGCGAGAAGAGCGCCACGCCCGTGATGGCCGAGATGTAGGTGACGTCGAGGGTGACCCCACCGCGGCGCTCGAGGAGCACGGGCACCACCCAGCCGGCGACGTCGAGGTTCTTCGCCGCGCGCACGGCGCGCTCGGGGCGCGCGAGCATCTCCTCGACGCGCAGCCCACCGCTGGCGAACATGTCGCCGACGGCGATGGGGTCCACCACCTGGAAGCGCTTGCTGCGCTCGAGCACGGTGCCGAGCAGGTAGGGCACGCGGCGCAGGTCGGCGCCGGTCGCCGTCATGTCGAGCACGGGCGCGACGGCGATCTTGATGCGCCCGCGGGTGATGCGCGCGCCGTCCTCGGGTTGCGGCGTCGGCTTGTCGGGCGCGGGCACGAACGCCGCGATCGCGAACTCCGGCTGCACACGTTTCACCTGGGCCCAGCCGAGCACGTCCTCGTAGCGGCCGAGCGGCCGGCCGGTGAGCGGGTGCAGGAAGGGCGCGCCCTTGCGAAAGATCGTGTACTCCTGGCCGACCTGCGCGCCGCGCGTGGCGCCGATGTCGAGGAAGATCTCGTCGCCGTCGAGGGAGACGACGATGCCCTCGACAGGCTGGAAGGCCTGGATGAACTCGTCGGCCATCAGCGTGAACGTCGCGCCGATGCGGTCGGCCGCGCCGGCGGCGGCCAGTCCCGCGACCATGGCCGCCGCGAGCAGGGCTCCGGCGAGCGCGGCGGCCGCCACGCGCGCGCGCCGCATCAGAACGTCACCGAAGGCTGGTGCGCGCCGAACACCGCGCGCAGCCGATCGCAGATCTCGCCGAGCGTCGCCGCCTGCTCCACCGCGTCCACCATCAGCGGCAGGAGGTTGGCGCGGCCGCGGGCGCCCGTCTCCAGCGCGTCGAGGGCGCGCGCGGCGCGGCCGGCGTCGCGCGTCTTGCGCACGCGCGCCACCCGCTCGGCGAGGGCCGCGCTCACGCCCGGGTCCACCGAGAAGCGCGCGGCCGGCGGCTCGTGGTCGGTGACGAACTCGTTGACGCCGACCACGACGCGCCGCTTGTCCTCGACCTCGCGCTGCCAGCGGTAGGCCGCCTCCTGGATCTCGCGCTGCATGAAGCCGATGGCCTGCACCGCGCCTCCCTGCTCGTCGATCCGCGTGATGTAGGCCTCCGCCGCCGCCTCGATGTCCCGCGTGAGGCGCTCGACGGCGTAGGAGCCGCCGAGGGGGTCGACGGTGTCGGCGACGCCCGACTCGTGGGCGAGGATCTGCTGCGTGCGCAGCGCGATGCGCACCGCCCGCTCGGTGGGCAGCGACAGCGCCTCGTCCATCGAGTTGGTGTGCAGCGACTGGCAGCCGCCCAGCACGGCGGCGAGCGCCTGCACGGTGACGCGCACGATGTTGTTCTCGGGCTGCTGCGCGGTCAGCATGCTGCCGGCCGTCTGCGCGTGGAAGCGCAGCGTCTGCGAGCGCGGGTCGCGCGCGCCGAAGCGCTCGCGCATGATGCGCGCCCACAGGCGCCGCGCGGCGCGGAACTTCGCGACCTCCTCGATCAGGTCGTTATGGGCGTTGAAGAAGAACGACAGCTGCGGCGCGAAGGCGTCCACCTCGAGCCCGGCCTGGCGCGCCGCCTCGACGTAGGCGATGCCGTTGGCGAGCGTGAACGCGACCTCCTGCACCGCGGTGCAGCCGGCCTCGCGCACGTGATAGCCCGAGATCGAGATCGTGTTCCACCGGGGCACCGCCTCGCGGCAGTACGCGAAGACGTCGGTGATCAGGCGCATCGACGGGCCGGGCGGGAAGATGTAGGTGCCGCGCGCGATGTACTCCTTGAGGATGTCGTTCTGCGTGGTGCCCGAGAGCTTCGTGGGGCTCACGCCCTGGCGGCGCGCCACGGCGACGTAGAGGGCGAGGAGGATCGCCGCGGTGGCGTTGATCGTCATCGAGGTGGACACGCGGTCGAGCGGAATGCCCTCGAACAGGTCCTGCATGTCCTCCAGCGTCGCGATCGAGACGCCGACCTTTCCGACCTCCGCGCGCGCGATCGGATCGCCGGGGTCGTATCCCATCTGGGTCGGAAGGTCGAAGGCCACCGACAGTCCGGTCTGCCCCTGCTCGAGCAAGTAACGGTAGCGCTTGTTGGTCTCCGCCGCCGAGCCGAAGCCCGCGTACTGGCGCATCGTCCACAGCCGCGAGCGGTAGCCGCTCGGGTGGATGCCGCGCGTGAACGGGAACTCGCCCGGCGCCTCGCGCGCCGCGTCGGCGGGGACGTCGGCCGGCCCGTACACGCGCGGGACGGGCTCGCCCCAGGACGTCTCGGGCCGGCGCTCGCTGCCGCTCATCGAGGATTCCTCACAGCGGGATGTTGCCGTGCTTCCTCGGCGGGTTGGCGTCGCGCTTGGTCTTGAGAATCGCCAGCGCCGCGCACAGCCGCGCGCGCGTGTCGCGCGGCTCGATGACCTCGTCCACGTAGCCGCGCTCGGCGGCCACGTACGGGTTGGCGAACTTCTCGCGATACTCGCGGATGCGCGCCTCGCTGAAGCCGGGATCGGCGGTCGTCTGCAGCTCACGCTTGTACAGGATGTTGACGGCGCCCTCCGGCCCCATCACGGCGATCTCGGCGGTGGGAAACGCGAAGTTGGCGTCGCCGCGGATGTGCTTGGAGGCCATGACGTCGTAGGCGCCGCCGTACGCCTTGCGCGTGATGACGGTGAGCTTGGGCACGGTGGCCTCACAGTACGCGTAGAGCAGCTTGGCGCCGTGCTTGATGATGCCGCCGAACTCCTGCGCGGTGCCCGGCAGGAAGCCCGGCACGTCGACGAAGGTCACCAGCGGCACGTTGAAGCAGTCGCAGAAGCGCACGAAGCGGGCCGCCTTCACGGAGGCGGCGATGTCCAGGCAGCCCGCGAGGTGCGCGGGCTGGTTGGCCACGATGCCGACGGGCCGCCCGCCGAGCCGCCCGAAGCCGACCACGATGTTCGGCGCGAACGTCGCCTGCACCTCGAAGAAATACCGGTCGTCGAGCACCGCGCGGACGATCTCCTTCATGTCGTACGGCTTGTTCGGCTGCCCGGGCACGATGGACTGCAGCGACTCGTCGCGCCGCTCGGCGGGATCCTGCGTCGGCCGCAGCGGCGGGTCCTCCGTGTTGTTCTGCGGCAGGAACGTCAGCAGCTCGCGGATGAGGGCCAGGCACTCCTCCTCGCTGTCCGACGCGAAGTGGGCGACGCCCGACGTCGTGCCGTGCGTGGTCGCGCCGCCGAGGTCCTCGGCGGAGACACTCTCGTGGGTGACGGCCTTGATGACGTCGGGGCCGGTCACGAACATGTAGGAGGTGTTCTTCACCATGAACACAAAATCGGTGATCGCCGGCGAATAGACCGCGCCTCCCGCACACGGGCCCATGATCGCTGAAATTTGTGGGACGACACCCGAGGCAAGCGTGTTCCGCAAGAAGATGTCCGCATATCCTCCCAGCGAGGCGACGCCCTCCTGGATGCGCGCGCCGCCCGAGTCGTTCAGGCCGATCACGGGGACGCCGGTCTTCATCGCGAGGTCCATGATCTTGCAGATCTTCCGCGCGTACGTCTCGGAGAGCGAGCCGCCGAAGACGGTGAAGTCCTGCGCGAAGACGAACACCGGGCGCCCGTGGATGCGGCCCGAGCCGGTGACGACCCCGTCGCCCGGGATGCGCTGCTCGGCCATGCCGAAGTCGTGGGTCTGGTGGACGACGAAGCGGTCGAGCTCGAGGAAGGAGCCGGGATCGAGCAGGAGCTCGAGCCGCTCGCGGGCGGTCTTCTTGCCGGCCTTGTGCTGGCGCCGGATGCGCTCCTCGCCCCCGCCGAGCTCGGCGGCGCGGTTGCGGCGCCGCAGCTCCTCGAGACGCTCGTCCGGCGACATGGCTATGATTATAATCTCAGTCTCCATGCAACCCTGGGCGCAGGCGGTGTTGGTAGGGTGCGCGGTGGTGCTCACGGCGGCGGCCGTCCCCGCCATCCTGGCGCTCCGGCGGATGGCCCGGCGCGCGGAGACGGTGCTGACCATCGTCGAGCAGGAGCTGCGGCCGCTGATCGGCCAGGTGCACGCGCTGTCGGAGGACGTGCGAACGCTCAGCCGCGAGGCGAAGGAGGAGATCGAGCGCGTGGGCGAGATGACGGAACACGTGAACGCCGTGGCCGACGGCGTGGGCCGGGCCGTGACCGGGCTGGCCGGGCTCACGCGCGCCGGCCAGCTCATCGGGGTGGCGGTCGGACTCAAGAAGGGACTCGACGTCTTCGTGTCCCGGTTTTCGAAGAACCAAGGAGATCACCATGGCCAATGACCGGAACGACGCGGCGGGATATCTGGGCTGGTTCTTCCTGGGTGGGATCATCGGCGCCGCCTCGGCGCTGCTGCTGGCCCCCAAGGCCGGCCGCGAGATCCGCGACCAGCTGCTGGAGCACGGCGGCGAGTTCGCGAAGCGCGCCCAGGAGTTGGCGAACGACGCGCAGGGCCGCGCGGGCGACTGGCTCGACAAGAGCCGCGAGGTGTTCGAGGAGCAGACGCAGCGGCTCATGACCGCCTTCGAGGCGGGCAAGGACGCGATGAAGGAAGAGATCCGCAAGGGCAACACGCCGCCGCGTGGCTGAAGTCGAGCTGCCCGATCCCGAGGAGCTGGAGGAGCGACGCGACACGTCGTTCAGTCGTCGCGTCGCTCTCACCACCGCCGTCTACGCGGTCATCCTCGCCATCGCGTCGCTGGGCGCCAGCAACGCGATGAAGCACATGCTGCTCGCCCAGCAGCAGTCCTCCGACCAGTGGGCCTTCTACCAGGCCAAGGTCATCCGCGAGCACCTCTATCGCGCGCAGGCGCTGGTGATGCAGGCGGAGCTGGCCGACACCGCCGCCGGGCGCGGCCCGCGGCAGGAGAAGCAGCAGGCGCTCGCGACGAGGTTCGCCGAGGAGGAGAAGCGCTACAACGCCGAGAAGAAGGACATCGAGAAGGACGCCAAGAAGCTCGAGCACGAGCGCGACTTCTACCGCACCCGCGATCGCTACTTCGAGTTCGCCGAGGTGTTCCTCCAGATCGCGATCGTCTGCTCGTCCGTCGCCATCCTGGCCACCTCACGCGCCATGTTCGTCTTCTCGATGGTCGTGGCCGCGCTCGGCGTCCTCAGCACGCTGAACGGCTTTTTCCTCTTCGCGCGCGTGGGCGTGCTGGATCACTGAGGCTTCTCGTCCTTCTCTTTCTCCTTCTCCGACGCGCCCTCGTTGATGCCCTTCTTGAACTCGTGCATGGATTTGCCGAGCGAGCGCGCGATCTCCGGCAGCTTGCTGCCCCCGAACAGCACGAGCACGATCACCAGAATGACCAGCAGCTCCTGCGTCCCCAGACCAAACATGGCGTTCTCCTCTCGTGGCTGAGACGTCGGACGGGCGCACGGGACGCTCAGGCGAGCGGAGGAGCGCGGGAGGCGGCGGCGCGCGCGACGGACCGCGCCGGGGGCGCGACCCGCGGGGAGAGCTCGATCACGACGGCATGCGGCTCGAGCAGGGCCGGCGGCACCGCCGCGAGCCCGGGCGTCTCGTCCCAGACGAGCGCCAGGACCTCGTCGGCGTCGCCGCCGTCGTACATACCGGCAATCCACGTGGGGTCCGGCACGTTCGCGGCGGCCAGCACCGGCGCCAGCACGGCGACGAGGACGAGGGTCGCGGCGACGAAGCGCCTCACGGACCGATTCTACGGCGAAACACGCCGCCGGTCGCGCCGTCGTCGCCGCGAAAACGGAGCGCGCCGTCGTCGACCCTGACCTTGCCGTCGCCCTCGCTGCCGACATAGCGCAGCCGACCGTCCGGCAGCGCCACGATCGCGCCGTGCAGCGGCCGGTCCCCGCCGTCGAAGAACGCGGCGCCCTCGTAGCGGCCGTCGGGCGCCAGCGTCAGCCGGGCCGCGGTGTGGCCGCGCGGTGTGGAGATCCGGCCATGCCACTCGCCGGCAAGACTCCCCACGCTCGGCGGCGCGGTCGCACATCCGGCCAGCGTCGCCGCCAGCAGCAGGAGCACCGCGGCGCGCGTCACCGCCGCGGATGCCCGGCCGGCGCCGGCGGTCCCGCGCCGAGCGCCGCGAGCCGACGCGACACGCGCGTGGCGATCCAGAACGCGATCAGCGTCACGCCGAAGGCGCAGACGACGGTCGCGCCCGTCGGCAGGTCGAGCGCAGCCGAGGCCACCATGCCGATCACGCTCACCACGGTGCCGAACGCCCAGCCGATCAGCAACCGCGCGGCGACGGTGCCGCCGAGCATCACGCCGGCCAGCGCGGGCACGATCAGGTAGGAGAACACGAGCAGCACCCCCGCGATCCGTACCGAGCTCGCCACCACCACGCCGAACGACGCGTAGAAGAAGAAGTCCCACAGCCGGACACGCCAGCCCGCCTCGAAGGCGGCGCGCGGGTCCGTCGAGATGAGCAGGAACGGCCGGCGACAGAACCAGTGCATGAGCCCGACGAGAGAATAGAGGATGAAGACCTTGCCGACCTCGAACGGCCGCACGGCGAGCAGGTTGCCGACGAGCATCGTGCGGACCTGCTCGGCGCCGTGCGGCGCGCGATCGGCCAGCAGGACGGCCGCCGCCGAGGACACCGCGTAGACGATGCCGATCACCGCCTCCTGCGAGACGTTACGCCGGCGGCTCCGCGTGATCGAGAGCACGAGGGCGCCGAGCAGCGTGGCCGCGAGACTGTACGCGTACGATTCCCACTGCTCGATCTCGTACCCCTGCAGGAATGCCGCGGTCGCACCGAGGGCGGCGATCTGCGCCATCGCGATGTCCACGAACACGACCTCGCGGGCGAGCACGTGGACACCGAGATAGGCGTGGATCCCCGTGAGCACCAGGCACATGAGGAACGGAGCCCAGAGGATCGCGAACAGGTCGAAGACCATGCGCGGCTATCGTAGCGCGTTCACCAGTGCGGTGACGTTGTAGTCGATGGCGGCGAGGTAATTGTCGGCGCCCTTCACCGCCCCGACCGCCGAGGCCATGACGAGGGCTTTCGCCCCGGCTTCCTCGGCGACGCGCGTGGCGAGCTTGATGTCGTTCCACGGCTCCACGAGGATCGCCTTGACGCGGTCCTCCCTCATCTGATGGATGAGGTTGACGAGATGCTGGGGCGAGGGCGGGATGCCCGGCCGGTCCTCGACCGTACCGACTTGCGTGAGGCCAAAGCGCGTCACGAAATAAATGAAGCTCGGATGATAGGCCACGACCTTCGCGCCGCGCATCGGCTCCATCGCTTTCGTCCAGCGCGTCATCTGCTCGTCGACCTTCGCGAGGAAGGCCGCGCGGTTCTTCTCGAATGCCGCGCGGTGCTGCGGGGCGATCCGGACGAGGCCGTCGAGGATGTTCTGCGTGATGATCGGCGCCAGCCCCGGATCGAGCGAGAAGTGCGGGTTGCCGAGCGGGTGCACGTCGCCCATCGAGCGGTCGACGCGCGTGGAGGGCACCTCGAGCAGCGGGATGCCGCGCGAGATCTCGATGCGTCCCCGCGCGCCGCGCACGATGTTCGGGTTGTTGGCGCCGTTGACGGCGACGTCCACCCACGAGTCCAGCTCGACGCCATTCTCGATGAGCAGGTCGGCCTTCCGCAGCTTGAGCATCATGCTCGGCCGCACCTCGGCCTCGTGGAAGTTCTGCGTGCCGCGGGTCAGCGACTCGACGTCGGCGAGGTCGCCGCCGACCGCCTCGGTGAGCGACTTGAGGTCCGGGATCGTGGTGACGACCCGGACCTTGTCGGCGGCGTCGGCGCCGCCGAACGTGAGCCCGACGCTCAGGGCTGCCAGGACGAGCGTGGTGATCGAGCGTGCCATGCGCCTCGCCTCCCTCAGAATGGATGCGCCGGGTGGGCGCCGAGGATGAACGTGCCCTGGAACAACACCTCGTCCGCGATCCGCGCGCTGCCGCCGTTGCCGGCGAAGTCCACCGACCGGTCGCGCTCGGTGCGCTTGTAGGCGAGCCGGAAGCGCAGGAACTCCGAGGGCGAGAACGTGATGTACGGCTCGACCGCCCACTCGCGCCCGGGCATCAGCGCGAACTGCGACCAGTCGTAACGCACGCCGCCCGCCCAGCGGCGCCATGGCTGGACCTCCAGGCCCGCATACCAGCCGAAGCGGTCCCGCGTGCGGCCCTCCGGCCCGGTGGTGCCGGTCTCGTCGAGGACCTCGATCTTCCGGATTCCGTAGACGGCCTCG
>Ga0209235_1001413_pt1 | contig 12975 bp, 7 predicted proteins | sample GraSoi013_1_20cm_4_FD_185817 | JGI IMG/M metagenome (GOLD analysis project Ga0209235, IMG submission 185817) | Grasslands soil microbial communities from the Angelo Coastal Reserve, California, USA - Sample 09_25_2013_1_20cm (SPAdes) (version 2) | ecosystem: Environmental > Terrestrial > Soil >...
CCGTGATGCTGGCGATGCGGTTACTGGTGTCATAGGCATACGTCGTAACGCCGCCTGCCGGATCGGTGACGGTGCTGAGCCGTCCCTGCGAATCATAGCCGTACTGCACGACGCGGTTGAGCGGATCCGTGACCGTCCGAACGAGGCCTTGGTCGTTGTAGTCGAGCGTCAGCGACCGGCCGGCGGGCTCGGTGATCCGGGTGATGCGGCCGAATACCGGCGCTCCGGACGGGAGGAAGACGGTGGCACGCGTGATGGTCACCGTGTTGCGGTTACGGTCGGTGATCGCCGCGAGTCCGGCCGCATTGGTGAACCCGATGATCCGATCGTAGCGGTGGACGGTCCCGTCCTTGAAGCGGATCTGGAAGTTGAACTCACCGGAAAGCTGCGTGAGCACCGCGCCCGCGAACCCGGGCTCGCCGGCGACGCTCCATTGCCCCGATCCGGTCGGGCTGAACGTGTAGGTGCTCTGGTCGGGCTTGGTGAGCTGGAAGCCCGTGCCGGAGGGCGTCAGGACAGCGTCGTACACTCCCAGCGTCCAGCCGACGCCCAAGAGGCTGTTGAGCGTCGTGCCGCCACTCCGATGGCTACGCTGAATCGTCACGGCGATCCGGCCAGGCAGCACGAGGTCCGTCTTGTTGACGGTGAACTGTCCGGTCACGAGATCGACGGGCTCGCCGCCGGTTGCATGGCGGTCACCGCCTGCCGTGAGAATCGGACACGTGCTCCGGCACGCGGCGCCGTGCCACGCGAAGCGCGGGAGCCCCGCGCCGGGATCGCTCACGATGACGCGCGAGTCGTCGCTTACCGTGCCCTGCCCCCAGATCGCCCAGTTCCCGATGCTGAGATCGAAGAAGTAGAGGTCCGCACGGGTGCCCGGCGAGAGTTGCTGCGCGTTTGGGAACGTGATCGGCAGCGGTTGCGAGGGCACGGCTCCGCCAGGCTGGATGCTAAACACGAGCGGCAGCGTCACGCCCGGCGGCAGGGGCATCGGCACGCGATCGATCGGCACGGGCGTGATCGTGATCTGGCGCACGGGGACACCGTCCGGGCCGTTGATCCGAGTACCGGCCGGGATCGTGACGACCAAGCCCGGGATAGTCGGCGTGGTCGCCTTCACTTCCTGCGTCGTGAAACCGGCTCCGTCGAGCGGGAGGGTCACCGGGTTCGCTGTGTCGAGCTTCGGCAGATACACGATGAACGGCACCCGCGTCGGGCCCGACGAGTTCACAGTGATGTTGACCTCGACGAGCGGGTACTGTGCGGTCGGGGGTGAGGCCGTCTGACCATCGACGCGGAGCATGTGGGTACCAGCCGGGGGCGAGAGCAGGACGAAGTTGCCGCCGGCGTCCGTGAAGGCTAATGCGCCCTCCAGCGTCACCGTCACGCCAGGAATCGGCTGGGGCACCGCTTCCGCGGTGAGCACGCGCCCCGTCACCGCGAGCGTGTCGGGCGCCAGGACCTCGAGCGCGAAGGCCGCCGTGCGCGTGACGCTCCGGCCGTCGACCTGCGCCTGCCCCGTGACGGTGAAGCTGTAGGTACCGGGCGCGACGGTACCGGCAAGCGCGAAGTTGACGAAGGCGCTCGCGCCGGGGGCGACGAACGTGGACGGCGAGAAGCCGGCGGTGATCCCGCTCGGCGGCGTCGAGATGCTCAGGCTCACGAGGCTCGTGAAGCTGCCGCTGCCCCCCGCAGCGATGTTCACTGAGGTCTGATCCCCGGCGATCACCCGCGCGCTCGTAGGGGCCGCAGTGAGGCTGAAGTCACCCGTCGTATCGACGGTGAACGTGCGGCTCGCGGTACCGCGGCTCGTGGTGACGACGAGCGGACCCGTTGTAGCTCCCATTGGCACGGTCGTGGTGATCTGGGTCGCCGTCACGGTCCGCACGACCGCGGCGAGGCCGTTGAACGTGACCGTCGTGGCGCCAGGCTCGAAGTTGGTCCCGGTGATCGTGACGAACGTCCCGACAGGGCCGCTCGCGGGATCCACGCTGGTGATCGACGGACCGAACCGGACGGTGAAGGTCCGCGTGGCCGGCGTCAGGTCCTCGTTCCCCGCGAGATCGAGCGCCTTCACGTCGAACGTGTGCGAACCCTCCGTCAGCCCGGAGAAGGTCGCGGTGGTCGCGGCCGAGAACGCGGTGAAGGCGCCTCCGTCCAGGCGCCACGCGAACTGGAGATTGCCCACCGAGGTGAGGTTGTCGGAGCCGCTGAAGGTGAAGGTGGCGGTGGCAACGTTGATCTCGCCGCTCGGGCCGCCGGTGATGAACGTGTCCGGAGGCGTGTTATCCACGATCACGACGCGCGTGGCGGTGGCCGAGTTCCCAGCAGCGTCGGTGGCTGTCGCCCCGAGCGTGTGGGCGCCGTCGGGCACGGTCGTGCTGTTAAACGAACCGGTCGCCGTCACCGAGGCCGCCGGCGGCGGAAGCGGGGGCGTCAGAGTCGCGGACAGCGACTGGCTGTCGACACTGAGCCCAAAGCTCGCGACGCCGCTGCCGCTGTCGGTCGCCTGCGCCTGCACCGTGACCGTCTGACGGACGTAGGCATTGCTCGCGGGCTGCACAAAGGTCACCGTCGGCGCCTGCGTGTCCGGCACGGGCTTCTCGAAGGCGCCCATGTCGAACTGGGCCGCCGGGGCGCCGGTGGCGTTCTTAGGGCGCGTCCCTGGCACTCCGGTGAAGTCGGTCTCGAAGAGTGGGTTGAAGCTCGCCGGCAGGCCGAGCGTCCGTGGGTCCATCCCATGATCAATCGCCGGGGAGCCTGTGGCTAGCGTGAAGTCGTCGTCCGCGGTGTTGGGGATGCCGTCGGTACCGACCAGGTGCGTATAGACGGTGGCCGTGTTCCCGCACCCGGGGCTGGCGGTCACCCCGGGGCCCTCGCTGCCGGTGGGGGTCAGGTTGCCGGAGTCGGTCCCGTCGAGCGCCGGCCCGTTGATCTCGCCGAGCCTATTGCCGCAGATCAGGTTGTTCAAAAGGTGGATCCCGCCGGGGTTGGGCGGCGTCGTCGATTCGCGCGTGACGCCGAAGCGCCCGCCGACGGTGCCGGTCGCGGTCCCGTTGCCGGTGATGGCGTTGTTGACGAGGAAGACTTCCTGGCTGCGGGTGACATTCACGCCGTTCCAGGCGTTGCCATGGATCGTGTTGCCGATCAGGTAGTGCGGGCCGCCGGCGATGTCGATGGTCGCGATCCCGTTGCGGCCGTTGCCGTAGATCAGGCTGTTGACGATGAGGGTACCCGGGTTGCCCCCGGCGATGGTGATCCCGCCGTCGCACGGGGGGATCCCGTTGCCGAAGATCCTGAGACGTTCGAGGTGGATCGCCTGGTTGTTATTGGGGCCGCCCAGGAGCAGGACAGCCCGGCTGGTGGCGCCCGTGATCGTGAAACCGCGCAGGGTGATGAACTTCGACTGCTGGAACCGGAAGGCCTCGCCGTTGATGCACTGGGCGGCCGGCGGCGTGACGACGACGCTCTCGCGGGGCGCGCCGGGGTCCGCCTGGATCACGATCCGGTCGGCCTCGCTCGCGCCAGTCGTGTTGTTCTTGCCGGTGATCGCGATCTGCTCGTGATAGGTCCCTGCCTGGAGCAGAATCACCTCGCCCGGGAGCGCCGCAGTCACGGCCGCCTGGATCGTTGTGTAGCAGGGCGCCTGGCCGCCGCACGTCGGGTCCGTGGGGTTGACATAGCGCGTACCCGTCTGGGCAGCCACCGGCGACGGCGTCACGAACCACCCGAGCGCGGCCGCGACCACGAGCAGCACACCGACACCGAAGAGGAGTCGTCGTCTCGAGCTCATCGCCTGGCGTCTCCTGCGTTCGCCGTCGCCCCGGGCAGCTTGTAGGGCGCGTTGCGGATCCGGTCCATCTCCTCGCGGTTCAGCGGGCGCGCACCGTCCACGGTTGTGGCCTGGAGCGGATGGCCCTCTTCGTCCACGATCCGGTCCCAGCGATAGTCCGCGGGCTGACGGAACTCCTCGAGCTTCGGATGCTCCTTGCTCATGAACATGCCGAGCCCGAGGGCGCGCGGGTTCGCGTGACAGGACTCGCACGTGCGCGTCGCCTTCACCACCGTGTGCGGCACGATCGGGTTGTGGGCGAAGCCGAGCTTCTTGAACTCGTACTCCGTCTTCCCTGCCGGGTTCACGTAGGTGAAGAGCGGCTGGGCGCGCGGGACGAAGGGTACGATCTTGCCTCGCCAGCTCACCCCAAGGACCGGCTCGGGGTCGGCGAACCGCACGCCTGCCGTCAGCCGGAACCAGCCTTGTTTGGCGTACTCCTGCCCCAGGTGGTCGAAGGCCACGTCGACCGGGTTCCGGTAGGCCGTGTAGTCCATCTTGATGTGGCAGCCGTAGCAGGTCGGCGCCCACGCGGTGTGGCACGTGAAGCACTCGGTCTTGGCGAGATGCTTGGCGTCATGCCCCGCGGGTTGCGTCGCGAGATTCGCGAGCTGGGGCACCGTGTGGAGCTGCCCGGTGAGCTTGCTGAGCAGGGTCACCAGGCCCGTCGAGTTGGCGCCGCTCGGGAGGAAGAGGTTCCTGAGCTTGCGCCCCTGGGCCGTCACGCCCGTGGCGAGCTTGCCCGGCGTCCCGTGGCACGTCTCGCAGCGCAGCTCGACCTCGTAGTGGCGCTTGCGATACACCTGGCCGTCCCCGTGGACTTCACGCTCGGTATGGCAGTCGATGCAGGCCATCCCACGGGTGAAGTGCACATCGGGCGTCTGCTCGGAGTAGACGTGGCCGTGGAGGAGGTCCTGGTCGTAGGTGAACGTCTCACGGCCGCCGGGCGGAGCCTCCATCATCCCGCGGAAGTTCATCGCCGCGCGCGAGCCCCCGTTGTGGCAGGTCGCGCACTGGGTGACGGGCACCTGTTTGGTGAGCTGGTGGCGGCGAGGGCGGCCGACTTTCTCGGAGTTCATCGCGACGTCGTTGGACTGTGACTTGCCGTTCTCGGCGTAGGGCATGTGGCACGCGGCGCAACCGGTGGCGCGGAAGTTGCCCTTGACGGCCTTCGCCGGCGTCCAGAGGTGGCAAGAGGTGCACTCCTTGCGGAGCAGGTCCATAAAGACGTCGCCCGACTCCTTGAAGGTCGGCAGGGGCTCGAGGCGCGCCACCGCGCCCGCGGGGAGCGGATGGTCCTTGGGGAGCGGGAGCCCCGGCGTTGTCGCTACGGGTGCCATCGCGAAGCGCACGTCCTCCTTCGTCGGCTGAAGGCCGTTGGGGAACAGCGTCCCGCTCTGCGTGCCCGAGCGGTGGGCCATGATCGACGACTTCACCTTCGCGGTGATCGCCTGATGGCACTTGCCGCACGTCTGGTCCACGACGCGGAGATCGCTCGGGTTAGGGAGCATCTCCGTATGGGCCTTCTTGGCGTCGGTCGCCGTCGCGTCACCTCGGTGGCAGGTGGTGCACGCGAGCGTCTTCTTGGTGTGCGCGTCGTCGATGCCGCGGTGACAGAGCGCGCACTGGTCGGCGCGCGCGTGGCCGCCTGCGCCAGGCCCTGTCACCAGAGCGGTCGCCACCAGCGCAATCGCGGCGAGCTGTGACCTCATTGACCCGCAGTCACCACGATCTCGCGGCCCGACCTCGTGATGTACGCGACCTGCGTTACTCCGCCGAGGCTCGCCGACACGCGCACGCGCTCGACCTCTTCGCCCCCGGCGTACACGGGCCCGCCGCCGCTCGAGGCCGTGAGCGTGAAGCTCGCCGACGCGCTGATGATGCTCGGCTCGTTGGTCGGAATCGTGACGCTCGCCGAGGCGGTCGACGACGAGAGGCTTCCGCTGAGCGTCGCACTCGTCGAGCTGCTGCTGCCGACCTGCCCCTTCGCCGTCACCGTCACCATGGTCCCGACGGGGATGTTGGCACCGGCGATGGTCACGGCCACGGGACTCGTCGTCCCGGCCGGTAGTGTAATGTCGGGGGACGCGAACGACCCGCCGGGCGCCGCCGGCGCGGCAACGCCGGCGATCTGCGTGATCGCTAATGTCGGCGTGTTGGTGAGAGTGACCGTCGTCGGCTGAGTGATCACTGACGGTTGTACCCCGTTGAAGTTGACGGCCGCGGTGTTCGTGAACGCCTCGACGCGGACACGGCCGAAGCCGCCGACGCCGTCGCAGCCTGTCCCCCCCGCGGCCCCCCGCGCGTCGATCGCGCCGCTCCCCGTGATCGTGGTCGCCACCAACCGCACCGCGCCCCCGCTGCCCCCACCGCCGCCGTCGGGTCCACCATTCGGCGCGCCCCCGGCGCCGCCCTTTGCCAGGATCGACCCGGTCAACGTGATGGTGCCTGACGCGGCGATCACGATCGCGCCGCCGCCCCCGCCGCCGCCGCCACCCGTCGGGCCGAAGCCGGTGACGCCGGCGCCCCCGCCGCCAGAACCGCCGATCAAGGGCAGGAGCGTCGCCGTGCCGTACGCTGGGCCCGTCCCCGGCGGGCCGCAGGGGCTGCTGCCGGCCGTCCCGAATCCCCCGCCCCCGTCGAAGGCGACGCCGGGCGCGTTCCCCGAGCCGCCGCCCGGGCCGAGCCCCGCGCCGCCGATCGTCGAGGCGATTCCGTTCGAACCGCTTCCCCCACTGAACCCCCCGGGACCCCCGCTACCGCCGCTGGGGGCCAGAAGCGTTTGGCTCGAGCCGGTGCCGCCTGGCGAGCCGCTCACGTCGATCGTCCCTGCGATCGTCACATCGCCGCTCGCCAGGATCGTGACCGGCGTGTTCGCGGCGTTCTTCGTGAAGCGCACAGTGACACTCGACGGAATATTGACCGTCGTGAAGTTGAAGACGCCCGAGGGCGGGAGCGTGAGGGTCGTCGTCGCCGTCGGGCTGAACGGACCGTCGGCACCCGTGCTGCCGCTGTTGAAGGTCTGCGCCATCGCGATCCCGCCGCCGAGGACGAGCAGGCCAGATGCCACACCGCTCGCGAGCCTGAGCATCTTCCGCATCGGACGTCTCCTTCCGATCCGCATCGTCATTGCACCGTGAAGAGGTTGCCGCCCGTACCCACGGCAGTGGAGCTGCCTCCGGGCGTCGTCATGCGCACGACCCGAGCGCCTAGCGGCGCGCTCGCGTCGATCGCGATGTCCACCGTGGCCTGGGTGCCGTCAGCGTTGACTGCGAGGTTGCCAACGGTGATCGTGGGGTCGGTCGCGTTGTTGCGGAGGAACGCCACGGCCGTCGCACCGCCGAAGCCCGAGCCGCTGAGCGTGAGCGTGAATGACGCGCCGCGCGCCCCGGTCGCGGGCGTCACACCGGTCACGACCGGAGCGACGGCGACGGCCGTCGGCGCCGTTGCCGCGAACGCTGCCCGGCTCTCCGCGACGGCGACGCTCACCATGGCCGTTACGTTCTGATTCACCGTCCGGGCCTCGGCGACGCCGACACTGACCGCCCGGGCGGCGATGAAGGCCGGCTGCGGCGGCATGATCGTCACCGTCGCCGACGCGCTGAGCGTCGAATCGTCCTTGTGGACCGCCGTCACTCTAACGGTCGACGGATTCGGTGCAATCGCCGGCGCGGTATACAGGCCATCGGCGGTGACCGTGCCCACTGTCGAGTCACCGCCCGGGAGATCGTTCACCGCCCACCGGACGTTGGTCGTGGCGGTCCCGGCCTCGAGCGCCTGGAACTGCTGAGACCGGTTCACGAAGACCGACGCCGTACTGGGGGTGACGGTGAGCTCGCCCAACACGCGGAACACTGCCTGGGAGGTCGCGCTCCCGAGCGGCGCCGTCACGGTGATTGTGCCTGTCGTGGCTCCGCTCGGCACCGACGTCAGGATCCGGTTCGGGGCAGACTCGGTGACGGTCGCCGTCCCGCCAGTGAAGGCCACGGTGTTCTGCGTCGGAGTGGGGCTAAAGCCCGTGCCGAAGATCTGGACCTGGGTGCCGACCTTGCCCGCGGTGGGCGTGACCAGCGTGATTCGAACGGGCCCCGGCTGCTGGGCCGCGTCGAAGCGGTCGATCCTGAGGATGTTGCCGACCGCGTCGTATGTATACGTCGCCGCGTTGCCCTGCTCGTCGACAACCGCGATCAGGCGACTCAGGTCGTCATAGACGTAGAAGATCTCGGCCCGTGCCGCCGTGACCAGCGAGATGGAAACGGCCGACGCGAGCAGCATCGCCTTGAGCACGCGACCGAGGAATGAGCCGCCGCTCGCGAGCGTTGAGACTTCGGATGGTCTTGGTGGCCTCCCGCGTTCGAGGCGTCGGCCAGGCCGCGCGAGCATACTGGAGTGCGTAGCGTGCTCGCGAGGGGCCGTCAATGTACGAATCCGCGAAAAAAATGTACATTTCCGACCTCGAGTTTCGGTCCGTGGACGCGGCTCTGGCGGGCGCGGCGATTCGGCTGGACTTAAAGGTGTCCGAGGTGTCTCTCGCGAGGGTGGCCCTAAAAGATGGTAATTTTCCTGGCAGTTCGTCCCGCCAAAAACTCAGCCTGCGTCGGCCGCCTGACTCGCGGTGTCCGGCACCGTCACAATTCCTGCCCCGTCAGTGTCAGGGTTCCCCCTGATGTCTCGCGCCGAAGGGCGCAGAATTCCGGCCTTCGCGCGAGAGCCGGGCCTTGGCAGCCAGGTTGCACCCTCGACGACGCGCCTCAACCAGGGCGTCGGAGAGACAGGCCGGATGATCGATACGGAAGCGGGAACGATGTCGTGCCCCGCGCTACGGCCGCGTGTCCTCGCGGTGGACGACGACCGCAGCATCCTTGAGGCCCTCCGCCTCATCCTCGAGGAGCGTTACGACGTCCTCGAGGCGCGAAATGGCGACACGGCCCTGACGCTGGTGCAGTCCCAGCCCGTTGATCTCGTGCTGTTGGATATCCTCATCGAAGGCATCGATGGCATCACACTCCTGGAGTGTCTTCGAGCGCGAGGGAGCGATGTTCCCGTCATCATCGTCTCGGGCCTCAACAACGCCTGGATCGCCGCCGCTGCCATGAGGCTGGGCGCGGTCGACTACGTCACCAAGCCGTTCGAGGAGATGGAGCTGCTCAGGATGATCGAGTCCGCCCTGCGCCAGGCCGCAGCCGAGCTCTACACCGCGCCGCGGCATCCCCGGATCCTCTTGATTGGTTGTCCGGTCGGTCTCGCGGCCGCCCTCACCGTCGCATTGTCAGCCCATGCCAGCATCGAAAGCATTCCAGCCGGCAACGCGCTTGCGCCCATTCCGTCGGTCACCCCCGACGTCGTTGTCCTTGATGTCGCGAACGTCGCGAATCCGAATCGGATCCTCGGAGTAGTCAAGACCCGCATTCCATTAGCTCCGCTCATCCTGACCAGCGTGACGCCAGGAAGTCGAGGTAATAGTCTCGGCTTGGAACACGGCGTCGATGCGGTCCTCGACAAGCCCGTGTCCGTGCGAGGTCTGCTCGAAACGATTGCGGCCGAGCTTCGGTCGTCGGGCGGCCTCCTTCCGCCGTTGAGTTCGAGAGTTGTTGCCGTCATCGAATCCGTGAGCGCCCACTTCACCGGCGTGACCGTGCACGACCTCAGCCAGGCCCTTGGAACGTCGCCAGATCACCTCTCCCGCCTCTTCTGCGCCGAGACGGGCATGACGCTCAAGACCTATGTCACCCGTGTCCGGGTCGAGGCAGCGCGCAAGCTACTGCGAGAGACAGGGGATAAGCTCGAGGCCGTCGCGTCACTCGTCGGCTTCCACGACGCCTCGCACCTGTCCCGGCTGTTCGTGAAATACTTGAGCGGCCGCCCGGGAGACGTTCGTCGCACCGGGTGAGAGGCGCCGCCACGGCTTTGTGGGAGCGCTGTCGGAGGCGAAGGATGGCGCGGCCGGAACTGGGTCCACGGGCCTCACCGCGACGGAGCCAAGATTGCGAAGTACCCCACTCGGGGGCCGCGCTTCATGACCTGGTCCGAAGTGATGACGACTTCCTTCTCGGAGGACGAGAAGTTTTGTTTTGCCGTACCACCACCCCGTTCCTCGCCGCCTGCCTCCCGTGTTCCAATCGCAAGCTCGCCATCGATTCTCCGTCAGGCCCGTTCTGGACCCGCCGTCGCCACGCCCGGAGGTCTCGGTTGGTGTCCACGAACTGCCCGAGCATCCATAAGATCGAGGGCCACACCGCGATCCGACCGCCGGGGATCTCGCGGCAGTAAGCAGCGGAGGCGCGAGTCCGCTCGCGAGACACGTCGAGAGCACGACGCGGAGCACGTTGCTGCACCCTCTGGCCACGGCCCGCAAACGGCCCTTACGCCGAACGGCTGAATCGCGTCTGCGCTCGCAGAGGGCCGTGCGCCGCTCAATAGGCGCGCGCACTTAGGGGCCATCCGGCCCTCCCCTTTATCTTGCCGTGCCCCGACCTGATTCCTGACGTCAGCCATTCCGCGATTCCAGTCGTCCGGCCGTGGGCTTCAATCGCCACACCACCCACGCCACATCAACCGCGCTGGCTCCGACGTAGTTGTTCTGCCGGCCCCACACCGCACCGAAACCGGCACTGCTGCGATTTGCGCCGCGGCGCTGCGAAACACCGCACTCTCGCGCGCTACGGCCAGCGGCGCTGATAGCCCTTTCGCCGAGCACAACACTTTGTCGCTCGGGACTTGCGCGGCGGCGTAGCTTCGGCGGCGGTCCTGGCATGCTCTTCGCTCACGGTCGGGCGCGGGTGAGTGCCGAACCGATGATCGGAACACGCCTCGCAGACAATCTCTCGGAGCAGTAGCGCGCCGCCCGACAGCGCCGGGCTGTAGCCGTTGCCCCTCCGCGCCCCGGGCGCGACGTGGGCTTCGGCCCCCGACAAGGGACCACTTCCCGACCCTGGGACGCGAGTTTCGGGCTGAGGAAGGGTCTGGGGGGGGGGCGGGGCTCCGAGCTCGATGCGAAGGAGGAGCCGCGAAGTGAACAACGGTCCACCGCCGCATCGCGTGGGTCCCGGCCGCGCTCCCCATCACCACCAGGCGCAGCCGGAGCTCGGCCCCTCGCTCGACGCGTTGGCGGCCGACCCCGCGCTTGTCGATACCCTGCCGCCCAAAGTGGCGGTCGATCTCTACCGTCAGATCGCCCCGCTCGAGGGAGCCCTCCGGGCCCGCGTGCTCACGGCGGACTCACGGACTGACGACGGCGCGGTCGACCTGATCGATGTCAGGACAGCTGCCCGCAAGCTCGGGCTGGCCCCGTCGACGCTCTACCAAAAGTCGAAGCGCCCTCCGCTCTTCGACCTCACGGTCCGGGACGACCTCGACGGCGTGCGCCGGCTCCGGTTCCGTGCGCGAGACCTCGACGAGTTCATCCGCCGGCGCGGTCGCGTCGCACGTTGACGGGGATTGACGGGTTCGCTCATAGTGAATTCGCCGGAGGGAACGTGTGGCGACTGATCTCGAAGGATGCCCGGGTTCTCCATGCTCTGCGGCGCGTGACGATGTTCGGGCAGCGAAGGGAGGCGGCGGATGTGGGGCATGGGCCGCGTCTTTCTGCGGGGACGGAAGTTCTGGATCGCCTACTACGCCAACGGCGAGGAGTACCGGGAGCCGGGCGGTGTCACGCGCCACGAGGCCCAACGCCGGCTGCGCGCCCGGTTATGCGAGAAGTTCAGCGAGCAATTCGTCGGGCCGCGGGCCGAGAAGCTGACGGTCAGCGAGCTGCTGGACGGCTACCTCGCCGATCTCAGGCTGCGCGGGGCCAAGGCGGTGCGTACGCAGGAGATCCACATGCGCCGGCTGCACGCCGCCTTCGGTGCGGCGCGCGCCCTCGCGCTTGTGCGGCAGCCCGAACGGATTGCGAAGTGGGCCGAAGCCGCGCTCGCATGTGGCGCCGCACGCGAGACGGTCAAACACGTGCTCGGGATCCTCAAGGCCGCCTTCAACCTCGCCCGGCGGCAGAACCGCCTCCTCCAGGCGCCGGTCTTCCCTCGCCTGAAAGGCGGTCCAGCGCGCCAGGGATTCTTCGAGCGCCACGAGTTCCTTCGGGTCCACAAGCGCCTGCGCGCGGTCCGGCGGCGGCGCCAGATCGACGACATCGCGGAGTTCGCCTACCTGACCGGCTGGCGGAAGAGCGAGATTCTCGGCCTCCGCTGGGCCTGGGTCGACCGCCAGACGCGCGTGATCCGGCTGCCCGATGCCAAGAACGACGACGGCCGCGTCTTGCCGCTGGTCGACGACCTCTGGGATCTGCTCGAGCGGCGCTGGGCCGCACGCGAGTACCGCGCGGCCGACCGGACCGTGGGCATCGCTGACCACGTGTTTCACCGCCGCGGACGGCCGCTCACGGACATCGACTGGGCGTGGCGGTCGGCGCGCCGCGAGGCAGGGCTGTCGGGAAAGCTCTTTCACGACTTCCGCAGGACGGCCGCCCGGGACCTCGTCGACGCGGGCATGGACTACCGCTCGGCCATGAGCGTCACCGGCCACAAGACGCAAGCGGTGTTCGAGCGCTACCGGATCGTGGACGCTCGGCGGACGGCCGAGGCGCTCAGGGCGATGCAAACCCACCGGCGGCGGATGCGGACGGTCATCGAGACGGCGGGGCGGGTGAAGAACACGGACAAAACACGGACAACGGGCCATCCGGCGGCACCGGCCACCGGACGCGTTGTCAAGCGCGACGCGAGGTTAGGTGACGCCGCGGCCGATCATCGTCTGACCTCCTTGGTGACGGCCTGAGAGCTTCGACTGCTGGACCATCCGGGGATGTAGGCCGAGAAGGCGCCCGCACGGCCGCCGGCGGCGACCACCAAAATGTCGTCGAGCGAGGCGACCAGCGGCCGCAGCTTCGTCTCGTCGCCGGGCTGGATCGGGCCCGCCATGCGCCCCGTGCGCTTGAGATGCGCGTGAGAGTTTTGCGTGTGCTCCCAGACGAACTGTCGGATCCGCTTCTTGTCCCAGCCGTCGCCGGTGATCGTCCGCATGTGCTCGCCGGCGAGCACGAGCGCGTAGTGCGGCTGCCCCATCACGTTGCCCGAGATCCGCATGTCGTCGCACAGCGTGGTGAGCACCCCTTCGGCGGTGTTGGAGAGCTGGTTGTAGAACTGGTG
>Ga0209235_1001416_pt1 | contig 12956 bp, 17 predicted proteins | sample GraSoi013_1_20cm_4_FD_185817 | JGI IMG/M metagenome (GOLD analysis project Ga0209235, IMG submission 185817) | Grasslands soil microbial communities from the Angelo Coastal Reserve, California, USA - Sample 09_25_2013_1_20cm (SPAdes) (version 2) | ecosystem: Environmental > Terrestrial > Soil >...
CGAGTCCCGCGGTAAGTATTCGTCCGCCGCCCGCGAATGGATTCTGGTGTTTGACCTGGAGATCGTTTCCGCTCTTGAAGTCGAAATAGTCATTGAGCATGTTGGTAGCTATCTGGATGAGACTGGCACCGAGAAGAGTGAGAAGGAAGGTTCCAATGTTGAAGACATGAGCGACCTGAAATGCGATGACTCCTCCGAGAACTACTGGGACAAAGGTCGCTTGCAAGAACGGGACCCGCATCGTCCTAAGCCATAGAGCTAGGAAGGGTGGGCTTCTGACTCCGCCGGTCGAACTCGTTGTCAACCTCATTTCTCCTGATTTTTTCGCGAGAGCAGCTGGTCCGCAGATAATATAAACTCTTAACCAATAATCGTCGAGTCTGAGAGCGAAAACCTAAAGTCGGCTTGAGAAGAGCGGCTGTGAGTCTTTCAAGAGGATTGTAGTTGGAAGAGAGAGACGTAGTCGTAGTAGGAGCAGGCATAGCCGGCTGCATGACAGCCGCTACAATAGCGATAAGGTCTAGGGGCAAGGTAGACGTTCTATTACTCGACAGGAACCCCGAGGCCGAAGTCGGAAAAAAGACCACGCTCGGATGGGTCTGCGGAGACGCTGTCGGAGAACATCACATCAAATTCCTCAACGAGCACCTCGGCGTCACTTACGGAAAGCCCGAGATGGAGAACCGGGTTACTGCGGTCTACGTTTACTCGCCCGACATGAAGGTCAGGGTACCGTTTGAAGGACCCGGATATGTGTTGGATCGGCCAAAGTTTGGCAAGAGACTGCTTGATGACGCGTTGAAGGCTGGAGTTGAATTTCGTGGAGGCGTCCAGGCACTGGATCTCGTCGAAGATTTAGGCCGGATCGTTGGACTCAAGGGACAGACTGTGGGCGGGACTGTTAACCAGCCTTTCGAGTTGAGAACGAAGCTTGTTATCGACACTTCGGGAATGTCGACGAAGCTTCGGAGAAATCTGCCCATTCCAAGTCACATCGAGAAAGAGATCGATAAAGATGACATTGAGCCAACAGCGCGGCTGAACGCAAAACTCAGGGATGGAGTCGAGGTCGAACCCTTCCACTGCGACATCTACCTTGACCAGGAGAAGGCTCCTGGAGGATATCTCTGGCTATTCCCGAAGAGCGAAGACAAAGTGAACATCGGTCTCGGTATTCAACAGAAGAGAAGCCAGAAACCGTTGAGCGCACTGTTGAAGGACTGGCTCGCGACCGATGATCGTTTCAAGGAGATGACGCCCTTGAGCGATGATAGCAACCTTACCGGAAGCTGGCAAGTCTCCGTGAGACACCAGAACGACTGTCTGGTGGCTAATGGCTACATGATCTGCGGCGACACCGCCTGGTTCCCCAATCCGATTAGTGCAGGCGGCATCGGTCCAGGACTGATCGGCGGCGTCCTTGCCGGGGAAACAGCTGTTCGTGCTGTCGGGCAGAACGATTTCAGCGAGAAGAATCTCTGGCAATACAACCTAGACTTCGTAAAACACTATGGAAGCAAGACGGCGGGACTGGAGGCGTTCAGAATGTATCTCCAGACACTGAACAATCAAGAGATCAACTATGGCATGCGCCACTTCCTGTCGGGAAAGGAGGCGACTGAGATCTCGCTCGGCGAGATGCCCCATCTCTCACCCTTCGGCAAAATGGTGAAACTATTCCTGGGACTAGGATCGTACAAGGCCTTCCGCGGATTGGTCTACACCATGAAGCAGATGGAGACCCTCAACAATCTCTACCAGAACTATCCCAAGGACCCATCACAGTTCGAAACATGGAAGCAACAAGTAGATTCGATTCTCGCAGAAACTAGGACACGGTTCAGCTAGAGAAAAGTCACACAGTCAATATATAGGCCAGTTCGCCCCGTCGATGTGAAGCAGTTGTCTTCTCCAGACATTACTCCATTCGAGTCCAGACGGATTGATGATCAGGCGCTCGTGATGGAAATGTTGTCCACGGAGACAGACGCAACATACACCTTTCAAGGTCTCAAAAGAAGACTCGGACTGCACCAGGAGAAGCTTACAAGAATCCTCAGACGACTAGAAGACAACAATCTAGTCGCGAAGACCGACGAGGGATACCGGACCTTGAAGCATTCGCGAAAGGCAGCCCAGCACCTCGTGAATGGTGAGCCGGTAATTCGAGGCCAACTTCCGCCCGGAATCGACTCGCAGAGTTTGCTGGGAAAGATCAAGGGCCGATGGTTCAAGAACTTCCGCTGGGTGGGATATGCTAATGCAACGGATGAACTGTCGCTCTACTGGATTACCGAGGACAACAAGTTCCAGCTCAGGATTCAATTATCTCCGATCGAGATTCTGGTCTGGTCCCAGCCCACAGACCCGAAAGAGACCGATTCTCCGGTGGCCGCGGCCTATGAACTGTTCGACCGCATCAGCCGGATGCTGCCAGAACTCGGCGAAAACAGCTAAACTCCTTCATAACATGGACTGGGTAACCATTTCCCCAGTCAATATGGGTCGCCTTCTACCTGGACATAGTGAGGAAAAGAAGAATGATTGGAGAATCAATCCAGTTAGATCAAGGTTTCGACGTAGTCAGACTAGACTGGCAACCCATAGAGCGGCATCCTAGACCCTTCAGAAAGAAGAACCCTAACGACTTCGGGCGAAGCGCCTTCAGATTTAGCCTGAGTCTGTCGTTCATGTTCTAGGTAGCTAGTCGGTGTCCGCGACCGCAGTGCCAGGAAATTTCGCAGCCATCTAAAAACTAGGGAGTGGTATGATGGAGTACTGGCCGCACTGTCTCGACGCTAGGGCGGACTGGGCAACCCATATACTTCTGTAATATCGGACTCAATTAGTGAGATCGCTTTAGAAAAGAGCGGATACTCACATCTGCTAAGCTGTCGGCAGATGTGAGACCTTATGGAGATTTTTCCTTGACTGGGATAGACGGCTAGAGACTGGTGGGTGCGAGTGTTAGTCCCGTGTTCGCACTAGAGCTGCCTGACAGGGTCTGTGCTGCTTGATTGATCAGGTCAGTTACTGCTTCGGGGTGGGAGATCATAGACAGGTGTCCTGCTCTGAACTGAACGATTGTTGAATGTGCGCGTTGGGCCATGAACAGCTGCGCGAAAGGCGGAATCACGTTATCGATTGTACCGACGAGGTAGAAGGACGGGATTGTCTTCCATGCAGGCACTCCAGACTGCTGTGGTAAGGCACCAAGAGCGAACGCGCGCTGGGTCGATGCAAGTAGTGCCCCCTCTTTGGGGGAGAGGTCGTTCGCGAAGCAGGAGGGGAAGAGATTTGGTTTGACGTAGAGATCAACGTCTCCAGTCAATGGCACGAAGTTGAAGACCGTTGTGGGATCTCCTGAAAGGCAGGACGGGGACTGACCGGGTGGCGGTGGGACGCTGGAGAGCGATGCTAGTGATTCTCCCTGGTCGGGCGCGAAGGCGTCTATGTAGACGAGAGCTTTCACGTTCGGATTTCCGGTGGCGGCATTGGTGATGACTGCTCCTCCGTAGGAGTGGCCGACCAGGATTATTGGGCCGCTGATGCTCTGGAGGAAGCTGGCAATGTAAGCGGCGTCGGATAGTAGGCCTCGTAGTGGATTGGCCGGCACGTAAACCGTGTAGCCCTGTTGTTGAAGGATACCGATGACGCGACTCCAGCTCGATCCGTCAGCCCACGCGCCATGGATGAGAACGATGGAGGGTTTCGGCCCGGATGCGGTACCAGATCTCGCAGCAACGACATAAGCTGGAACGATGAGAAGAGCGAGGATTGCTAACGAGATGAACTTTTTCATATCTATCATTTCACCCCCATAGACTGGAGTTTAGTGGCACGCTGTTTGGTTTGATAAGTCTGCAAGTGACTGATAGGACACTTGTAAAAAGCACAATCTGAAAATGAAATAACAGAATTCCAGAGTACACACAATGACCCGGAAAACTTCGTGAACTCTTCAATCGCGGAGCAATCAACCTAGCTCGAGGGTTTCTCTGAAGCAAAACGATAATGCGTTCAGGGTGTAGCGTTGGACGTTGGTTGGTCAGTTGGGTGAGTCTCCTAAACAGGGGGCCACGGGCAAAGGCACTATCGCCCTTGCTTTGACCTCACTGTTCGCAATTATACTAGTTACTGTTCACATTATTGAGCCAGAAACCAACTTTGGCCCCGTCAGTCTATACTCTCTCGGACCCTATGGTTCCGTGATGAGGACGGGTTTCGTAGTTCTCGGTCTCGCATTTTTCTCCATCGTAGCGGGATTACGGGGCCGTGCGAGAGCCACCACCCTTTACAGCGCTGATTTGATCATGCTTTCCATAGCCGGTGCAGGGCTTGTCATTATAGGTGCGTTCAATACAGATGCTATTGGGACCCCTTCGACTCTATCCGGTCTCATTCATAGCACGGCTGCAAATATTTGGTCAGTCTCGGCGATCGTCGGAATATTGTTATTCGCTATAGCTTTTCGCCAAGACGGAAAAAGCATAGCTATCGGGCGACTATCAAGAAATCTGGGAATTGCTGCAATGATAACCTATCTAGCAGGATTTCTTGGTCTCGGAGCTGTTCAGCCTAGACTGTTCTTTGCACTAGTCGTCCTCTGGATGAGCCTCGTTGCCAACCAGCTTCGTTCTGGAAAACTCACAAAGCTCGCCGTTCTGGAGCCTGCCTAGGCTCCTCCCAATGAAACGATCAGGTCGGTCAGGAAACCGGCCAGAAGCCCGATGAAGAGTCCGACCATTATCAGATCGTTCCTAGATTCTCTTCTCGCGGTATTGTACATTAGAAGGGTGACGTAGATCAGGGCTCCGCCGGCTAGTGATAGGAACATGATGTAAGTCAGTTGAGACACCCAGATGCTCCCGACCAGGGTCCCGAGGAAGGTGGGGCTGCCGCCGATAATGCCCATCTTGACGAGGAATGAGACTTCTGGTTTTTTGGAGATTCCTGTTAGTGGTCCTGCGATTCCGAAGCCTTCGGTGGCATTGTGGGCTCCGAAGCCTACGATGAGGACTACAGCGAGCCCGACTGCGCCGGGGGTCGCGTAGGACTGACCGATGGCTAGGCCTTCGCTGAAGTTGTGTAGCCCGATGCCGACAGCGATCATCGTCGCAAGATGATGGGGGCTGCCAAGAAGCTCTGTGCCGTGCTGTTGCGGTATCTTGTCCGGTGGACCAACAGGGGTTGATTTTCCTCCGTGATTGTCGTTGCTTTCTTCCACAGCAGCTAGTTTCTTCTTGGTTGAGATGATTCTTCTGAGATACCTCTGTTCGTAGAGAGCGAGTCCCAAGAGTCCGAGACCCAGACCACCGAACAGGGCAAGAAGATCTATGGCCGCATCTGTGGCCGGACCTTTCACTGCAGCAAACTTTGTCGGCTGCCAGGCGGCGGACAGCACGTCAGTTATGAGGAATATGAGAATTCCCATTGCGAGCGCGTTGAGGAACCCTTTCTTCATGCGACTGACGTTCTGGAGCAGAGCCATGGGTAGGCCTAGGAATATGGTCAGCCCGGCGATGGCTCCCAGCAGTAAGAGCTGTGCGTAATCTATCAAGCTGCAACCCAACTCTAGGTTATGACATACGTCATTTAAGCCAATCGACGTTAACGAAAGCTGTTAACACTGTTAATAACAGCCCACTCGTGTTCCAACACCATGCGAACTATCGCCGAAGGCGTTAGAAGCGAAAACATGATTCCGGTCGTTCGCGCTCGCCTTGCGCTTAGCTTGCGACGGGAGGGTCTCAGAGTGACGGAGATCGCCGCCGCACTCAACACTACTCCCGCTGCGGTGGTTCAGTATCTGAAAGGGAAGAGGGGTAGATTGGTCGCGCGACCTGCCCAAGTCGACCGGACGATCGACGCCCTAGCCGAGAAGGTCTTGCAGAGGGTCCGGAGTGGCATGAGAGAGGGGGTACGGATGCCTGAATTGATGGAAGCAGCTGACCAGATAATTATTGCCAGCAAGGGCAACAGGATGCTTGAAGAGACGACCCAGAAGAGGGAGAAACAGGTCGTTGAGCTTCTTCGACAGAGACTGGAATTAGAGCTGAAAGCTTCGGAGAGGTGCTTGGAATCGGCTGTAAAGTTTGACGACCAGTACTCCAAACTTCTGCTCAGAATGATAGCTGCGGATAGCATGAGGCATGCTGATGTTGTTTCTCAGATCATCTCATGGACCGAACTACCTCACGAACCTACTCTGAACGTTCCAAAGAAAGAATTCCTGGACGCAATCTTGCAGATAGAGGACAAAGCGGGAGAACAATCGCTCAGAGACACAGTGAAAATATCTCACCCAGTAGCGAGGCTACTTCTTGAATGGATCGACGCCGACGAGAGGAAACACGAACGGATTATTGGCAAAATGGTCCATCTTATTCAAGGCTCGGCGTGAAGACTTTCAGAAATCCCTATTGACCGCCGATTTCTATTCGAAACACCGAAACTGCAAAAAAAAAATCGGACCGGCCGCCAACGTGTTCGTCGTGGTTCGAGACCCTTCAAATCTCCGGTGCCCCACTCTTACCGCTCGGGCGCCGGTCCTCTATTTTTCGCTACTTTGCTGGGTGGTAGGAGAGGAGGACGATGCCTGAGGGGAACGTCTTCGATTCTGCAAGTTTCAGGACCTTCATTGTCTCCGCGTTGTCGTCGAAGAGTCGTTTCCCGCTCCCAAGGACAACGGGATGGACCATGAGCCGCAATTCATCGATGAGGTCATGCTGTAACAACGTGTTCACCAGCTTACCACTACCGTAGACCAGAATGTCCCGACCCGGCTGCTGTTTCAGCTTCTTGACCTTCCTCCACGACATTCGTTTTTATCAGGTGAGAATTGTTCCAGTCGAGTTTCTTCAAAGTCGTTGAAACGACGTACTTGTGCATGTTGTTCATTTTATCAGCGAAACCCACATCGTCCTTCCTTGAAGGCCAGGCTTTTGCGAATTCCTCATAGGTAACGCGTCCTAGCAAGAGCGAGTCGCTCGCCTTCAGTTCATCCATCTTGTATTTTGGAACTTGACCGTCCCGGAATTTGAAACTCCACCCGCCATGCTTGAACTTCTCAGCTCCTCCCGGGTCTTCCACTACGCCGTCCAGGGACACGAACTCCGAAATGACTATCCTTCTCATGCTACTAGTTTCCCCCGCGATAGCGAAGACTGACGACTCCGTTCTTGTACGTCTTGGATTCTAGTAGTTTCAACCGACGCATCTCATTCTGGTCTCTGAACAAGGGCTTTCCCTTGCCGAGAACGAGAGGATTGATGTTGAAGAAGTATTCGTCGATCAAGTCGAGACTCATGAAGGTTGATCCAAGTGTCGGACTCGCGAATAGTATGAGGTTCTTGCCAGGCTGCTTCTTCACCCTAGCAATTTCTTCGCCGATATGATCTTTCACGATTCTCGTATTCTGCCAATGAACGTTTTTCAGGGTTCTAGAGAAAACTATCTTGGGTGCGGGATTGAGCCATCGTGAATGGTCAAGATCATGCTTCGACGCTGTCGGACTATCCGCTGCAGTCGGCCAGTAGCTTTCCATGAGCCGATATGTCACTCGTCCAAAAAGAGCCGTGTCAGCTGAGTCTACCAGAGCTTGGACATCTTCGACGAGGTCGTCGTCAAAACGGACCCAGTCAATTTCTCCATTCGGACCCGCAACAAAACCATCAAGAGACACGTGCATGAGCCACACAACATTTCTCGTCTTGATTCCCTCTCGATCTCAGATTCTCTTCTGATATTTAGTCTGACAATCTCAACAACAGTGCTCAAGGGGGGTTGGTCCCGCCCTCGTAGGGCCCCCGGGGGGAAAAAACCCGGGTGGTCACGTTGCAGTCTGTTGCATTGGGGTTTTCTCGTGCCGCTGGCCTTCGCGTTGCTCTTTCAAGAGTTCATCGAGGCGCTCGTAGGATTCATTCATTCCTTCTTCAGCACCGCTCTGGATCATTCCGTCCCGGTCGGCGACTGACTGGAAAACTGCTTGAACAGTCAGCCTCGTTCTTCCACCAGGCAGTTCCTGCAATCTTAGCGTCTGGAGAGCTACATGTCCCTTTTCCGGTAGCCCTTCAAATTCGAAGGTGTCGATCATTCGTTCAGGCGGGAGAACTTCGTGGATCACGCCATGGAATCCATACTCAGTGCCGTCCTTGTCTTTGTGGATGTATCTCCACATGCCTCCGCTTCTCGGTTCAAATTTCTCGAGCCTCATTGTGAGCCTTCGTGGTCCAAGCCACTGAGTGTAGAGCTTGGGGTCTGTGTGTGCTTTGAAGACGAGCTCGCGAGGTGCGTCAAACTCCCTTGTGACGAGGAACTCTTGCTTGCCAGGTTCAGCAGTAATTTTTGTCTTACTCACTTCTTCTCACCACCCTTCGCAAGTTTCTTCTTTTCTGCTTCCAATAGTTTGTCTAAGGCGTCATAGCGAGCATCGTAACGCTTGGTCATTTTTTGAACCCAGTCTTCAAGTTCCGACATCGCCCCACGGTTGATCTGGTATATGCGCTGTTGGGCCCTTTTTTCCACGCGTACAAAATTGGCTTTCCGCAGTACCTTGAGGTGCTGTGAGATTGCTGGTCGACTGACGTCAAAGTTATCGCAAATGTCTGTAGCGGACAATTGTCCTTTGGTGGCCAGGAGCTCTATGATGCCGCGTCTGGTAGGCTCAGCTAGTGCATTGAACAGTTCCTGCGTCTCCGTCGCGTTGTCTCGCTGTACGCTTGACATACGATAAGCAATCGCTTAATTAAGCGTGGACTTAATTAATCTTTCTTCCATTCATGGATTGCCAGACGCGAAGCTCCAAACCCTGTTATGAACAAATATTACCACGATATGACTCTGTCCGGGAGGACCTTCTGGAAAATCTGGAGCGCGTCCACGGCGTATTCACGGAGGATCGTTTCCCTGGTCTGAGTTTGTCTTCTGGGCTTGAAATACGCGCCCAAGGGCACGATGTAGAATTGAAGCTTCATCTCCTGCTTCACGCCATCCCTATAATTCATCTCCAAGTCGTACACGTGAAACTTGTGTCCCTGCCTTCTCATCGTCAGCCAGACGAAAAATTCCCGTAAACGGAATTTCGGCTCTCCCTTCGTCATGACAAGTGAGATGACCGCGTTATGCGAAACGGCGATATTCGAAGCATCAGCCGCCAGCGACTCCAGAGTGGTTTGCTCATAGTCCTCAAGGGTCTTCGGCTGCACATCAGTCACCAGTGCCGTTCCGTATCTCATCTCGCCACGAAGCACAAAACTGCCCCTCGTCTTCTTCTGACGGATGAAGATTGATCGACGATCAGTTACGAGAATCGCATACTCCTTGGGATAGTCCTTGTCCGGCACGATAACCCGGTGGACCAGCCCCACCTTCCTTTCAGGAGCCGTATATGGCCCCTCCGCAGTTTCGTACATCACTTCCAAGTCATTCGGGCCTCCATATCCGTCTGGGCCAGATTCTTCCTATAACTGCCGCTCACAATTGGTACACTCTCAACGAGACCAACTATCGTTACCACATTCCATTCGAAGCGACACGTAAACCATCCCGTTATTAGACAGAACCTCGGATGCTCGGAGCACCAGCATGTTTGTCGGTCACTTTGCTATTGCATTTGTTCTCTGGAGGCTGTTTCCGCAGGTTCCCTTACCTGTCGTTCTGATAGCGGTCAGCTTTCCAGACCTCCTATGGTCGTTACTGGTTCCGGCCGGCGTGGAGAAGGTTCGAATAAACCCGGACAGCCCCCTGCAGAAGTTTATCGTTTTTGAGAAATTTCCCTACTCTCATTCGCTCGTCCTTGGGAGTGTCTGGTCGCTCCTTGTCGGTCTCCTGATTGCCGGGCTTCTGAATAATCCGCTTGTCGTTCCGGTGTTCGTTGCGGGTTCGGCTTCTCACTGGTTGCTCGATACAGTTGTGCATCTGAAGGATTTGCCGGTCCTTGGCTTCAACGGGGACCGGAAGGTGGGGGCCGGATTATGGAAGAAAGGCCCGGTCGCCTTCGTCGTGGAATACGCGTTCTACGTGATTGTTATTCTATTTGCTCTATCGGGACTCTCACTAGCATACGCACTCATTCTTGGGGGGATCTTTCACGCGATCAATCTCCCCTCATTCTTCGGGTCCACAAGAAAGAACAACATCAAAACGTCCAACGGCTATGCCGGTCTGGCACTATTGGGATTCGGATCCTTCACACTGATTGCCTCGTTGATTATCTGACGAAGTCATCAAGGTTTGGAGATCGTTGCTCTGATACTGTTAACCCGGTCTTGATGATGATCCATTCACGCTCGGGCACAGTTGTCCGCTTTGTCGCACTCTGCGGTATGACCGCTCCTGTTTTGATGCTGGTTCTCTGGACAGTTGCCAGTTTGATTATGCCTGGATATGACCAGCTCAGCCAGTACGGCAGCGAGTTAGGCACTGGTCCCAACGCTATCATCATGAACACAAACTTCTTCGTCACCGGTCTCCTAATCATCGCGTTCGCGACAGGACTTTTCAAAAATGTCCATGGGGGACGATGGACTCAGATTGGATCGATTCTGCTACTGGTCTTCGGCACAGGGGAATTAGCCGGAGGACTCTTCCCATGCGACCCGGGGTGTCCCATAGCCACGCAATCCCTTTCTCAACTAGCGCACAATGTTGACGCGGTTATTACCTTCGTGGCGATCGCACTAGCGCCATTACTGTTTTCTCTGGGTTTGAACCGTGATGATCGTTGGCAAGCCTATCGCTCCTACTCTATTGTAACAGGACTCCTAGCCATCTACCTCTTCTCGATCTTCTCGGCTGCCTCCCTTGGATACCTTGAATATGTTGGACTTTTCCAACGACTATTCCTCGCCGTGATGTTTCTCTGGATTGAAGTCGTTGCCATACGGCTCTTGCACATTTCAGGTCATGGTCGCTCTCTTCGGCCTTGACGCTTGGAATCTACAGCGGTAGAGGTTTAACCTATTTGAGAACTCGAATGCCTTGCTAGGTTCGTATACCCCCCGAACCCGGACCCTTCAACCATAGTATTCTCTGATCAAGTCTTGGAACGAAGGAAGAGGCTTCATTCTCGCAACCTCTGCTGAGGCCGCATGATACCTCAACCCGTAGCGCAAGAAGGCCAACAGTACGTAAGCTGCGTTTTCTCCGCGAGGAGTTAACATGTATGTGATTCGGTCCGACCTCACTGTCCTTTCAATCAAGCCTTCTTTCTGCATATTTCGAAGACGCCGCGAGAGCACTCGAGGTGTAAGGCCAGGATTATTCCTCAAGATCTGACCAAACCTATCCAGTCTGAGAAATCCAATATCTCTCAGAATTAGCAGGGTCCACTTCGAACCTAGCGCCTTGACACTTCCTCGCACGGGATCCTGTTGATACAGGAGCTTGGGGCCCATCTTCACTTCTCTCGATTTGGACCGTGCCAAAACAATTCAGTATCCTTCTGGACCCTAGCAGGCATATTAGTATCCTTTGGATAGTTAATCTCGATGAGGAAAAGTTGGTACAAACAACCGAGTCACAGAGTGATGTTGCTCTGAAATACTTCGATCATTGGTCGAAGAAGGAGTACGAGGCAAGCGCCCGATACCTTGACGAACACCTCTCATTCACGGGTCCCATAGACAAGTTCAACAACGCTCACGACTACGTTCAATCGATCCGACGCCTCGCCCAGATAGTCATGGGGGTGCACAAGAGGAAAACGTTCATTGATGGAAACGATGTCTGCTTCGTGTACGACCTAGCGACAAACACGCCCGCGGGGACTGTTCCCTGTGCGGAATGGATTCACGCGGAAAATGGGAAGGTCAAATCGATACAGGTCTTCTTCGATGCAAGACCCTTCGCAGCCATGTTCGCCCACACGTAGATCCAACCGAAAACACGTTAAACCCTAACCTCAATATTTTTTGGCCTGGCGCAGCTAATGAGCGATAGAACCGATACGAGGAGACCTCGAGCGCAGGGAATGATGGCGTTCACAGAGCTAGCGAGCACCAATCCAAATGAGACAAGAAAATTCCTCGAAGAGATATTCGGTTGGAAGTTCGACTCTGTCCAGATGCCGTCGGGCGAGTACCTAACATTCCAGAATCCCCAAGGAACTACTGTCGGGATACGAGCAGTTCAGAAGTCAGAGAGTCCTGGAAGCACGAACTACGTTCGAGTTGAGGATCTCGATAAGGCAGAAATGAGTGTTCGGAAGAGAGGGGGCCAGATCGTTCTCCCACGCACGGACATTCCAGGCATGGGCAGCTTCTTCTGGTTCAAGATCCCCTCCGGACCAATAATGGCATGTTGGCAGGACGCGAAAAAACTGTAAGTTCCTTCGTCAATTCCGCATCCTCCATTCGTAGCGTGCGGAACCTATGCAACTGCTCTCTTCTCCTCAGCCAATTGGCTGAGAATCATAAACCAATTTGTCTAAGGTCGATTGGCGTATATAGCCGGTCTCGTCTGCATTTCTGATGCTTTAATTTGCCTATGATTGACGTATATGCACCAGCAGACCTCTTCCCAGCGGGAACCGACGGTCGGCTTGGCAAGGAGCTCACCATGGCCGTTCTCCGCGCCGAGGGTGTCGCGACTCCTGGCCCGTTCCACCTGAATAATACTGCTGCTTTCATCCACCGAATGGACCCCCACGCGGTTCACACCGCAGCCACCGACTCGGCCCGCACCGTGCGCGTTCAGGTCATCACGCCCCCAGCCGCGTTAACCCGCGAGGGCCAGAAACAACTCGTCAAAGAGATCACCGAGATTATTACCAAGATTTCCGGCGACCCGACCCAAGCCACTCGCACCTGGGTGATACTCACCGAGGCAGCAGAAGGAGGTTGGGGACTCTCAGGCACAGCCTTCGGACGCCAGGAGTTCGCGGCACTCGCCGCCAAAGCGGCCGCGGCGCGGCAAGTAAGCGAACAACTAGCCTAGGCTCTCTGCCAGAGAACTCT
>Ga0209235_1001419_pt1 | contig 12947 bp, 10 predicted proteins | sample GraSoi013_1_20cm_4_FD_185817 | JGI IMG/M metagenome (GOLD analysis project Ga0209235, IMG submission 185817) | Grasslands soil microbial communities from the Angelo Coastal Reserve, California, USA - Sample 09_25_2013_1_20cm (SPAdes) (version 2) | ecosystem: Environmental > Terrestrial > Soil >...
ACACGTGGACGTTCAAGTGTCAAGATAAGAAATCCGCAAAGGACTTGAGCATGGACTACAGCTTCGCATGGACAGAAAACACCGTTGTGATCTCGGGCACGGAAAAGAGCTATGGCCACCCCTGCTCAGCGGGACCCTTCACCGGTGTGGGGGTGCGTCCGGGCACCGCGAACGGATTCACCGCGTGCGTGGCGTCGACGTGCCAGAGCTGGAGCTTCGACCCCGCGGGCTCCTTCAGCGCGCAGCTGCAAGGCACCGCGTACACGGTCACTTGCAGCACGCGCCAATGCTTCTACGTCAAGATCGACGGCACTCTGACTGTGGCCAGCTAGGGAGCGTGGGGCTCAAGCCATCCGCGAGCGCGCGTGCTGGACGGAGATCGGGGTGCGGTGTCGTCTCTGTAGCGACTTCGAAATTGGAGGAATCATGAAAACGATTCGAATAGCAGGCAGCCTGTTGCTCGGAGCCGCCTTGATGGGGGGTTGCAGCGACCGAACCCCCACGGCGTTACGCGATGCGTCACTCAAGCCATCAGCGATGGTGCTTGGCCAAATCGACCTAGGCCATCCCTACGTGGGAGCCATCATCTTCGATACGCCAAGTCCATCCTTCTTCCCGGTGCAGTATCAGCCCTGGTACTGCTCGGGCACGTTGGTGTCGAGCCGGGTTGTCCAAACCGCGGGACATTGCCTGGCCTTCGCAGCGTTGAGCGGTGGGTTCGCGACGCCGAACGACCTCCCAACCGCTCTCATTCACGTCAGCTTCGCCCCAAACGTCACGAATCCCGGTTCATGGCGCACCGTGTCAGGGTACGTGTATCATCCGGCCTTCGTCGCGCCGTTCTCTACCTTCGACGTTGCTCTCGTCTTCCTCTCGCAGCCTATGAACGATATCAAACCGGGAACGTTGGCCCCGGCCGGTTTTCTGGGCTCCTTCAACAATGCGGAGCTTCAAGCTCTCAGCTTCTCGGACGTGGGATATGGAACGTTGGGGGCGGACGACAACTTCGCGCTGACCGGCGATCGGCGCATCGCCACCGCCGGCTTCAAGCAGCTCGACGCGGATTTCTTGAACTTGGAGCGCGAACCGGGTGGCGCCTGCTACGGGGATTCCGGCGGACCTATCCTCTTGAACTCGAGCGGCGTGGAGTACGTCGTCGCCACGCTTCACGGCGTTCGCACCCAGGCCAACAGCAACGTAAAGCAGGATTGCACCGGAGACTTCTTCACACAGCGACTGGACCTTAGGAGCGTGCTGGACTTCATCCAGTCAAACATCGCGTCGCACCGCCCATAGCCTCGACGCCAGAACTGCTCCTCGTGGAGGATCATATGCGACCGCTCGTTCTGCTTCGAACCCTGATTGCCACGAAGCTCGGCACTTGTGCGTTGTGTATCCGGCTGTCGCTGATGTTGAGTCTTTCGAGCTGGGCTGGGTTCGCCGCCCTCGCCCTCCTGGTCCCCGGCTCGCTCGCGGCCAATCTGGCGCTTGTACCGGCGCTGGCCTTTACCACGTTATTCGCGGGCCATGTCATTGCCTATGCGGTACGCGTTGGCTCTGGTTACCGCAACCTGGGGAAGACAGCCCGCGCTGGCAGCCCCGACTTGGCGGCGAACCGCCGCCGCTTCCTCGTCGTCTCGGCGCAGACGATCGCGCTGACAATCGTTCCCACAGCCCTGGCCTCGGCGCTGTACGGCTCCATCGCCGGGGCCGGCATATGCCACAAGCCATCGGGGTGCATCAACTCTTGCTGCTGCAAGAACTGTCGGACCCAGCTGCCCAAATGCGACCCGAACCACGATAGCTGCCACATCTTCTGTTTCTATGAATTTTGTGTTCCTCACTGATCGGCGCGGACGTCTGGATCTGGCGGCTCGACACGGATCCTACTGTGATCGCTTGGGATTCGGTCGCGGAGAGCTCGAGACGACGTTGACGCCCGACACGCGGTTCGGACGAGCCGTGATGCGGAGGAGACCGGCGGAATCGGGCGGCGAAAACGTCGCGGCCCGCCGCCGACTAGAGGAGCGATAACTACGATACGAAAATCGCCCTTCGTGGATCATTGGGGCTGCGGCAAGCTCTCGTTCGCGAGCTGAGGGACTTCGGAATTGGAGGAACCATGAAAACGATTCGCAGAGCAGTCAGCCTGCTGCTCGGAGCCGCCTTTATAGCGGGCTGCAACGAGCGTAACGCACCGACCAGCATGACTGAGAAGCCAGGACCGGCATTCTCGGCCGACGCTACCGGCACACCGACGAGCGTCGTGCTGGATCCCGTTGGAGACGTTGAGAAGAAGGGGAACGATTACCAGGACGTCGTCAGGGCTGAGATCACAACGCAGGGTGGGAATTTCGTTTTCGTGATGGACCTGGCGGCGCCCTTGCCTGACAACCCCTCCGTGCCATCAAAAGCTGATGTGATCCTATGGTTATTCGCCCTCGACACCGACCCCACTGAGTTCCAGGTCGGCTACCCGCATAACGGGGCAGAACCCTGGGAGTTCTTTGTCGAGCTTCGGCAGTACCGCGAGGGGTTCACCGACCCGCTCGACCCCACCCGCAGCGCGGGAGTGCTGGTAGACAGAAGGCCCCTCTTTACAGGGGGACAGGCGACCGTCACACCCATCCAGTTCAGTATCAAGGGCACGAAGATTACGTGGGTGGTAGACGCCGCATCGCTCGGCGATCCGTCGACGTTCAAGTGGGCCTCCGGTACGGCTAGCGCGCATGCTAATGATGACGCGAAAACTGGGTACGCTGCTGGCGTGGTAATATTCGACGTGGCACCTGATGTTGACCTCGCTGCGTGGCCACAGTAACGATGCAGGGCAGCGCAATCAGCGGGGCGGTCGAGCGGCCGCCCCGTTTCGGTTCCCGACATCGTCCCTCGCGGCGAGCGATCAGGGCAGAACAGGGGAGGGTGATGAAGACGCCGCGGGTTTTCACTCCTAGTTCTTCGCCACCAAGCGCGGTTCCCCACCCAGCCGCCTCAGCGCCGCCCGCGCTTCCGCGACGACCGGCTGCAGCGAGGAGTCGGCGTTCGCCCACACGCGCGCAACGAATGCGTAGTTCTGAGCCGCTTTGTCGCGGTTGCCCAGTCGCTCGTTCACCCGCGCCCGCTCCAGCGCCCACGCGGTCTCACTGGGTGACAGCTCATCAGGGCCCTGCATTCTTTGATCGAGGAGGCGGGCGGCTTCGCGGTCCTGCCGCTTCACGGAAAGCAGCTGGGCATGGGCCAGGTGGCCCAGAAAGCAATGGAGGCAGAGCGAGTCCGGCGTTGCCGCGAAACGGCGCAGCGCATCGGCGGTGTCGTGCCGGGCCAGCGCGAGATAGGCCTGCGCCGCCGCCGCACCGTAACGCAGGAAGGACTTTCCTCTCGGGTTCCTGGCGGAACGGATTCCCGAATCGATCCGTCGCCCTATCTCGAGGATCGATGCGGTATCTCCGACCTGCGCCCACCATCCCAGCGCGCCCTCCATCACCTCCCCGGACCACCGCACCGAGCCCGCGGCCGCAAGGTCGCTGCTCCGCAGCCAGCGTTCGAACCCCGCGGTGGCGGAGTCGCGTGGGATGCCCCCGAGCAGCGCCAGCTCGGCGAAGGTGTAGTCGGAGATCGCACCGCCACCAGGCCGAAGGTTAGCGTAAGCCTCACGCAGGTGCCCGCGATAGGCGAGTGTGAGCGCGAAGGCCCAGTTGGTGGAGGCGGAGTCGGTGTACCAAAAGCCGTGCCGTGCGGCGGCAAACGCTCGAGCGACGCGCAACTGCGTCTCGGCGGAATCGGCCCAGCGCGCAACCGTGTAGAACGCACTCCAGAGCGCGTCCGCCGTCAGAGTGTCCAGCATGCGGCCCGCCGCGGACGACATGGCTCGACTCGGATCCAGCAGCAGATCGACCAGCTGAAGGGCTGGGCCGTTCGGCGGGCCCGGGCGGAGAGCAAGGTAGGCGCGAATGTAGCGGCGCGATTTCGCCGGCCCGCGGAGTTCGAGCGCCAGAGCGATGGCATGGTAGTGCGCCGCCCAGCCCGAGTCGAGTGCGATGGACCGGTCAAACGCGTCGAGGGTCTGGCGCGGAGTGATCCAGGGCTGTGCGTAAGACCCCCAATGGAACGCGAACTCGCCCCTGTAGCCCCAGACCTCGGGATCTTCGGGGTAGCGCCGGACGACTTCATCGAGCGTCGTGGAGAGCCGCTGCAGCAGGGGCCACGGCTCGGCTTCCCCGGTCTCCAGCGCCCCCCACAGCGAGTCAACGGTGACGAGCAGGCTTTCGCGCGGTGCAAGACCGTGGTTGCGGGCTCCCGCTCGGAGCATCAACGCAGGGAACACGTTGTAGTCGGAGCCGAGTGACCACAGCGCCCACGGGATGCGCCTGAACGCGAGGGCAAACGTGCTGTCGAGCGCCACGGCGCGCCGGTAGTACTCGAGCGCCGAATCTGCGGCGTCGCGACGGTAGAACTGCTCGCCCCGCAAGAACGCCTTGATGGCGGGTAGCGACGTCGAGCCCAGCGACGCCAGCCGGACCGCCCCGATCGGTCGCGTGCGGCCGAGCTCACGCAGCACGGCTACAGTCAGCGAGTCGGTCAAGCGGTCCATGTGGTCCCCCGCGTCGCGGTACTCGATCTCCGCTAGCACGCGAGCGGACCGGATGTCGAACAGCGTCGCGCTCAGCCGGATCGAGTCGCGTCCTGCTCCGAGCAAAGCGCCGAATACGACGAGCTGCGCGCCGGTGCGCCGGCCGAGATCTGCGGCGCTGACATTATCGGCGCGCCCGCGCCAGCGGCGGATCACGACCGTGGGCGCCACGGTGCGCAGCGGACCGGCCCCGTCCAGGTTGCGGGACAGCACGTCCACCAGTCCTTCCCGCCAGAGATCGACGTTGGGCGCAAGTACGTCGAACGGCGCGACGGCGAGGAGGTCGGGGTCGAGCACGGCGCTGGGCTTGAAGTGAGAGTAGAGCACGCCCCCGACGGTAGCCGCGAGGGCGGTGGCGACAGCGGGCCACCGCGCGACTTGAAACGCGCGGCGTGAACGCGGCGCCGCCGCGACGGCGGCGCCTGGCAGCTCGGCCGGCCGAGCGTCGGGGACAACGCCGTCCACCGCTGGCGACGCCACGCCGACGCTCGACGGCTCCGCCGGCGGAGCGGCCGGGAGGACGCGATCCGCCGCTACCTCGCGCGCCGCAGCGGTTGGCGCCCGCTGTGGGGGTGCTTCCCGCAACCGGCGCACGAGTTCGGTGAGGGCTGGATCGGGCGCGGCGTCGAGCTCCTGGCGCAGCAACGCTGCGTGCACCCGCGCATGCTGCAGCGCTCCGGCCCGGTCTCCCGTCGCCGCAAGTGCCTCCATCAGGGCGCGCGCGATCCGCGCATTGAGCGGATCGAGGGCCGCGAGGCGACGCCACCAGGCGACTGAGGCTGTGTGCTCACCGCGAGCAGCCGCCGCGGTAGCGAGCGCCTCGAGGGCCTGGCACGCGCACTGCTTTAGGCGGGCGCGCTCAGCGTCCACCCAGCGCTCCAACTCCGGCGCAGCGCTGATGAAGAACCCGTCGAGGAACGGTCCCGCATAGGCTCGGACCGCCGCTTCGGTGTCGCCGCGTTGCAGCGCGTCCTCGAAGGCCTGTACGTCGCTCGCGAGCACATCCTGGTTCAGCCGCAGCTCACTGGCGCCGAGCAGCACCTCGCGGTCGTGGAGGTCGCGCCGCAGGGCGTAGCAGGCCTGATTGAGGAGGTTGCGACCGTGCTCGGCGTCGCTCTCGGGCCAGAGGTAGGCGATCAGCTTGTCGCGACTGAGCCCGTTCTTGCCCGCGGCGGCGAGGAGGGCGAGGAGCGCCAGGGTTTTGCGCTGGGTGGCGGCGCCGGTGATCGGAGCGCCGTGATCCTTGATGGACAGCCCGCCGAACGTCCTGAGTTCCAGCATCTGCCCGCCGCACGTCCTGAGGTCCCGGCAACGGGCCCGTTTGAGCCGTTTCTGATCGGGCCCTCACCGCGCCGGTCTAAGTTACCTCGCGTTCATCGAGGTTGCGAATCGCGACGGATGGAGGGGTCCTGTGTACGCTCAACCCCTTGGAGGCCAGCGAGATAGGAATGCGCGAGAACACGCAATTCGGGACCATTGGAGTCCCAACTCAAACAAGGGAGGTAACCATGTACCGGCTTCGAATGGAATCGAGTCTCCTGCTCGGCGCGGCGTTCCTGGCAGGCTGTAGCGACCGCAACACCCCGACCGCCCCGTCGGTACGCCCGCTCGCGGCGACCACGGCGCTGGTGGACCGGCCGTACACCTGGAGTTTCACGTGTCACAGCAACAAGACCTGGACGATCGGTGTCTATGCAGGCTGGTCCTGGCTTGACCAGAACGGCGTCCCGATCGATGGCACCAGCCAGTCGGTGGTTTGCTATCCAGACACGAAGCAGACGCTGAGCGGTAGTGGCGTGCGGCCCGCCAACGCCTACGGCTTCACCTCTTGCATCGGAATTCGCTGCCTAAGTTGGACGTTCGACGCGTCGCAGTCGTTCGACGCGCAGCACAAGGAGAGCTTCAACGAGGTCGACTTCTCCTATGACCCAATCCGAGTCTACAACGTCAACATCAGCGCGACCTTCACAGTCAGCAGTTAGGGTCAGAGCGGATGCGACGCAGCTTCGCCACGTCACGCGTCGTTGCGCCACTCTCGGATGGCACGGTGCCGCTAGCGCGAAGCAAGCAGGGAAACTCGTGCGGGTGAAACCATGAGCTCCACTCGGATCGACGACTTCGGAATTGGAGGAACGATGAAAACGATTCGGACAATATTGAGCGTGGCTTTCGCAGCCGCGCTCGGCGGAGGCTGCAGCGAGCGGAACGGCTCAACGGGGCCGACCGCCACGCCAACCGGAACACTTTCGGCGGACGTTGCTGCTGGGAAGACCAGTGCGGTCTCCGACCTGGCCGGGGATGCGGGGAAGGACGCGCAAGACTACCAGGATATCGTCGGGGCTACAGTCACGAAGAAAGGGGGGACTTTCGTCTTCGTGATGACGCTGGCGGCCTCTGTGCCCGACAACCCCACCCTGGCGACCAATTGGGCCGATGTGGCGCACTGGGGAGTCGCCCTCGACATGGCCAATACGTCTCCAGCCGGCTACCCGTTCCAGAAAAACGTTGCGCGCGTCTTCGACTTCTTGATCGAGCACCGGGTGTATCGCTCGGGGTTCAGCGACCCGCTCGACGCCACAGGCAGCGCCGGCATCTTGATAGACCGGAGGCCACTCCTCACCGGCGGACATGCGATCATCACGCCTGTCCACTTCAGCATCGCTGGTTCGACGATCACGTGGGTTGTAGACGCCGGAGCGCTCGGCGACCCCTCCACGTTCCAGTGGTCTGATTATACCGCCCTTTCGCATGCTGGGGATGATCTGAAGAACGGGGGCGGGTATAACATCGAAATCCTCGACGAGGCCCCCGACGTTTCGCAGGGTGCGCCGCGCGCCACCTGGCCGCAGTGACGATGCGGGACGCCGAAATCAGCGGGGCGGTCGAGAGACCGCCCCGTTTTTAATTCCCGGAATCGTCCCTGGCGGCGAACGTGAATGGGACCTCCCAGGCGTGGACATTCGACCCAGCGGCTGCGTTTAGCGCAGAGTTGAAGGGAAGCTTTGATGGGACGGAATGTGATCCCCCTATGTGGTCACGCAAGGGTCACTGCTATAAGCTCCACTGCACGGTCACGCTCTCGGTCGCGAGCTGAGCGACTTCGAAGCTGGAGGCACCATGAAGACGATTCGGACAATAGTGAGCGTGGCTTTCGCAGCCGCGCTCGGCGGGGGCTGCACCGAGCGGAACGGCTCAACGGGCCGACCGGCACACCAATCCGGAGGGTTCTCGGCCGCCGTTGCCCCTGGGAAGCCCAGTCCTGTGAAGGACGCCACTGGGGATTGGGTGGACATGACCGGGCAGGACTACCAAGACATAGTCAGGGCTGAAATCACCAAGAAGGGTGCCACTTTCGTCTTCGTGCTGACGCTGGCGGGCAGAGTCGGAGACAACCCCCCGTTCCCGTCCTGGGCCGATATGCTGCTATGGGCCTTCGCCATCGACAGGGATCCGACGTCCCCAGCGGGCTACGATTTCACGAAGAACACTGCGGCTCCCTGGGAGTTCGTTATCGAGCACCGGGTGTACCGCTCCGGGTTCACCGACCCGCTCGACCCCACCAGCAGCCCGGGCATCCTGGTAGATCGGAGGCCGCTCCTCAACGGCGGACAGGCGATCATCATACCCATCCAGTTCACTATCGAGGGTGCGCAAATGACGTGGGTGGTAGACGCCGCATTGCTCGGCGATCCGTCGACGTTCCAGTGGGCCGCGGGTACCTCTGCTTGGCAAACATCTGGCCATGACGTGAGGAACGGGTACAACCAAGGCCGCCACTTCGACCAGGTGCCAAACCTGGACCTGGGCGCGTCACTCGCCGCTTGGCCGCAGTAGCGGCGGGGCGGTCGAGAGACCGACCACGTTTCGGATTCCCGAAATCGCGCCTTGCGGCGAGCGATCAGGCAGAACGCAGCGGACCTTGGCTCCGTACGCGATGCGCGCCGAGTCGAAGCGTCAGTGCCTGAGCTCGATGAGCGCGATGGAGGTACCCAGGCTCGCGACCCAGAATAGAAACAGCCACCGCACCAGCCGACCCTCGAGCGTGCCGAACCGGCCTTCGACGACGCCGAGGCGCGCCAGCAGGCGGCCTTCGAGCGTGGCGAGCTCCGCGCGCAGCTCCGCGATCCGCTGCTCAAGCTTCGCCTCGAAGCGGGCGAAGTTCAGCTCGTTCAGTTCCCGGAGCTCACTCCGGTAGGTCGCGTCCACCTGATTGAACCACTCCACTAACTCGTTGGCGATCTCGTCGCCGAACGTTTCGTAGAACTTGCGCGACAGCTTCGCCGTGACGGGCATGGAGGGTCTCCAGGTCGGTCCCGGCGCTACTCTAAGTTACGCTCGGCCCACCGGCGCAATCAAATCCGTAACGGCGGAGACCAGGGCGCGGCGGGACCGCTTCATCGCCCCACCAATGCTTGTGGCCGCGGCTCTCCCCTGAGCCGTGCGAGCGCCGCGCGGGCTTCGGCGACCAGGGGTTGCAGAGAGGAATCCGCGTTCGCCCACACGCGGGCAACGAAAGCGTAGTTCTGAACCGCTTTGTCGCGGTTGCCCAGCCGCTCATTCACCCGCGCTCGCTCGAGGGTCCACGCTACCTCGCTGGGCGACAGATCATCAGGCCCAGGCGCTCTTTGATCAAGGAGTCGAGCGGCGTCGCGGTCCTGCCCCTTCGCCGAAAGCAAGTGAGCGTGGGCCAGGTGCCCCAGAAAGCAATGCAGGCAGAGCGAGTCGGGCGCGGCCGCCAAGCGGCGCAGCGCGTCGCTGGTGTCGTGTCGGGCCAGCGCGAGGAAGGCCTGCGCTGCCGCCGCGCCATAGCGGAGGAAGGACTTTCCTCCTGGGTTCGTGGCCAAGCGGATTCCGGAATCGATCCGCCGTGCCAGCTCCTGGATCGATGCTGTATCTCCGGTCTCCGCCCACAATCCCAGCGCGCCTTCCATGACCTCACCGGACCACCGCACCGCGTGGGCGGCCGCAAAGTCGCTGCTCCGCAGCCAGCGTCCGAACACCGCGATCGCGGAGTCACGCGGGACGCCGCCGAGCCGCGCCAGCTCGGCGAAGGTGACGTCGGAGATCAGGCCGCCGTCCAGCCGAAGATTGGCGTAAGCCTCCCGCAGGTGCCCGCGATAGGCGAGGGGGAGTGCAAAGACCCAGTTCGTGACGCTGGAGTCGGTGTACCGAAAGCCGTGTCGTGCGACGGCGAGCGCCCGCGCGACGCGCAACTGCATCTCGGCAGAATCGTCCCAGCGCATGACAGTGAGTCCCGCGTGCCAGAGCGCATCGCCCGACAGGGTATCAAGCAGCCGCGTCACTTCGGACGACATCGCTCGGTTCGGATCCAACAGTCCGTCGAGGAGGTCCAGGGCCGGGGCGACGGGCGGGCCCGGGTGGAGAGCGAGGTAGGCGAGGATGTAGCGGCGGGCCTCCGCTGGACCTCGGAGCTCGAGAGCCAGAGCGATGGCATGGTAGTACGCTGCAAAGCCCGAGTCGAGCGAGATGGACCGATCAAGCGCCTCGAGGGCCTGTTGCGGCGTTATCGTGGGTTGTCCGTAGGATCCCCAATGGAACCCGAGCTCGCCCCTGTAGACCCACACCTCGGGATCGTCGGGGTAGCGCCGGACGGCCTGATCGAGCGTCGTGGAGAGCCGGTGCAGCAGCGGCCATGGCTCGGCCTCGCCCGTCTCGAGCGCACCCCACAGCGAGTCGATGGTCACGAGCAGGCTTTCGCGCGGGGCCAGCCCGTGGTTGCGCGCTCCCGCTCGGAGCATCAACGCATGTACCAGGCTGTTGTCGGGACCGCCCGTCCACAGCATCCAGGGTATGCGTCTGAGTGCTAGGGTGAAAGTACTGTCGACCGCGAGCGCGCGCTCGTAGTACGCGAGGGCCGAGTCCGCGGCGTCGCGGCGGTAGAACTGCTCCCCGCGCAGGAACGCTTTGATGGCGGGGAGCGAGGTCGACCCGAGCGACGCCAGCCGGACCGCACCGATCGGCCGGGTGCGGCCGAGCTCGTGCAGCACGGCCACGGTCAGCGAGTCGCTCAGCCGGTCCATGTGGTCTGCGGCGTCGCGATACTCGATCTCCGCCAGCGCGCGACTGGACCGGGTGTCGAACAGCGTCGCGCTCAGCCGGATGGAGTCGCGTCCTGCTCCGATAATCCCGCCGAATAGGACCAGCCCTGCACCCGTGGTGCGGCCGAGATCCTCAGCAGCGACGGGATCGGCGCGCCCGCGCCAGTGCCGGATCACGACCGTAGGGGCAACGGTGCGCATCGGGCCGGCCCCGTCCAGGTTGCGCGAGAGGACGTCTACGAGTCCTTCCCGCCAGAGCTCAGCACTGGGCGCGAGCACCTCGAACGGGGCTACCGCCACGACGTTCGGGTCCAGCTCGACATGGGTCCCCGGTCGCAAGAGGAGTCCGGCACCGAGTACCATCGCGACCGCCGCGCTGAGCGCCAGCTTCATGGCCCGGGGGACGCTCTGAAGACGTGAGACTGGCGCCAGCCCTGTCTCGATCGCAGCGGCGTCGGGACAGCTTTCGCCGTCACGGGTGACTGCCCGAGACGCTGGCGCTCGTGGCAGCGGGGGCGCGGGGGCCACGGACTCCTCGCGCAGGTGCGCGGTCAGCTCCACGACGACGGCGTCGGGCACGGCGTCGAGCTCATCCTGCAACAGGGTCTCGTGTATCCGCGCGTACTGTAACGCCCCGGCGCGGTCGCCGGCGACGGCGAGCGCGGTCATCAATCCCACCGCCACCCGGGAGTTGAGCGGGTCGAGCGCAGCGCGTCGGCGCCAGACGTCGACCGCGGTCTTGTGGTCACCCTGGGCGGCGGCTTCGGTCGCGAGGGTCTCGAGCGCCTCGCCCGCGCGCTGCGTGAGTCGCGCGCGCTCGGCCTCCACCCAGCGCTCGAACTCCACCGAGTCACCCAGATGGAAGCCGTCCAGGAACGGCCCCGCGTGCACCGCCACCGCCTGTGCCGCGTCGCCGCGCTCGAGCGCGGCTTCGAAGCCCTGAACGTCGCTCGTAATGACGTCGGGATTCAGCCGCAGCTCGGTGGCGCCGAGCAGCAGCTCATGCTCGTGGAGATCGCGCCGCAGCGCGTAGCAGGCTTGCTTGAGGAGACTGCGGCCGTGCTCGGCGTCGCTCTCGGGCCACAGGTAGGCGACCAGCTTGTCCCTGCTCAGGCCGTTCTTGCCCGCGGCGGCGAGGAGTGACAGGAGGGCGAGCGTCTTGCGCTGCACGGCCGCTCCAGTGAGAGGAGCGCCGTTCGCTTCAATCGACAATCCGCCGAAGGTCCTGAGTTGCAGCACCGCACGCACTCGTTTGACCGGTTTCTAACCGGGGTCTCACTGCGCGCCGCTAACATAGCCCCCGCGCCCCGCTGTTGCGACTGCGAACGCAGTCGCAGCCACTCTGCAGCGGCTAAGAGCGGGTTAACTCGCGCCGCGCAAAAGAGATGGACGTTCAGGGGGAGGTCGTCATGTACCGGCTTCGCATGGAATCGTGTCTCCTGCTCGGCGCGGCCGTACTGGCCGGCTGCGGCGATCGTAACGCCCCCACTGCGCCGACGGTCGGCCCGCTCGCTTCGAAGTCAGGTACCGGGCATCTCAGGCCGCCTGGCCAGCTCGCCTTCGTCTCCAACCGCTATGCGAATTACAGCTACCAGATCTACGTCATGAACGCCGACGGCTCGAGTCCTGTCCGCCTTACCACCAGCTATCCCTGCGCCAGCATCCAGCCCGCCTGGTCGCCGGACGGTGCCAAGATCGTCTTCATCACCGGGTGCTCGGGCGTCGACATCTGGGTAATGAACGGCGACGGCTCGGGCCTCGCGAACCTCACCAACAGCCCGGCTGGGTACGGCAACCCGACGTGGTCGCCCGACGGCACCAGGATCGCCTCGGATGGGATCACGATCATGAATGCGGACGGCACCGGGGTCCGGGTCCTCCCCTACGGTATCGAACCCGACTGGTCGCCCGACGGAACGCGGATTGTTTTCGAGCGTTTCGTGTACCCCGATAACGGTTCCGCGAACCACGACATCTACGTGATGAACGCCGACGGCACCGGCGTCACGCAGCTCACCTTCACTTCAGTTGACGACTACAGCCCCGCATGGTCCCCCGATGGGAAGAAGATCGCCTTCTCATGCGGCTGGGAGATGTGTGTCATGAACGCCGACGGATCGGCCCAGGTGCTGCTCACGCATCTTGGCGGCTACAACGATTACCCGACCTGGTCGCCCGACGGGACGATGCTCGCCTTCTCGAGTGGCTACCCATTCAATGGCGTGGGCGACATCTACGTGATGCGAGCCGACGGGACC
>Ga0209235_1001420_pt1 | contig 12945 bp, 7 predicted proteins | sample GraSoi013_1_20cm_4_FD_185817 | JGI IMG/M metagenome (GOLD analysis project Ga0209235, IMG submission 185817) | Grasslands soil microbial communities from the Angelo Coastal Reserve, California, USA - Sample 09_25_2013_1_20cm (SPAdes) (version 2) | ecosystem: Environmental > Terrestrial > Soil >...
GCTACAACGCGAGCGGGCAGGCTTCGTGGAGCGGCTGGGCCGCTATTTCTCCTCTCCGGCACCGCGGCGCGCCTTCTACATCCTCGCAGGGAAGAAGCTCCTCAAGCCGGTATTCGAGCTGCTCGGCGATCCCATGCGCGCCGACGCGCAGGGTCACGTCCGTGACGTGCCACTGGCCGTGTATTGGATCGAGCTCATGACGCGGCTGGGACTGACCCGCCAGGCTCCGAGCGCCACCAGGGTGCTTGCCCGGTTGTTCAGCCAGTGCGACCACCAGGGCATCTGGAGCCCGAAGAGCCTGCGCGCCCCGCCCAAGGCTACGACGCTGCTCACCGCCCACTACTTCCCCTTGGAAGGGCCCGGAAAGAGTCCGGCGCAACGCCAGACCGACGTCACCTTCCGGCTCGCGCTGATCGCGAAGCTCCTGGGCCTCCCCGTCGAGGTGATATAGGCAGGAGCCGTTGTGGCTCATGGCCTTAGGTAGTAGCTTCAGCTACTACTATGGGTCCCGATCTGACACCCTTTGGGTTCACCACAACCGAGTCCCTCGTCTACCGGACCTTGCTGCGCCTCGGCCCGGCCACCGGCTATGCCGTGGCGCGCGCCGCCCGACTCGCCCGCGCCAACGCCTACGGCGCGCTCGACGGCCTGGTGACTCGCGGCGCCGCGGCGCGGCTCCCCGGCCGCCCCGCGCGCTATCGCCCGGCCGATCCCCCAGCGCTGCTCGCCCAGATCGCCGCCGCACACGCCGAGGCCCTGGACCGCCTCAGCTCCGCCCTCGCCGACGCCGCCCGCTCCACCGAGCCCGACACCAAGACGCTCGCTGGCGCGCGAGCGGTCGCGAACGTCGTGCTGCAGCTCGTCGCCCGGGCCGAGCGGCGGGTCGAGGGCGTGCTCGCGGCCGAGCTCTGGCGACCGACGCTCCCGGCATGGCGGCGCGCTGCGGCTCGGGCGCACGTCGAGCTCCGGATCGCCGGCGACGCCCCCACCGAGGCGCCGGAGCTCGTGGCAGGCACCACGGCCCCCGATCATCCCACCGTGCTGGTGATAGACGAGACCCAGGCGCTCGCGGCGGTCGCCTCGCCCGGGGGGCTCGCCGCGGTGTGGACCTCGCACCCCGCGATCGTGGCCCTCGCCCGCCGGGCCCTGGGCGGCGCCCCGTGAGGTCCCTCCTCGGCCTTCTGGCCCTTGGGCTTGCATGCCGGGCCACACCCCTTCCCGAGAGCGCTCGCTATCCCGCCGGCACCGCCTTCAGCGCGCGCTTCGTCACCGCCGCCGGGACCCGGATCCGCTACATCGACGCCGGAGCGGGGCCGCCCGTCGTGTTCCTGCACGGCCTCGGCGCCTCGCTCTACACCTGGCGCCACATCCTGCCGCCGATCATGCAGGCGGGGTTCCGCGTCATTGCGTTCGACAACCGCGGCTTCGGGGAGTCGGAGAAGCCACCGACCGGGTACCGCAACGCCGACTACGAGCGGCTCGCGACCGCCTTGCTGGACTCGCTCCACATCCAGGATGCCGTGCTGGTGGGACACTCGATGGGGGGCGCGATCGCCGCCGAGGTAGCGATCCGCGACCCGCAGCGCGTCCGCGGCCTCGTGCTCATCGGCGCGGCCGGACTCGGCGCCCGCGAACCCATGCTGTTTAAGGTGGCCCGCTGGCCCGTGCTCGGCCCCCTGATGGTGTCGTTCCGCGGCCGCAGCCTCACCGAGCGGCTCCTCCGGTCCACTTACGCTGATCCAGAGAAGATCACGCCCGCGGACGTCGATCAGTACTATGCCGCGGTTGCGTACCCTGGCTACGGCACCGCGCTGCGGGCGGTGCTGCGCGAGTTCGACTTCAACGCCCTGGACGGTCGCCTCGAGCGGATCCAGGCCGCGACGCTCCTCATCTGGGGTGCCGAGGACCGCTGGGTTCCGCTCGGCGCGGGCCGGGCCATTGCCGCTCAGCTCCTTCGCGCAGCCTTTGTGATCGTTCCTCACGCCGGCCATGCGGTGCAGGAAGAGGCCCCGGCAGAGACAAATCGCTTCCTCATCCGCTTCCTCACTCAGGGGCTACCGCGCGTACCGGAGAACCTGGCGTGGGTAGGGCCAGGACCCTACATTTCATCAACCATCTGGTTGAGGAATTAGCCTCCTGCCACCGAAGTTGAGTAATGGTAGGGCAGTACGGATCATCGCGGCAGCCCGAGACGAGTTTGCCAGCCAGGGCTACGCGGGGGCGCGCGTGCAGCGGGTTGCCCGCCGCGCCGGAGTAAACAAGCAGCTGCTGTTCTACTACTACCACTCGAAGCGGGGACTCTTCCAGGCCGTGCTCGCGCGCGGCGCAGCGGAGCTGGAGCGGGCGCTCGCCGACATCCCGCCCCTCTCGGGATCACCTCTGGAACGGCTGCAGCACGCGCTGCGGGCGCAATTCGAATTCCTCGCGTCGCACCCCGAGCTCGTCACGCTGTTGAGCCAGGCGCAGCGCTCGGACGCCCGCCCCTTCACGCCGGCGATCAAGCGGCTAGTGGTGCTGCTCGCCGAGGGGCAGGGGCTCGGTCAAGTGCGGGACGATCTCGACCCCCACGTCACGGCGGCCCAAGCGCTGGTACTGATGGTGGCTTACCTGCAGCTCGAGTCGCTCATCGCGGCAAGCGCGGCCCCGCTGGGGGCGGACGAGCCTACGCTGCGGGAACGGTGGAAGGAGGCTGCGGTGGATCTCGTGGTCAACGGCGTGCGCGCCGTCAGTTCTTAGAGACCAGACTCGGCTCCATCGGCGCCTCGCCCTCGAAGACGAGGTGACCCTCCTCGAAGCGTGCGCCGCGCAGGGCCAGGCTCAACACCTCGCCCAGCTCCTCCGCGACGTGCACGTCCAACCACTTGCGCACGTCCTCCGGGAGATCCTGCAGGTCCGCCTCGTTCTCCTTGGGGAGGATGATCGTCTTGATCCCCGCTCGTACGGCGCCCAGCACCTTCTCCTTGACGCCGCCGATCGGCAGCACCCGCCCGCGGAGCGTGACCTCCCCCGTCATGGCGATGTCGTGACGGGCCGGACGCCTGGACAGCGCCGACACGAGCGCCGTCGCCATCGTAACGCCGGCCGACGGCCCGTCCTTCGGGATGGCGCCCGCGGGCACGTGGACGTGGATGTCCGTGTCGTTGAACGCCTCTTCCGGGATGCCGAGCAGATCAGCGTGCGACTTCGCGTAGGTGAGCGCGGCACGGGCCGATTCCTTCATCACGTCGCCGAGCTGGCCCGTGAGCACGAGCTCGCCCTTCCCTTTCATCACGCTCGCCTCGACGAACATGATGTCCCCTCCGACGGGTGTGTAGTACATCCCCGTGGCGACGCCGATCTGGTCCTCCCGCGCCTTGCGCTCGGGATGGACTTTGGGCCGCCCAATCAGGTCCTCGACAGCCGGCCGGTCCACGGTCAGGCGGTCGACCTCGCCGGTCGCGATCTTGCGCGCCACCCGGCGCCCCAACTTGCCGATCTCCCGCTCCAGTTGGCGGACGCCCGCCTCGCGCGTGTAGCTCGCGATGATGTCCGAGAGGGCCGCCTCCGTGAGAACGAGCTGATCCACCGTCAGCCCGTTCTCGCGCAGCTGGCGCGGTACGAGGTAGCGCTTCGCGATCTCGAGCTTCTCCCGCTCGGTGTAGCCCGCGAAGTTGACCACCTCCATGCGGTCTACCAGCGGCCCGGGGATGCTCTGGGGGAAGTTCGCCGTCGCGATGAACAGCACCTCGGACAAGTCGAACGGCACACCGAGATAGTGGTCCGTGAACGAGTCATTCTGGGCGGGATCCAGCACCTCGAGCAGCGCGGCGGCCGGGTCTCCCTGGAACGAGACGCCGAGCTTGTCCACCTCGTCGAGCAGGAACACGGGGTTGGTCGCGCCCGCCTGCTTCATCCCCTGGATGATGCGACCGGGCATCGCGCCCACGTAGGTCCGGCGGTGACCGCGGATGTCCGCCTCGTCGCGGGCGCCGCCCAACGAGATGCGCACGTAGGGCCGGCCCATCGCGCGGGCGATCGATTTGGCGATCGACGTCTTGCCGACGCCGGGCGGGCCGACGAACAGGAGAATGTGCCCCTTCTGTTTGTCGTCCTCGTTCCCTTGCGGCCGGCGCCCCTCCTCGGGCGCGGGCTCCTTCGGAGCTGCCGAGGGGGCTTCGCGCTGCCGCAGCTGGCGCACCGCCAGGAATTCGAGGACCTGGTCCTTCACGTCCTTCAGGCCGTAGTGGTCCTGCTCGAGGATCTCGGCCGCGCGCTTCAGGTCGAGCGATTCGTCGGCCCGTTTGCCCCACGGCAACTCCGCCATGGTCTCGAGGTAGGTCCGGATCACCTGGGCCTCCATCGAGTCGCGGTTCGCCCGCTCCAGCCTCGCCAGCTCCCGCTCCACCTCCTTGCGCGCCGCCTCGGGAAGCTCCAGCCCCGCCAATCGCTTGCGCAGCTCTGCGACCTCGCTTCCCTCATCCTCCTCGCCCAACTCCTTGCGGATCGCCTTCAGCTGCTCGCGCAGCAGCATCTCACGCTGCCGCTCGCCCAGCTCCTCCTGGACCTGCGACTTGATCTCCTCCTGAGCGTCGATGACACCGATCTGGCGCTGGATGTGGACCAGCACCCGCCGCAATCGCTCCTCGACTGCGAGGGTCTCGAGCAGCGCCTGGCGCTCGGGCGCTTTCACCTCGAGGTAGCCCGCCACGAGATCGGCGAACCGGCCGGCATCGGTGACTCCCTCCAAGACCTGCTTCACCACTTCCTCGGGGAGCCCGGACTTCTGGCCAAGCTCGGCGGCGCGTTGCCGGGTTTCCCGGTACAGCGCCACGAACGCCGCGTCTTCTGCGTTGAGGGGCGGAAGCTCCTCGGCCTCCCGCAGGTCGGCTTCGAGGTAGCCGTCGGTCTCACGGTACTGCAATGCGACCGCGCGGGCGTCGCCGTTCAGCATGAGCTGTACTCCGCCAAGCCCGCGCTGCACCTGGCCAATGCGCGCGATCGTGCCCATCCCATAGAGGCTGGCTGGCGTTACCGCGTCCACGTTCTCCCGTTGGGCAACCGCGAACACGCGGCGGGACGGATGCTTCAGCGCCGCCTCAATAGCGCGCAGCGTGGCCGGCCGCCCCGCGCCGATCGGCGCGGTGACGCCGGGAAACAGCACCATGTCCCGGAGCGGAAGCACCGGGAGCGTCAGTCGCTCAGACATTGCGATCTCTCAAGCAGGAGATGGTCCGTGACACCACGTACGACATGGCCACAGCATCGACCGTGCCACAATTAACGCCGCGATGGGGTGTCGCGTTCCGGTGGCAAGCGGCCAATGAGGCAGGAGACTGCCAGGGAGCCATTAGCCATTGGCCCTTAGCCGTCAGGGTGGCGCTTGGCCACGCGCGGAGCAGCCAACGGCCAAGAGCTAGCGGCCAAGTTCCGTTGACGTGTAAGTCCAACCCTTTTTGAAGGTTGCACGACCGCCCGCGCGCCGCTAAATCTATCCGCGCACTCCTTCGCGGAACCGCATGGCCGAGGCCGACAACTCCCTGGTGACGCGCCTGCGCAAGGCGCTGGGCAGCTCCTACACGATCGCAGGGGAGATCGGCCGCGGCGGGATGGGCGTCGTGTACCAGGCGCGGGACGAGCGCCTGAAGCGCCAGGTGGCCGTCAAGGTGCTCCCGCCCGAGCTCGCCTTCCGCGAGGAGATCCGCATCCGGTTCCTGCGCGAGGCGGAGACCGCCGCTCAGCTCTCCCACCCGCACATCGTGCCGATTCATAGCGTCGGCGAAGGTCCGGACGGCCTCGTCTACTTCGTGATGGCGTATGTCGACGGGGAGTCGCTCGCGGCCCGGCTCAAGCGCCGGGGCCGGTTGCCTCCGGAGGAGGCGCGCCGGGTCATGATCGAGACCGCCGACGCGCTGGGCGCCGCGCACGCGGTCGGCATCATCCATCGCGACGTCAAGCCTGACAACATCCTGCTCGAAGGGAGCCGGGGCCGGGTGGTCGTGACGGATTTCGGAATCGCGAAGGCCCTCTCCTCCACCACGGGCCCCGCGACGCTCACGGCCACCGGCGTAGCCATCGGCACACCGCACTACATGAGCCCCGAGCAGGCGGCGGGCGACCGGGAGATCGACGGTCGCTCCGACCTCTACAGCCTCGGCGTCGTGTCCTACCAGACGCTCACGGGCGAGCTGCCCTTCTCCGCCCCGACGGTGCCGGGCATCCTGATGAAGCACATCACGGAGCCGGCGCCGCGCGTCGTCGCGAAGCGCCCCGACTGCCCGCCCGACCTCGAGAGCTGCGTGATGCGCTGCCTCGAGAAGGATCCCGAGGACCGCTGGCCCACCGCCGACGCGCTACGCCGGTCCCTGGAGGCGCGCACGGCGACCGCGTACCAGCCGCGTCGCCCACCCGCTGGCGCCCGCCGCTTCAGTGACGCCCCCCCGCGGCCGGCGCCGCTGGGCCCGCCCGCGCAACGCGGGCGCGAGCGGGACCGGCGGCCGAGCCGCCGGGGGCGCGCCGACCAGCCCGCGCCGCTGGGAGAGGCCGGCGAGGCGGCAATCGTGCGGGATGCGCGCGCCAGTTTCGTGCGGTGGGCCTCGGTGAGTGGGTCGCTGCTCCTGGTCGATGTCCTCACGGGCCATCATGTGCCCAGCTGGTCGCTGATGGTCGCGGGCTTCATGGCCGCGTTCAGTCTCGTGCCGCGCTACATCAGGCTCTGGCATGCCGGCTACTCCTGGCGCGACGTGTTGTACCGGCCTCCCGCACCCGACGCCGCCGATGCCCGTCTCGGGCTCGCCGCGGGAGCGAAGCCGGCCGAGCTCCCGCCCGCCACGAGTGGGGAGTTCGGGCGCCAGACGGGCGCGGTCCAGCAGGCGCGCAACGACCGCAGGGCGATCCTCAAGATCCTCGAGCGCGTACCGAAGTCGGAGAAGAAGCTGCTGCCGGACGTGCTGCACACGGTGGACGCGCTGCTGCACCGTGCCGAGGAGCTCGCCCGCATGCTCCATACGATGAGCGCGGATGTGGACCAGAGCGCGCTGGCGCGCCTAGATGCGAAGATCGCGGCGACGAAGCAGGAGCCGGAGGGGGCGGAGCGGGAGCGGCAGCTCGGCCTGCTCGCGCGGCAGCGGCAGACGCTCACCGATCTCGTGACGCGCCGCCAGCTGATCGAGGATCAGGTCGAGTCGTGTGTGCTGGCGATGCAGAACGTGCGCTTCGACCTGCTGCGGCTCCGCTCAGCGGGAGTGGCGGCCGTGCTGGACGACCTCACGCAGGCGACGCAACAGGCGCGTGCCCTGTCACGCGACGTGGACCACGCGATCGCCGCGGCGGGGGAGATTCGCGAGGCGCTGGGGGAGAGGCCCAGGGCCTAGAGCTTCAGGCCACGGCGGCAGCGCGTCACCAGGTCGGGCCCGTCGTCGCGCTCGATCCCGAAGTCGAGCAGCAGCAGGAACTCCTTCACCGCCACATCGCAGCGTCCCATCCGCAGCGCCGCGAACGCGCGCAGCTCGTGCAGCGTCGACCAGCCGGGGCGGCCGCGTACGGCGTCGGCGAGCAGGCTGTCCGCCGACTCAGCGGGGCCGGCCTGCACCATGCGGGTCAACGCCTCCGCCAACCACGCCCGGGGATAGGGGTGCCGCAATGTGCCCTCCGCCGCGAACGCGGCCCGCGCGAGCGCCGCGGCGTCCGCCCACCGCTTGTCCCGCGCGGCCAACGTCGCGAGCGCCGCCTTCGCCTCCGCGCTGTCCACTCCCGCGCCACCCGCGAGCGCCTGTGCGAGCAGGCGCCGCGCGCGCTCCCCCTGTCCCCGCTTCGCGGCGACGAGCCCCGCGAGCAACGCCGCATCGGCGCTCCGCGGGACGAACCGCGCGAGGGCGGTGTCGGCGAACGTGGTGTCGCCGGCCCCGAGGCGAATGGCCGCGGCGTGGACCGTCCAGAAGGGGTCGTCGGGGCGCTGGCGCCGCGCCGCCTCGACGTAACGCCACGCCGCGAGGTCGCCGCGCCGCGCGGTGAGCGCCCTGGCGAAGAGCAGTGGCGAGCCGTGCGCGGGCGCCGCACCCGCCAAGGCGGCGAGCGAGTCGAAAACGCCCTCCGTCCCTGTGTCGAGGAAGCGGCGCGCGGCTACGAACTCGAGCCGGGGCCGGTCGTCCCTGTGGACGATCGTGGCGCGCTCGACGAGCCGTGCCGCCCCGATCGAGTCGAGCAGCAGGTGGCCGAAGTACTGCTCCGGGGCATCCACCGCCAGGTACTCCCGCGCGAGCCCGCCCAGCGCGCCGCCCGGCCCCACCAGCCGCGCGAGCCACGCCGCATCGTACGTCAGCGGCTTGAGCGAGCCGACGATCAGAACGTCGCCCGGCGAGCTGAACCACACTTCCACGTGCGGAAACACCGTACGGATGTTCCGCACCACGCCCGCAACGACCGGGACCGGCACCTGATAGAGCTGGACCCACTGGCAGAAGACGCCGTCGTCCGCGAGGCGACGGCGCACGATGCGGTAGAACTCGGGCGTATAGAGGGTCGCGACCCCCGCCAGCCAGATGTTGCTCGGCTCGGACGAGATCACATCGTAGCGTGCGCGGTCGAGCTGGAGCGCGCTGCGCGCGTCGTCCACCACTGCCGCGACGCCGGGGCGCGCCAGCACGGTGTCATTGACGTGCTCGAAGTAGCGGCTCATCGCGATCACCGCGGGCTCGATCTCCACGACGCGCACGCGCCGCATGCCCGGCACGTCGGCCAGCACCCGGGCCGTTACCCCGCTGCCGTAGCCGATCACCAGCGCGGTGCTCGCTTGCGGGCGGGCCGCGACGGGGGCGAGGCCGAGCATGATCTCGGTGTCCATGTCTCCGTGGTCGGAGGCGTCCGCCTTGCCGTTCACCTTGAGGCTCCGGCCCGGGCCGCTCTCCCACACGGATACGGTGGCGTTGCGGCCCTCGCGATAGGCGAGCTGGCGGGCGCCGCGATGGCCGAGGAACGTCTCGACGGCGGCGCGATCCATCGGCTCGCGCGCGTAGATGGCGGGGCCGAGGTCGATCAGCCGGGTACTCCAGCGGGGGGCGCCGAGCGCCGCGACGAGCCCGGCGCTGGCGAGGACGCCCGCCCCGAGCACGCGGGCCCGCAGCCGGCGGTGCTGCGCCGAGCCCTCGGCAACGCCGCGGGCCGCGAGCGCCGCGAGTCCGAGCGCCGCTGCGGCACTCACGAGCAGCCCCAAACGCAGCGTCAGGTCGGTCCCGAACGCCACCACCAACACGAAGCCGGTGAGCACCGCCCCGGCGATGCTGCCCACGGTGTTCAGGGCGTAGGCGCGCCCCACGTCTTCCCCCCGGCCGCTGCCGCGGGGTGCCACGAGGTCGGTCAACAGCGGAAAGGTCATCCCCATCCCGATCGCCGGAACCAGCACGACGCCGCCGATCACGAGGCCCAGCGCCACCAGCCGCTGGGATGCACCCCAGGACTGCGCTTGAAACACGGCGATGATGTAGCGGGGCAGCAAGCTGAAGAATGCGAACAGGAGCGCCGCGCCCGCCGCCGTCACCCCCTGCGCCAGGGCCGCGTCGGCGGCCGTCTCGGAGGCGGCGGCGGCGCCGCGGGCGAACACGGCGCTGCCCAATCCGATCCCCAGGAGGAAGACGAGCAGCACCAGCGTGAAGGCGTACGTCGAGCCTCCCACGATCATCACCAGGACGCGAGTCCACGCGATCTCGTGCAGCAGGGCGGCGAACGCGGTCACGCCGAGCAGCCCGAGCCCCACCCTGCGCAGCGTGCGACCCGCCTCCGCGGCCGGGGCCACCGGGGCCACCGGCCCGTCGGCGGCGAGCGCGGGGACGGGAACAGGTTCGAGCGGGCGCGCCAACGCGAGCGCCGCCGCTCCGAGGCCGAGGTTGACCGCCGCCGTGGCCCAGAGGCTTGCCCGGATGCCGACGTACTCGATCAGGAAGAAGCCGGCGAGCGCCGTGCCCGCGACAGCACCCAGGGTGTTGATGCCGTACAGCCAACCCAGGGATGGCTTCAAGCGATCGCGCTCGGTGCCCATGAACGCGCGGGTGAGCACGGGGAGGGTGCCGCCCATCAGCGTGGTCGGGACGAGCAGCACCAGCGCGGCCAGCGTGAACCGCAGCGCCACGCTCACCCCCCCGCCGAGGCCGAGCGCCCCGGCCGCACTCACGTAGACGCGGTGCGCCAGTGCCAGCACGAAAGGCGAGACGAGGCCGAACACGCCGATCGCGATCTCGAGCCTGCCGTAGAGGGCCGCGGGCCGCGTGTGGCGGTCGCCGCGTCGCCCGAGCAGCCAGGCGCCGAGCCCGAGCCCACCCATGTAGGCGGCCACGACGGTGGTCACCGACTCGATCGTCGAGCCGAACGCCTGATAGAGGAGCCGGACCCAGAGGAGCTCGTACACGAGCCCGGTGGCCCCGGAGAGGAAGAACAAGAGGCTGTAGCCGCGGGCGGCGCTAAAACGCATGCAGCTCGCGCATCGCCTGCGCGAGATCTTCCACCTGCGGCAGGATGAAGTCTTCCAGCGTGGGGGCGTACCCGACGAACGTATCGGTCGACGCGACGCGCTTCACCGGCGCGTCGAGCCACGAGAACGCCTCGTCCGCGACGCGCGCCGCGATCTCGGCGCCGTAGCCCCAGGAGCGCGCGTCCTCGTAAGCGACGAGCACCCGGCTGGTCTTCTGCACTGATCGGGCGATCGCGTCCCAGTCGATCGGCGAGAGGCTCCGTAGATCGATGACCTCGGCCCGCACACCGTCTCTCTCCTCGAGTTCCTTCGCCGCGAGGAGCGCCCGGTGCACGACGGCCCCGTACGTCACGACCGTGAGATCGCGCCCCTCCTTGACCACCTTGGCCTTGCCGAAGGGGATCATGAAGTTCGGGCCGGGGTTGGGCGCCTTGTTGTAGGTCTGGCGATAGAGGTGCTTGTGCTCGAGAAACAGGACCGGGTCGTCGCAGCGGATGGCGGTGCGGAGCAGGCCGTTCGCGTCGAGGGCGGTTGCGGGGCACACGACGCGGAGCCCGGGAATGGCGGTGAACACGACGGCGCCCGTCTGCGAGTGGTAGATCGCCCCGCCCTTGAGGTAACCACCATACGTCACGCGCACCACGACGGGGCAGCTGAAGGCGTTGTGCGAGCGCCACCGCAGCGTGGCGAGCTCGTTGCGCAGCTGGTGGTAGGCCGGCCAGATGTAGTCAAAGAACTGGATCTCCACGACCGGCTTGAGGCCCCGCGTGGCGAGTCCGATCGCCCGCCCGATGATGTTCGCCTCCGCGAGCGGCGAGTTGTATACCCGCCCGCTCCCGAACTGCCGCTGCAACCCCCAGGTGACCTTGAAGACCCCGCCCTTCCCCTTCACCTGGCCCAGGTACTGGTCCCGGCTGACGTCGGCCACGTCCTCGCCGAAGAGGAGGATACGCGGATCGCGGGCCATCTCGTCCTTGAGGCAGACGTTCAGGAGGTCCACCATCGTCGTCGGATCCCCCGCGAACTGGGGGTCATCCTCGGTGTCGAACTGCTCCGACGTGGGATCGACGTCAGGGGAGTAGACGTAGTGGAGCGCCGTCTCGGGCTGGGGCTGGGGGGAGGCGAGCGCCATGTCGGCCGCGACCTCCACCTCCTCGTCCACCTGTTGCTTGATCCCCTCGACTTCCGCCGCGGTCGCGATTCCCTCGGCCACGAGCCGCTTGGAGAACGTCGCGATGGGGTCCCGCTTCGACTCCTCCTCACGCTCCTTGGGCGGCTTGTACAGCACCTCGTCGTCCGACAACGAGTGGGAGTACGGCCGGATGACGTGCGCATGCACGAGGGCGGGGCCGCGCCGCTGCCGGCAGTGCGCGACCGCGCGGGTCAGGGCCTCGAAGGACGCGATCGGGTCGCAGCCGTCCACTTCTTCGATGAAGAGGTCAGGGAAGTTGGCCACGAGCTTCGACACCGAGGCCCCCGCCGTCTGCACTTCGACCGGCACCGAGATCGCATACTTGTTGTCCTCGATCAGAAACAGGACCGGGAGCTTCAGATTGCTCGCGGTGTTCATCGCCTCCCAGAACTCACCCTCGCTCGTGGTGCCGTCGCCCCCGGAGCAATAGACGACTTCGTCGCCGCGAATCGGCTTTTCCGCGATGCGGTCGCTGCGATCGAAGCGCAGCCACGCCTCGGCGCAGCCCACCGCCTGCAGCAGCTGGGTCCCCGTGGGGCTCGATTGGCTCACGATGTGGAGCGCCTTGTGGCCCCAGTGGGACGGCATCTGACGGCCACCCGAATTCGGGTCGTCGGCCGCGGCGACGGCCGAAAGCAGCATCTCCGTCGGCGTCATGCCGAGGGCGAGGCACAGGGCGCGGTCGCGGTAATAGGGATAGAACCAGTCGTACGTGGGGCGCAGCACCCTGCCGGCGGCGACGAGCACCGCCTCGTGGCCGGCACCCGATATCTGGAAGAAGATCTTGTTCTGGCGCTTGAGCTGGATCTCGCGGTCGTCGAGACGGCGGGAGAGGTACATGAGGCGGAACATGTCGAGCAGGTCCGCCTTGGCGAGCGGCTTGGCGGCCTTCGGCTGCGGTCTGGTGCGCGTCGACATGGGAGAAAAATAGCCTGGTTCGGGGCAAGATGGCGGCCGCGGTGAGGCCGGTCAATATTTCACTGCGCGACGGACCCACCCACCACGCGAGGACGAGCATGGATGAGGCCGCGAAGAAGACGGTGCTGCGGAGCTTTCCTTACGGCCTCTACGCCGTCACCGTCGCCCACGGCGGCGAGGAGCACGGCATGACCGCGAACTGGGTGACGCAAGCCTCGTTCGAGCCGCCGATGGTCGTGGTGGCGGTCGAGAACACCTCGAAGACGATCGACCTGATCCGCGACGCCCACCACTTCGGGCTCAACGTGCTCCACGATGGCCAGCGCGACCTGGCCGGCAAGCTGGGCCGCTCCTCCGCCAACACCCCGCAAAAGCTCAAGGGGATCAAGACCAAGCC